>Ga0307514_10000027_pt1 | contig 387247 bp, 350 predicted proteins | sample 16_EM_MG_FD_203088 | JGI IMG/M metagenome (GOLD analysis project Ga0307514, IMG submission 203088) | Populus trichocarpa ectomycorrhiza microbial communities from riparian zone in the Pacific Northwest, United States - 16_EM | ecosystem: Host-associated > Plants > Roots > Unclassified... | reverse complement strand
CATACACCGAGTACAGCATACACCGAGTACAGCATACACCGAGTACAGCATACACCGAGTACAGCATACACCGAGTACAGCATACACCGAGTACAGCATACACCGAGTACAGCATACACCGAGTACTGCATCCACCCATCATTGTCTATATTCCCTTCATTCTCATGGTTACGAGTTGACCCCTGAATGTAGCTTCAGCTCCTCGCATGCCTACCTTCAAGATCGACCGCCACCAGCTCTCCATGAGAGCTCAAAGGTAATGTCACGTCATCACATTCCCACGGTTGCGAGTTAACTAACTGATGCATAAAGTCGCAGCACCCGGCGCGCCTCCTATTGACCTCCTCCAAGTACTCCTTCAATCTTGCTCGATCATGGCCTCCAAGTGCATCTCCAAACTCGCACGATTATGGCCTCCAAGTGCATCTCCAAACTCGCTCGATCATGGCCTCCAAGTGTATCTCCAAACTTGCTCGATTACAGCCTCCAATTTCGCATGATCGTGGCCTCCAAGGGAATCTACAAACTCACTAGATCGCAATCTTGGAGTGCATCTCTAAGTTCACTCTATCACGGCCTTCGAAGTGTCTGTGCAAATACGGTTGATTCCCGTCTCCAAGTGCATCTCCAAACTCACTCGATCACGGCCTCGGAGTGTATCTTTCAGTTCACTCGATCGTCATTTTCAGCCGCGCCTTGAAGTGCTCTCAAGCACTGCCTGCAGCCAGTCCAGATTTACCGCGTGTAGATGGGTAGCTATATAGATACATTGATACATAGATGAGAATACACACTGAATACATGAGTTTTAACAATCGTTGAACGATAAGTAGTAGCGATGATTTCCAGGCGCACCAGCAGCGTTCCCAAAGAAGATGTTGTTTTTCCCAGACTGCTCTACTGTGATTCGAGGTGCTCCCAGACTTGTCGCCGGCGCTCCCAGATGCTCCCAGGGTTGTCGTCGGCGCTCCCAGTGTTGTCGTCGGCGCTCCCAGTTACTCTGAAGGCCGGCAGGAATGCCCTCCTAGGGTCTGATACTCTGACGCATCTAAGTTTACACTCCACATCCTGTCAGACACTCCTGGAGGCTTCCAGTGACTAAAATACATTTTGCTGATGTAAACTTAGAAGCATCAATTTCAGGAGAGTATCAAACCCTAGGAGGGTATTTGGGCCAGGCTTCAGAGTAACTGGGATCTCTGAAGGCATTTACAGAAGTAACCGGAATCACTGAAGACTGATACAGGAGTACGATGGAGGTGAGTGTGATAAGTTTGGGAGTACATTGGAGTGCCTCAGAGAACCTTAAGTGCACCTGGGAGTGTTGCCGAACTAACGCTGGAATTACAAACAAACTCTGTGAGATGCCTGGGTTCTAATGGATAGTCATTCGGAGGACTGCAGGCATTATCTGAGACTCTTTGGATGGACATGAGCAATCAACTTCCTTCAACAGCAAATATGCATGGATTATTGTTCATTATCACTGCCGAATCATACTAGCCATCATCTTCTTCAACATTGTATTTTGTGTCTCACTACATGAATGAAACGACAGAAAAAGGCAACAGATTCCAACATAAACGCAGGTACACAGAAACAATAACCCAACAAAGCAATCGAATAATATCAATCAAACATAGTGTCAATGTCATCTACTCCATCTCCCATCTCATCAGGGCCAACAAAAGCAGGAACACACAATTCATCAAGGGCGCAAAGAGGTTGGAGGTGGTCCTTGTATTTGTTGATTATTTGTTTCTGGAGAGTGGATGAAGTGAATTTCCATTGTCGTTTGGCTTGACTTTTGATATCTAACACAAGTGTAATGAAATGTTATCTAGCTGCAAATCTAAATGGGCATATAAGAGGCAATATGAAAAATTCAGATGAAAAATAGGAACAACTACCAGGGCAAAAGAGGAGCGCCAGATGGGGAGTGTTGTGTGGAAAAGAGAAGTACCACAAAAGGTGTTGGAGAAGTGCGGAATGAAACCAAAGACCGTCAAGTCTAAGCTGAGGAGCGCCGAAAGAGGCGGGGTAAAGGAGTGCGGAACGCAAATGAGGAGCACCGAAAGAGGAGGGGTAATGGAGTGTGGAATGAAATTGAGAAGTGCAGAAGGAAGGTGGGTTACAGAGTGCAAAATGGAATGGAGGAACACCAAAACAGGGGGGTTAAGGAGTGCGGAATGACATGGAGGAGAGCTAATCCAGGCAGCAGAGCACCAATGATATTGAGGAGTGCTTATCCCAGAAGAGGAGCGCCGAAAAGGAGTGAAGTAAGCAGTGTGGAATGCATTATAGGAGCGCCAGTGGGAATTGAAGAGCTCCCATCCCGGGCTGAGGAGTGCAGAATGGGAGGGGTCTAGAGTGCGGAATGGAATAGAGGAGAGCTGAGAGAAGGAATTGATTGCGATATGAAATAGAAGAGGTTCAATCTAGGCTGTGGAGCTCCGAATATGATTGACGAACACCTATTCTTATGGAGTTGTGCCGCAGGGGGTTGGGGTGTGTAGCTGCCGCTGATGAGTGATTCATTGTGTAGTGGCTTCTAGGGTATAGTTGATCACAGGGGATGGGCCAAATGCACCTCGATATTCATCTTGCGAAAACATCACCCTGGCCTTCTTTCCACTGGGGAATTCAGACAGCACACAATGAATAGCTGCACCTGCCAGTGCTAAAGTCTGAGATGCAAGAGGTTGGAAATAATGTGATATTGTTTGCTGGCGCCGTAAGCTATTGGCGGTGAAGAACAATGGGTGGTAAATGAGATCAAGCACTTCCATCCAAATGAACCATGACTTCTTATCATCGACGACCGTGGAGAGGTAAACATTATCAAACAGGAGCTCTATAACCTTGATCTGAAGCACATTCTGAGAGCCCAGATCCAACAGGTCACTGCGAGCAACAGTTTGCTGTGCCCCATCTGCCAACTATCCTTGATTGGTACTATCTTTCAGTTTCGAATATGCATATTTTCAGGGGTAGTCAATATCCGGAAGTCTGATAGAGGAGCATTTAATCGAATTCAAAACTTACAGATTCTGGTTTTTGCGGATCTATTTTGAGAGATGGACCACCGGGCAATTGACACACAGATGGTGTACCTACAGGTGCACCTGCTAATGCCCACTTATGATCCTTGGCTTCAATCGCTAGTTTCCAAGCTTCCTCAACCATTGAGTACTTGTCATTGGATAATATTGGCCAAGGAGTCTTCCGGAATATGATTGCCTCCATGAATCTATTCGCCACCTTACAAGTAGGCTTTTGGTGTTGGGGAACGTTCTGATCACAACTGGCCTTGGGTTGTGGAATATTCTGGTCTCCAATAGACTTGTTGGGAGACACCAGTGCCTGGGTGGATAGTGCACAGTCAGACTCGGATAATTTGTTGAGCAGCAATGACTTTTGGTGTTTGAGCAGTGGTGGTGCCATTGCTGCCAGTTGATTTCGGGAAATTGGAAGTGGAAGCTGTGCGAGGACAGTATCGGCACGGCACCATTTCGTTGGAAGTGGAACCCTTCTGATGCTTAATGAGTTGTCCTGGCGTGCCTGACCAAGGTGAAGAACTTTCTGTTGATGATCCAAATCAGCTTCTTTGATGTCAGCTGATAAGGTGGAGACTCTGGTATCCTCAGGGTCGTCTTCACCGATCTCCTGATTGGTCTTGTTATTCTGATTTGTTGATGAAATTGGAGATATTAGTCATCCGCAATATGATGCACAAATGCAGACAATTCGAAGGCAAACATTTGATGGACAATGAAGATTGGCTGCTTTCTTGAAAGCGAGTGCTCTCTCTCGGTGTGCTTCTTGATTCTTCTGTGAATAGTGGTTCATCACCTGGCTGGGCATAGTTTCCATTTGCTGGAACGAAGATCTGAAGTTGGAGAATGTGGAAGAGAGTCTCAAAGCAGGTAATATATGATTAAGTGCAATACAATAACGGGATAAATGGTGCAAGCATTCGCACCTACTCGAATAGGATGCAATTCGAGGAGTACCTTCAAAGTGTTCTGGAGAGATGACATCACCGGTTCATATTTATATCGAGGACGGCAGTACGCGTTGTGTTTTCAGATAGTGTCAGGTGTGCCAGAATAGACTGATTACTTATCAGGTGCACCGGAATAGATGGATTCCTAATGCCGAATGTTAGTAACTTCTATGAATAACACTCAGTACGGATGCAACAATTGGAGGATGGCGAAGGCCAATGCACATAGAGAGTAGAACCAGACACACTGGAAGATAACTCGCGATATCAACTAACCCTTGGTGCTGGCCACAAATTCAGTACTGGGAATCTGAATGAAAATATGAGCCCCTGCATATGACTCCTCTAAACGTAGTCATTATGCGACAAAGTTCCAGCAATTGCTGTGACTGTATAGCATGGAAATTGGTGCAGCATAGAGAATCTTCAGAACTCGATAGATTTGGTTGGGACCTTCTGAGTGACGGCTGAGTTGCATGAGTTCATGCTGGAGTTTGTTATCGAGTGAAGAGAACTATTAATATCCATATGTGGTATATTTGCTGGAAGGACATCTGTATTTTCACGATATTTTATTGTATTAGGATGTGGCAGGTAAGTTAGCGGTTGATAAGGCAATATCGTAAGCATAACTTCCCTTTCATGCATTCATCTGGGCCATGTCTGCAGAAGGACCTTCACAACAATGTTACAGTAGTTAATGGAAGAGGGAGAGAATTTGATACACAAAGGAGAGATACAGGAGTCGAGAAATAATTGTAATATAGGATGGATGATTCAGGGGTAATCTTATTGATTCAAGCGCTCATCAATGCCAAGATTGCTAACAAATGGATAATAAATTCTCACTCACATTCTGATTTTGCGCAGAATATCTAGTAAATCGCACACCATTAAATCACACATTCATTATGCCTCTCACAACTACAATGTTGACTTAAAATAAATATTGCGGTTGAAAGATAGATTCTACAATGCTATGAATGTATAGTGAGACATCATGTCACTGCAGGCAGAGAAATAATGGTTGCATGCATGCAGTTCCGGGGAATTGAGGTGCATCAAAGTTGAAATAGTTATGCTTCAATCCAATGGCTCAGGATTGCAGTCTTGGCGTACTCTGACAGTTAAGTGTACTCTTCGTAGCTGTCTTCTCATACCTCAAGCTTTCTAGGTTCTCTCTCTTGAAGCTCCTCTTGATGGAAAGCGTATTCAATTTTCAGATACGAGTTTTGGTGGCCCAAACATACATTTAGTCAGAATATAGGTAAGTCTTGAATCCAAGATTTGAGAACTTAGGCCTCTTTGTGTAAGTGTGGTACATGGGTGAGCAGGAGTTGCCGGCCATCTTACAGAGTCGCTGAGCAGAATCAGACTTTTGAGATTCATTGTTCATAAACTTCCACAGCTCTTTCGACAGAGCCTGAACTTGCAGAAGCTATTGTAGGATTTTGAACCATCTGTCCAAACATACTACTTAGTCAATATCTAGTTAAGTGGGGTTACTAATTCGCTGGGCAAGTGCATTTAGAGTTTAGTTGCGCAGTGGCAACCTTCCTCCAATGGACTGTTGACACGGAGCTGACAGTTCAAGGCATGTTAGCGGTGGCCTTCAACATACTAATCAAGCATATGTTCATATCTCAGCAGGCGCACAGTGGAATGACGACACACACCTTCGACAACACCTCCCTCCGCCTGGTTTTGCCAAGGTTTTCCCCTGGCGGGGCAAAGAGGGTTTTACTTTTGCTTCATCACGATTTTCCCTGTGTGTGTCCGCTCTGCCAGTACATTACCAGGTCGAAAACAGAGTGAACCTCATCACCAAATCAACTCAGCATCGACGTCGATTGGTAGTCCCTCTTCTAGGGCCACTCGCCTTCTCTCAAATGTTTTACGCCAGTATTTAACGACCAACCAGGCTCTGAGAAGAGAATTCTGAGAGCTCATGCCTGACGATAACATCACCATCTACTGGCCCAACCATGTCGAGCCTGAAGATGATCAGCACGTCGTGAATGACCTAGGGAGGTTTCATCTCCAGACCTCCGAAAGTCCTGCTCGTAAGAGCGGTTGCGGTATTCCACTGGGAGGTAACTCAACGAGTCCCTGGAGCAGGCGGAAGCGAGGATTTCATAAACGAGGGACATCAGAAGTTGGGGTTGCAGGTTATACTCTAGGAATGGGGGCGAAGCACAAATTACAAGTCTTTGGGAATTGTGTTAGCAACGGATCCGGGTAACCTGTCGGCGGTCCGGGTTCGGACCGGAAAAACAGTTCGGTTCGGTTCCAGAACTGTCCAAAACCTAACTGGCAGCGTCTCGGTGGGCGAAACCCGGACCCATACCCGTCAACCTGCTGGTTTTTCCGGGTTTGGCTAGACCCGTCGGTTCCAATCTCCGGTTCTGTGTTTCGGGTTTTTCTATTTATGGTCGCATTTAGATACCCTACTGTTAATCGCAAAATATTAACTTTTGCACCTCCTTGTTCCTTTCGGATTAATCGGCCGCCTTTATAACTGAAAACAAGAGATACACGCTCACTGCCCCATTCTGAAAATGAGCGTCAACAGAGCGTCAACGATTTTTAGTCTTGTAAGTCAGGTAATTGAAAAGTGACTTGTTCTTTGTTATGCATAAGCGGAGTATTGGCCGCCTTTACAGGCTAAAAAGAAAGCAACATGCTCCCGGCCTGATCATGAAAATGAGCGTCAACGCAGCCTCAACGATTTGGGGCCTTGCAGGATGGGTAATCAAAGCGCTAGATGGCCGCCAATAACTATATATGGTGTTTTGACCGGTTTTATAGGCTAAAATGTTCAGGATCACTGAGTTGCAGCATTGAAAATGAATTTGGTTGTGATTGTCCAAGAGGCTGCGGCGGGACGACCTCTTGCTTATCAGCGTACAAAGGCTGCCAAAACATTGTTCATAGATGTCTGCGATCATTTACCACCAAGATTACCCAAGATTCAAGACCAAAAACATTGTCGCTTTGTTGACGCTGATTGTCAAGATGGGGCAGGGAGAGTGTAGAATTCTATTTTGCCAAAAAAGGCGGCCAATATAATGATTATAGGTAACAACGATAAATTCGGTTTCTAATAACTTGACTTACAGAACAAAAAATCGTTGACGTTCCGTTGACACTCATTTTGCCACAGGCGTATCCACATTATGCAACCATTCACTTTGGCATAGAATATCATTTACTGTGTTTCGGCAGTCATTCTATCCATTTCATGTATGTTTTCATATATCACTACATTGTTCTTTCATTGTGTATATAAATATATCCTTTATAATATACATTGAAGTGTCCGCTAATTGAAGATAATGATAATACTTAAAACTCCCGTTCCTTTCAATCAATTTTCGTCCGCACCCTCAGATTTGCCCAAAATGCTGTTGTCATCTTCAAAATCAATGTCAGCAGTATTTCCGCGCAGCAGATAGTGTACTCAGCAAATCTGGAATAATATCTTTATCGCACTTGCTATCCTTGGCAAATGCATTATGATTGAAAAATCGAGTGTTTGGAAGTGGAGAATGCATATACACACACCTGGATGGCATACCTTCGATTGCATAACTTTCGTTCCCCTCAGTGTCCCCTGGTGGCGCAGGTGGTGTTCAGGGCGGAGATGGCCTTCCAGGCAGAGATGCCACTGGTTCTGGTGGAGGTGCGGCGGTTGCTTTGCGCCTCCAGCGTGTCTGCGGATGCTTTTCTGTACCATTTTGGCATGGAAGGCAGCCGGCCGTATGAGTTTTTTAAACCATTCCCGGGTGTCTTTCCATCATAGCATGCACCTTCTTATGCTCAGGAAACTCAACTCCTCACTTCTTCTCTTCTCGGACTTTGGTGCGAGGTTTCTTGATTAGTTGTTGCGTTTCCTCCACTACGGCGCGCGAAAACCCTCCTTTGGTCATTTTCGCCATGTTCAAGGCAAGGCGTATGTCGGACTGTTCCAGCTGTACCCGACCTCCTTGCGTTGCCATAGTAGCAGACATGTTGAATACCTACAAGAAATTAGTTGCTGCTTCTAAAAGGACGCTGCGGATAATACCTCAACCATATACGACTCCGTAGCCTCCACTAAGGTCTTTCAAGCCTGTCTGGTTCACTCCCGGGGACCTTTATCACGAAATTTGTCGGCGAAAATCACAGTGCTGGTGACATCATGATGTTCGATTTCCCGGTCTGTGCGGACAAATGCCTTCGTCGACCATGGAGGTTTGCCATGCTGGGCAGCGATAAATTGGTCACACCGCTCTCAATGTACACCAGCTGTACGTTATATTGTTAGTAGACCACCTTCTATAGCGATATGGCGCTACTCACATCCAATTGAATGCGGCTGCCTATTATTGCTGCGTCCGGATTTACGTACTTTTTTTAAACCTGCGTTCTGGGCCATATTTTCGGTGGCTGCAATTGCAGCGTCGCGGTGGACTAACTGGTGTCTGCGTTGCAGCTGTGTCTCAGCCAGGGGTGCATTGGGGGAAGCGCCCGTCGTTCAGCTCAATTCGGATTGAATCACACCCGGTCAAGGTGTTTGTGAAGTCATGACTTTCTGTTGTGGAAAAGGTGAGGAAGATGATAACAAAAAGTGGAAAGTCCTGAGGAATATATAGTAAGCTACAGGTCACAAAGGAATGAATGACTGTCAACTTGCATGTTCTACTTATAATACATCCTAGTTGGAGATGATTCCAATGGTCCTGCGATTTGCAGTAAGTCAGTCTCATGATGATTGTTTGTTTGTTTGCAGGGATACATTGAAGTGAACGACAGCTGATATCTTGTGTTTGATAGATTTAAAAAGCAAATTCTTCAACGGAAAGGTCGTCTGGTGATGTTTGTCTCAACACATAGCCGGGATCTTACATGAATCATACGCTAACTATCATGTCATAACCTACGATTAGTGTTACTATGTCCGCTGAAATGACAGTCAACACGCAGATTTTGCTTTGTTCGAGTTGATCAAACATACGAACCTTGACATAACAGACTCAGCTTGCCTCCATGTGGTCCATATCTTGCAACATCCAACATCTCGCCCAACAACAAGGTTAACACACGATACAATGGTCAATGCTCCAAACAAGAACTTTTCACCACCTCCGGCAGCCAAATACGGCAAATCGACAAAGAAGGCCACACGTCGACGTCATCAAGCGAATGGAGGCAAGAGCGGGTTGGAGGCAGAACAGGTCCCAGCATCGGGAGCATTGCGCAGCTTACGATCTAAAAAGAAGCTTGCAGTGGAGAAAAGACAGGAAACACACTTTTTAAGCAACAAAGAGAAAGAGAAATGGATCGAGGATTTTGTGGAGAGACAGACCACTGTGGCAAGAAAGCGAGTTCAAGACACAGAGACAGTGATGATGCAACAGCTGAAAGATATGACTACTGCAACCGGAAAGCCCGAAACAACGTTTGCAGCGATGTTGAATGCTATCGGAGACAGTCTGAGCGATCTTGCAAGTTCCGACGATGAGCAGGCTGGGGAAGGCAAGGAAGATGATGAAGAAGATACAGAGCTCGGCAAGCTCAATGATGATGATGAACCTGGCTGGGTGATGGGCACAATCTCCAAAATGGTACAGCACCGCATGGAGAGTTTTCGGCAGAAGCAGATAAAGCTTGATGAATTGACCCAACCAGGATGCAAGGATGCAGCCAAGTACTTTCGTGAGAGAGATATGAAGTACGGGACTGCCGAATTGAAAGTTCTGGCGGTTGTCACGCCTCAAATAGACACAACTGCAGCCTCAGCATCCCCGCCAACAGCTGGAGAGCATATGTAGACTCTTGAAATTGTCCGAAAACAATTGGTAATGCCGGCAGTGACTTCTCGAGCAGGAAGTAGTCAAATGAGGCTGGGTTCGGAGAAACCACAGTCAATCAAATTCATCCCGGTTCTTTCGCCCGACGGAGCGACCGATTCGACGCCGATTCAGGATGCAAAGCCAGTTGAACCCGTAAGCTTTTACCCTTGCATGAAGCATCCCTACTTAATTACCATATCGAAATCGGATACGGACTAAGATATGGTAATGGCTCCTGCGTCACCGGAGGTATAGATAGCCAAATAGTTAGTTTTGCGGACCTATCTTGCAGAAAAGCAATTTGTGTACCTACTTTGCTACGTGTCAGCTATTTCCTGATTTCAGTGACCACCTTGTGAGATGTGATATTTCATCAGAGTGTGTGCACGGGTCGTACGGGCCATGCGAATGTTCTAGACTCCAAATCTGGTTGACAGATGACTAGCAAACTTGATATCGACTTGCCTGTTACGGTTACATTAGAATGCAAAACCTAAAATAGAGACAAAATTTACTAACAAAATCAAGTTCAGTAATGTCATACGAGTCACATGACGAGCGGTCAGTGCGCAGTCTCAACCTGGATCAATGGCAGCCGTCATGCTGCGTTAGTTCATGCAGCGAACTGCACAACTGTCCGCTCAAACCTGCTGCACATGGTCGAAATATTAAAAAATGCTTATTGTATGTCATGGAAATCGAGGAAAACTAGCTGGAAAAAGAATTGTCAGGAAGTCACGCTCTACATGACTAAAATTAGTAGATGGATCTGTATGCCGTAACTTACCAGCTGAGAGCACTAAAGCGCGACGGAACTACGTCATTCATTGGACTGATGACGTGAATAGTGGTGGCTCACAAACTGTGAGCCCTTGATGCCTTTGGATACAATGATTCTACCTAAAAATTGCATTTTGGCTGTTAGAAATGATGGTATGACATTCAAGCAAAATGATTGTGCACCAAATCTAATGAGAGCAGCAACGTAGTGTCACCGATTTTAGTTTGATTATTTTGGCAATCAATGGGTTCCATAGTCACAGCAATCAACAGAGGAGTTAGTGACCAGCTTTCAATGTGAAAAGGCAAGCGACATGCTAGTTGCCCCATCAGGGAAATGAACGTCAACGGAGTGTCACCGATTTCTGGTCTTGCATCTTGGATAATTACTGGGCTGCGTGACACCATTAAGCCATAATGGTAGTTTTGGCCGCCTTTATGGGCAAAAGAGCCAACGACCATATTGCTACCACCTCCTGAAAATGAGTGTCAATGGAACGTCAACAATTTTTGGTCTGGCATCATGGACAATTCAAGGGCTGAGCAACGGCATATACCCATATTCATAATGATGGCCGCCTTTCTAGGCAAAAATGCTAGTTACGATATTGCTACTACCTCCTAAAAATGAGCGTCAACGGAGCGTCAATAATATTTGGGCTTGCATCTTGGATAATCAGACAGCAATGCAGCGGTGTTGACCCATAATCGTACTATCGGCTGCCTTTATGGGCAAAAATGCTACTGATGATATCGCAACCGTCTTGTCTTTGTATACCCCTGTATTCAAATTCACAAATATGCATGCGATATCTCACAGGTCTGACTTTTTTCTTCCTTGTAGCTCCAAAGTTGATATTTTTAAGAAGCAGCGTTCTACCTGACCAGAACGTATCTGTTGACAGTCACCCAGATCGAATTATGCAGAGTTCAATTTCCTACCGCGATGTCAGATACAAAATCTCTAAATATCTCGTAACTAGAGGTTATGATATCTTCAAACAATGAACGTGTCTTTATTCGGGATTTAAGCGACCTCACTTTGGAAATCATCATCGATGCTTGGTGGGCCTCAATGAATGTAGGCTCAAAGCGGCCCATTGCTTGGAATAACACTAGACATGCGCCTTCATGGCGATTCTATTTACATTGCGGAATTGAGAAGACTGGCAGCCCCAGCATCATATGTATTGTTTGTCATCAAGTTCTTCGCCATCCATCAGAACATGGGACAAGCTCAATGGGCAAACACTTGCTGGCAAAAGCGCATATCGCAAAGTTAAACGAATTAACAGTGTCAGCGGTAACCGAATTGACTAGTTCAACGGTCGCTGAAACAGCTTTGGCCACACTGAAGCGGCAAGGAAATCGAGGTATTCCGATTGTAAGTTCACAATGGAAAATCAAATTTACAATCCAAGTTTTAAGTATACTTACTGAATTGACAGACAAAACGCTCTAAACTGGCTGCAAAGGACTTTCAAACTGCCCAATTTCACCAAGACACCTGGAATCGGTATCTCATGTTAGGTTTTGTTTCGGCTCATATTCCATGGAACGCGATATCAAACCTCAAGCTACGACGGTCATACAATGCATTACGAAGTGAGTTGGTGTTACCATCCGCCAGCCCCCTGAGTAATATTTGCCGGAGGGAATACACACTGACAGTGGATGCAATTAGGAAGCAATTGCCATCAAGAAACAAAGTTAGTTTGGCTTTGGGCGATTGGACATCGACGAACAAATTAGCAATAACGTCGGTCATTGCTTATCATATGGATCAAAATTTGGCTTTGCGAGAAGTACAACTGGCATTGAATGGGGTTGATAGCCCATTCTTTTCCTATTTCAAAAGCTCATTAAGGATTACAGGTCAAGGGTCAGCATATGGGAGCACGGCTAGCTGGATATTGGAAGGAAGTTCTTGATCGTTTCGAACTGACTGACGGCCATTTACTTGGAATTACCACCGATAATGCTTCCTCAAATTACTCAATGACTTGCGAACTACAAACTACCCTTGAGGCCTCTGGAATCGAATGGCCCGCATTGAGAAACCACATACCATGCATGGCGCACCTCATTCAGCTTGCTTTGGGTGCATCCAAGAGCTGTCTGGGTGTAAAAGGCCGCACAAGGTCTTGGGAAGCCCATGAGCGCGATCAGCAATTTGGAGAGAATGAAAGCACAGATATTGGGAAGAGTCAAAGACTTCGAAAAGAGGGCAATGCTAGAATCAACAAGGAGTTGGCCATGGGACCAGGTTTGGCAAAGATAATTGAGAAAGTACGTATTTCAACATATTTTGAAAGTGCTGAAGCTGACCTTCATATAGCAGAGAATGCTTGCTGTATTGCTTACGCTGACACATGGTCATCGAAACGAGTTCATTGACTGCCAAAAAGCCAAAGTCCGGATCGCAGTACTTCCAATTATGGATGTGAAGACACATTGGAAATCGACACTGGAGTTGCTCGAGCACACCTACCGATTGTGTGAATTCACCCGGGAGTGGCTTAAAAACCCACAATATAGCGACTACTGGCCACGCTTCACCACTCAGGATGAGTGGACTATTGTCAAGTATGACATGGAGGTTTTACGGCCATTCTGGTACTGTACCCTTTGGATGTCGAAACAGAATACCGTTACTCTGCATCACGTCATCACTGTATATAATGACATGTTTGATCACATGGATGGCGTGATGTGAGCTTTGGCCAAGAAAAAGACACCATGGAAGGAGGACATATTCTTTGCTGTGAAGTGTGCGCGGCAAAAACTGTCAAAATATTATACTGAAGTGACTCCTACAACCGGTATGCTCCTAATTTCGGCTCAAATTCTTGATCCTTTCCGGAAGTTGCGATCGTTCAGGAGGTGGGACAAGGAAATGAATATCAATCCTGAAGACGAGACTTCCTATACTACCCAAGACCAGGAGGCCTTTGTGAAGTATGTGGAGAACGAATACTGCATGAAACATAGACGTTTGCCAGTCACTAAGCCCGAAAACACACCAAACAACACTTTCAGCTCCTTTGCAATGGCTTCCAGATCTTGTCAATCTTCTTATGATCCATATGATCTGGCCAGCGATGATGATGAATACTTAAGGCCTAACAATGTGGCCGAAATGAAACCCGGACGAAGCGATCGTGCAGCACGCTTATTGACCGCCGCAAGGCTCTATTTGAATTCACCTCCTGAATTACCACAGAACATGGGGCAAATCAATCCGAATCTTAATGATTACCACACCGACCCAATGGAGATTAGCAGTACATTTTGGTTACCGGATATCACTGACTGGTGGCAGCAGCAAGAAGAAACGCACTCAATGTACGCCAGTCTCTCCAATATGTCGCGTGACATATTCTCTATCATACCGCATGGTGTCGGAGTGGAGGCCAGTGTTTCCCTTGGGCGAGATGTCATCGGGTGGAGGCAGTCGAAAACCACTGGCGAGACGCTTCGCGAAAACGTGGTAGTAAGGCAGTATGCTCAAGCCACTAGTGGATTACTGGCTGGCAACGACCCAGTATTGGATCCAAACAGCACTGATAACGACATGGAGCTGAAGAGAGAGGCGGAGGAAAAGAAGTTGCACAGAATGGCCAAGGTCCACGACATTTTGGAGATGTGGCAGGGTAGCCAAACCCTACGAGCTACAAAGAAGGAATCTCACGCTCAAAATCAACAGATGACCTCCGTAGGTTACATTTTAGATACCAAAGAAATCGTCAAAGCATCCTGGTCAAACTTTCATCATAATGGTGCAGCTGCATTTATATTGTCGGAAAAATCACCTCTGCCATCAGCTTTGTCTGCAAAGAACCTCCCTGGAGGACAAACTCAAGTATTGAATATCCGCCAAATCGAACGAATCGACTGCCATCCTGCTGAAAGTGATGAGGATAGCTCACCTGAAAGCATTTCGGATACCGAAATTTGGCTTAACTGGAATGGGGACTTGGATAATCCAAACGACAGCGAAGATGACTGGGAGCCGGACAATGAATCAGATATGGAACTGGAAAAGGCCAGTGAGGATTCAGAAACCCCGGAGGTGCAGAATGTGAGTGCAGCACCGAATGTTCCTGGACTGATTCGGCCTATACGACAATCAAGGAAGAAGGTTGAAAAGGAATTACTGACGGTCAATATAATGGAAACAAGGAGGAGTAAGGGGATCAAGAAAGAGTAGGACAGAATGCGTTGATTTATTATCACCAAGTTCATTATGTAGTTTGACCGAGAATTTTATGTAGAGAATTATCATGGAAGAATGTTGACCAGTTGCGAGAGAAGATTCATTAATAAACAAACCTGTAGTGGGCAATATGCATTATTTGGCATAACATATAAATTTTAACAGGATGAGAGCGACCACTGCTGGAATATTACTGGGCTTGCCTTTGCCATATAGCCAAGTCCTAATTACGCTGAAAGGCATCCACAAAGTTCAAATATTTAAGATTGCAATTATTAATGGCAGCAGATCTTGACTTCACCGTACTTTAAAATGAGCGTCAACGGAGCGTCAACGATTTTCAGTCTTGTAAGTACGGATATTGAATGGTGAGGTGGTCGGAACTGTACATAACGAGCCAACTGGCAGCCTTTCTTGGTGAAAGAGCAAACGACACGATCACTGCCCCATTCTGAAAATGAGCCGCAACAGAGATTCAACGATTTTTGGCTGTGCATCTTGGGTAACCTAAGTGCCAATTGGTTGCAGCCATTCATAAACGAAGTATTGGCTGCCTTCCAAATCAAAAATAATAGTATCAGGCTCCCTGCCCCATCCTGAAAATGAGCGTCAACGGAGCGTCAATGATTTTTAGTCTTGTAAGTACGGTAATTGAAGAGTGACCTGGTCACTGCTATCCATAACCAATGTAATGGCAGCCTTCCTTGGCAAAACTAAGTGGCGATTGGTTGCAGCCATTCATAAACGAGGTATTGGCTGCCTTTCAAATTCAAATGATTACTGACACGCTCCCTGTCCCATCCTGAAAATGAGCATGAATGGAGTGTCAAGGATTATAGGTGCTGGATCTTGGGTAATCTAAGTGTCGCAATGTGCTAACAACTCATAGACAAAGTGGTGGCAGCCTTTTCAATTGAAATAACGCAGGACACATACGTTACCCCATCATGAAACTGAGAGTCAACGGAGCGTCAACAATATTTGATCTTGCATATTGGGTAAACAAGGCTTTCTGCACATAGGTGCGCCCATAACAGAACTATTGACTGCCTCTATAGCCAAAAATGCAATGGATAGAAGGCAAAACACGTATTCCAAAATAATCAATGTCGCAGATTGCAAAACATCCAAAAAGAGATCATTGGCCGTCAAATACCTAATGTTAACAATGTTCAATTATCCAACTGCAAAAAGAAGAACATTATATAAATCTACAGATGGACCCGCTGGGCAACCCGCTGACAACCCGCCCAATCCAGACCTGTTGGGAGATTGGCATTGAACCGTATCCAAATTGACTGTTCGGGTGTGTTGACAACCCGGACCGCCAATTTGGCAACGGTTTGGTTCTGTCCCGGACACGGAGCCGAAGTGACGGTCCGGAACCGTTGCTCAAACTATTTGGGACGCTATGCCCATTGATGGGAATGGGAGTTTGGCTGCGGCCAGGAGTGTACGCAGCAGCACCCATGATTGGCCGGACATCGCTGGAAGAAGTTTATACAGGGAATGACCAAGACAACAAGAAGGATGTGGGGAAGAATGCGGGGGGGCTTTGACTGCGACTTTGCTGTGTGGGTTTTAATTTTGGGGCTTCGGGTTTTGTCAGATTCCGGGGGTCTTTAGAGTTCTGATTTGTGCGGAAGCGGTTATAGGATCTTCTGTATATAAATGCCATGGCCGCTAGCAGTTGAATGCAAAATGATTAAAACAAACGAACAAACAGTGGGATGAGCCGCCTACACCTAATGGTGAAGTGTATTGATAGATCTGTTTGCACTGGGTCCACTAATTCAAAGTGGAAGAAAAGATGATGAGAATAATGCACGATATAATCAACAAAGTGCACTACGTACTGAAACTACATGCATTTCGGTGGCTTATTTGTTGCTCTTGAAGCGTTCCTGGGCTAGAATGAAAATATCTATAATGACTCGCAACTTGTCAAAGTTGGCTTCATACACATCCAAGAAGCTCAGTCTGGACAGGATTGCAGATCTCAGTTGTGAATGATCTTCCATCATGGACCAGGAAAACCTCGGCAGCAAAAGCTGCATTTGAGCCAAGAATATCTGAGCCATGTCTCAACTTCCGACTCTCTGGGATGTGGATCAGAGGTGTGCCAGAACTTCAATGATATGCCAGCAAAAGCTGCAGCTTTGCCCTGAATTAGTTAGCCCATGTCTCATATTTTAACAGATGCACTCAATATCGCCTAGTCTGTTTTGATTGCCAAATGGGATTGGCGAATATGCAGTGCTGAATCAGTCACAAAGATATGCCCAGAATTCTCCAGTGTACCGGAACCTCAACCACAGGCCAGCAAATGCTGTGGTTATGCCACCGAAATCCTGACACAGGTACTCAATATCGCCTTGTCTGTTGTAATTGAAAGATGAGATTGGCGAATAAGCAGTGCTTGATGTGTCATGAAGATATGCCCCGGATTCTCCGGTGGACTGGAGTGTCCTGGGCACATAACCTTATGACCGATTGATCACTGCATATCAGCCTATCCCATTTGGCATACAGACAGTCTAAGCAATGTTGAGTACCTGTGTCAGAATATTGGTGGCATAGCCGCATCATTTGCTGGCCTATGGTTGAAGTTCCGGTGCACCTAAGCTTCATTCATATGCGGGGAAATGCTCCCTCTTTGGCACAAATAAGTGAGCCGTGTCTCATACTCTGACATATGTAACTGAATATTACCTAGACTATCTGATTGCTAAATGTGATTGCAAGATATGGACTGCTTAATCTGTTATAACAAATCATATGACATTTGCTGAAGAGACTCCGGTGCATCTGAAAGTGGATGAATTTTGCTTTTCCATTAGAAATATGTATGTGGCTTCAGACTTCCGGTGCACCTCAAATTCGCAACAGAAGATTCATTGAAACCCTTTGCTGCATCATTCTCACAATTTGACTCATGCCATTTATCATGCAATTGATCAGCTGGAGGAACTTGTAATGTCGCGTATCAATTCACTTGATCTCATATGGTCATTCATAATAAACATGAACGCCAATGACATCCCACCCTAGCCATTTCTATTTCAAGATACCACAATTCCAACATCAGAACTTTGATTCACTTCAACATTGAGAAGAAAAATGATTCATCTCTCCAGTATAGTGTCCCTTACAAACGACCTTTTTAACTATTTGTATCAGTTAAGAAGATTATATTCCTTGAATGTCTGAAGAGGCATACCTTAATGAAGGGTATAACACTCTAAGATTAATGGTTCATCAGATGGCAACGTGTCTCCATTCTCTGTCAGCTGCTGCGTATAGTCCTCACGAGCCTCGAGAATCCGGTATACCATTGCTGTTGTGATATTTGGTCGACTCATCAAGCCATGCAGGACTCTCATTTGCTCTACTCCAGAGTATTGGTGGAGATCACTCATGTGGTAATCTTAGCCACCAGAACTAGTATTCAGTAACTATGTGTGTGGTACTCGGTCTTGCCCTAGCAGGACAACTCGTTTAAATTCCTGATGCTGCTCATTCAATCCCCAAAATTTCTGATTCATTACATCATGGTTTGCAGCGGTAAGATTTGGGCTTGTCCCACCCACTTTGGGTGTGGTTATGAATATGGAGGAATTTGGTGAATCCTGGAATTTGAGCTGTATTTCTGTGTGTTCATCATTGCCCATCTCGGCATACATGTCGAATATATCCACATTTACCGCCAGAAACTTTGTTAACCACCACATCAAATGCCGAACTTGGGCAGGAAGTGGACAAAATAGCACTGCCTTTTGTGGTGGAGGTCCACTGGGTGGAGCATTTTCGTTTCTCTCTTCTGGAAGGAGCGTCTCTCTTAATGTGTTGTCTTGGTCAGATTTGGGATACTCTGCAGGTTCCTTGACAACCATTGGCAAAAATACCTCTCTCAGCCATTGAAAATTGGAGATTCCACCCAAGTATTGAGTGGGCATTCATCATGCCATTGTCGAGAAACATCATTGCGATTCTCGGTGTCTCCCAATACTCACGAGAACCACGCTGCCCTCAATCTGTGAACCCTCCTTGCTGCAGAACCACCCCGCAAAGTGTACTTGACCACCAGTGTATTCAGATGTGCTTGCTCATCCTCAGTTCACTCGTGATCAATGAGTTGTGCATTGTCCATTCATATCCAGAGGAGTGGTTTTCCACTGGCTAGTTTCGATTCTGACCACCACCTGATCGTCCATGACATTGCAATCTAAATCATCCAGTGCGCTGCATTCTGTTGAGCTTCTTCATCTTTAGTCCAGATAGCATGCATCAAACTCTTCACAGCTGAATACAATGCCTTAGCACCATGCTTTTCCATCACAGTATCATCCTTGGAATCTCCAGGTGCATCTGAAAACAGCCACATCATCTGAAAAGACCATTCACAGAGTAAATGGAATCCCTGTGTAGCAGTTACGAGAAGTTTGAATCCAATTTCCGCATTCATCACAATTTGCCAGCTCATGCTTTGTTTAGTCTTATACCAACAGGACTCACCAAAAATCCCAAAACTCCATGAACAGTAAGAGAGTTGGCCGTTACTTGATGGTTTAACTCTGGATGTTAAGGTATCATACAACACATGGTGGATATTCCATCAGTTTTCTGGTTCCTCAATACTGGTGTTCAGATCCTCATGGGTGAGATTCGCATTTTCTGTGTCCAATAAGTTGACCAGTTTGAAAGCGGTTCCATGTGTCATCTCGTCAATATCACTTTTGTAGGTCTCAGCCACTCCAGGAATCGTTACCACCAGGATTGGTTCACAGGCTGGGATCAGTGCTTAATGTGTGTGGGGTGATGTTGACTGGATCTCCAACAGGCAGCGGGGCACCGAATTCAATCTCTGGAGCGGATTCCACCCTCATTCTTCACCGACAATGCCGGGAAAGTCATTGTGTGCCACCATTACCCACTCTTCAAGGGTATTCCTCCATAAAATCCACTGTGGCAACCCCATTACAACTTTCTCAGTCACCAATTTGAAAAGCATTGCCACTGCAACTTAGGTGAAAGTCTTTCCAAGATCCATTTCATCCGACACCAGTGCTCCTGGCATATCAACATCCCAAACCCATCTCTTCACAATGAACAAGATGGCCTGAACCTGGTGCGCCAATAACCTAGTTCTGGGCAGGCCTGGAATTGAATACTTGTGGCCTGGAACATGGTCATCTGGTGTTTGGCGAATTAGACGTGCATTCAGCAGCCTGACTGCTTCAACAAGACACTCATGTTCAAATTCGTGGTTGATTGTATTGAGAAACGTATTCAGTACTGAGCTTGAATTTTCTGGATCGACTACCTTCTCACCATTCTCTGATTGCTGCTGAACCTCCCTTGCACTTTTGTCCATATTCATTTCGTCCTCAATGATCCCTTTCCGTTGCTCGGATGTAAGCTGGGCAGATAAGTTCATATTCTGGAGCTCCTAAAATACATCTCAATGTTAGATATTTCACAGAGAAGCAACCATTCAAATGAATACATGTGGATGAAATATAATCAATTCTATTCTTTCAATCAGAACTTACATTAATACAAATATCATTCTCTTGCCTATCATCCTCCTCTCCCTCCTCTTCTCCCTCTCTTCCACCCTCTTCAGAACCTTCCAAAGTCAATATGTAACGATTAGCTGTTGCACACGTCTAGCCTTAACACGGTTGGCGGGGATTACCTTTCTAGGCATAATCACGTGCTCAGCAATCTCCTTCTCTGTCGCTGTCATCATTTCCACCCAACATATCTTCACATTATGTTCAAGTTCCAACTTGAGAGCATTTGAAAGGCAACAGTTGTAGGAAATCTGGCCATATATGCCATCATTTATCATTTGCATGTGAGTATATAACCCGATATACTCTTCTTCCACTTTGTCCTGCTCCAAGGTGCACTTGAACATTGCTGTCAGAATGTATGACTCTTTCGGGCTGCAGTTTTTGTCGATGAAATCAACCAATTCTTCCCAGTGCCTCATATTTATATACAAGGGTTGGAGTTGTTCAGGGGCTTGAACCGTATCCTTGCTATTCGACACCCAGCAAATCATTATAGTGAACATTGTATCTGGCAACGCTGGGGGATTACTTCTCCCTTTTCTGCACATGTGCTCTCCCAAATCAGTCGCTGGTCGCAGGTTGCCTTGCCTTCCCTTTTTCCTCGACTCTCGAATTTCGCTTGCACAATTCTTCAAAACCATCTCCACCCACTGCTGGCGAATCAATTCAGCATGATTGAAACTAACCGTCTGCAGCCAATTTTCAAATGTCGCCATCAAATCTGCGACCACCATCTCCCAGTGCAGGGGTCCATCTCTAACCAATTTCAAATGGTTCTGCCTCCGGATAATAGACCGATGCTTCTTCTCCAGAAACCCTGCCACCGATACCTTCTTCCACTTGTTGAATTCACTGAAGTTGGCCAGCCCCATCCTTTTGGCAAATTGCTTTAATGAGAATTCAGTTTGCTTCAGCCTAATTGGGGGTTTGCCTTCTGCACCACCCCAGTCAGATAAATCATCGCTCTCATCAGCTGCATCATATTGGTCGTAGGACATCTCCGGCAATGGGGGCAGCTCCGCAAACGCTGTGACATCTGTCAACTGCGGCTCTTCTAGCGGGGGGAATCTTTTTGTCGCGAGGCTTATGGGGTGTCCCGCAGGTGCACCTGAAGGAGGTTGATGTGGGGTAGTTGAGCTGGAAGATATTGGCCGATTGACTGGATGATTTCCCGGTTGTCCTGGAGGCACTCTCGGTGCACCTGGAGATGACGGGCCATGTCCTGGAAACAGCAGAGGAGGGAACATTTGAGACCCGTCAAAACCACTTTCGTGCAGGTCATATCGTTGCTACAGTCGTGCATAACTTGAAGATTCTTGACTTGTGATGCTGGTAAGTTACAAATTGTATGTTTTGTTGAATGGAGACTGGTGATAAAACTGCGGAGCACCTGGAAATGGGTGCAGTGAAGGAGAGTAACCATACCCTTGCGGCGGATGATATTGATTGGGGTGTTTCCCAAATTGACACTCTTTGCGAGTGGTATATGGTGAACTTTTATCCTGTGATTCCGAATTGTCATCACTGCGTTGTTGTGAGCCCAACTGGCAACCAGGTGGAGCCATATTCACTGTCTTTGGTGGAAATCCTTTGGTCAACATGCTCTGTTAAACAAAGATAGTGGTAAACTACTATAGATGCGAGATGAGATATAGAATCAATCGGAGTATTGTTTAGTATATTGCAGGTAGCAGTGACCTTCAGCGGAATGAAGGGCTTCTTATATCCCATTCTGTTGTCACTAACTGTGGTGTTTCACTACACCTTTGATCAATGAAACCAACTCAGGCCTTGAGGAAAAGCAGCCTTAATCACACATATCACGTCTGTCTTTGTTATATGCTTGAATTCATATATTAGGATATAGGATATGTGCTCACCATTGTATGCTTCCATGACTTTACAGGTCATAGAAGCGATATGATATGATATCTCCAGGAACCCAACAACAAGTATATCCAGTTTGAAGGTTTGCATGACTAAGGATATGACACATAAGTTGTGTGTGTATGACTTTGCAACCTCATTCAATAGACGACCTGTAAGTCGAGCAGCAACAGTGATTGCTTTCTCTTGAGCTCCTTGCCTATATATATTAGTTCTCGTCATGATCTACGCTCCAGTCAACGATCATTACTGAAGCAATCATACTACCAGCGTTATCAGTTCTGGATGATCAATGCGCGGACATCCAGCTCCCTAGGAAACTGACCTATTCATTGTATTATGACGATCTACCTTCATTATCAGCTGCTCAGGGGCTCGAGTGAAGGTATAACACACAATGCTGCAATGACGTAGTATAAGGCCCCATTTTGGTGATTACAGCGATTACACATGAAACCTCGCCTCGGCATTTGGCGCGGTGCGATGCGGTGTTGAATCTGTTACGCTAACCTGAGTTAGCTCATTTTCAAACCAATATTGCTTAGGTTCAATATCACCCCCTGAAGCATCATCGAGATTCATTCGAATACATATTCAGTGACCATTTCTCAAATATGGTCAACACTCGCTGGAAACATATCAAGTGTGTTATCTGCAAAACGCAATTATTGGATGAGAGCTAACTGTAGGCTGACGTTCAACAATGTCACCCACTATCCATGAATGACAGGCTATTACCCGATGGGATTTTACCACCTGCAGGCTGCGATTGACCCAAGTCATCATGGTTTGACTTCAGTTGGTGCACCTCAATGGCTGTCGATGAGATTAGTCAACTAATTCATCCACCCATAGACAATGTACCTGGTGCACAACCACCAGAGGATACTCCCGAAGAAGAAACCATAGACCCCTAGAAGCCAGATCTCACTTGTACCCCTGATCCAACACAGACGCGGTCTCATAGACAGGTAGTTGGAGTGGAAAACGAGGGGGGGAAAGCATATGGCAAAGCAACTGGATTGTACAACAAGCATCGCAAGTACTCAGAACAATGGAATCCATGGTATCCATTTCAGTCAACACACGATGTGTAACAGGCTGAATCAATTAGCCAGCAAATGAAAACGTGGATAGATCAACATCTGAGGCATGGACTGGACAACATCAACATCAAATCAATTCAATCAGCAGATGGTCTAAAAAAGCTCCTCTCTAGACTCGATTTTGGGCTCGGCGATAATGGTTGGATTGAAGATAATTCGCACATATTCAGAACATTATACTACAGGGATATTTCCCAATGTATACAGTTCCTTTTGGCACATCTCCCATTTCAGGCGGGCCTCGATTTTGAACCTGTGAGCCTTGTAGACTAGGAAAGTCACCGAATACCCAGCGAGATGACCAAAGGTGATTGGTGGTGGGATACGCAATATCTGCTCCCTGCTGGAGTGACGATTGTGCCAGTCATTTGTGCATCTGACAAGACTCACTTGACTAATGTTTTGGGCGACCAGCATGCCTGGCCGCTGAATCTCACGATTGGTAATTTTCGATAAGATAACAACCGTAGACCTCAACAGCCCACCTGGATCCTTGTTGGGCTGATCCCCTGTCTTCCGGACGGTGCTAAATATAATGAGGTGACAAGGCATGCTGCGGTTGGAACAGTGCTGTCCCCACTTCGGAATCTTCACATCACTTGCGCTGGCTTGAACTGGGATTGTGCTGATGGATTCCAGAGATAATGCTAACCTCTTTTGGCTGCCTGGGACAGGGATTTTCCAGAACAAGTCATGGTTGTTCAAGTCACATATGGCTCATGCCCGATGTGTGACATTCCAAAAAGTGCACTGATGGGGCATTCATCTTTTTGACCTTTTGATCACTCACAAGATCAGCATGTTTACTTCGAGCTTCTGGACGAAACGAATATCAATGTTCTGCACACTGTTGGTCTTCATCCAATCCGCAACCAGTTCTGGCAATACCCTCTCTGCAATGTTTATTGCCTTTGGCGGCCTGATGAGTTGCATCAGCTGCTCTTGGGTTTAGTTAAAGACTTATTGCACTGGCTGCTCAAATACCTGAGAGCTAGATATGTCAAGGTTCAATTTGGCAATCGCTTCACATCAGTACCACCATATCGAGGCCTCCAGCGCTTCTCCAGACCATTCGATTTGATGAAAAGTGACTCCTGGCAGGGAAAACAAATCAGGAGCATGAGCAGAACACTGGCAGTGAATTGGACTACAATGCTTGACAGCTCCCAGGATGCCGGAAAATCCAAGGTGGAAACAGCCTCTGATGAAATGGTGATGGGAGCAGTGTGGGCATTATGTGAATTTTTTCCACTTGTCAGTCAACAAAATCACTCTGCACTACCCCTCACAGCACGAGACAATGCACTGAAGCGATTTCACAAGAAGAAGGGTGCCTTTGAAGATCAGAAAATGTTGAAGTCTGCGATGGCCAAAGTGGATGAACTATTGGCAAGAGGATCCCATCGGTTACAAGAACAAAAGATTCATATAATCTGTGCTGCACTCCAGGTTCAGCTGTACAGGGCTGAAAAGGTTACTATATCAAAACAAAGGCAATTTCATACATGCCTGAATGGAGCCCAACAAGCGGCAACCGTATGGTCAGATGCTGACCGGCAGAGGGTAATTGAGCCATTGGAGCGCGAAATCCGTCAGGTGACACCAGCTAAATGCAAGCTGTTTGATAAATTATTCCACCATCATGAGCGACAACTATTGCAGGAAGTCGGGACTAAGGCAATCGGTCACAGAAGCATATTCAGCACAAAACTTGCTCAATTGAAGACTGCTGCAGAAGAAGAAGCTTACTGCGCGGTAAACATGACTGCTGAAAAGTGTGTGCAATTTCAGGTGTGTCTATCCGATGTTGGGATTGAAGCCACCACCTGGAGTATTGCTGATACAGATCACATTGGGAATTAGCTCGAGAGAGAGATTTATGGTGTCACATCGACAACCCAGATGCGGTTCACGAAGGAATTCTCCATTCTGTTGGTCAAGTTTGAATCTTGGTGGCAGGCAACCTGCAGTTAGGAGCTTCAGAAAACCATCGAGCAGTGTGTGATCCATTTCGGAAATCCAATGATGCTCCTTGTGAGCCATATATCAGAGTCAATTTGGCGAATGGGTTCTGGGGACGATATCACAACCGATATTCCTGAATGGCTACAAATGAGCAATGTGAAACAGCCATATCCATCTACCAACCAGGTCAATTACATTCAACAGATCCTCAAGTACAATGACCAGTGTACTGGTCTTGACTATACGGAGGAGACAGTGTGAGATCTTGTCATCCATGGCTGGTACGATAATGACTCTGCGAAAGTTTTCAACCAACTATCAGCTGCCTATAAACGGCAAAATACACGCAGAGCCTATCTCTTAAACCTTCACCATTGTCAGAAAGAGCCATTTTTCTACTCCGTATTACAACAGGTACATCATTTGAGGGAAACTCATGTCCGCAGCGTGGGCAGATATATTAAATTATGCTGACTCAGAAATGCATCAGTAGATTTCAGAATTCCTAACTTTGGACAGCTATTCTGTACACAAATTGAAGGCGACTGGGGACATGAAGTTAGTGGACTGGTGCTTGGATATGATCAGAATGTACTCCTTGACAGTATATTTATTAAACTGCAGAATGGGCTGTTGTACTACTGTCAACCAGTTCACTGCCCTACATGGATTATGATTCTAGGACATGATTGCAAGGAAGAATATACCGATGCCAACGAAGGGATCATGCCTGAATCTCATAACATCAGTGTCCAATATACGGACAGTGACCTCAATAACACCTTCCAAGGCCGAGTTTCTTCCTTTCCTGTATTATACTTCAGCTCCACTCCACAGAATTAGATCCTCCATTTTCAGGAGTGCCTGCCCGCCGGAAACACAATAACGACCTTCTCTACTAAGTGCAAGTAGACCCAACATTGGATATTACATCCTCAACCTCAAGAATATGTGGTGGTGATTCGAACATAGTAGAAAGATCCGGATGGTTGGGTTGATTGTGTTGACGGGTTCATCCGGGTTGCCAAACAGACTGATAAGATGCATATTGTATCTGTTGGAGCAATTGTTGGACCTGCACATTTGGTGCGAGAGAATAATGCTGCATCAGATGGAATCAATAGTGTATGGCTTGTCAATAATCATGTGGATTTAGATATCTACTGGACTGTGTATTAAAGTTACAATGCCTGAATCAAGGTGTGCAGAAGATAGTTAATTGAATTGTACAATTTGATATAATCATTATAATAATGATTCCCAGACAGTATGGCTCCAGGTTTGATGTACACCAGAATACTCCTGGAGAGTACGGTTCAAGGTTCGAGATGCACCGGAATACTCTTGGAGAAGCGACCAATACTCCCAATAGCTCCGAAATTCGCACATTGTAATAGTTTGATTTGGATCCATTTTGAAGACAACTATACACTCTTCAGAATATTCTTGAATTCTGTTCTACAACTTCCAGAGTATTCAGAAAGACTGGTGAAGTAGTCTCGGAATATGTGAGAGCAAATCGCTGGGCATTCGGCCTATCTGGGAGCAACTGGGAACATCTGGAACGATCGGTGTGGCTGTTCAGAGTTGCGGAGTCGTTCGGTTATGAGTTCCAAACCATTTTACATTTTGCTAATTGTAGTTAATATTGCGAGTTTCCTTTGGGTGCATCTGGTTCTATCCTATCTAGATTTACTTTAGCTGCCATCCAATTCTGGAATCCTTATAGAGTGATCACAATAGGAGTTGCTACTATTCAGACATTAGGAATCCAGCGATTCCAGTGCACCTGACAAGGAATCCATCCATTCTGGTCTACTTGACAACTTCCTCAATCCCAACAGCTGACTGCCATGCTCAATTTAAATATGAATCATTGAAGTCTTCTCTCTGGAACAGTTCAAGGCATGCCTCAAATTGCATCCTCCTGAACTATGTGCAACTTCTTCCATCATTGTCTGTCTTATTCTATTTTCTTTAATCAAATATTTACCACTTATATACTCACTCTCACATTCTACAACTATCTATTTCTAGGACAGCAAATGGAGCTTCTTCCCAACCAGGTGAGAAATCTCATCTAACCAACACATTCTGAACCACAGCTCAAAAGAGCATTTGGATTTAACAAATGTACCTCTTTTCATTGTCCATCAAATTATTGCATTCCTATGATCTGGCTTCTTGTATTGTATTGCAGATGACCAATGTGTTTGATTTCATTGATACAGTAGGCTGCCGATTGCAATCAGGAGATTGGTGATAGCGACCATGAGGACTCCTGCCAGTCCTACTGCTCATGGGGCATTCAAGACGATGATTTGTGTTACCAACCTGCTGTCCTGTTGCACTTACATGTGCACTGGGATATCTCGTTGCCAACTACAAGCATTTGATAGCAAATGAAATTAAGCTGTGCTGACACAGTCATTGTGAGCCCTTGATTTCCAAACTCCTGAAATCCAGCTTTGGTAATGGCAACACCACTACTTACCCACCAAACGTCAACCCTTCTTAACACATTATCTGAGTTTGACTGTGCCCGATCCACCTTGACACTACCACTGCCCAAGTTTAATTGAGACTAGTATGCTCTACAACCCAAGGCCAGTGGAGATTAAAATGTTCCCCAACCTCGAAAGAGTACTTTTGGGATAGAGACCATATTCATCGAGGCAATTGTATTGATGAGGACTTCTTCGCCAATCTTAATACATGATAAGTCAGTGATACTTCATGATGTTTAGACACTATCCATTGATGCTTACGATCGCCAGCAGGCATGTGCAGCTACTCATGTATGTACATGAAATGAATGTTAATTGCTTGGTGATCAGTCACCCAAAATCAATCCATAATTACAAGAACCTGTAACTCTTAGATACTGTTCAATGCTAGTGTAGGAGATTTACAACATTGCATATGCCTCCAAATATACATCAGTAAAACAACAGATAGGTACCTCTCAAGGATGGTTTGCAGATGGGGCACTTCCAACTGTACATTATAATAACCTGTTGGAATTGGGCTGTGAAACGGACCTTCAAATCTGGGTTAAGAAGCTCTAGTTTGAGAATTTTTCTCTCCCAAAGATCATGGATGATAACAGATCATGGTGTGCCTGATTGGAACTACTTGTTTTAATTTGCCATGAACAGTTTTTCACTGCTAATAACCTGGGGTGGCAGTCTACTACATCCCGGTATTTCCAACCTCTCGCTCCACACACCGCAGTGCTGGTAGCTGGAGCAGTTCATAGTAGAATGTCAAAATTTACCAGTCTGAAGAAGGCCATGGTTATATTTTCTCAAGATGAATATCAAGGTACATTGTGCTTATCCCCTGTGATTAATGATTTAGTGGAAGCCAATATACTCAGCAATCTCACAGTAGTAGTGGGCTGCTTGATAACCCCCCTGGGGCACAACTATGCAAGTCTAGGCACTCCTCAATTTCCATCTGAGCTTCTTAGCTTTGATTGATGCTCTTTCATTGTATTCCGCAGTTGATTCCTTATCTTCCCGCGCTCCTCTGGTTTGATAGCCACTTCTTAATCCCCATTGTCTGGATTTGCACTGTTCTTCTTCTTTCCACACTTTGTACTGCCCATTTTGCACTTCTCAGCTTGTAATGCAAGCTATTCAATTCCCACCAGCCCACCTACATCTGGATTGTCACTTCTATATTGCATTCCTCTCTACATACTCCCCCCATTCCCTTTTCAATACTTCTCTACTGAAATAGCTCTCCTCAATTCTCATCCATACTCTTTAGCCTTGATTGGCACCACACAATTTTGCTCAACACTCCTAACCACCCCCATATTGCCATACATCTACTCATATGGGTACCCTCCTATTCCCATTGGTGCTCCTCAGGCTAGATTTGATACTGCTCTATCTCATCTTGCACCTCTTCGTCAGCTTTTTCAGCACACCTCTACCAGTGTAGGCATTCCTAAATTCTCATCGCTACTCCTCAGCCAAGATTATGTGCTGCTCTAGTTCATTCCACACTCTGTTTCATCCAATATTGGCTCTCCTTCTCTATTATGCGCAGTCCTAGTTTCCAGGTACCCCTGCTCAGCCTCAATAATATCACCAGTGCAGCGATATACTGGACCGGACTGGGTCTTTTAAAGTCCAGTCCAATCCTGTCAAAGTAACGTTTTCGCCAGGATCAAACCGATTCCCAATTTTTCTGGCCCTGTACTTTACTGGCTTCGACCGATTTGGGCTTGTCCATTCAGGTCCAATCAGCCTAAATTCACAGGTAGTTTCTGATATTCTCTAACCAAAAATCAACTCATGTTGCCAATTGCCAGTCACCATGCATACCTGACTCTTCATCACTTGCTACATGCCACTCACCAGTTGCTTCTGTAATGATCTGAGTTACTGAATGGACTTATAAACTATTGCTCACTTGCAATCTGCCACTTACAGTCCAAGACTAATCACACACTACACCTCACTCACCACTTGCCACTTACCACTCATCACATGCTACTCACTACCTACCACCGTGAGACATACTTAATCACTGAATAGACTTATTAACAATTGCTCAGTTGCCATCAGAGGTCACAACATTGCGCTATTTGCCACTTGCTAATCCAAATTTCACTGCCTTATATTGTTGACTATACAGTAGGCCTAAAAGGCCTTCTAGTCTCTAGATGGCTAGTAAAGCAGCTAGAATGCTTTGGAGAGTGGTTACTAATGATCTGACGGTATATGCATCTGTTATAAGCTTTCATATCCACATAATGTCATGATTACCCAGTATGCAAGGCCAAATATTGTTGACGCTCCGTTAATACTCATTTTCATGATGCGGTAACAAAGTTTTAAGAATGGGGAAGTGACAGTTTCGCATCCTTTTGTGCCTACAAACGCTGTCAATAGGTTGGTTATGCATAACCACAAAAAAATCATTTTCCAATTACCTGACTTACCAGACCACAAATCGTTGACACTATGATAACGCTCACTTTCAGAATGGGGCAAAGACTGTGCACATTCCTCTTTTGCCAATAAAGGCGGCTAATACTGCTATTATACTTAACTACTACCAAATGACATTGTAATTACCTGGCTTATAAGACCAAAAATTGTTGACGCTCCATTGACACTCATTGTCATAATGGGGTAACGAAGATATCCTGCACTGTTTTGATTGAAAAGGCAGCCAGTACATAGTATATGAATTATTGCCAGACATTACCATTCAGATAACCCAAAATGCATAGCAAAATATCATTGACGCTCCGTTGACGCACATTTTCAGAAAGGGGCAGTGACCGTACTGCATACGTTTTTGCCGATAAAGGCTGCCAATACACCGTTTAGAACAGTGTGTAACTATTCACAACTCAGGTTACCAATGATGCAAAACCAAATATCGTTGACGCTCCATTGACACTCATTTTCATGATGGGGCAGGGAGCATGCAGATATTATTTTAGCCGATAAAGGCTGCTAATACTAGCAATATGTCTAATAACGTGGATATCAAGTGTTATTTACCAGACTTACAACACCAACAACTGTTGACACTCCAGTGACGCTCATTTTGCCACTGGCATTTCCGTAATATGCAATCATTCAATTTGGCATAGTTTATTATTTACAATGTTTTGGCAGCCATTCTAACGTCTTCCTGTACTTTGTCCATGATCAGCACAGTGTTCTTTAATAATACATATAAATATAGCCTTTGAATTATGCATCAAAGTGTCCACAAATTGTGGATTATAATGCACTAAAAATCCCATTCCTTTCGATCAATGCTCATTTCCACCGTCATGTACGTTCAATAGGCTGCTGTAGTCTTCAAAATGTATTTCAGCAGCATTCGGACACAGCAGATAGTGTACTAACCACATGATGTTCTTTCATCAGTCAGCAATTCTGGATCAAAATCTTCATTGTTTAAGCTATCCTCAGCTAATGCATCAAGATTGATAGGTTGAGTCTTGGGAAGAGGAACATGTGAATCCGCATTTGCGACAGGCAAATTGTTGGTTTGCAATCTGTGGGTGCCCTGAATGGGACCGGATGGCGCAGGTGGCGTTCCAGGTGGAGATGGTGTTCCGGGCAGAGATGGCGTTGGATCTGATGTCTCATGTCTGGGTTGGACTGGTGGAGGAGCACCCGTATCTTTGTGCCTCCAGCGTGTCTGGGGATTCCTCGAGGTGCCATTCTGGCAAGGAAGACAGCCGTCCTTGTGGTTCTGACAAATCATAGCCCGGTGTCTTTCCATCCCAGCCATTACCTTCTTATGCCCAGGAAACTTTACACCCCCCTTCTTCCCTTCTCTGACTTCGGCCGGAGGTTTTTTGATTAGATATTGCGTTTCCTCTAAGGCGGAACGTGAAAACCTGACTTTGGCCATTTTGCCCATATTCAATGCAAGGCGCATGTCGGACTGTTTGATCTGTACCCGACCTCCTTGCCTTGTCATTGTTGCAGACATGTTGAAAACCTACAAGAAATTAGTTGCAGCATCCAGGAATGAGATTCGGCAATAACCTCCACCATATACACATCTGTAGCCTCCTCTAAGGTTATTGAATCCTGGTTTATCCACTCCCAGAGACGTTTATCACGAAATATGTCCGCAAAAATCCCACAGCTGATGTCATCATGAGGTTTGATCTCGGGGACTGTGCGGACAAATGCTTTAGTAGACCATGGAGGTTTCCCATTACGGGCAGAAATAAATTGGTCAAGGAGCTCCTTATGTGTACCCACTGAATATTATACGGTTTGTTGACCGTCATTTACCGTGATTTGAATATACTCACATCCAATTGCATGCTGTGTCATAATCTTGCTGCTTCCAGTTTCATGAACAATTTTTGAAGGTGCATCCTCGGTCATATTCTTGGTGGCCGCATTGGAAGCATTGCAGTGAACTAGCGGGTGTCTCTGTCCTTGCTGTGTGCCAGAGAGTGACATATTGGGTGTAACACCCATTGATCCGGCTGGTTTGGTGCCGTTCTCACCCAGCCGAGGTGTTTGTGAAGCCATGATTCGCTGGTGTAGCATAGGAGAGGAAGATGATAACGATAAGAAAGGGGAAGTCCGGAGGAATAGTTACTTCGCTACAAGTCAAAATGAAATAAATAACAGGCAAGTTGCATGTTTCACTCAAGTTGAGTCATGCTGCATTTGATTGCAGATTTCAGGGGTTTCTAACCATTCCGCAATTTGCAATTAGTCAGTCCAAACTTGTTTGTTTGTTTACAAGAATTAATAGTGGTTTACGACCGCCGAAATCTCATGATTGTCTGATACGTACAGCATTTGCTTCGTGGGAAATGAAGTCTGGTGGTGTCTCTCTCATGAAATCCCACAGATCTTACATGGAACTGATACTAAAAATTGAGTCATAATGTATTCTTAGCATAACTATTCCCATTTTCGTGACGGTCAAAACGCTGATTTTGCTTATTCAAGTTGATCAAGCGTACCAACCTTGACATAAAAGATGCAGCTTGCCTCCATATCGTCCAGATCTTGCAACATCCAACATCTCGCCCAACAACAAAGTCAACACAAATCACAATCGTCAATGCTCCGAAAAAGAACTCCTCACCACTTCCAGCTGACAAGTATAGTGAATTGACCAATTGATCCAGACGACGACATCATCAAGCGAATAAAGGCAGTAGTGGCCTAGATGCTCAACCAGTCCAAGCCCTAGGTGCATTGCGTAGGTTGTGATCCAAAAAGAAGCTCGCGGTGGAGAGAAGACAACACACGAACATTTTGAATCACAAAGAGAAAGAGAAATCAATCGAGAATTATGTGGTGAGAGAAACCACTGTGGCAAGAAAGCGAGTTGAGGACGCAGAGACAGCAATTAAGCAGGAGCAGGAAGATATGAGAAGTGCTGAAAGCAGGGGTTTGACATCCAGGGAGCCCGGACAAACATTTGAAGAGATGTTGCATGCTATCTGAGACCGTCTGAGCGATCTTGCTAGTTCGGACGATGAGGAGGATGGGGAAGATGATGAAGATACACAGCAGGGCAAGCTGGGCGAAGATGATGAACCCGGCTGGGTGATGGACACAATCTCCAAAACGGTACAGCACCGCCTCGAGAGTTTTCTGCAGAAGAAGCTGGAGCTTGACAGAGTGACACCACCGGGATAGGGGGGGACGCGGCAGACTACTTCCATGGACGCGATGAGAAGCACGGCAAAACCCAATTGACAGTTCCAGCAGTCGTCAAACCGCATAAGGACGTCGACGCAGCAAATCCTGTACTCTTAACATTTCAATTTCATGATAACATCCCCACAATATTGCAAATGCCGCAGGCGACTTCTCGACCAGGATGTAGTCATATGTGGCGAGGTGCTGGGTGACTGCAGTGAAATAAAAGCATAGCATGATATCGGCCTGAGGTGGAGCCAGATTCGTCACCGATTAAGAAAGCGAAGTCTATTGAACCTGTAAATCTTTACCCCTGCATTTTCCCATTTAGCTAATCACCGTATTGATATAGTCTTCGGACAAAGAAGTAGTAACGTCACGAGCGTAGCCAGAAGAATAGATAGGCCAATTTCAATTTTTGACGTCATATCAAGTAGAAAGCCAATTCGTGAAACAATTTTGCTATGTGTCAGCTTGTACTTGAATTCGGGTGACCAAACTGTGAGACATGAAAATTTGTCTGTGCATGTGCATGGGTGGTATGTACCTTGCGAAAGTTCTAGCATCCAAAGTTAGCTGGATGATGATCAATCCACTCCACAGCATCTTTACGGTTTCTGTTAAGTGGGAAAGCATGAACTAAATTACTGACGAAATTGACTAATACAATATAAGTGAGTGATGTCACACCAGTTATTGAAGAAGCGGTCAGTGCGCGATACAAATCTGTCTGTATGATGACTGTCATGCGGCATTTATCCATGCGTCCAACTACATAACTCTCCACTCAAACCTGGTACACTTGGTTGAGATTTTGAAAATTGCTTTTGGTACATCATGGAAATCATGGAAACGGAGCTGGATCATGACTGTTGAGGAAGTCGAGCTATATTGATCCAAAATTAGCGTAAAAATCAACACACCGTGAATAACTGGCAGAAAGCGTTGGAATGTGCGCTGGCTACGTCATCCATCACTCTGATACCGTGTATCGTGGTGGTTCTGACATTGAGAGGCCATGAAAGTTCTGGATGCAAATGCCCATATATAGAAACGATTCATTGGTTGTCAATACTCATTATTTGATTCATATCATACAGTTCTTGATCATACAATGACGGTTAGAATGTGTTCAATGTTAGTCTTTACAAAGTATCAATGATTTCTAGACTTGCAACATGGAGAATCCCAGGGCTATTCATCGAAATCGTCAAATAATGATTGTTTTGGCTTCCGTTGTTGGCAAACTGATGCAAACAATATTGCTACCACCTCCTGCAAAAGATGCAAACGATATCGCTACCACCTCCTTAAAATGAGCGTCAACGGAGCTTCAATTATTTTTAGTCTTGCACTTTCTGCAATCATACATGCTGCATAGTCTCATATTGCCCAAGATAAACTATTGGACATCTTTTTACCACAAAATGTACGCGGCACACTCGTTGCCACATCATAATAATGAGTGTCAATGGAGCCTCAATGATTTTTAGACTTGTAACATGGATAATCCCAGGGCTAATCATTGAAATCGTCATATAATGATTGTACTGGCTTCCTTTGTAGGCAACAATGATGCAAACAATATCGCTACCACCTCCTCAAGATGATGCAAATGATATAACTACAACCTCCTAAAAATGAGCGTCAACATAGCGTCAACAATTTTCAGTCTTACACTTTCAGCAATCATACATGCTGCATAGTCCCATATTGCCAAAGATAAACTATTGAATGTCTTTTTACCCAAAAAGTACGCAGCGCACTTGTAGCGGCTTCATAAAAATGAGCGTCAACGGATCATCAACAATTCTTAGACTTCTAACGTGGATAATCCCAGGGCAATTCATCAAAATTGACACGTAGTGATGGTATTGGCTGCTATTCTCGGCAAACATAATGCAAACAATATTGCTACCAGCTCCTAAAAATGAACGTCACAGGAGCGGCATCATTTAGTTGTCTTGCATTTTGCATAATAGAAGGGCTGCGCAAGAACGCTATAGCGTAACCAATACGGTGGTGGCCATGATGGGCAAAAACAGTAGTGCGCATCTCGCTATTACCTTGTAAGAATGAGCGTCACCAGAGTGTCAACAATGTTTGGTCTTGCATCTTTGACAATCAAGGGTCCATCAGCAAAGAAGATTTCCGTCCAGGCGGAATGGCTCCGTCAGAGTGAACGCGCTCGGTCAGAGAGGTCACAGACACCCCGGAGGCGGATTACTCCTCACCTGGCGTCAATACCACGCGTCGCTTTGCAGATCGCCCTCTGATTCCTATTTCACCGTTTCTTCTCGCTCTGTCAGTCTTCTATTGTAAACAAACACTCTGGAGGGGTGGGTAACTGTGCCCATACATCCGAATAGGTTCATTGGTACACACTTGCATCGGCATTGCAATGCGGTGGGTAATGTTGTGAAAATCTCTCCTCACGTTCCTTCTACCTGCATGCAAAATGCAATTCTCTCTATACTAATTATACACATCATTTCAAGTCGCCAGATTTATGTGGCTATTGACAATCCATCACTCATTTCATCCATCTCCTGTCCTACTACTAGTAGCGATCTGTGGAATTACGTGCGTGCAGCCGACGATGTTTCCCATGTTGAAAACTTACTAAGCAATGGCTGCCGGTGTTTTTCTCACTTGTACAAATTTCGAGATGGGATCCAAGTTACCCCAGTTCTCAGGTATTTTGGTGAGCGCCAGGGCTAACCAGTACTCAACGAAAGCTCCATCCTTGTTTTGGAGCATGATTTTGAATAGTCATTGCAGTTGACACGGGAGACGCCCATTCAGCGCGCCATAACACCTCCCCAGGCATTGCTTTACCCAAACCCAGTCATTCCATCGATCCCCTCCGCGCCAGCTCTGGCTTCCTGTGCATCAACACATCTGAGATATGTGTTCACCATCCCAACCCTCAACTTGAACCTTAGTACCATGGAAAATACAGAGCTCCATTGCGTGTAGTTGTTCATCCGATATATACATCCTGTTCCGACTCATGCTTTATAAACTCCTGCGTGCTACTGTTAATTGCCGCGTGGTGTGTTGCGTCTTGCGTATTGTCGAGTAATGCTCTGAAGTCTTTGATCATAGCGTCAGTATGTATTCCACCACGGCTGTTTCGGGGTCCCATGAATTTGGGCTTCGCATCTGACTGGGAACTCAGGGAGACAGCCAGATCAGCACCAGAAGGGAAGACTTTGCAGACAGCAGCACTGTTCTCCCAACGCTGAGCGAGGGCTTGGAGATCAAGCTCTCTGATTTCAAAGCAGAGAATACGACACTGAAAGGTGATTGCTTGTGGCAGGTAGTTGAGATTGTGATTGGAGGCATTCCAACTTTCCTTGAGGTTGGGTTTATGTGCTTGTTCATGTCTCTCGGCAGAATACTGTTGCAAGGCTCTGTATTGACAAATCTGTTCGGCCCAATGGGACATCAAGTGGATCTTCGGAAAGTTGAAGTCGGCATCTAACTCCTTGGAAATATCTATCTCATGACTGATATAATCCCGCCAGGCTTTCATCTCACGCCGCTTCTTGGACAACATCCAAGTTTCAGCATTTGTTTCCTCGTCTACCTTTCGCTTCTTCAGGAGTTCTGTTTTCTGGGCATTGTGTTTGGCATTCCCCTGTTTGCCGGCTCGACCAAGTAAGAAATTATCGTTCAAGGTGTGAAAACGATGTAAGCCATCCTCCGTGAAGCGCAATGTTGCATCATCGTGAGATTTATATCGAGCATACATATACAATTCTAACATACCCTGGGTGCACTCAATTGCGGGATTGAATATGGGACGCTGAGCAGGGCTTCTGCCTCGTAGTAACTGGGTTACAACTCCAAGCAGGTACTGGCTCATTTCTTTCATCTCCTTTCCATTCCATTGAGAAACTTTCTCATATGACTTACTTTTTGGTGTGAGGTTGTGGTAAGCAGGCACAGATAACCAGGTTGCATTGTACTTGTCGAGCCGTTTGTGCGTCTACATGAAGCGGAAATTCCACTTCTGGAGGTGGTCAAGCATGGCGATCTGGATTGTATGAAGAAGGTTGGGCTTAGGGAGGTTGTGTACGATACAGGGGATATGTTGAAACACGTTGAATCCTCGGTGAACATGGCGTGACGAGAGATCGGCATTGGCTGCCTTCGTGTTGGCATCGCTGAAAGTTGTATATAGATTGTGATCCTGCCGGGGGTGTTGCTTTTCAGGAAGCACATAGTCTCCAAGTTTGTTCTTTGAACACTCGCACCAAAAACAGACATGCTGCTCAAGATGATGCAGGTCGCTATACTCTGGGCAATCTTCAAGCCATGCTGTTAAAACCAGTTTCCAACATCTGAAGTTGCCATCTGCACAGAGAACCGTACAATTCCCGCTCTCGGTGCTGGAATGTTGTTTAAAGATAAGTGGCGGGAGTAACCGCCTGGGTGCTTCGTTCAGCACTTCGCGGGTTGTTCGCCACTGCTCATCCAGCAGCCTCGAAGGAATATTGCGGTTCTTGATTTGAATCGATAGGAGAGCGAACATTACAATGCTGTTAATTGAGGGCATCTGGCAGATCTTCGAAGATAGATTGCCAATTGTCATATATAGAGGACACTCATTCTTGTCGCCAGCAAAATTGGAGAGATGTGTTCTGTTGGACATGATGATCAAGGGAACCAGTGTATCCCCAACTCTGAGTGTTGACTAAACATTGATTGGCACGTTATTATCCTCGAGGATGTCGTCTTACCTGTGTCTCCCACCACCATTACGCAGTGTGCATTTCGGTATAGAGGCGTTTCGGGGGCATACCGCTGTTAAAGTAATGCTGAGGGGCAAAAGTGAGATGCGCTGCATGGGCTGGCTACTGCATGAACCATCTCATGCTTTTGACGATGTCTCGACTCCAGTATTTGATAGGGTGTTGGTGAATGTCATTCCATCTCATGTCCTCGAGAGCGTGTAGTTTCCACTCCCCGACAGCCTGATTATCTGGCATGCTAGCCATGAGCTTCTGGACACCATCCCTGTTTTTGAAGCTTGGGAAACGCAGAGCGGTGTTTTCTTCCTTCAGCACGTTGTCATAGTACATCTTCATGCCCATCTTCTTGATCCCACACTGGATATATTTGTACTCTTCAAGCGTCGCCAATGGGTAGTAGGGATTATTATGTAGCCTCGTCTCAAGGCAACCCTGAGCGTCGCGGTCCAATGGCTTCACAATGTAATCGACCAGCGGAGCGCCGGCGCCAGGGTTTAGTTCTTTCCGCAGCAGTAGTAGCGGTCGTTGACACTCCAAGTCTGCGATGTTTTCAACATGTTCCAGGTAGGGAAACGCGTCCAAGTCTTTGACCTAATCTTTGATAGCGTTGAATTCACAACGCTGAGCATGTTCAACGTGTCAGGGGGCGCTGGGAATAGTCAGATTCTTCTGGTGTGCAACTTGAAGGTGTTCCGGATGGCGTAATTTGATATGTTTAAGTTGCCAGCTGTCTGAGGTGAACTTCTTTTGGCATCAAAATTCGGGCCAATGGAAAGGAGTCTTCTCTGGCACTGTCAACGACACATGAGAAGTGGAGTATACAGCATAGAAAGGAATGATAGTTGATGCTGGGCCTGAGCAGCCTCGTGTGTATACTCATGATACTTTCAGATAAGTCATCAAGCCTCGACACCATCACAAGGAGGTTGCTTACATGCCCGGAGTTGCAAAAACACTGCATGCGCGATGTCCCATAATACTATGAATAAACTAAAACCAATACAACTAAAACCAGTACAAAACTGATAAATAAAATAAAACTAGAGCGATCCAAAAACCTCGCGACATGTGTAATAATAAATGCCTGAGATGAATAGATCAGGAGAAAGGAAATGAACAAGACAAGAACCTGACCTTAATCTGAACGCAAAAACCATCACCTCCTCTCCAACGTGAGGACTGGTGCACTCCTCGCCTACCGAGCGATCCGGACGCGCCTCAGGGAGAGGGACATTGGGGAGAGTGATATCGGAGAGAGGGACATCGGAGACAGGGACATTGGGGAGACTGTGGCCACTTGCCGAATGAATCAGCTGTTGTTGATCAACATCCACTTCCGAGGTGTTTCCGGCTGCCTCAGCTTCCCACAGAGTTGGCACCGTCAGGCGAGGTTTTTGCAGCGTCACAAGCCCCAAATGCTCATGCCCACGCAGGGGATCAGTCTCCAGAATTCGTGGTCGTGGGTGAAATTCCTCGGTTCGTGGCCATGGGGCAGAAGCCGGAGGTTCTGGCCATAAGGTAAGCTCGTGCATCTTCTGGACTTGCTCAGGTAGCACGATTGGCTGATTGTCAACCATGGTATTTACATCGTCAGCCGATGTATTTCCCATCACTTTCTGGCCAATCGTCCGACGTTCTTTGCCATCATCCTCATTCTTATCCTCCTCCTCATCCTCATCCTCCTCCTCCACCTCCTCCTCATCTACCTTCTCTTCATCTTCCTCCTCTTCATCTTCCTCCTCATCATCGTCACCGTCGCTGTCCATATCCACCTCGGAGTCCAACTCAACGCCATCCGGTGCATTCTCATCATCGTCCGTGCGCTTATCCACATCAGAATCATGTTCTGAGTCATATTCGCCGTCTGACTCCTCGGTAGAGTCAGTATCATCAGCTGCGGAAATTGGCACCATGGGCGGTGCTTCCGGCTCTAAATATACCCGCTCTAGTTAGCCCTCAGTGTCCGAGTCTGCCTCATACATTTCCTACTGCAAATGCACAGTAACGGCACGAGAGATAAAATTTCCTTCTGGGGTTGGTTTAACAATACCTTTGCCTTTACCGTTTCCCTTCCCCTTTCCCTTCCCATTCTCCATTGCCTTCCGCTTCCCTTTCCCCTTCCCATCCTTTGTACGTTTCCCTTCACCGGTCCTTTTGTCACCACCCTGCATTTCCTCCTCACTCTCGCTGTCATCATTTTCATTGCCATCGCTCCGACAGCTCCTTCCACCGCTCGGCGCTCCGTGATCCAACCAGTTGTCATCATCATCATCCTCGTAAATTATCTCATCCCAATTCAGTGGTCCAACTGCCAGCAAGTCGCCAGGCTTGTAATACCGGCAGCTTGGCGGCCCAATCTTTGCCCTAAGATCATTGCTACTGTACCTAGAGAAACGCTCGCCGGTACGTATAATCTTCGCCGAGATGGTTGTCTGCGGATCCGAGCAATCGACTTGATCCCTGAAGGCATGGGGGTTGACCCACCTCAAATTGTTCATTATGTTGTGGGGTTTGTGAAACATTTGCCCTATATATGAGCGGAAGGCTGCCCACCACTCCCGGAAAGGCGAACTCCTGCGCCTGTGGTGCTGCCACAATAACTGGAATTGTGAAAAGTGGCGAGTTGTGACTGGATCAAGAAAGATTCTATCATGAAAGAGGTCCCATGCCCTCTCATCCTTAACGCCGGAAACATTGTTTATCACTATGAGTCCATGGATCTGTTCCAATTTGAATACCTCCATACGGTTCCGATCCAACCACAGGCATCGATTTATAACCAATGTCGTCATATTTGCCCTAGCAGTTGCCTTCATCTTTCCTTTGCGGCTGCCCTTTAGTGCCATCGCTGTGATTTGAAAATAAATCGACATCGGAGGCATTAGCATTATGATACAGTTCCATTAGGCGGAAGGAAGTCCAAAGAGAACTTAGAAATTTGTGTAGGTTATCGGGTATGTTTTGGAACGTGAGGCGTTGTTTTGTGCAAGTCACGTGATGTTGTAAGAGTTCTGGATGTTAGCTTTGTGTTCAATACGGAAGGAAAAGAGAATGGACGTGAAGGCGGGAAGAAGGGATATATATACTCAAGTTCCTGCAATTTCTTCGTTCAACTTGTTTTGTTGGTTAACCAACACAAAACGTCCCAACGTTCATCTTGTAGAACCAGCAGGAACCTCAAGAATAAGGGCCCTCAAGATGAGAATTAGTAATCGCAGTGAGGACAGTATACGACGCTGGGTATTGCTTTGGCATCATATACGACTATTACCACTCCGACCACATGCATCTCGGAGCTAACTGAGTAGTTCTCAGGTTGTCCCAACTGTGTACCCATCCAACACAGCTACCAACGCCTAGCGTTGGAAAAAGCACACGCAACTGATGTCATAGGATAGAGAATACGTCTTTGTTCGCCTTGCGATGCTATCAGCTCTGCCAAATGGCGATTCCACAGAGAAGGTGAAGATATACACAATCGATGCTTTGAAGTATTGTGCCAAGAACGAGGTCAATACTATGATGGTCGCACCAAGAAGACATCAACACCATTCAAGCGGTGCGAATAGACCTCCCCACGTTACTGTAACAGTGAATTTCAATGCTCAGTTTAATCTGATTGCAGTTAACCCCATAATGGATTGCATTTCAAGGAATCTCGTCCCCAAGTATTGTCAGGGTATAGAGTCTAGCACGGTCTACACTGCACCTCCCTTTTGTGTTGAATCCCTCTGCGGTCGCTCAAATAGGAGTCCACCTTGCCTGCCATTGCACATGCATGCAGAGGAAATTATTCCTACCTACTTAGGGTCGAGCATCTATATCGGACTATTCCTTCCAAAACCCATCACCCTGACACAACTCCGGGCATACGAAATGTTCGAAGTCTTGCTAATCGTCAGAATCAACAAAACTGTGGGTGTTCGGGGAATTCTCAACTTCCGCATGCTAAGGGACGTATATCCATACCGGGTGGCGAGAGGGATTCCTCTCAAGGAGGGTGTTCTGTACCCTCTACAATTCAAGGTCAGAACTGCACCCCGTCATCTTTGCGGAACAATTCCCGCGTTGCAGATATCACTGAATGCGTGACTTCCACACCGTCTGCTACACTGCGACGGTCAATTAATACTCCAACTGCCATGCCCGGTATAGGCAGTTGTACCCCACCAGCACCCAGAGGAACCTTACAAACTGACTCAACGTGTCGCGTTGTATACAGCCCCGCATCCGGCATTGCTAGCACTCCCACTTCTCTCAGTGGTCTTGAAAACCTGCCTACACCCTTCCCCAATTGAGAAGCCCGCGTGATCATTACAAATCCACTGAGAACGTGAGCTACAGAACAGAATCAGAGACAGAGGCAGTCGCAATTCCAACTTCAGGTGGTGTCTACATCTCGATCAATGGCCTCCAGCAGTCCCAACATCTATCGATTTGGTCACTCAGACATGATGCATCTTGTATTTGCAACGGGCAGACTCCTCGACCTCTACATGTGGAACAGACGGCCATTTATGAGTGCAAACGACTTGGAGATGGTAAGTTATGCAACGTGATGCATTGTGAAAGCATTAGCTGAAGCCCCACACTGGCAGATAATAGAGACGTACTGGAACACCGCTATGCAGCAAAACAACATTTGGTCCATAGCATTTGACGCACGCACAAAGGAGATCTTGAAAGAGGTATGATGAAGCAACGGCCTACATTGGATATTACATGCTCAAACCGGTACCAGGTTCAAGCACAAGTCGATATGGTTAAATCCCATTTTATTCAATCAGCAAGGGACAACATTGCATAGCTTTAGGATCTCAACCGCTTTGAATCTGCCACAGAGCGTTTGGAATTCGTTCATTCCCTTCCGGCAGACAATAAGTATGTTTTTCCTGTAGCAGAGCATGTGGAAGGTGGTGTACATGGTCCAAATCCAAGGCAGAGAGAGTAGAAAGCTGATAATGAATGGCTAGCGTCCACTTTACTTCCTGGCAGAAGCAATCCCGCGCTTTATCTACATCAAATTTTATCATCTGGCGAATAACCGCGGTAAGTATGCTGATGGATTCTATAAATCCATGATTCACGACATGGACGGTCATATACCCTCGCCACTAATCATGTTTACACGCACCGCGTTACGCCATGCTCTCCTGGAGTGGCAAAAGAACAAAGTTGTTCATCCGAAAACTTCCAAGTCAAAGCTGAAAGCAGACAGACCTGATCAGTCAAACTACTTCAACTACAAGAATGACGGTGGTAAGATCGCATCCTGCTGCTCTGTAACGAGTTGCAAGTTGTTCACCTGGCCTGGCGTTGCAGACATGTATACATTCTTGATGAATACCTGGAACACACTACCAGAGATCTACCAACAGAGGGTGTATAAAACCACTCTTCCTACAGTCAAACGTCAGATCCAACAGTCAGAGAACCCAACGCCTGCCGTGGTGATCAAAGTGGAAGCAGCGCGTGTTGAATAATGCTATTCTTCTTGACTATTTGACGTTCTCAGTGGTGCTTGAGGAACCTGATATCGGAAGTATTGACCCAAACATCCTGATCGACAACAATTGGGAGGATGACGAACTGCATTTCGGAATGCCATGGGACAGCAGCAATTATGAAGATGAAGGTGATGAAAGCGACAAGCAAGATGCTATTCCCACTGTTCGCCAGCAACAATGTGCCACGACTGAACTCGAGAGCTTTGACGTTTGAACCAGTGTTGTTGACAGGTATGAGGGAGAGGATCGTAATGATGCGGATACGGATGAGTAGGCAGACACATCGTAAGCTGATAATGAATTAACGCAGAATGTAGAGGATGGAGGGCATAGTAGAGCCAGTAATGTCGACAGGTATGAGGGTGAGGATGGCGACAATGCGGATCAGGAGGAAGAAGCATCACAAGCTGACGATGGATCAACGCAGTATGTGGAAGACTGAGAGTATAGTACTAGAGAGTGTGAAGATTGCACTGTATATATCTGACCTGTAAAATCTGATAATGGCGAAGCAAATGCAACAGCAAGCGATGTATCCAAAGCGAAGACTATATTATAATAAGTGGCAACATCTGAAAGCTAACCATATATGAGGAGAGTGCGGCATCCGATATATAGCAATAGTGGAGAGGTATAATGTGGCACTTGGCCGGAAAAAGACATAATCATCGCCAGGTGTTGTGTAAATGCCTACAGCATAACTGCAGCTCCTGCGAAGAGTGTAATACAGGTGTCGTTCTGATGGTGGGTATCCGGGCGCAAAGTAAAGGAGGTACGTATGCAATGCAACCTGCCGCCTGGGCGAAGAGAAGTGTGTATTTCTCTGTCAGAGGGTACAAGATTCCGTCAGAGCCGTCAGAGCCGACTGGAACACCTGAAACGTTTCTGATGGAAACTAGGGTTGTTGCTGATATCGGTGTGACTTTACCACACCATAATCATTGTATTTCCTGCCTTTATAGGCAAAAATGGTAGTTACAATATCACTTCCGCCTTCTAAAAATAAGCGTCCATGGCAGGATTTCCTGTTTTCTTGCTGGTTGCTCTAGAGTCGATATTTAAGAACCAGCAGCGTACTTTAGGATATCATAGCTGTTGATTCTCATTCAACTGCAATTACACGGCGATAAAATTCGTAACGCCATGTCGAATTCAGTATCAATAAATACCTCGTTGGTAGATGTTATAATATCTTCCAAAAAAGAATCTGTCTATATTCGTGATTCGAATGGCCGAACTCTCCAAATCATATTCGATGCTTGGTGGACTTCTATGAATGTAGACTCAAAGCTTTCAATAGCTTGGAATAATTCTAGACATGCCCCTTTATGGCAATTCTATTTGCACTGCGGAATTGAGGAGACCAGCAGCACCCGGCATCATATGTATCATTTGGCACCAAGTTCTTCGTCATCCATGAGAACATGATACCAGCTCAATAGGGAAACACTTGCTGGCGAAAGGGCACATCGTAAAGTTAAACAAATTAACAGAGTCAGAAGTATCTGAATTGACTAAGTCAACGGTCGATGAAACAGCTTTGGCCATCCTGATGAACCAAGGAAGTCAAGGAATTACAATCAGAAGGGCCCAATTGACATTATTATTTGACATCCAGACCTTAGCCATATTAACAGTGATGACAGACAAAACGATTTCAGCTGCCTGGTAAGTACTTTGAAACTGCCGAATTCGGCCAAGATACCTGGAATTGCTACCTCATATTAGAATTTGGTTCGGCACACCTTCCATGGAATCCTATATCAAACCTCGAGCTGCGACGGTTATATCATGCACTACACAGCGATCTTGTGCTACCGTCCGCCAGCACTCTTAGCAACATTTGACGGAGAGAATATTCACTGACAGTGGATGCAATTAAGAAGCAATTGCCATCAAGAAATTAAGTTAGCTTACCATTAGACGGGTGGCCATCAACAAATAAATTGGCCATAACTTCAGTCATTGCTTTCTGTATGGATCGAAACTGGGCATTGCTTGAGGTGCAACTTGCGTTTGATGAGGTTGATTACCACCTCTTTTCATATTAGAGAAGCTAACTGAGGATAATAGGTTAAGGGTCAACATACTGGAGCAAGGCTAGCCATATATTTCAAAGACGTTCTTGGGCATTTTGAGCTTACCGATGGCCGTTTGCTTGGAATTACGACTGATAATGCTTCATCACATTACTCGATGAGGCAGGAACTACTGTCAACTCTTGAAGCCTTCAGAATCGAATGCCCTGCTTTGCGAAACCACATACCATGTATGGCGCACGTCATTGAGCATGCGTTGGGTGCATTCATGAGCAGTCTCCTGGTAAAAGGCCGCACCAAGTCATGGGAAGCACATGAGTGCGATCAACAATTTGGAGAGAATGAAAGCCCAGACATTGGGAGGAGTCAAAGACTCCAAAAGGAAGGCAATGCTAGAATGAACAAGGTGTCGGCCATGAAGCCAGGTTTAGCAAAGATAATTGAGAAAGTACTTATTTGAAGAATTTTTGATAGTACTGAAACTGACCTTTGTATAGCAGCGAATGCGTATGGTAGTGATTACACTGACACCTGGTCGTCAAAACATAATTAATGAGTCTCACAAAGCTAATGAATGCATCGCCATACTGCCTATTAGGGATGTGAAAACACAGTGGAATTCAACACTAGAGTTGCTTGAGCAAGCCAACGGATTATGAGAATTCACCCACGAGTAGCTCAAGAATCCAAAATACTGTCAATACCGGCCACTCTTCACAACACTAGATGAATGAACTATTGTCAAGTATGTCATGGAAGTCTTAATACCATTCCGATACTGGACCTTGTGGATGTCAAAATGGTGTATGGTTTCTCTGCATCATGTCATCACAGTATACAATGACATGTTCGATTATGTGGATGGCATTATGCAACTCTTTGGCGATGAAGAAGAACCAATGGAAGGAAGACTTATACTTCGCCATGAAGTGTGCGTGATAGAAGCTGTCCAAATAATATTCAGTAGTGACTCAAATGACTGGTCTACTTGTAAATGCAGTACATATCCTTGATCATGTTTGGAAGCTGCGATTGTGTAGGAATTGGGACCAGGGAATGGACATCAATCCTGATGACGAGGCTTTGTATACCACACAATATCAGAAGGGGTTTCTGAAATATGTGGAGAACAAATACTGTGCCAGACACCGGCAACGGTCAGTCAATGAACCCGGAAGAGTTGCGAGCAATAACTCCTTCTTCACAACGGCTTCTGGTTCTGGTCAATCCTCTCTCAATCCATAGGATTTGTCCAGCGATGATATTGAATACTTAACGCCTCAAAATGTGGGTAAAATGACATCCGGACGCAGTGATCATGCAGCACATTTATTGACAGCCACAAGGCTTCATTTGAATTCACTGCCTGAAGCACCGAAGATCTGGGGGCAAATTAATCCAAATCGTAATGACTACCACTCCAACCCTGTTGAGATTGGTAGTACATTTTGGTTGCCCGATATTACTGACTTGTGGCACCAGCAAGAAGAAACACACTCAAAGTACAACGATTCGTCCAATGTGGCTCTCGATATATTTCCTATCCTATCACATGGTCTCAGTGTGGAGCCCAGTTTTGCCCTTGGGCGAGACGTTATCTGATGGAGGCAGTCGAAAACCACACAGGAGACCCTTCGCAAACAAGTCGTTGTAAGGCTGTCTATACGTGTCAATAATGGGATATTGGCAGGCGATGATGCTGTATTGGATACGACCCAAGCTGGAAATGACATAGAACTGAAGAGAGATGCAGAAGAAAGAAAATTGCACAGAATGCCCACGGTCCACGACTTTTTGAAGATGTGGCAGGGCAGCTAAAACCTCCGTGCTACCCAGAGGGAATCAGATGCTCAAAACTAGCAGATGACAGCCGTAGGATACATTTCAGATACTGAAGAGATCATTAATGCATCCTGGACAAACTTTAAACATGATGGTGCAGCTGCATTTAAATTGTCAGAAAGATCAACTCAGCCACCAGCTTTGCCTGCAAAGTACCTCCTTCAAGGGCGAACTCAAATATTGAATGCAGGCCGAATCAATGAAATCGACTGCCATCCAGTGGAAACTGATGAAAATTGGGCACCTAAAAGCATTTCCCATACCAAAAATTGGCTTAACTGGAAGTGTGACATGGATAACACAAATGAGAGCGAAGAGGACTGGAAGGCAGACGATTAATCTGATTTAGAGCAAGACAATGTCATCGAAGATCCAGGAATGTCAGTACAGCTCGATGTGAGTGCCACACCAAATGTTCCCAGATTGATTCGGCCATCGCGGAGGTCAAAGAAAAAGGCTGAAAAGTTGATTGTGACGGTCAATGCAATGGAAACGTGAAGGAATAAGGGAAACAAGAAAAAGTAGGACAGCACGGGTCAATGATTTTTCACCTGGATTGATATGTTGCTTGACCCAGAATGTCACTTAGAGAAATATTTTGGGAGAATAATGAGTAGTCGCTTGAAAATATTTGTTCATAAACTGTAATACAGCAGGCAAAATGCCCAATTCAACGAGATGTATAAATTTCAATATAATGAGAGCGACCTGTGCAAGAATAATACTGGGCCTAGCTTTGCCACGGGACCCATGCTTGATCAGTCTGAACGGCAGCTAATAAGCGGAAATAATTATGAATACAATTATTATTGCCAGCAGGTTTTGACTAGAGAATACATTAAAATTAGCGTCAACGGAGCGTCAACAATTTTTAGTTTTGCATCATTGGTAACCAGAGTTGTGAATGGCTGTGGGCTGTCATGAATTGAGTATTGGCCGCCTTTGTACAACAAAGAAAAAGCGAGATGTTCACTGCCCCATCATGAAAATGAGCATTAACAGCGTGTCAACGATTTTTGGTTTTGCATCTTTGGTAATGTGAGTTGTGAATGGCTGCGGGCTGTCATAGATGGTATATTGGCCGCCTTTGGAGGACAAAGAGGAAGCTACATGCTCCCTGCCCCATCATGAAAATAAGCGTCAACACAGCATGAACAAATTTTGGTTTTGCACCTTTGGCAATCTGACTTGTGAATGGTTGCAGACTTACATCAATGGAGTATTGGCCGTCTTTATAAGCCAAAGAAATAGAGGCATGCTCCCGGCCGCATCATGAAAATGAGTGTCAACAGAGCATGAACGATTATTCGTCTTGCATCTTTGGTAATATAAGTGGCGCTTGCTCATTGATATCTATAAACAGTAATTTGGCAGCTTCTTTTGGCAGATAGACAAAGTATATTCCCTCGACAGCCTCCCAGACAGTAACAACTTGTTTCATTTACAAACCTGCCACATAGTGTGTGTTGGGCATTTTAGCCTACAGAAACAGTCAAAACTTCGTTGATGGATAATACCGGTCACATCGGGCTTTTATTAACCATGATGCAAGGCCTGAAATTGTTGACGCTCTGTTGACACTCATTCTCAAAATGGGGCAGGGGGCGTGTTGCTGTCCTTTTTACCTATAAATGAAGGCAATACTACTTTTATGACTCTCAGTAACCTATTGCCCCTCAGAGTACCCAGGACACAGCACCAAAGATCGTTGACACTCCTTTGAGTCTCATTTTCAGGATGGGGTAGGGAGTGTATCTCTTATTGTTTTCATTCTACAGGCTGCCAATAAGTTCAAAAATGACAAAGATATACCAACATCTATCTTTTGTGAGTACCAGTAGGATAACTGAATGCAACCATAGGTAGAAAATCCGAAATGCAGAACTGGGTATTGGAACCGACGGGTCTAGCCACACCCGGTGGAACCCCCGGGTTATCTTGTATGGGTCCGTATTTGGCCCGCCAAGGAGTTGCGGGTTGGGTTTTTGGATTGTTCTGGAACCGAACCGAGTAGTTTTTCCGATCAAACCCAGGACCCCTGGCAGGTTACCCAGACCAGTTGGTAACACTAGTAGCATTGGATTGCTCGTCCACAGGAGTAATATCCATTCCCTTATCCCAATTCCTAAATGATCGCAACTTCCAGAAAGAGTTGAGGATATGTGCAGAAATGAGATGCATGCCCATCGATGGATTCACTTCAGCATACTATTTGGACACCTTCTGCCAAGCTAACTTCATGGCGAAGAACAAGTTTTCTGTCCATTGAGTCATCTTTTTAGCCAAAGCTTGCTTAACACCATCCATATGATTGAACATGTCGTTGTGGACTGTGATAAGGTAATGCAAGGTGGCTGTATGCCTCTTCGACATCCACAAGGTCCGATATAGGAATGACCTAAAAAGTTTTAAAGCGTACTTGACAATGGTCCATTCATCCTGTGTTGTGAAGAGCAGCCGGTAATGACCATATGTTACATTTTGGAGCCACTCTCGTGTGAATTTATGTAGTCCGTAGGCTTACTCAAGCAACTGCAGTATTGAGTTCCTGCGTGTCTTGACATGCAAAATCGGTAGTACTGCAATGAAAACGATGGCTATAAGAAACTTAATGAACTCGTTTCGACGACCACGTGTCAGCATAATCAATTCAGCAAGCATTCTCTGCTGGAGGAAGATCAGTTTCAGGAGATTCAAAATATCTTGAATTACGTACTTTCTCAATTATACATCAGCAAAATGTATTTTTGTCACTGGAAACCTCCAGGAGTGTCTTAGAAGATGTGGAGTGCAAACTCAGATGCGTTAATTTCAGGAGAGTATCAGGCGGTAGGAGAGCGTTCCAGCCGGCCATCAGAGTAACTGCAAGCCCTGGCGACATGCCTTGGAGCGACGACGACAAGCCTGGGAGCACCTACGAGTGCAGGCGACATTTCTGGGAGCACCTCAAATCACAGTAGAGCAGTCCGGAAACAACAACATCTTCTTTGGGAACGCTACCAGTGCGTCTGGAAATCATAGCTACTACTGTTTATTCAACGATTGTTCAAACTCATGTATTCAGTTTGTATTCTCATCCATGGATCTATGGATCTATATTGCAACCCATCTAGACACAGTAAAGCTGGACTGGCTGCAGGTGGTGTTTGAGAGCACTTCGAGGGGCGCCTGTATATAACAATCGAGTGAACACAGAAATACACTCGGAGGGGGTGATTGAGCAAGTTTGGAGATGCACTTGGATGCTGTGATTGTGAGAACTTGGAGGTTGTAATTGGGTGAGTTTAGAGATACACTTCAAGGCGATGATTGAACGAGTTGGGAGATACACATGGAGGCCGTAATCCAGCGAGTGTGAAGATGGATTTGGAGGCCATGATCAAGTGAGTGTGTAGATGCACTAGGAGACCATAATCATGATGACTTGGGGGCTATTTGGAGGCGGTAAGTGAGCGAGTGTGGAGATTGACTTGGGGGCGGTAATCGAGCGAGTTTGGACGAATAATTGGAGGCAGTCGATGGAAGGTGCGCTGGGTGCTGAGACTCTATCCATTAGTTAGTTAACTCGCAACCATGGGAATGTGACAAGGTGACTTTACCATTGAGCTTTGCTGGAGAGTTGGGTGATCGCGGTCAATCGTGTTGGGAGGCGCACCGGAAGCTAAAGCTACATTCATGGGTCAACTCGTAATCTTGAGTATCAAGGGATGACAAACAATCCTGGGTATATGATGTACTCGGTGTCAACTCATGATCATGACATGGAGAGATAGAAAGGGATAACTTATCTTTGTGTTATGTAATGATAGTAGAGTTGGGGATGACAAAGAGAGATATGGGGGATGAAGATGAGAACAATTTGGAGAATTACGAGAGGATGGGAGAAATCAGGGGTACAACTTTCCTGAATGGGTTTGGAAGAACTCGTACCGGTGTAATTACATGCCGGATTGCGAATTGTCTATGCTATATCGGGGATCGTAGATTGACTTGCATATGAAAATCTCTCAAGTCCCAGGTTTTCATGATAATTTTCCCATACCCTTTCATCCCTCCCTTTCTTGTCCCCAATTCCACCATCATCTATGAACACAAAGTTAAGTCCTCCCTCTCTATCTCTCGGTTCCATAACCAACAGTTAACACCGAGTATAGCATACACCGAGTACTGCCTACACCGAGTACTGCCAACACCTAGTACTGCCTACACGGAGAACAGCATACTCAAAGTACAGCATACACGGATTACTGCATACATGGTGTACTGCATCATCATATGATCGACTGCATTCCGCTCACAGCCAGCCTTTTATCCCTGCGCAGACCATGCAGTAATGAATTCTCTAATTTCGCACAATTACAAGTTAACCCATGAATAGAGTCTCAGCTCCTGTTACACCTTCTTCCCAAACTACCGCCTCCAGGTTGGCCGCCTTCTAGTACTTCTCCAACCTCGCTTGATCATGGCATCCAAGTGCATCTACACACTTGCTCCATCCCTGCCTCCAAGTACATCTCCAATCTTGTTCAATCACGGCCTCCAAGTGCATCTCCAAACTCACTCAATCATGGCCTCCTGGTGCATCTCCAAACACGTCAAATTACAGTATCCACATGCATCTCTGAACCCGCTTGATTACACCCTCGAAGTGTATCTCCAAAGTCATTTGATTCTGGCATCCGGTCTCGCTTGATCACGGCTTCGGAGTGCAACTCTATGTTCGCTCGATCCTTGTGTGGGGAAACTGTGGAGCTAGAAAGTACACAGCCCATCTTGAATACTCCGCCTCACCTCACATGGTATCTGAAAGGAATTCGTGACCAAGAGCAGTTCTAGCTTGACGAGGGTAGGAAGAGGGTAAGAGGAGACCATGGGATACCCGGCCATAATGAACCACTCGGATTGTGTGGATCTATAAACGCTCGGCAATAGTGCATAGGACCAAGAGCTGGGAATGATAGAGTGTGTATTTCGTAAAATGAGATGATGTCTATCTACCCTGGGGTCTCCCAAATATATACTGCCTGTCGCTGAGTCCATCTCCATTATCCCTGTATCTCTGTATGTATATTTGTAGAGAAACATAGATAATACATGCCATATTATGAGCTAGCAAATCTCGTGACTGTGACAAAGACCATTATAATCAATGAAATGCCTTGTGGTTATCGAACCCTAAGAACCACGAGTGTGACAATACGGCACCAAGTCTCAGCTGCTCACGACATCTCCCTCAGACCTGCGCAGTACTCTCAGCAGCTCCAAACATTGACTGTCCTATTAGTCAAATCTGGTAGCATCCTGAATGCACCTCCATCACTGGAGGTGCTTTCAGGAGCAAGTGAGAATACTCTTGCAGAGTCTCAGAGCACTTTGCAAAGATCCAGGGGGGTTGGGAGCATCTGGATGTAATTAGAAGTACTGGCGAGGGCTACTGGAGTGTCTGGAAGGTTTGCGTCTAGCTTCCGGACAAAATTACATTTTAGTGATGGATGTGTAATATTTTAAAAGGTGTGCGGATAGGGCATTCGACTTTGCAACTACTTGATAAATCAAGAGAGGAGCATATTTACTTGCAGCGTCTGAATACCGCAAATATTCATGTTCTGCGCACTTTTCAGGTTCATCCAATCTGCAAGTAGTTCAGGCAACACCCTGTCTGCAATGGCTATCAGCTTTAGCAGTGTACTGAATTCCATCAGCTGCTATTGGGTTAAATTGAAGATATATCTCAATGGCTGCCTAAATATCTGAAAGCTAGAAATGTCAACACTCAATTTGACAATCAATTCACCTTGATACCATGAAGTCTCATCCTCCAATGCTTCTTTCAACAATGTGATCAATTGAATCCAAGCTTGTGTCAAGGAAAAGATATCTGTAGCATGATTAGAATTCTGGCAGTAAGTTATACACAAATTATTAACTGCTGCAAGAATGATGGAACAACTGCAGTGGAAATAGCCTCTGATGAATACACCATAGAACCAGTGCATGCACTCTGTGAATTCTCATTACTTGTTAGGGAACAAAATGACTCTATTCTGTCCTTCGAAGAAGTTTATAGTCCACCAACCCAATCCTACACTAAAAACGAATGTTAGCAACTGTTCCACATTACCCAACATTGGTCTGGGTTGCAACAGAACGGAAGACCTCGATCGTCTTTAGAAACCACCAAGCAACCCGACCAGGTTACGTAGCCTCAGAATGTTGCTGGGACCATACAACAACCCGCAGGTTGTTGGCCGGGTTGAAACTGGACCACTGTTTCATTGTAAGATTCCTACAATGTTAGCGGCAATTAAGTATTTCGGGTCAAAGTCTATCAGAACATGATCTATATGTGAATTGTGCAGTTTTATGTTCTCTTTTATCTCCCATCGACCTGAATCTAATTTCATTGGTATTGGTATAGTCGCTGTGAAATAAAGCTAAACATCAGTTTCACATCCCCAGTTTCCCACTGCGACTCGATGGATATTAATCAGATCGTACATTATGGAAAGTGGGGTGTACAGGCATTTGCAGGTGCATCTGAATGAAGCCCCGCATATGGCAACCAGATGTTCAGATGCTGATCAGCAAAGGGCAGAGAACAATTGGAGGGCAAAATATATTAGATAACACCTTTTAAATGCGAGCATTCTGACCAAGTATTCCAATATTATAAGGGTCAACGATTGCAGAAACTTTGAACATAAGTAATTGCTCCCGGAACTACATTTGCCAATGAACTTGCTGAAATGATGACATCTGGAGAAGGAGAGGTTTGCTGTGCAGCAAAAATGGTTTGTGACAAGTGCATGGAAATTCAGATCCATCAATCTAATGCTGAGACTGAAAATACAACCCAGTAAAGCATTTATATGCACTGCAGTGTAAATCTGCTGGAGAGAGACATGAATTATAACACGGTGAATGAGAAGATGCAGATCGAACAGGAATTTTAAATCTGCTTACTTAAATTGAATGCTTGGTATCATGCAGCCAGTATTCGGCAGCTCCAGAAATCGATTACACAGTATAAATTACATTCAGGTCACTATCCAATAATGTATCATATATTCCACCTATCAAAGTTAATTTAGTGAATTGATTCTTGGAACACTTTCATCACCAATATTACCCAATGGCTATCTACTGACAATATGAAAGACACATATTGATCTACTAACAAAGCCAATGAAATTGGACTGATGCTTAAGCACAATGAATGGTGTATCTGTCTTCACTATGTGGAGAATTCACTATTGTATCTTGCACTTCAAGACTAGTTTGACATTGACTCTGCAAATGTTTTCAACCTACTATCTGCTGAGAATAAAAGGCAAAATTCTCACAAAGCCCATCTTTTACGCATCCAGCAGTGCTAGAAAGTGCCAGTCTACCGCCAATATCACAGTAGGTACATCATTTGAGACACACCCATGTCCTTAGAGTGTGCAGAACTGTCAACTAAACTCCACTCAGAGATGCATCAGAAGATTTTGGAATTACCCCCATTGGAGAGGTGATTCATCCACCAATTCATGGGTATGGGAAACATAAAGTTACTGCACTAGTGTTTGGATATAATCAAAATAAACTCAAAGAAAGTATATTGATTCAACTTCAGTTTGGGCAGTTGTGCTACCAACCCCCATTTTACCATCCTACGTTTGTTGAGCATCTGGGACTTGATTGCAAGTTTGAATATACCAATGCCAATCAAGGGGTCCTTTGCTAAATCTCATAATATCTGGGTCCAATCGCCGGAAAGTCACTTCGATAACACCATCCAAGGCTTAGATTTGCCCTTTGTGGACTCATACTATAGCTTCCTACCACCGTATCAGATCATCCACATTCAGAAGATCCTTCTGGCCAGAAGCACGATTTCAACCTTTTCTTAATGGTCTCTGCAATGTATAGTATGTCCTCAAGCCCAACCACATCTGGTGTTAATTCGAACAAAGTACAAAGATCAGCATTGTTAGGCTGATTCTGTTTACATGTTCGTAAGTATTTTCAAACAACCTGACACGATGATTGCAGTACCTATTATAGCAATTGTTCGACCGGCACAACTGGTGTGAGAAAATGCTGTGTCAGATACAATCTGTAGCATATGGCTTGTAAATACTTATGTGGATTTAGATACCAGATAGATTCTATATGAAGTTACAATGTCTGATTTAAGGTATACAGAAGGAAGCCAGTAAACAGAACTGTAATATTTACTATTCACATTACCGTAATTGCTTCCAAAAAGTACCACTCCGGGTTACAGATCCACCAGAATAGTCCTGGAGGTCTGGTGCATACTCCTATTTGCACCACCATTTGAATTGTTGTAAAGTTCGATTTTGTAGCATTTTGAAGTAAACTCTTCACTCTTCTGGATACTTATGTATTCAGTACCTCAACTTCCATTCCTTTGAGGTTAACCAGCAAAGCTGTCTCAGTGCTGCCGAGTACATATCTCGGTGCATTCAATCTTATCTTGACGCATCTGGGTGGATTTGGAAGAATCAGTGGAGCTGTTCAGAGTTGCGAAGTTGTCTGGCTTAGACTTCCAACCAATGCTATATTTTGCCGATGTCAATTGTTAATAGAGTAGCTGGAGATATCAACAAATGAAACATCATAAACATAGTATATTCTTCTAAAGGATATACTATATATGGCAACTTATATTGCTTCTCTAATAATAATCCACACTATTTAAATCCTTGGAACTCAACTGCTACCACTTAGAAGGTTACTTCTCAATCAAGCTTTTTAAATTCTCACTATATCACCAATTGTTTAAGATGCTGTCATTCCAAATATTTGAACTACAGGCATAAATACATCCCCAGAAGGAGATGTACTTACAGTGAACTATTATCATTCACAATGTACATGAATAATGTGTTAACCACTTCAGATTACTTAATCATACTACGCTGATGATATTGTGGGATGTTTGAATATATCTGATTGAAACATAGATGCATCAACTCCAACAACTATCGAATTTTGCATCACTGCTATACATACCAGGAGTGTAACATTAAACATTAGGAATCCATTTATTCTAGTGTATCTGATAATTTCTAAATCACAACAACCAACTACTATAAATCGTATAAACATGCAATACAGAAATCATTTCTTCTGCCCACTTTCTTGGCTTGCTTCAATCTGGATTCTCCTCAACTCAAAGCTACTGTGTTGGACAATTTTCTCCTTGTTTTGCTACATGTAATACTATATTCTCCCTGTTGTAATCTCTCTCTCTCTACATTGCGCAACACTATCTTCACTTCATTACTGTGTAAGCCATAGTTAGACATGCTGGTAATTGCTATTGACAGAAGAATTAAATGCTCTGCTTAGGAGAGTACATACTGCCAAGAAAACAGCAAATTTACAATGGCCATTAAAGGATTTATATCACATATTGCATTTGTAAGTTATTTTGGATATGACTAATGAGTATAATACAGTTGCTTTTGTTGCATTGCTTTTATGATAATACTGAGCAGGAAATTGGTGTGAACAAAGTGAAGACCCAGGAATGTCCATGTTCTCTGTTCATATTGATGTTAACTATTTGAATTACCAACAGTAGAGTCTCAATCTATTCATGTAATGTGGGTATAAGACTTGAAGAATTACAAAATTTTCACTTGCAAATAAATAACACGGTACTAATATAATTGGTAATTGCCCAATCCTCACAATTGCCCATCTAGTAGCTGCGGTTGGGGTACCCTTGATGCAGATATTCAATTACGTAATTAACAATAAAATGTACCAGTCTGACATATTCCCTACACTGGCAAACTAACTACTACTGCTTTACAGAGATCTGAATATTTGACAACCTGTGGCATGTTCTTACCACAGTGCTTTCCAATACTAAATCCTTACGGTGGAGGTTAAGAAAACAATTATTGAGAAGGTTATGTTTACAGAGGTTTTTTGACAATCACAACAGATGTGAAGTTCTTGATAGTTGGCAACGCTTCAATAGTAATAATTACTGGATAGAGATGTTAGTATATACCAGTAGATATTAAGGTAGATTATTGTGTACTGTCCAACTATTGTCTGGGCAAGATTGCAATCCTTATATGCTTTCCAGATAATTATTGTGCTAAATTTGTCCTGGCTGCGAACGATAATTTACAGTGCATAAAACTTAGGTCAAAACATACTCAGTTGTGGGCCAGTTGTTAATTCCCATGCATTCGATGATTGTATACTGAAAAATGTAGTCCTTGATTAACAACAGCACTATTTGGCTTGAATTTATACCACTTCCCTTCATGTGGCACTTATCCAGTATATTGTGTACTCATCCTTCACATATAATATTCTCTATCTAGTATTTCTATAATCCTACTGATGCAATCCCTCTTCACCTGAATATTCTATATTACCTTTCCAACTCCCTGTTAATTTACAGCTATCTAAAATCATATTCCACATTGTTAGATATTACACATTCAGTCAAATAATATTCGAATTCAATTTTTTCCCTGTTTTCAGATTCAAACCATCAGTAAATACAGAAAGCATTGTCAGTGGCATTAACCAATTCATGAATGGTGACTACCTGTATTGATCAGGCAAATTCAGAATTGATACATACTTCAAGACGTTGGTACCAGGTGTGGTTAATATTATTGGATTTTTTGAATAATGTATTATGTTAATGAATCTGAAACTTTTTAATGAAGCAGGTGTCTGATTCATTAGTGTGTTAAAGTAGAGAACTAAAAAATCAAATTTTGAATCAGATGTTAGCCAGTATGATATGATTCAGGTGTTCATAATGAACAATAATCCATGAATTATAATCAGTCTATAGAGCAGTACTATATTACCCTATTTACACCTACAAAGTCTCAGATAGTATATATTATCCTTCATATGATAATCATCATACACATTAATATCGACCAGTATTCCATTGGTACAGCCTATTTATAACACTGGCATGCATGGGACTCAAACAGTAGGAGCAACACATCCAGGTCACCTGCCATCAGTTGGGGTTTGGACCACAAAATGAATCAGTTCGGTTCTAGACCCATACCAAAACCCAATCTGGTAAATCTGGGGCGGCGAAAACAGTAATTGTCCTGGTCGAGCTGCCGGTTGTCCCATACTTTGCTTCACCCACATGTGGCATTTTCCAGTTCTGCATTTCAAGTTATTATATCTATGATCAGATTCAGATATGCTACCACTAATGGCAACATATTAACTTTGGTCCATCATTGTCTTGTTTGGATGTATGGACCACTTTTATAATCAAAACAAGCAGAGACACACTCTCTGCCCCATTCTGGAAATGAGTGTCAACAGAGCGTCAATGTTTCCCAATTTTACATGTTAGGTAATCTGAGTGGCAATCCATTGTGTCTATTTATAAATAAGGTGTTGGCCATCTTAATTGGCAAAATGAGAAACAACATGTTCCCTGCCCCATCGTAAAAATAAGCATCAATGAAGTGTAAATGATTCTTGGTCTTACATCTTGGGTAATCTCAGTGGCACTGTATTGCCTATATCAATAAACCAGAAGTGGGCAGCCTCAATCCGCAAATAGGTAAGGGATATCCCTGCGTCATCCTCTGAGGCAGCAACAACTTATTTCATTTCCAGTGCTGCAACAAAGAGTTCTTGAACATTTTAGCATATATTTACGGTCAAAACGTTGTATATAGACAATTACAGGCACATCACACATTGTTCAAGAACGATGAAAATCCAAAACTCATTGACTCCCTGTTATTGACAATTATGAAGATGGCACACGGAGCGTATCGCTTTCTCCTCTGCCTATGAAGGCGGCCAATACTTTCAGTATGTATAGCAATAACTAAGTCACTTTTAAACTACCCAACATACAAGACCAAAAATAATTGACATTCTGTTGATGCTCATTTCCAGAATGGGGTAGAGAGGGTGTCACTTCCTCTTTTGCTGATAAAAGCGGTCAATATCTTATTTATATATGTGCACAACCAATCGGCACTGCAATTGACAAAAATGCATGAATACCAAGGATTAACACTTGATTGACACTCATTTTGCGATGGACATCTCTGCAATACATGATCATTTCATTTGGAACAGTATATCATTAATGGTATTTTGGCAGGCTTTCTATAGCCTTCATCCGCATTCTCCTTCATGTTTACATTGTCCTTCAATAATACAACAAAAAATATCCTTCAAAATATAATTTCAGTTTTCCAGAAATGTTCAATTGTAATACATTCAAACATCCCGTTCTCTGCTATCAATGCTCATCTTTACTTGCAGGTTCAATCAATAGGCTGCTGTTGTCTGTAAAATACATGTCAGCTGCATTACCAGGCAGCAGAGAGTGGACCAACCAGTAGATGTTGCTTTATCAGTCACCATATCAGGAATCACATCTTTCTCTCACTTGTGATTCTTGGCATATACATGAACATTGAAGAAAACAGCGTTCGGAAGAGAAGTATGTATACATAAATATCTGGGTGGCACACATTTGATTTGGAAAGCGCAAACTCCTTCAGTGACACTAGTTGGAGCAGGTGGGGTTCCAAGCAGAAGTTGTCTCAGCAGTGGTGTCAGTTGTTGGAGACATTGAGGTGGAGGTACACCCATCTCTTTGCACCTCCATCGTGCCTGCAGATTCTGTGCTGTCCCATTTTGGCAATAATGGGTGCCATCAACTTGATTGTCAGGAACCAATACTGGGCGTCTGTCTGTCACAGCCTTCAACTTGGAATGTGCTGGAGACTCTATGCCCCATATCTTCTCTTCTTGGACTTTGGCACAAGGTTTTTTGATCCGGTATTGCGATTCCTCCATTGCTGAGTGCGACCACCCTCTTTTGGCCAATTTGGCCATATTCAATGGAAGGGGACATATCGGATTGTTATAGCTGTACCCAACCTGCTTGCTTTGCCATAGTAGCAGACATGATGAAAACAAACAGGAAATTAGTTGCTACTTCTGCATATGATATTCGGCTATAACCTCTGCCATATATGCCTCCATAGCATTCTCTAAGAGGTTTAAAGTTTTTTTCATCCACTCCTACTGACGCATATCATCACACTCATCTTCCAAAATCACCAAAATAACAACATCATGACTTTCGACTCCCAAAACTTCGTGGACAAATGGGTTGGTCCACCTGGGATGTTTTACATTACAGACAGATACCAATTGGTCGCGTAGCTCTCTACGTACACTTGCGATGTATTGTATGATTAGTTGACAACTGTTCAGTATGATGTGGATTTTCTCACATCATACTGCATGCTTCTGCTGATACTTGCTGCTTCCAGTTTTATGGACCATTTTTGAACTTACTTCCTGGGTGAGATGATCAGTGGCTATGTTTGGCAGCATTTCAGTGGACTACCTGGTGGCTACGTTGTTACTGTATCCCAGTAGGGGACACAATGGATAAAGTCTCCATCAGTTGGCTCAATTTGGATCTGCTCGTACCATATTATGGTGTTACTGCTGCCATAATGTGGTGTAGTGTAAAAGAAGTGGAAGACGATAATTAAAACAAGTGGGTAGTCTTCAGGATTATATATAGTTCGCTTGAAGTCACATGCAATAAGTAGCAGCCAACTTGTACAATTGACTCAAAATCAATCTTGCTGTGTATAGCTGCAGATTGCATGGGGTTTCAACCATTCTGCAATATTGAACAGGTTAGTTACAGGGATAAATGGTGCTAAATGACAACCAATATCTCAGGCTGGTAAGATACCAGATGGAAATTCTTCAATGAACAGCATGTCTCATGATGTTTGAATCAAGTAATGCCGGGAATTGTACATGAATCAGATGCTAAACATCCTGTAATGTTATACATTAAACATTGCTATTGCCAATGTAGTGATGGTCAAAACTCAGATATTGCATTGTGCAAATTAATCAAGTGTACCGACCTTGACATAAAAGACAGAGCTTGCCTCCATGTGGTCCGTATCTTGCAACATCCAACATCTTGCCCATCAACAAATTCAATCCAAAATACAATTTTCGATACTCCCAAAAAGATTGATTCCCCACTTCCAGCTGGCAAATGCACCAAATCGATAAAGTGCTCAACTCAACAACATCAAAAAGTAAATCAAGGCAAGAAGGGTTTGGCAGCAGGAACAGTCTGAGCCCAAGAAGCATTGTGGAGTGCATAATCCAAACAGAAACTTGCAGTGGGAAAACAATGAAAAAGGCTCATTGCAAACAACTAAGAGAAACAGAAATGGATCAAGGATAATGTGAGTAGGGAGACAGGTGTGTCAAGCCAGCACATTTATTACGCAGAGACAGCAATGAAGCAGAAGCAGAAATATTTGAAAATTGGTGAAAATGCGGGATTGACAACCAGAAAGTCAAAAAATACATTTGAGGAAATGTTGAATGCGATTAGAGAGAGTCTAAGTGGTCTCCCATGTTTGTATAATGAGGAGGTTACGGAAGATGAGGAAGATAATATGGAAGATTTAGGGCTGAGTAAACTAGGCGATGATGACGAACCTGGCTGGGTGATGGGCACAATCTCCAGACCAGATCAACACTACATTGAGAGTTATCTACAGAACCTGATACAACTGGACGAATTGACGACACCAGAATGGGGCGAAGCGTCCAACTACTGCCTGGAGAGATATATGAGGTTCAGCATGGCCAACTGTAAGGTTCCACGGGTCATTCATGTGCAAACAGATGATTATGCAGCGGACTCTGCATTTAGAGCATTGGGAGAGCTGCTGGAGACTGTTGATATTGTCCCCAGAAAACAGTAAATGCCGCCAGGGACCTCTTGACCAGGATAAACTCATACGTGGCTAGGTGCAGGGAAACCACAGTCACACAAACACTTCATGTCTCTTCAGCCCGATGCAGTGCCCAATTCATCAACAATTAAGATAGCCAAGCCTGGTAAACCTATAAGCTATTACCTCTACATATTGCCGCCCAAGCTAATGATCATATTGCAATTCGACTGCCAAGCAGAAATGAAAAAGACTTGTGTATTCCCAGAGGAGTAAATACACCAATTCACATTGTTGACAATGTATATCGTGGAAAAGCAATTTACGTACCGACCTAGCTATCTGTCATCTTTTGTTTGATTTTAGTGATCAAATTGGGAGACAAGATAATTCATTTATGCATGTGCATGGGTCATACGTGAAGTCCGAAAGAGCTGGACTTCAAATTCAGTTGATTGACAAACAATGAACGTCATAATGTATCACCTTTTACTGTTTAGTACAATTGCAAAAACCAAATTAGAGAGAATATTTAGTAACAAAATGTAACTCAGGAAGAACATACAAGTCATAGACAATGCGATTAATGCACATGCCGAACCTGAATGCATGAGGACAATCTTGCAGCATTTGTTCAGGCATCCAACTGCATAACTCTCGACACCGAATTTGTGCAAATGGTTGAAATTAAGGCAATTGCCTATTGTAGGTCATAGAAATTGAAACAGTGAGCTGAATGAGACAAGGTGACAAACTCAGCATATATATATCGAAAACTAGTGTATGGATTGTCATGCAGTAAATTCCCAGCCGAAAGGGCTTTACTGTAATAGGCCTCTGTGATTCATCTCTCTGAAAATGTGAGCAGTAGTAAATCAAATATTGACAGGTGTCAAAGCTTTTGGATGCAAATGATTATACATAGACACAATTCATTGGCTGTCAATAATGACAGTATGTATTTCGGCAATCAATTGTGAACAATCCAATGACTGTTCATTTGTCTTTAAGGTGACATCAGCAAAAGAGCAAATTGACGATAGTCTGCACCACCCACTCATATGTACATGCACCACGCATATCAAGCCTTCTGTAGACCCCTGCGCAATGCGCAGCTCATGGTTGGCTGTAGTTGAGTTAGAGAGCTATATGCTTTAGCCTATGAAACAATTGATGGCTGGCAGCAGGAGATGAACCTATACCAGTCTTTACTGCTTGCAGTCTTTGCTACTATACAGGTGCTGTACACTATCGCTTACACTCCGCTTCAGAGCCTGCTTGAGAGCCAGCTTTACAGTTAACTTAAGGGCCTGCTTGAAAGACTCTTTGTAAGCCTGCTTGATAGGCTACTTGAGAGAACCTTGCATCTGGAGGAGTACAGTTTTCCATGGGAAGCGTTTGGCTGATGGAAAACTCTACATTTCTGGAACCATTGGCTAATAGATGGCCCTGGGTCTATGGAATCTTCGATGCTGACATTGACAGAGCCAACCTACTTCTTTATGTACTTCTGTTACTGCAATCACCATCACAAATACCATCACCATACCTATCATCATCATCACCATCACCTTCGCCAGCATCTTGATTAGTCCACGACAGACTGCGTACACACATGCCCACAATTTATGGGAAGCAGGCAGCATATTCTGCTGGATAATCTGAGTTGAAGATCTGCTCTCCTCAAGATCCAATTATCTACCTTTCCTGCCTATTCTAGAGCTCCAATTGTCAACACCATGGCCTTGAGTCATCGTGAAGTCTCGTTATGGTGGCTTCACTAAAGATAAAGTTTCGACTACCATATTAACTGTTATCATAATTTCAGCCAACATACACTGCCTGCCACCTGCCACATGCCACATGCCGTCCACCACCCACCAAATTCTGCCCGCCGTACGCCACCAGCCTCTCGCCTCCTGGTTCTTTGTATTTGCAACTTAGTAAGTCTCTGTATAGGGCCTGCCGAAGCATACATGGCAATATATACGCAATTGAGATTCCCTTGTGCGAGTGTGCTTTGAAGCATGGAGCCACGTGGGCTGGGAGTGTGCCATAGAGTGCAATCGGGTGTGCACTTGGGGCCGTACTAGAGAGTGTACTTCAGAGTGTGCTCTGGAGTGGGACTGAAAGTCTTTTGAGAACTTCCTTAGCAGCGGCCATTCACGTAAGCTGGAAGTGACCCATCAGGCACAATTAGAAGGGTCCTGGAGAGTATGCCTGGGATTAAACTTCTGAGTGTACTCAGTGTGTACTTGGCAGTGTCTTGCGAGCATGGTACAGAGCATATAGTAGTAAAGCAGGCTGGGAGTGTGCCATCAAGTGCAACTGGGGGTAAATTTGAGAGTGTGCTCTATAGCATGCTTGGCAGAGTCTTGAGAGTATACTTGGAAGTGTACAGTCAAGCAGGCTGGGAGTGTGCCATCAAGAGCAAGTGGGAGCATATAGTTAGGCAGGCGGGTCCAATTGAGTGCAATCAGTTATGTACTTCAGAGCTTGCTTGGGAGCATGCAATGAAGTGCATCTGGCAGCTAGTTGCCAAGTTTGTTGTATGCAGCGTGATGTATTGTATGTACAGCACAATGTATGGCATTCAGTGTACAAAATTTCATGAGTATCATAGTAATCAACTCAACACATAGGTCAATAAAACCTCATAGTGCCATGGATCAAATATGCTATGAATTACTGTTCCAAAAACACCTTCTCAATGGGTTACGTATCGCATAAGGTCATTTTTCTCGATGGAGCATCAAGTTAGTATCAATGGTTTTTAGTCTCACATTTTCGGCAATGCGAGGGCTGCATAGTCACAACCTTCCACACTGATTGTATTGACTGTGTTTTTATGTAAAGAGGAAAGCAACATGCTCCTTGTCCCTTTCTGCAAATGAGTAACAATGGTGAGGCCACAATTTTTGGTCTTCTGAGTTCAAGAAAAAAATACTAGGTCACTGTACTGCATAATTAAAGCATTGGCAGCATTTATAGAAACATATACTAGTGATGACATTGCTACTATAACCTAAAAGTGAGCGTTAACAGAGCATCAACAATTTTTGGTCTTCCATCATGAATAAACAATGTACTGCACCACAATACTAACCTAGAATCAAAATATTGACTGCTATTATCGGCAACAATGCTACTGACAATATCGGTACCACCTGCTCAAAATCAGCTTCAATTGAACATTAACAATTCTTTGTCTTCCATGTTAGATGATCAAAGGTATATTGAATAGCATGAACACATAACCAAAGTATCGGCAGCCTTTATGGGCAAATATACTAGTGAGGATATCACTACCATCTTCTAAAATGAGTGCCAATCAAGCATGAATAGTTTCTGTAGGGGCTCAGCACGATACACATCAATTAACTACATTGCATTGTTCTCAGATTGTGCTTTTAATGGTTAGTCTTTTCAAGATGTCTTTGTATACAGCTTTACAAATATGCATGCCATGTCTCACAAATCTGGCTTTGTTCTTGCTTGTAGCTCTAGAATCAATCTATAAGGGCGAGCCATCTACTATACAATAACATAGCTTCTGACAGTCTCTTAAGTTGAATTTCCTGGCATTCCAATTGCAACTATGATAATGGACTCAAAATGTTTTAATACTTTATTGCTAGAGGTTATGATATCTTCCAATAATGAAGGTGTCTCTGTTCAGGATTTGTGCTACCTCACCGTACCAATCACTTTCGACATTTGGTGAGTATCAACAATTGTGAGCCCAAAGTGGTCTATTGCATGGTATAGTTCCAATTCCGCTCTTGGCTGCAGTTTCAATTGCGCTGCGGAAGTGAGAAGACAGGCATCTCTGGCATCATATGTATTGCTTGTCATCAAGTGATTTGCCATCTATCATATCATGGCACCTACTCAGTGGGGAAACAGTTGCTTGTGACAGTACAGATCAGGAAGTTAATCAAATCAATTCATTCAAATGTTACTGAATGGAGCAGTTCAACAATCAATGAAATGACTTTGGCCATGCTGACGTGTCCAAGAAGTTGAGGAATGACAATTGGAAGTTCGCAAAGGCAATTCATATTCAACATTCAGGTTTTATCTATATTAGGTGAGTTGACAGACAAAATGCTTCAAACTTGAAGCTGAAGACTTTTTAACAGCCGAATTTCACCAAAAATCCAGGAATCACTACCTTATATTGCAACTTGTTTGGCTCATATTCCATGGAATGCAATATCAAACCTAGGGTTACTGCCATCATATGATGCATTACCCTGTGAGCTGGTGCTACAGTCTGCCACCTCCCTTAGCAACAGTAGCCAGAGGGAATCCTCAATTCCAATGGATTGCATTATAAAGCCATCGCGGCCAACAAATAGAGTTAATTAAATGTTGTGCTGGTGGACATCAACAAACAGAATAGCCACATTGTCGATCACAATTTAAAATATCAATCCGAGTTAGACATTGCAAGAAGTACTACCCACTTTTGAAGTTTTTAATAGTCTATACATTTTCTATTTTGAAACCTAATTAAGAATGCCAGGTCAAGGGGCAATGTCATCGGGCAAGGCTAACAGTGCATTTGGGTGTAATTTTTCATGGTTTTGAGCTTGCTGACCACCGTTTACTTGAAATTATAACTGATTACAGATCTTGAAATTGCTCAATTACTTGGGAGCTGCTCTCAACACTTGAAGCCTCTCGAAATAATTGGCCTGCATTGAGAAACTTTTTGCAATGCATGGTGCACATCATATGGCTTGATTTAGGTGCATTCATCAGTAGTTTCACTGTATACAGCAACACCAATGTTAGAGAAGCCCATCAGTGTGATTAGCAATATAGCGACAATCAATGCATCAATGTTGAAAAGAGATCAAGACTTCAACAGAGGGCAATGCTTTATTCGACAAAGTGTCAGCCATTAGACCAAGTTTAGCAAAGATAACTGAGAAAGTACTTATTGTATTATATTTTGAACATACTGAAACAGACCTTCATATTCCACACAATTGTTGATGACTGAATCACACTGACACCAGGTTGTCGAAGCGGGAACATTGAGTGTCACAAAGCGAAGTTACTAATCGCAGTGGTACCGATTACAGATCTGCTGACACAGTGGAATTTGCCACTGAAGTTACTTCAGCTAGCCTACCAATCACCAGTATTCACCCACAAATGGTGCAATGGTCCAATTGGGAGTGATTAGTAGTGTAATGGCCGTCATGATTAGGTTCTCGGCAATGGACGAGAGGTGTCCAGGGCCGGGTATCTGCAATCTTATATAGACGACTCGCGATCTCTCTGAGATCGCCAACAATACTCTTACCTATCGACTACTCTAGTATATAACCACATCCACGTGTGCAACCGTATCTTCTCATATACCCTCATACGCGGCCATATACGGATATACGGCCTTACACTATTATCACTCTTGATCAATTTGATATGTTTGGCTCATGGGATCTCGCGATTTACCCCTTTCAACCTGTCGCCACAAAATAACGCATTTTATCAAAAACATGCCTCCAAAGTAGTTTACCAGAACTCAATTGCACGTCACTGACATCCATGACAGTGAGGACACTCTGCAGACGGCGGCATCGATACCCGAACGCGCTACTCCAGCAGTTTTACTGCAGGCTGAGATTGACAATGACAACAATGATAACCTCTACGAGGACCTGGGTGGTCAAAGAAACAATGATAACCCGATCGACAACACTATTGGTCATCTCGGTTCCTGAAATGCTGATGAGGATTGTCTAACGTGACAACTCAAAACTGGTTGATGCTGGAAATGCTGCTCCAAATCCAAGCCCAGTGGAAAACCGAACAGAGACTCGAATGGGAGAGGATGGCGGCCGAACGGGCACGAATTACTGCCAAATGGGATCAATGGGCTGCCAAACGTGCCACACGCGCCGAACGAAACATTGTAGGCCCAAGACCAATTATCTACAAGTATTGGACCCCGTACAGTACTGGGGCAGTGCAAAAGAGCTGAACTGATTTCTGGATGCGTTATGATTGAATTTCAACTCCCACGGCCACCTCTTCCCATGCGGTGGACCCGATCATGTTAAATACTCGATCACTCTTCTGGATGCCTGGAGTAAGCACCAAAACCCGGTACTCAGGCAGACAGTGATAACAGACCGTTCGGAATTGGCAGGCGACTAATCTGTGGAATCCGGCCCATGCCTACAGGACTTTGACCTCTTTTCACAGGAGATGGCCAAGATTTATGGGTATAAGGATCGACGTCACATGGCGGTGATTACGCTGATGCAGGAATACATACAACTTCTACAAGAATTGGTCAGAGCCTATGCGAATCATGTGAAAGCTAATTGGAGACAGGTTGGGTGGAATCTACGGAAGAATCAAGATGTTCTCTACGATATTGCCCGGGCCGGCCTCTGCAACTCTCTCAACTACAATGTTGGACCAATGACGCCTGCCTGCGGCCTATTTGACTTCTTGGATGAATTCTTTGATACAGCCACGGCCTCGGAAGTTACACATGTCGAAAACAAGAAGCCACAGCAGCAGCAACAGCAGCAGCAGCAACAGCAGCAGAAACAGCCTACGGACTTGTCTTCCAAAGGTGGCAAACGAGGCTACCGGCCATCTATCATTGAGCCAGCCAACACCATTGGCGGCAGCCAATCCGGCCAATCGGGATCAAACATACACGGCAAGTCAGGTGGTGGGGGACAATCGTCAGGTATACCGCCAGTACCATGGGTCTCAACGGCAATCTTCGAAAGCCGACATTTTACCGACAAATGCTTACAATGCAGATCTCGAAACCACAAGACAAGATTCTTCCCTAAATACTCATGAGGAGGTAACCCACCACAGCAGGACCAGCCATTTGCTCCAAACAGGGACGGAGGACACCAAATCAAACGACAGAAGTCCGTCAATAATCAACAGCCAAAAGACTCATAGGCTTCTCTCGGCATCTGGACCGATGGGAGAGGTTCGACAAGGTGGAATTGGGGTTAGAGTGGTTGGCAATGCAGACTTTGATGGCAACGATGGACAGCATACAACCACATCGGATCGCTTTGAAGGTAAGGGTGTTGTTGGAGACCCCAAGAGCTCTCATGTCAAGTCAGTACTTATGAGGCACTTCCAGACCGGACACGTCCCATATTATTCACGAAGTTTTTACAAGAGATAGAAGTGGGGAAATTCAACGCGTGGAAGCCCTCATCGATTGCGGCGCGACAAGCATCTTCATGGCACCGAGACTGCGAAAACAGCTTGGTCTAGCAGACGAACCAGCATACGTCATGACTCTTGGCCTCAATGGCCAGGTAATGGCTCACGCAAGTGAAAGTCGAAAAACTGCGTTCACGGTTCAGTATATGGAGCACTAACCACCTATTCAAGAATCGGAGGTGCTAGTTGTGCCCATGCGGGCTTACAACTTGGTTTTGGAATTGCCTTGGTGACAGTCCAGGAATCTTGACGTTGATCGGCAACGCGGTCGACATTTGGCTCTGCGAACCCCAGGGGGAGCGGAAGTGGTGGCAGTGGACCGGGTAGACCATCAGGAATGGCCCGGGAATGTACCAGGATCTACAGCTAGAGAGGAGGTGTGTTCTGAAGGAGGCGGTGGTATCCCAGATATTCAAATACTTGGAGCCACTGCCATTGACAATCTACTGACCAGTGAGTAGGTTATCGGGACATTCTTTCTAATAGTGGAGGATTTTACAGGGCTGCTGAGAACCACCGTGGAATGCAACACTAATGGTGAGTGAGATATGCCCCCAGCACTGGACGGGCGAGCAGGGAGCTGCAGCGGTAGTTGTAATAGAAAAGCGTCCAGGAGGGAACCTTGAATGACTGCTACTGGCACGCCGAGACACGGAGGGAGCACCAGGCGGCGGGGCTTCGCCCAATTGTGGCGAACCGTTTTAAATCTGGCCTCCTGGATATTCCTCCTTACCGCTCCATACCAATTATGAATTGAAAACTGACATGTGCAGAGGGAGCCAGCACAACGACAAAGATGGTGCCTACGGATGATGGAGGACATATCCCAGCTACATACGCAGAATTTGTGGAGGTTTTCAGCAAAGATAAGACGGAGTCACTCCCGCCACATCAGTCAATCGAGCATGCAATTGACTTGGAGTCCGGCTATAACTTGGCATATGGGCGGATATACAACCTATCGGAGTTCAAGTTGAGAACGTAAAACGTCTACATCGAGGCCGACCTAGGCAACAGGTTCATTCAGTGATCATCATCGCCGGCAACAGCACCAATCCTCTTTGCCAAAAAGAATAGTGGAGGGTTAAGGCTTGGTGTGGATTACGGCGTGCTCAATCTGGCAACAGTGAAGAATCGGTATCCCCTCCCATTAATCTCAGAGATGCTTGACCGTGTACGTGAGGCCAGAATATTCACAAAACTGGACCTCCGCGGTGCCTATAACCTCATCTGGATTGAGGAAGGCGATAAATACAAGACGGCAATTTGAACACGTTACAGCCAATTTGAATACCGGGTCATGGCATTCAGTCTATCAAACACACCAGCTACATTCCAGTCTTACATCGATGATTGCCAATGGCCATACATTGATGACTTTGTGGTATGCTACCTCGACGACATACTCATCTATTCGACAAACATGAAGGAGCATGAGCAGCATGTGCACCAGGTGCTGCAGCGACTCAGGGAATTCAGGCTCTATTGCAAAGCCGAGAAGTGTCAATTCGGAGTTTCGGAAGTCGGCTTCCTGCGGTTTAATATCACTCCTGATGGAGTCAGCATTGATTCGGACCAGATCTCCACAATCGAGCACTGCCCGACACTAAAATCAGTTAGAGACGTCCAGGTGGTTCCCGGATTCACGAACTTCTACCGAAGATTGATCCGGAAATATGCCAAGGTGACCCTGCCACAGCCGGATTTACTAAACATATCAGAGACATCTTGCAGCACGAAATCGGAAGGCTCGGCCAAATGGGAATGGACTCGGGAAGCCGAGTTGGCGTTCCGGAAACTAAAAAGCACCTTTACTGAGGCACCGATTCTGCAGCATTTCGATCTGGCCAAGCCGATCATTCTCCAAAACGACGCGAGTGGATTCGCATTTGCAGACATGCTCAATCAGTACGATGTTTTCGGGGTTCTTAGGCCAGTCAATTTCCACTCCCAGAAATGCTCTTCAGCCGAACAGAATTTCGACACGTATAATCGGGAGCTATTGGCTATCCTGGAAACACTAAAACAGTAGCGGCATTACCTCGAGGGTGCCAATCACAAGGAATTAATTCGGTGCAACCACAAGAATTTTGAATTCTGCCAGACATCCAAAATACACTCCAGAAGACAAGCCAGGTGTTCGGCAATTCTTTCAGCGTATGACTTCGTCATCGAATACCTGGACGGCATCAAGAACCCTGGCAATGGCTTGCCTAGACAGCCCGACTACGAGATCGGCTACGAGAGGCCTGTCGCCCAACTATTGGCAACCGGTTCAGTGTAACCATATGATGACCTCATGCCAGCAATTATCGCGGCTCAGGCCTCTGACTCCTTAGCTGTCGACGTCTCAGCGAAGCTAGTTGACTGACCAGTGGCAGATGTTGCAGATACCACGCAGAAGGAGACTCAATGCGAAGTCGTTGTGGGGGCATTGACTTACTGGGGGAGGATATATGTTCCTGCGGTCAATTCTCTACATGGAAAACTGATAAGTTTATTCCATGGCAACCCTGAGTCCAGTCATTTTGGAGCTCTTAAGACCACTGAGCTGGTATCTAGGCATTTCTACTGGGCAGCAATGGACTCACACGTACATAGCTATGTCAGCAGCTGCGAAATATGCCACCGAATCAAAGCGCCTCGGCACACCAGACATGGGATCAACATGCTCTTGGAGACACCATCACTGCCATGGGAAGACGTCACGATGGACATGGTCACCAACTTGCCAGAGTCAACGGCATCAGGCTACACCACCATTCTTGTTATTGTGGACCGACTGACAAAGATGGCAATTTACTTACCGTGCTGGAAGAATATCGACTCGCCGGAAGTGGCCCAGCTCTTGTTTGAACACGTTATCTGCAAGCACAGCATCCTGGATAACAAAGTTACAGATCGTGGCACCCAGTTTACAAGCCAATTCTGGAACTGGGTATGTTCTCACTTCAGTACTGACCATCGGCTCTTGACAGCCTTCCATCCACAGATGGACAGACAGACAGAGGGTCAAAACCAGATGATGGAGCAGTATCTCCGGACTTTCTGCAACTACGAGCAGGACAATTGGGTAGAACTCTGGCCGCTAGCCGAATTTGCTTACAATATCGTGATACATGTGTCTACGAGGATGACTCCATTCTGGGCCAATTACCACTACCACCCGGTGATGCAGTTTAAGGACCCGAAGCAACCATCTAGCCTGAATTTGGAAATCCAAGCTGATACTTTTGCAGCTGGCTTGGAGAAGACTCACCAAAGTCTCCGTCAGAACTTGCAGGAGGCTCAAGCCAGTCAAACAAAATATGCCGGCGGCAAAGAGATTGTTTTCGAGGTTGAAGATAAGGTCTGGATTTTAACGTGGCACTTCCGGATGACAAGACAGTCAAAGAAGTTGGATTACAAACGGGCAGCACAGTACACGGTAAGTAAGGTCATCGATGAGAGTGCTTACAAATTAGACCTTCCATATACGATCCGGAAGCACAACATTTTCCACATCTCTTTACTCGACCACTATACTCCTCCTACAGGCGGCCAGCTGCCATCTAAACTGCAGCCGATGGTCATCGACGACTCTGACGAATTGGAAGTTGACTGGATCCTCGACTCTAAGCGATGCTACTGAAAGCTCCATTATCTGGTACAATGGGCGGGTTACAGTTACGTACGGACTAGCTGGCAACCTGTGGAGAATCTCGGGAATGTACAGGAATGGGTGGATGAGTATCACCGAGGGCATCCGAGGAAGCCTCTACAATGATTGGATGGGAGGAGCGGGATGGGACGTTTTAGAGGGGTTTTTACTTTGCTTACTTTCATATGGATCTCGGCCCAGTACAAATGGCATCAGCGCAGGTTTTTACTACCTCCGGAGACAAGTCGAGTCGAGGTGGAGTTTCGCCATCCACCGAATCCCCCGTGAGGCTGCTCATAGGCCACTGATTGGTTGTGGGACTTATTAAGTTGTGCGGAGGTGTGCACATTGGTTTTGTTTCTTTTTGTGGGGTTTCTCTTATTATATATATACGTATGTGGCAGCACAGGGGGTCTGCTCCTAAAGGGGGGGATAATGTAAGTGCGGTCATAATTAGGTTCTCGGCAATGGACGAGACGTGTGCATGGGCAGGTAACCGCAACCTTGTATAGACAACTCGCGATCTCTCTGAGATTGCCAGCGATAATCTTACCTATCAACGACACTATTATCTTACCACATCCATGTGTGCAAGCGTATCTTCTTATATACTCTCATAAGCAGCCATACACAGATATACGGCCTTACAATTGGCCACTATTCACAACACAGGATGTTTGGACCAATGTGAAGTATGTCAAGGCAGTTTTGAAGCTGTTCCAATCCTGGACCACCTAGACCACAAACAGGCATGCAGTTACACTGGATCATGTTATTACTGTCTACAAGCCTATGTTTGATCATATGGATGGTGTTAAAATCACTTCAGCTAGGAGAAAGACTGAATGGAAAGAAGACTTGTACTTGGCAATGTAATTTGCTCAACAGAAGTTGTACAAATATTTTGCTATTTTTATTCCAATAACAAGAAACGTTCTCATTACAGTACATCTCCTTCATCCTTGGCCGAGTATGCATTGGTTTAGAAAGTGGGATACGGGAATGGATATCAATCCTAAGGATGAGACTTGCTATGTATGCCAATACCAAGAGCTGGTTCCATAGTTTGTGGAGAATGAATATTTTGCCGAACACAGACATTTGCTCATTATATAAACTGAAATTGTATCAAGCGACAATTTCCTTCCCCCCGCAACAGCTTCTGCATCTGGTAAATCAGATTTTAAACGCTACAATCTGTACCGCCACAATGAAGTACTGTTATCACCTAGAACTGTGGCTGAAATGTCCCGCGGGCAAAGTGATCGGGCAGCATGCCAATTATCAGCCACAAGGGTTCATTTGAATCCGTTGCCTAATTCAACAATGAACTGGGGGCAAGTTAATCAGAATCGTCATGATTACCACTGCAATATAGAGTGGATCAACAGTGATTCTGTGATATGTAATATCACTGACTGGTGGCTTCAACAATAGCAAACACCTTCAATGTATCGGAATCTCACTATTGTGGCACTCAGTATATTCACTATCATACCACACTGTGTTAGAGTGGAGGCCAGATCTTAACTTTGACAAATCATTATTTGCTGGAGGCAGTCAAAACCCGCAGGCAAGACTCTTCCAAACATAGTCCTAGTAAGTCAATTTGCTAGAGCCATTGACTGGATATTGGTGGGCAATGGCCCAGGATTGAATACAATGAAAACAGAAAACAACTTGGAAATAAAGACTGAGGCAGAGGAAAGAAAATTGCACAGAACAAGTAAAGTCTATGACTTTTTGGAGATGTGGCATCGCAGCCACAACTGATATACTATAGAGAAGAAATCTGACTTTCAAAATAAGCAAATGTCAGGGTTAGGACATATTTGGGATACTGATGAGATCGTCAAAACATCCTGGTAATTGTTTCGACCTAATGGTGCAGCTGCATTTAAGTTGTCAGAAAGATCATCTTTACCATCAGCTTTGTTGGCAAAGGACCGTCATCGAAGATGAACACAAGTATTGAATATCCACTGAATCAAAAGAATCGACCCCCATCCAACTGAAAGTGATCAAAATAGTATACCTAAAAGACTATTGGATACCGATAATTGGATTGACTGCTATAGCGAGTTGGAATATCAAAATAACACAGAAAACGATTTGAATGCAGATGATGAATTCCATATAGACAAAGAAAATGGCATCATCAATCTGGAATGCCGAAAGCAGCGCATTGGAAGTACTGAAACAAATGTTCCAGGATTGTTTCGGCCAGTACTGACGTCAAAGATATACGCTCAGACAGTGTTGACCACGGTCAATGGAATGGGAGTGAGGAGAAATCAGGGAAACAACAAATTGTTGGATACCTTACATCGATGTGTATCAGCAGGTTCATTGTGTTATTTGACCGAGAATTTAATATTGAGACTTATTATGGGAGAATAGTACACAGTTGCATGTGAATGTCGGTTGATCAACAGAAGCATCGCAGGTGAAATCAATCATTTGGCAACTGATATACATTTCCATCACATGAATGTGCACAGTGCAGGAATGTTACTATGCTCAGTCTTGCCAAAGAGCCGAATCACAATTAGTATGAAAGCCAACCAATAAGTTCCAATTGTGTTGAATACTATCATTGATGGCAGCAGATTGTAAATGGACATTACATGAAAAATAGGCGTCAAAAGAGCATCAAAGAATTTTGGTCTTGTAAGTAAGGTAATTTTATTGTTATTTTGTCACTGTTATGCATAATCAACATATTGGCAGCCTTTATGGGCAAGATAGAAAGCATAACAGTCACTGCCCAATTCTGAAAATACCCCGCATGCAAGGATCAATGATTTATCATTAAAATGTATTTTAGTCGCTGGAAGCCGCCAGAAATGTCTTGGAGGATGTGGAGTGTAAACTTGGATGCGTCAATTTCAGGAGAGTATCAGACCCTTGGAGGGTATTCCTGCCGGACTTCAGAGGAACTGGAAGCACCGACACCAAGCCGAGGAGCCCCTGGGAGTGCTGGCGAGAAACCTGGGAGCGCCGGCGACAAGTCTGGGAGCACCTCAAATCACAGTAGAGCAGTCTGGGAAAAACAACATCTTCTTTGGCTGTGCTGCTGGTGCGGCTCGAGATCATAGCTACTACCTATTGTTCATCGATTTTTAAAACTCATGTATTCAGTTTGTATTCTGATCTATGTATCTATATAGTAACACATCTACACACAGTATATCTTGACTGCCTGTAGGTGGGGCTTGAGAGCAATTCGAGGTGTGCCTGGAAATCACCTTCGAGTGAACTCACAGATACACTCCGAGGCCAAAATTGAGCAAATTTGGAGATACACTTGAAGGCAGCAATAATGCAGCCTTGAAGGCCGTAGTTGCGTGAGTTTGGAGACTCACTTGAAGAGTGTGATCGAGTGAGTTTGGAGATACACCTGGAGGCGGTAATTGAGTGAACTTTGAAATGCACTCTGAGATCGTGATCGAGCGAGTTAGGAGATGCACTTGGAGGCCATGATGGAGCAAACTTGCAGGTCATAATCGAGTGTGTATGGAGATACACGTGGAGGCCTTGATTGAGCAAGTTTGGAGATGGACTTGGAGGCCATGATCAAGTGAGTTTGGGGATACACTTGGAGGCTGTGATTGAGCGAGATTAGACAACTACTTGGAGGCAGTCGATGGACGGCACGCCAGGTGCTGAGACTCTTTTCATCAGTTAGTTAACTTGCAACCGGACAAGGTGACTATACCTTTGAGCTCCCATGGAGAGCTGGCTGATGGCAGACGATTGTGTAGGGATGCACGCTGGGAGCTGAAGCTACATTTAGGGGTCAACAGGTAGTCATGTGAATGAAGGGAAGACAAACGATCTTGTGTGGATGCTGTACTCGGTGTATGCTGTGCTCGGTGTATGCTGTACTCGGTGTATGCTGTACTCGGTGTATGCGATGCTGTACTCGGTGTATGCGATGCTGTACTCGGTCTATGCGATGCTGTACTCGGTGTATGCTGTACTCGGTGTATCCTGTACTCGGTGTATGCGATGCTGTACTCGGTGTATGCTGTACTCGGTGTATGCTGTACTCGGTGTATGCTGTACTCGGTGTAAGCTGTACTCCGTGTACGCTGTACTCAGTGTCAACTCATGATCATGGCATGGAGAGATAGAGTGGGATGACTTAACTTTGTGTTGTGCAATGATGGTAGAGTTGAGGACGAGAAAGAGAGAGATGGGGATGAAGATGAGAACAATGCGGAGGATGCGAGTGGATGTGAGGAATCAGGGGTATGACTTGCCTCATTGGGTATAGAAAACCATGTATCAGTGTTGTTACATGCCCAATCGGAACTCCTTCCCGCCATATCGGGGATGCTAAATTGACTTGCACATGAAATTCTCTTAAGTCCCAGCTTCTCATGATGATTTGTTCCATCTCCTCTCATCTCTCTCTTTCACGTCCTCAACTCTACCATCACCTAAGAACACGAAGTTAAGTTATCCCTCTCTATCTCTCCATGCCATGATTAAGCGTTAATGCCAAGTAGTGTTAGCAACGGGTCCGGGTAACCCGCCAGCGGTCCGGGTTTGGACCGGAAACACGGTTCGGTTCGGTTCCAGAACCGTCCAAAAACCCAACCCGGAGCTTCTTGGCAGGCCAAACCCGTACCCTTCGACCCGCGGGGTTTGCCAGGTTTGGCCAGACCCGTTGGTTCCAGTCTCCGGTTCTCCTTTTCGGGTTTTTCTATTTATGGTCGCAGTTACATATGTTACTGTTATGTGCAAAATATCAACTTTGGTACATCATTCTCTATATTTATTTCATTGGCGGCATTTATACTCAGAACAAAGAGAGACATGCTCCCTGCTACGTGCTGAAGTTGAGTGTGATCAATTGTTCATCTTGCGTCATTTACAAGATTTGAGATCCAGAACACCCATATTGATTGTTAAGGCAGTCATTCAGCCGGAATGTGATCAGTTTGCGCATGCGACTACGCCGACAACATTTGGAGAGCTGATGGAGATACATGACAGTGTCAGTGGAAAATCGCAATGCCGCAAGGAACCTCTTGGGATAGAGTAGCCATATGTAAATAGCATGCCGCAAATGACCATCTCACAAATGCATATCGGCTCTCAAAACTGACGCGATACCCAATTCATCACCGATTAACAAATCAAAGCCTCTTAAACCAGTAAGCGTGTACCCATACATATATCCTCCATACCTACGTACCATACAGGAAATGGATTCAGGTAACCATATTGTATTGGCTCGTAGGTCATGTGTACACAACCTGCACAAAATGTGATTATTGACGACATATCTCTGCAAAACGTAGTTGGCATATCTATTTCGATACGTGAAAGAAATCTTTTGATTTCACTGACTATATTGTAAGAAATGATAATTCATCTGTGCATATGCAAGGGTCATACGGGCCATACGAACAGTCCAAACTCCAAACAAAGTTGATTGACAGCTGATCTACACAATATCGTCCTGCCTTTTACGGATAAGTGAGAACGCGCAATCTAAACTAAAGATAAAATTTACTAACAATGTTTCACTTAGTGATGACATACGAGTCATAGAAGGAGCAGTCATTGCGCAACGCGAATCTGTATGAATGACCACCATCATGTTGCATTCATCCATACAGCCAACTACATTACTCCCCATTTAGACCGGGTGCACATAGTGAGCATTGTGAAAATTGCTTATGGTATGTCATGAAAATCGAGCGGATCGAACTGGATATGGCAAACTGAGTATGTTGGGCTATATTAATGAAAAACTAGGTTATGGCTCTACGTGCAGCGAGTTGCCAACTGAAAGCGCTGAAATGTCACCGCGCTGAGTTATCCATCACTCAGAGAACTTCTGCATCAGGTGATCAGAAATTGATACGCTATAAAGCTTTTGCATGCAACTGAGTATTGATACAAATTATTCATTGACTGTCAATAATGACTATATGATTATTAAAGCGACACGGGAACAGCTCCATTTTTACGATGAGTGTCAACGGAGCGTCAATGATTTTTGGATATGTAAGCAACTTAATTGGAAAGTGATTTGCTCGCTGCTATTCATATTCAACAGACTGGCAACCTTGGAAGGCAAAAGAGACCGCGGCGCGGTAACGGCCACATTCTGATACTGAGCGTCAACGGAGCGTCAACAATATTATCTGTGTTAAGTAAGTTAATTGGAAACCAATTTGCTCGCTGTTATCCATAATCAAAGTATGTGTAGCCTTTATAGGCAAAAGAGGAATCGACACGGTAACAGCCACATTCTGAAAGTGAGCGTCAACGGCGCGTCAACGGTTTTTGATCTTGTAAGTAAGTCCATTGGAATGCCATTTGCTAGCTGGTATTAATAATCAACATACTGGCAGCCTTGATGGGCAAAAGAGAAAGTGACATGGTCCCATCCCCAGTCTGAAAATGAGCGTCAACAGAGCGTCAACAATTTTGGGTGTTGCATCTTGAATAATCCAAGGGCTGTGATACGGCATTTACCCATAATCGAAGTATTGGCAGCCTTTATAGGTAATATCGTGTGTGTCGATACTGCTACACCTCAAAATAAGCGTCAACAGAGTGTCAACGAATTGTCAACAGAACATCCACACAGTGTCAACAGATTGTCAACAGAGTGTTAACGATTTTGGGAGTTGCATCATGTAAAATCCAAGCACTCGGCTATGGAATGTACCCTTAATCAACGTATTGGCATCCATTCTACATAAAAGCGATCACGATATGGTCACTGCCCCAGTCTGAAAATGAGCGTCAACAGAGCGTCAACGATTTTGTGGGTTGCATCTTGTGTAATCCAAAGGCTGCGCTACGGCATTTATCCATAATCGAAGTATTGGCAGCCTGTACAGGCAATATCGTGTGTGTCAATACTGCTACACCACCAAATCAGTATCAACAGAGCGTCAACAGAGCGTCAACAGAGCGTTAACAGAGCGTCAACAGAGCGTCAACAGAGCGTCAAAAGAGCATCATCACCGCGTCAACAGAGTGTCAACAGAGTGTCAACAGAGTGTCAACGATTTTGGGCATTGCATCTTGTATAATCCAAGGGCTCTGCTATGGCAGATATCCATAATCATCGTATTGGCAGCTGTTCTGAGCAAAAGTGATCGCGACATGGTCACAGCCCCACTCTGAAAATGAGCGTCAACAGAGCGTCAATGATTTTGTGTGTTGCACCTTGTATAATCCAACGGCTGTGCTACGGCATTTATCCATAATCAAAGTATTGGCAGCCTTTATAGGCAATATAGTGTGTGTCGATACCGTTGCACCTCAAAATGAGCGTCAACAGAGCTTCAACAGCGCGTCAACAGAACATCAACAGAGCGTCAACAGAGCATCAACAAAGTGTCAACCGAGTGTCAACAGTGTCAATGCTTTTGGGAGTTGCATCATGTATAATCCAAGGGCTCTGCTACGGCATAGCCCCATAATCAACGTATTGGGAGGCGTTCTTTGCAAATGCGATAGTCACCTGGTCACAGCACCTGTTTGAAAATGAGTGTCAACAGAGCGTCAACGATTTCGTGTGTTGCATCTTGTATAATCCAAGGGCTGTGCTACGGCATTTATCCATAATCAAAGTATTGGCAGCCTTTATAGGCAATATCGTGTGTGTCGATACAGTTGCACCTCAAAATGAGTGTCAACAGAGCGTCAACAGCACGTCACCAGAACATCAACAGAGCGTCAACAGAGCATCAACAAAGTGTCAACAGAGTGTCAACAGAGTGTCAACGCTTTTGCGTGTGGCATGATGTATAATCCAACGGCTTTGCTACGGCATAGACCCATAATCAACGTATTGGCAGCTGTTCTTTGCAAATGCGATAGTGACATGGTCACAACACCTGTTTGAAAATGAGCGTCAACAGAGCGTCAACGATTTTGTGGGTTGCATCTTGTATAATCCAAGGGCTGTGCTACGGCATTTATCCATAATCAAAGTATTGGCAGCCTTTATAGGCAATATCGTGTGTGTCGATACAGTTGCACCTCAAAATGAGTGTCAACAGAGCGTCAACAGCACGTCACCAGAACATCAACAGAGCGTCAACAGAGCATCAACAAAGTGTCAACAGAGTGTCAACAGAGTGTCAACGCTTTTGCGTGTGGCATGATGTATAATCCAACGGCTTTGCTACGGCATAGACCCATAATCAACGTATTGGCAGCTGTTCTTTGCAAATGCGATAGTGACATGGTCACAACACCTGTTTGAAAATGAGCGTCAACAGAGCGTCAACGATTTTGTGGGTTGCATCTTGTATAATCCAAGGGCTGTGCTACGGCATTTATCCATAATCAAAGTATTGGCAGCCTTTATAGGCAATATCGTGTTTGTCGATACCATTACACCTCAAAATGAGTGTCAACAGAGCGTCAACACAGCATCAACAGAGCGTCAACAGAGCATCAACACAGTGTCAACTGAGTGTCAACAGAGTGTCAACGCTTTTGGGTGTTGCATCATGTATATTCCAAGGGCTCTGCTACGGCATATGTCCATAATCAACGTATTGGCAGCCGTTCTGTGCAAACGCGATCGTGACCTGGTCACAGCACCTGTCTGAAAATGAGCGTCAACAGAGTGTCAACGATTTCGTGTGTGGCATCTTGTATAATCCAAGGGCTGTGCTACGGCATTTATCCATAATCGAAGTATTGGCAGCCTTTATAGGCAATATCGTGTTTGTCGATACCGTTACGCCTCAAAATGAGCGTCAACAGAGCGTCAACACAGTATCAACAGAGCGTCAACAGAGCATCAACACAGTGTCAACTGAGTGTCAACAGAGTGTCAATGCTTTTGGGTGTTGCATCATGTATATTCCAAGGGCTCTGCTACGGCATATGTTCATAATCAACGTATTGGCAGCCGTTCTGTGCAAATGCGACCGTGACATGGTCACAGCACCTGTCTGAAAATGAGCGTCAACAGAGCGTCAACGATTTTGTGTATTGCATCTTGTATAATCCAAGTGCTGTGCTACGGCATTTACCCATATTCGAAGTATTGGCAGCCTTTTCAGGCAATATGGTCTCTGTCAATGCCGCTACACCTCAAGCATCAATGGAGGCTCCACAATGTTTGGTCTTGTAAATAAGGTAATTGGTAAGTGATTTGCTCGCTGCTATCCATAACCAATATATTGCGATCCACTATGTGCAAAAGAGGAAGTGACACGGTCACGGTGCCGTTTTGACAATATCTGTCAACTCCGTATTAACTGAGGGTCATCAATTGCTGGTGATGCAGATTGGGTAATGAAGGCATCGAATGGATATTTGAGCTTATAATTGAACTATTGACCTTCTCCCTGGTCAAAAATACAAATCATTGAAAGAAAAACATGAATTAAAATATTGTCGATCTCGCAACATGCAAAACATGCAAAATGTGATTACTGAATATCAAATGATCGATTTTGTCTGAGTACTATAATCGAATAGCAAAGGCAAGCATGTTAAATCAATGTACAGATGAACCCGCTATACAACCCGCTGAAAACCTGCCCAATTCAGACGGGTAGGAAGATGTCAATGGAACCGTACCCGAATCGACAGTTCGGGTTTAATGACGACCCGGACCGCCAATCTGGCTCCGGTTCGGTTCCGACCTGTACCCGGACCCGAAGTGACGGTCCAGACCCGTTGCTAACACTAACGCCAAGTACAGTATGCACCAAGCACAGCATTCTCCGAGTACAGCATACACTGAGTACAGCATATCCTGACTTCTGCATACACCATGTAATGCATCATCCCAACACCAACTGTCTCCCACTCCCAGCCAGTTTCTCATCTCTTGGCAGACCATGTTGTACTCAATTCTCTATATTCCCATGATTACAAGTTAACCACTGATTTGAGTCTCAGTTTCTGTGGCCCCTCCCTCCCAAACTACCACCTCCAGATTGACCGCCTCCAAATACTGCTCAAATTTCACCTGATCATGGCCTACAAGTGCATGTCCAAACTTGTTCGATCACAATCTTGGAGTGCATCTCTAAGTTCACTCGATCACGGCATCTAAGTGTATCTCCGCACTTACACAATTACGGCCTCGAAGTTCGCCCAATTACGGCCTTCCAAGTGCATCTTCAAACTTCCTTGATTGCAGCCTCAGAGTGCATCTCTAAACTCGCTCGATTACGTCATCCAAGTGTATCTCCAAATTTGCTCTATCACGGCCTGCAAGTGTATCTCCAAACTCACTCAGTTATGGCCTCCAAGATCGCACAATCATGGCCTCCACGTACATCTCCAGTCTTGCTCGATCATGGCCCCAGAGTGCATCTTTATGATCACTTAATCATGGTGTGGTGAAACACTAGAGCTGAAGGGAGACAGCCTATCATCAACACTCCGCTGCACCTGGCATGCCATTCAAAGCGAATTCTTGAGAAAGAGTGGTTCTGGCTCAATAAGCATAGGAAGAGGGTGAGAGGATATGAAGGAATACCTGGCCAAGATGAACCACACAAATTCCGTGGATCTGTGAATGCTTGGCACAAGAGTGTGAGGATCCACACAAATTGCGGGGATCTACAAAAGCTCGGCAAGGGTGCATCAAACCAAGAGCTGGGATAGATAGAGTGTGTATTTCATATATTGAGATGATGTCTATCTACCCTGGGGTATTCCAAATATATACTGCCTGTCGCTGAGTCCATCTCCATTATCCCTGTTTCTCTGTATGTATATATATAGAGTCTTAATTAATACATGCCATATTATGATGTAGCGGATCTTGTGACTGTAACAGACCAATATGATGGATAAAATGCCTTGCAGTTATGGAACTGTAAAAACCACTGGTGTAAGAATACGGAACCAAGTCTCCCACAGAGCTTTTGCAGAGGTCTTAGCTGCTTTTGAAGTCTCCCGCAGAGCTTGTGCAGAGGTCTTAGCTGTTTTTGAAGTCTCTGGCAGACCTGCGCAGTGGACTTCGCAGCTCAAAAATTTGAGTATCCTAATTTTCAAATTTTGTAGCATCCTGAATGCACCTCCATCAGTGCAGGTATTTTCAATAGAATGTGAGACTACTCTTGTAGAGTCTGAGAGCACTTTGCAAAGCTCCAGAGGAGGCTGGGAGCATCTGGAAGCACTTCAAAGCACTGGCGAGGGCTACCAGAGTGTCTGGGAGGTTTGCATATGGCTCCCGGACCAAAATACATTTTGCTAATGTTTGTGGCTTTTCATTTTGGGGAATTTTAGTTGTAATTGGTTGCAGACATCCATAGATGAGATATTGTCCGCCTTTAGTAGCAAAAACAACAGTAATACCCTTACTGCCCCATTCTGAAAATGAGTGTCAACATAGTGTTCACAATTTTTGGTCCTGCATCTTGCATAATCTAAGTATTGCTGTGTTGTAATAATTCATGTACAGAGTCATGGCAGCATTTTCTTGCAACATAGTGCATGTCATCGACATTACCCTGTCATGAAACTGTATGTCAATGGTGCATCAAGAATTTTTGGTTTTACATCTTGGGTATTAGAAGTATCCCTTCATGGTAATGATTATATACCTAGTAATCGTGGTCCTTTTAGGCAAACCAGTACACAACATATACATTACCCCATTTTCAAAATAAGCGTTAATGGAGCATAAACCATTTTTAGTCTTGCATATTGGGTAAGCAAGGCATTGTACAGATACTTGAGCTCAATACTGAACAATTGACCACGTTGAGACGGAAAAATAGAAAACATAAAAGGTAAAATACCGATTCCAAAATCATTGATATGGAAAACTGCAAAACATGGAAAACGAGACTACTGGATGTTGTATAAGCGATTTCGAGAATATACTATAATGAAACAGCAAAAGCAAAAGCATTATTTGAATCTACAAATGGATCTGCTGGGCTACCTGCTGACAATCTGCCCAATTCAGATTAGTTGAGAGATTTCTATCAAATCATACCTGAATTGACAGGTCAGGTGTATTGACCACTCCTCCATCAATTTGAGAAGGGTTTAGTTTTGGCCAGGCCCTCAACCTGAAGCTAAGGTGCAGAACTCTTGCAAACGCTGGTCATATATTAGTGTTACAGAACTAGAATCACATGATTGTCAACTTCCAGAGTTACGAGAACCAATACAGCAGTCTTCAGTTGTATATGCGAGTGTTGGTGACAACTCAGAGAGTTGACTATAGTATTTGAATTCCCTTAAGATAATCTTGGAAGTGTGAATGACAAATGTAAAAGACTAGAGAATAACTTGCAACTTCCTTGAGAGTTTTTGGCAATACAAACTTAAACAAAATGTCATAAACTAGATGTCTAACATATTGGTACATTGTAACATATAGTGAGCCAATTCACACTTTGCTATTATTGAAACAAAATATTTTACAACTGAATCTCAAAATGACAGTTTGTATCAAAAAATAAGTAATAAGTGTACAAATTGTTTCAACCACTAGCAGGGATTTCTATTTGAACTGACCAAGTACACAGCAAATCACACAGAAATTATCCAACATGAAGAAACCGTCTGCATGTACTGTTTGTCTATTACCACAAAATTATCTATTCTACTCCATATTCCCATATGGATCCTCATTCTATATCTTTTACCCAACTCACTGAAATCTTTTTGTATTACTCATACCATACTATTCAATATTACAGTAGATTCAATCTCATTCTTACTAAAGCAAATTATGCTGATATTATTATATGCTAATTTCCTACAATTTTTAGATTGGTTGATATCAATCCATTTCAGTTGCTCTTCTGTGTGCTTGTTACAGATAACTCATTCTACTACTTGTAAGCTTGCTCTGTGATACAAAATGTATTTTGTATACATATCAAAAAATTCAAAATTATTAATTATCACAATACAATATATTATGTACTACATTTGTACAATTCTCTATAATTTAGCAATAATATATATTATAACATATGTGAAGATGTGTAGAGATGTGGAGATAACTAAATGTACATACATTCAGAACTAGAATAGTATGACTGTCATATTTCCATCTGTGCATATTGATTTAAATGTAAGATAAATGTAGATTCAATGTATTGCCAGTGGAATATTATGCTGTGATTCTAGTGCATTATTGCTGGAACAAGATCCAGTATTCAATACAATTTTGATACTGGAAAATTTTGAAATAACCCTGAAGTTGAACCGAAGTGTATATTTACAGAGAATCTAGAATTCATGCAGCATGAACATGGTATTAATAGACAGAGGTTTTCTGGTAAAGTTGTTCTCTAACAACTAAATCTGTTTTCTCAAATGCAAAAACTTATAATATTGTTTATATCTTGCTATATTTCACAATTTGTCATTTGGTGTTAGAGGACCACATTGAATCAGTGGTCTGAGATTTATGGATTTTCTTCCCTTTGCTCTTCTAAATACAATTCATGGTCTCACTCAGCACCAGCTGAAATAGTTCAGGCACCAACTACCTATATGCTTAGGTAAGTATGTGTATTCCGTGTTCCGTATGCCGCAAACCCCCTTTGCTACAACTGTTTCTCGGTTGCCGGACTGTCATTTCCAGCTTCACCCGTTATTGCAGTCGTTCTCTACTGCCTTGTCGTCTTCGACCTATCATTTCTGCAATCCTAACTGGAGTCAATTTCCGAATCGGTCGATAGATAGCTTCAATCGATTGCCGCTCTGAGGTAGAGAAGTAAAAGCTCGACTCCGACAGCGGGATTAAGTATACTGTTCATCATTTGTCATTCCTGGGTACTCTTTGGCTCCCTAGAGCTGTACAGCTCCGTCTACAACTATATATTGACTGGATCTCAATTTTCAATCCCGCTGGTATTAAAAATATTAAATTTCCGCGTTATGTCAGGGAAGCCTCTAGCCACGAAAAGGCTACGGTTTGCCACACAACGACATCCTGGTGCTGCGGGACCCCGAAAACGCGACACCATTATGAGGGCACTCTCAATTCGGCGACGAACACCAGAAAAGAATGACGCAGATCTAGAGCAAGTTAGAGAAAATTTCGAGACAAACCAACAACAGGATGGGCGAGGGGTAGTATTCGATATAGATAACGAAGAAGAACTCTCACAACGGCGCGTCTATGTCAATCAACATCTCCCTGCGGAGCTCCTGGACGAAGATGGATCCCCCCTACAGCAGTTCTCCAGGAACAAAATTCGGACCGCGAAGTACACTCCACTAATATTCGTTCCCAAGAATTTATGGCTTCAGTTCCACAATATCGCCAACATCTACTTCCTTTTCGTCACTATTCTTGCTGTACGCCTCCTCTAGGCATATTATTGTTGATAGCGACTGATCTATTTTCACATAGGTTTTTCCCATCTTTGGCGCGTCAAATCCTGCGTTGGGTTCTGTACCTTTGATCGTCATCCTCTTGATCACCGCGATCAAGGACGCCATCGAAGATTACCGGAGAACCGTCCTTGATAACGAACTAAACAATACTGCCGTCCATCTTCTTGTTGATTGGCACAACCCCAATGTTACAGATGAAAATATATCTTATTGGCGGCAGTGCAAGAAAGCTACATCGCGGGGGCTACGATGGTTAGTTCGACAATATAAGAACCAAAAGCAAAAAAAGAAGGCAAAAACCAATCCAGAGATGTTGACGCTGGAAAGGAGTGAAACACGGGCATCCGTATATACTGTTGCCACAGAACATTCGGAGTCGATTCAAATGACACCTGTTTCTTCTCCCACCCCCGACAAGCAGAGGTTCTCTTTTACTCCCTCAGATAATGGGATGCCCCAGTCATCTCCGAGATCAACCTACCTTCAAGTTCCTAGCTCACATAACGGCGACCCCACACCAGACACTCGAAACAATGGCAATTTGGTTGATCCCCGTCGGCGCGGTCCTCAAAAGGCGCGATTTAAAAGAGGATATTGGAAGGACGTCCGTGTGGGTGATTTTGTTCGTATCTATAACGACGAGGAGATACCTGCTGATATCATTATTCTTTCTACCTCTGATAGCGATGGCGCTTGTTATGTCGAAACCAAGAATCTTGATGGAGAGACTAATCTGAAAGTTCGACATGCCCTGCGATCAGGGAGGAAGATTCGACATGCTCGCGACTGTGAAGCAGCAAACTTCATGCTTGAAAGTGAAAACCCTCATGCAAATCTTTATTCATACAGTGGTGTAATTAAGTGGAACCAAAAGGACCCGCGGGTGCCAGACAAGGCCGGAGTTGACATGGCTGAGGCTGCTTCAATCAATAATCTGCTTCTTAGAGGTTGCACTTTACGGAACACGGATTGGGCGATTGGTGTTGTCGCATTTACAGGGGACGAAACTAAAATTATGATGAATGCTGGAATTACACCATCAAAACGGAGCAGGATTTCAAGGGAACTCAATTGGAACGTAGGTTACCATTGATAAATTCGGTTCTCGCGGCGCTGTGCTAAATTTTGTAGGTTATCTTCAACTTTCTAATACTGCTCATCATGTGCTTGCTTTCCGGTATTATTCAAGGTGTCACCTGGGCGAAAGGTAACGAATCTCTTAATTACTTTGAATTTGGCTCTATTGGCGGCACGCCCGCCGTTGATGGCATTGTTACCTTCTGGACTGCCGTCATTCTTTTCCAAAACTTAGTACCTATCTCCCTTTACATCAGCATTGAAATCATCAAGCTTGCACAAGCTTTCTTCATCTACAGTGATGTCTATATGTATTACGACAAGCTCGACTATCCATGCACTCCAAAGTCTTGGAATATTTCAGATGACCTCGGTCAGATTGAATACATCTTCTCTGACAAGACAGGCACCTTAACGCAAAATGTCATGGAGTTCAAAAAGTGTACCGTTAATGGCGTTCCTTATGGCGAGGCTTATACTGAAGCACAAGCGGGTATGCAGAAACGCCAGGGCATCAACGTGGAGGAAGCTGGCGCAACAATGCGTGCGCAAATAAATGCGGACCGTGTGGAAATGCTCAACAACCTTCGCCTGATCAGCAACAACCCTTACCTAAACGAAGAAAAAGTGACATTTGTATCTTCGGAATATGTGGCCGATCTTCGTGGTAATTCTGGTGAGGAACAAGCAAAGGCAAACGCCCACTTCATGATAGTCCTGGCTTTGTGCCATACAGTTTTACCTGATCGTCTCTCTGAAGACCCCCCAAGAATTGATTTCAAAGCTCAATCACCAGATGAGGCCGCGCTAGTGGCTACCGCTCGGGATTGTGGTTACAGTTTGATGAATCGGACAACACATGGGGTAACGGTCAATGTCCAAGGGGTGGAAAAGGAATTTGAAGTCCTCAGCACATTAGAATTCAATTCCGCCAGGAAAAGAATGAGTGCAATCGTGCGAATGCCTGACTCTGGGAAAATCTTTCTTTTCTGCAAAGGTGCTGACAGCGTCATTTACTCGAGATTACGAAAAGGAGAGCAACCTGAATTGCGCCTCCGAACCGCGGAACACCTTGAACTTTTCGCTAGGGAAGGGTTGCGAACACTGTGCATCGCTGAGAAGGAACTATCAGAAGAAGAATACCTAGCCTGGAGTAAAGAGCACGATATTGCCGCTGCGGCCGTTCATAACCGCGAGGATAAGCTAGAGGAAATTTCTGATGCCATCGAACGGGACCTCACTTTGTTAGGTGGTACCGCCATCGAAGATCGTTTGCAGGACGGTGTTCCGGACACGATTGCTGTACTTGCTGAGGCTGGCATCAAACTTTGGGTTCTTACTGGAGACAAAGTTGAAACAGCTATCAATATTGGATTCTCCTGCAACCTGTTGGACAACAGTATGGATTTAATCGTTTTCAAGGTTGAGGAGGACAAGCCCGAAGCTGCTGCCTCCCTCTTGGACCAGTATTTACAAGACCAGTTCAACATGACAGGGTCTTCCGAAGAACTTGAGCATGCGAAGAAGGACCACAACCCCCCTGCAGGAACGCATGCGTTGGTAATAGATGGTGACGCGCTGAAGCTGGTCTTAGAGGATGAGCTAAAGCCAAAATTCCTTTTACTCTGCAAGCAGTGCAAAGCCGTCTTATGCTGCCGTGTTAGCCCTAGTCAGAAGGCAGCCGTATGCCAGATGGTCAAGAAGGGTCTAGATGTCATGACGTTATCGATAGGAGATGGCGCTAATGATGTTGCCATGATCCAAGAAGCAGATGTAGGGGTTGGTATTGCTGGTGAAGAGGGCAGGCAGGCAGTTATGTGCTCCGATTATGCCATTGGTCAATTTCGGTTCCTGAGCAGGCTTGTGTTGGTCCATGGACGATGGTCTTATCGCCGGCTTGCAGAAATGACAGCAAATTTCTTTTATAAGGTCAGCCAATCCAATTAAATCTTTCCTGCATAAACTAATCTAGCATAGAATATTGTCTGGACTTTTGCCTTATTTTGGTATCAACTCTTCAACAGTTTTGATGGATCATATCTCTTTGAGTATACATACATTCTTCTGTACAACCTCGCATTCACTTCATTGCCCGTTATTCTTATGGGAATCCTCGACCAGGATGTAGATGATAAAGTTTCTCTGGCTGTTCCTCAACTTTATCGGCGTGGTATTCTTCGCCTGGAGTGGACCCAGCTAAAGTTCTGGTAAGTACATCGTTGTGGATAGATGCGTTGCATAACACTAATGACTTACAGGATATACATGATTGATGGTATTTATCAATCTGTCATGTGCTTTTTCATGACATATCTAGTGTTCTATTTGGGGGGATTTGCTAGCCCAACTGGGAGAGACCTCAATGGTCGGGAGCAAATGGGTGTTTACGTGGCCTGTGCTGCTATTGTAGTTGTCAACACCTATGTTCTTATTAACCAATACCGATGGGACTGGCTCTTTGCGTTGATTATAACCATCAGCACACTTCTCGTCTTTTTTTGGACTGGTGTTTACTCGCAATTCAAGTCCGTCGGAACGTTTTACTCAGCTGCCGGTCAGGTCTTTGGAGCCCTGTCTTTTTGGGCAACAATTCTTCTGACCGTTATTGTTTGTTTGCTTCCCCGAATGGCCGCCAAAGTTGTTCAAAAGCTTTTCTTTCCCCGGGATATTGACATCATTCGCGAGCAAGTTCGACAAGGTAAATTTGCTCATCTGTACAAGAAATCACCTGTGCCTGTAGAGGCTGCAACCTCTACAACGTCGGATATAGTTAAGCCTCCCAGCCATCAATTTGAGCAAGACGATGAGTTGCGACCTATTTATCCCCCAAGCGTTGCTCCTACAGCCACAACCAGGGGCAAAAGGGGCAGTGGTAATGGTAGTGACGGTACAGACGGGTCTGGATATCGTGGTACAGGAGGCACCTTCACCCCACGTCGATTCTCGCTTGAAAGGCACCGACCAAGCATGGATAGAGCGAGAGCAAGTTTTGATAGAATCCGCTTATCGACAGAGCGGACACGAGCTAGCTTCGAAGCTACGACCGATTTTACCTCTGCTGCCATGTTATCCAGGATGGAGAGCTATCATTCCACACCTAAACAAGCATCTGTCTCTTTTGAGTCTTGATAACTGGTCATGCTATGAATCGACGGAAAGATGCATATTGAATGGCTTGAGGAGGCGCGTAGAGAATGATACCGCGCGGCGTGAGTTTGCATTTAGGATTGCGAGTATTTATACATGTGTTTCTTAACTTTGTAGCGGGGGCGTTTCAAGGTTTTCATGTCATAACAGTTTATTTTTCAGTTCCAATTTTGGCAATTCCGGGGCGTTACCTATCAAGAATCTCCCTACTACTTTTCTCGTTGCCCAGTGCGTTTCATTCGTACTTTCGTCCGTGACCCTTCTTATAGACTTATGCCATCTTTTGAATTCATTCTGTACTTGGAGGGCTCCAAAAGTCTGGTGCACATTCAGCTATGGTACTAGGCCCAGCTACTGGTCTTAAGTTTACTTAAAAACTATGCACGTCTGGGAGATGGGTGGAAGCAAAATGCCAAGGAACGAGTGAAATATAATGATGTTCATAGTCAAGAGACTCATGCATTGAAGCGTGTAAGTGACTGCCCATGATAGTGTTTGACCAAATTATGTCCGGGCAACACATTACACAGTAGAATTGGGGGTAAAGGAGATGAAGAGAACGAGGGAGAAGAGATGGCAACCAATGCGGTGGCCTTCAGGTTCACCTGGGAGTGCAGGCAAAATATCTGTGATGTCATCAGAGGTCGGTGTCAACCTGGGGAGCACCTGGGAGCACAAGAATCAAGCCTGGAAAACCTGCTGACAAGAATGTGAGTGCCAGCAACAAGCATCAGTGTGCCGGTGACAAGTTTGGAAGCACTGGTGACCACCTGGGGAGCGCCTTGAATTACTGCACAACTGAGGGGGAAAAACCACATTTTCTTTGGGAATGTGGCTGGTGTACCTGGGAATTATAGATACTACTTATCTTTCATTGATTTTTAACCTCATGTATTCAGTTTGTACTCCCATGGATGTATCTAAGTATGTAAGTTTCTATATAGCTATACAAGTACATACGGTATATCTGCACTTGCTGGCAATGGTAAATGAGAGCAATTTGAAGTATACCAGATGACAGTGATTGTGTAAACTCACTGATGCATTCAGCAACTTTCTTCATGTAAGTTTAGTTATGCACTTGGAGAGCACAATAATACAATCTGCAGGGCTATAATTGAATGTGTATGGGTATACACTTGGATGCCAGATATCGAGTGCACTCAGAGTTGAATTTTGAGGCCATGATTGTACAAATGTGGAGGCCGTGGTCGAGTGAGATTGGAGATGCATCTCTAAGCCATATTTGTGTTAGTTTGGACATGCACCTGCAGAGCTAATTCGTGCCGACTGGAAGGCTGTGATCGAGCATGTTTGGGGATACACTATGAAACCATGATCATGCAAGCTTGAATGATGTGGTCATGTAAAGTTGAAGGAGTACTAGGAGGTAATCCATTTCAAAGCGGATTATCTGAACACAATCAATTAGGAGGCGCAACAAGTGATACTACTCTATGAAATGGTTAGTAAACGAACAGCTGGAGGAATGTGACGAGTAGACTGCATATTAGAGCTCTTATGGTGAGCTGGGTGGTTGTGACCGATATTGTAGGGAGGCACACTGGAAGCAAAAACTATATTCAGGGGTCACTCTGTAATTGTGAAAATGCAGGGATCACAGTCAATCTGTGTTGGATGCTGTATTTGGTGGATGCTGGACTCGGCGGATGCTGTAATCAGTGGAAACTCAAGATCTTTGCATGGTGATATTGACAGGAATTACTTATCATTCAACTCTGCAATGATGGTAGAGATGTGGATGAGAAAATGAGAACAATATGGAGGATACAAGCAGATGAGGGAAATCAGGTGTACAACTAGCTTGATGGCATATAGAATACCTTCGATTAGTGCTCTGACCTGCTGGATGGGCAGTTGTACCTGCCATATCAGGAAGGGTCAATTGGCCTCCATATGAAATGCTCATGAGTCTCAGTATCGAATGATAGTTTTCCACATCTTAGCTCATCTGTCTCAATTTCATCTTCTACTCTAACACAACCTGAAAACACGAAATTGAGTCATCTTTAATATCTCCCCATGCCATATTGCTCAGTTAACATCATGAACAGTGTACTGAATACAGCATACCGCGATTATACTATCCATTGAATACAGCATACACCGACTACACTATCAAACTAGAATACACTGTCTCCCACACCCTGACAGTTGCTAATCTGTCAGCTCTGGGCAGACCATGATGTAATCACCTCTCTATGTTCCCATGATTAGAAAGTAACCAATGAATACAGTCTCAGCATCTGTTGTGCCTTCAAATTGACCTCTAACAGATCAACCATTTCCAGTTCAACTGCATGCAGATTAACCACCAGCAAATCAACTACCTGCAGATCAACTTCCTCCAGATCAACTGCCTTCAAATTGACAGCCTGCAGATCAACTGCCTCCAAATATACCACCTCCTGATCAATCGCCTTCAGATTGACATCAGCAAAATGTATTTATGTCTCTTCGTGCCTCTGGGAGTGTCTGGAAGTAACTGGACCAGAATCCCAGGGTGGTCAAATTTGAGAGTGCACTGGACTGATGCAGCGGCCTTCAGGTGCACCTGGAAGCACCAGCAACAAATCAAGGTGGCCATAGGAGGTCTGGTGACTACCCAGGGAGCACCTGGGAGCACTGGTGGCAAGCCGGGGAGCACCAACAACATGTCTGGGAGAGCCAACAACATGTCTCGGAAAACTGATGAAAAGTCTGGAAGTGCGATCAATAAGCCTGGGAGCAGCTGGGAGCACAGGCTACAAGCCTGAGAGTACCTTGAATCATTGTAGAGCTGTCTGAGAAAAACATTATCCTGTTTGGGAATGTAGCCAGTGCACCTGGAAATCATAGCTACTAGTTATCATTCAACTATTCTTACAACTCATATACATCAGCAACAAATCTAGTTTACGTCAGGAACACCCGGGGGTTCCTGGCGGCCCTGATGGCTCTGACAGAATCTCGTACCCTCTGACAGTGAAGCAAATATGACTCGTCGCACAAGAGACAAGTCGCATTGCATACTGCCCTGGCGGCGGCTATTATACCATGTTTTTTATTCTTGCGAAGCGTCGCGTTGTATATTACCCTGTGGACGCTCGCTACCCCAGCGTCAGGCTTCATTTCCTTTCCATCCGGAATGTAGAGATGTTTATGCACCATCTGAATGTCTCATGTAATACACTCTTGGCAGGGGCTGCACTTATGCTGTAGCCATTTACCTAACACCTAGCGCTGTGTATGCCTTTGTCCGGGCTAGTGCTACATTTGACCTCTCAGCTGTTGCTATTTATCGGATTCCGTACTCTCCCATATATGTTTAACTTTGAGATCTTGTCACTAATTACAATACAGTCTTCGCTTCGAATACATCACTTGCTGTGGCATTTGCTTTGCAATTATCGTATTTTAGAGGTCTGAAATATACTGTCCAATCTTCACACTCTCTCGTAGTATGTGCTCAGTCCTCCAAAGTCTGTGTTAATCCATCATCGGCTTGCGATGCTTCTTCCTCCTCATTCTCATTCGCATTGTCGCCATCGTCGCGCTTATACCCATGTATATTACTGGGTCCCAGTTCAAACCTCTCGAGTTCAGTTGTGGCCTGTCATCACCAGCTGTCAGTGGGGATGGCATTGCTCACGTTGATTTCGTCACCTGCATCGTCGTAATCGTTGCAGGTCCCGGGAATCACGAAATGCAGTTCGTCATCCGTACAATGATTGTCTATGGAATATTGGGGTCAGCGCTACCAATCTCAGGCTTCTCGAGTGCCACCTCGGAGATCAAATAGTCAAGAACAATAGCATTCTCAACACACGCTGCATCGATGCTGATGACCTCGGCAGGCGTTAGGTTCTCCGGCTGTTGGATCTGACGCTTGACTGAAGCAAGACTGTTATTATACACACTCTGTTAGTAGCTCTCGGATAGAGTGTTCCAGGTATTCATCAAGAATGTATTCATGTCTGCAACCCCAGGCGAGGTTGACAACTTGCGACCCTTTGCAGTACAGTAGGATGCGTTATTACCACTGTCGTTCTTGTAGTGGAAATAGTTTGAGTGATCAGGTCTGTCCGCTTTCAGCTTTGTTTTGCAAGCTTTCAGATGAACACCTTTGATCTGGTGCCACTTCAGGAGTGTATGGCGCAACACATTGCGGGTAAACATTATCAGTGGCGAGGGTATATGACTGTCGTTGTCATCAATGATGGAATTATAAAATCCATCAGCATACGTACCGCGCTTATTCGGCTGATGATAAAATTTGATGTAGATAAACCCCGGGATTGCTTCAGCCAGGAAGTGAAGTGAACGCTGGCTATTCGTTAGCAGCTTTCGACACTCTCTGCATTGGATTTGGACCGCGTACACCACCTGCCACATGCGCTGCTACAGGAAGAAGATACTTGTTATCTACCAGAAGGGAATCAATAAATTCCAAACGCTTCGCTTTGATTTGAAAGTAGTGGAGATTATAATGCTCTGCTATATGGTCACTTGGAGATTGAATAAAATGGGACTTAACTTTGTCGACTTGTACTCAAACCTGGTACAGGTTTGAGCATGTAATGTCCAACGTGGGCTGTTGCTTCAGCATACCTCTTTCAAGATCTCCTTTGTGCATGCCTCAAATGCTATGGACCAAATGTTGTTTTGCTGCATAGCGGTGTTGCAGTAATTCTCTATTATCTGCCAGTGTGGGGCCTCAGCTAATCCTTTTGCAGTACGTGACGTTGCATAACTTATCATCTCGAAGTCGCTTGCACTCATAAATGGCCGTGTGTTCCACATATAGAGTTCCATGAGTCTTTCCATTGCAAATACAAGACGTGTCATGTCTGGGTAACCATATTGATAGATGCTGCGACTGCCGGAGACTGCTGATTGAGGTGATGACACCGCCTGCAGTTGCAATTGCCACTGCCTCTGTCACTGATGTCTATCTGGAGCTGGTGTACGCAGTGGATTTGTAATCGTCGTGTGGCCTTCTGGATGACGGATGGGGGTAAGCAGGATACCAAAACCGCTGAGAGGAGTGAGAGGGCTGGCAATGCTGGATGCGAGGCTGGATACAACGCGACACATTGAGTCTGTCTGTGAGGTTTCTCTGGGTGTTGGTGTGCTACAACTGCTTGTATCTGACATAGCCATTGGGGCAATCATTTATCGCCCCTGTGCAGCGGACAGGGTGGAAGTCACGTATTGAGGGGGTGGAGTTTTGACCGGGGATTGTAGAGGCTACAAAACTCCCTCCTTGAGAGGAATCCCTCTTGCCAGTCGGTGCGGAAATGCAGCGCTTACCAGGGGGAAGCTGAGAATTCCCCAAAGGCCTATGCTTGTGTCGTTTCTGAACAATTTGTATGACCAGTGTTGTGTCAGGGTGACGGCTTTGGGAAGGCATAGTGCAATATCGATGTTCCACCTTAAGAATGTAGGAGGAATTTCCTCTGCATGCATATCCAACGGCATGCGAGGTAGACCCCAATTTGAGCGACCAGGTAGGGATTCGAAACAAAAGGGTGACGCACATCAACAAAACATATTTCCATCCGGGCGGAATGGCTCGGTCGGAGTGGACGTGCTCCGTGAGAGCCGTCAGAGACACCCCAGTCGCGGATTACTCCGCGCCCGGCGTCAATTCAACGCGTCATGTTCCATATCGCCCTTTGATTGCTGTTTCACCGTTTCTTCTCGTTCTGTCGGTCTCCTATTTTAAACTATCACTCTGGCGTTGTGGCCAACTGTGACCATACGTCGGAATGGGTTCATTGGGTATGCCCTTGCATCGGGATTGCAATGCGATGGGTGACGCTGCGAAAATCTCTCCTCGCGTTCCTTCTACCTGCGCGCAAAATGCATTTCTCTCTTTACTAATTATACAGGATTGCAAGGCGATGGGTGACGCTGTGAAAACCTCTCCTCGCGTTCCTTCTACCTGTGCGCAAAATGCAATTCTCTCTTGACTAATGATACGGGACTGCAAGGTGATGGGTGACGCTACGAAAATCTCTCCTCACGTTCCTTCTGTCTGCGCGCAAAATGCAATTCTCTCTTTACTAATTATACGGGATTGCAAGGAGACGGGTGACGCTGCGAAAATCTCTCCTTGCGTTCCTTCTACCTGCGCGCAAAATGCAATTCTCTCTTTACTAATTATACACATCATTCCAAGTCGCCAGATCTATTTCGCTATTGACAATCCATTGTTTGTTCCGTCCGTCTCCTGTCTTAGTACTAGTAGCTATCTCTGGAATGATGTGCGCACAGCCGACAATATTTCCCACACTGAAAACTTGCAAAGCAACAGCTGCCGGTGCTTTTCTCACTTGTACAAATTTTGAGATGGGATCCAAGTTACCCGAGTTTTCATGTATTGTGGTGAGCGCCAGGGCTAACCAGTACTCAATGCAAGCTCCATCCTCGTTTAGGAGTTTGATTTTGAATAGTCGTTGCAGTTGCCATGGGAGACGCCCATTCAGCGCGCCATAACACCTCCACGGGCGTTTCTTTACCCATACACAGTCGTTCCGTCGATCCCCTCCGTGCCAGCTCTGGCTTCCTGTGCATCGACACATCTGAGATATGCGTTCAACATCTAAACCCTCAACTTGAACCTTAATACCATGGTAAATACAGACCTCCATTGCGTGCAGTTGTTCATCCGATATATACGTCTTGTTATGACTCTTATGCTTGATAAACTCCCGAGTGCCGCTGTATATTGCCATGCGGTGCGTTGCGTCTTGTGTATTGTCGAGTAATGCGCTGAAGTCTTTGATTATACTGTCAGGAGGCTTTCCATCACGGCGGTTTTGGGGCCCCATGAATTCGGGCTTCGTATATGACTGGGAGCCCAGGGGGGCAGCCAGATCAGCACCGGAAGGGAGGACTTCGCAGGCAGCAGCGCTGTTCTCCCGACGCGGAGCGAGGGCTTGGAGATTGAGCACTCTGATTTCAAAGTAGAGAATGCGATGCTGAAAGGTGATTACTTGCGGCAGGTAGTTGAGATTGTGATTGGACACATTCCAACCATCCTTGAGGTTGGTTTTATGTGCTTGTTCATGTCTCTTGGCAGAATACTGTTGCAAGGCTCCATATTGACGAATCTGTTCGACCCAATGAGACATCAAGTGGATCTTCGGAAAGTTGAAGTCGCCATCCAACTCCTTGGAAACATTTATCTCGTGGCTGATATAATCCCGCCAGGCATTCATTTCGCGCCGCTTCTTGGACGGCGTCCAAGTTTCAGCATTTGTTTTCTTGTCTACCTTTCGCTTCTTCATGAGTTCCATTCTCAGGGCATTGGCTTTGGGCTTCACCTTTTTGCCGGCCCGCCCAAGTAAGAAAACATCTTTGAAGGTGTGAAAACGATGCAAGGGGTCCTCCATGTAGCTCAAAGTTGCATCATCGTGAGATTTATATCGAGCATACATAGTGAATTCTAACAATGCCGGTGTGCACTCAATTGCGCGATTGAATATGGGACGCTGAGTGGGGCTTCCGACTCATAGAGACTGGGTTACAACTCCTAGCAGGTACCGGCTCATTTCTTTCATCTCCTTCCCATTCCATTGAGATACCTCCTCATATGACTTATTTTTTGGTGTGAGGTCGTGGTAAGCAGGCATGGATAACCAGATTGGATTTTACTTGTCAAGCCATTCGTGCGTCTTCATGAAGTGGAAAATCTGCTTCTGGAGGTGGTCAAGCATGCCGATATGCATTGTATGGAGGGGGTCGGGCTTCGGGAGGTCGCTCACAATACAGGGAATATGTCGAAACACTTTGAATCCTCAGTGGACATGGTGCGACGAGAGTTCGGCATTGGCTGCCTTGGTGCTAGCATCGCTGAGCGTTCTATATAGGTTGTGATCCCGCCGGGGGTGTTGCTTGTCAAAAGGGACATAATCTCCAAGTTCGTTCTTTGAACACTCGCACCAAAGACAGACATGCCGCTCGAGATGATGTAGGTCGCTATACTCATGGCAATCTGCAAGCGATGCTGCTAAAACCGGTTTGCAACGCATGAAGTTGCCATCTGCACAGAGAACGTTGTAATACCCGCTCTTGGCGTTGGGATTTTGTTTAATGGTGAGAGGCTGGAGTACCCACCGGAGTACTTCGTTCAGCACCTCTCGGTTTGTTTGCCGCTGCTCATCCAGCCGCTTTTGAGGAATATTTCAGGTTTTGATCGGAATCGGCAGGAGAGCGACCATTATGACCATGTGCGCTGAGGGCATCTGGCGGATGTTCGAAGATAGATTGCCAATTGTCATATATACAGGCCACTCTTTGTTGTCGGCAGCAAAATTCGAGAGATGTGTTCCGTCGGACATGAAGATCAAGGGAACCAGTGTATCCCCCAGTCTGAGTGTTGCCTTAACCTCGATTAGCACGTTATTATCCTCAAGTATCTCTGCTTATCTGTGTCTGCCACCACCAGTCCGCAGTGTCCATTTCAGTATAGAGGCGTCTCGGTGGCATATTGCTGTTAAAGCAACGCTGAGGGGCGTAAATGAAATGCTCGGTGTAGGGTGGCTGCCGCATTAACTATCTCATGCTTTTGATGACGTCACGACTCCAGTATTTGATAGGCCATTGGTGATTGTCATTCCCTCAGATATCCTCGAGATTTTGTAGTTTCCACTCCCCGAGAGCCTGATCGTTTGACATGCTAGCCACGAGCTTCTGGACGCCATCCCCGTTTTTGAAGCTTGGGAAACGCAGAGTGGTGTTTTCTTCCTTCAGCATGTTGTTCTAGTATGTTTTCATACCCTTCTTCTTGATCCCACACTGGATATATTTGTACTCTTCACGCGTCACAAACAGGTAGTAGAGATTGTTCGGTAGGTTCGTCACAAGGCAACCCTGAGCATCGCGTTCCCATGGCTCAGCAATGTAATCGCTCAGCGGAGCGCCAGTGCCGGGGTATGATTCTGCCCATGGCAGTGGAGGTGGCGGTGGTTGAGACTCTGAGTCTGCGATGATTTCAAAGTGTTCGAGGCAGGGAAACGCGTCCAAGTCTTTGACTGAATCTGTGTTAGCGTTGAATTCACGACGCTGAGCGGGTTCAATGCGTCGGGGCACGCTGCGAACAGTCAGATTCTTTGCAACTTGAAGATGTTCAGGATGGTGTAATTTGATATGTTTAAGTCGCCAGCTGTCTGAGGTGAACTTCTTTCGGCATGAAAATTCGGGGCAACAGAATGGGGTCTTCTCTGGCATTGTCGATGACATGGGAGGAGTGGAGTATTCACTGTAGAAAGGGACGAAAGTTGGAGCTGGGCCTGATCAGTCTGGTGTGGGTTTAAGCGCACGATACTTGAGAGATTTATTGAGCCTCAACACCATCACGCCAGGAGTTGTAAAAACACTGCATCCGCGCGATGTCCCATAATACTATGAATAAATAAATAATAAACCCTGAGTAATCCAAAAACTTCGCGATGCGTGTAATAATCCATGCATGAGATAAATAGATTAGAACAAAGGAAACGAACCAGCCCACAACCCTAACCCAAATGAACAAAACACCTCCATGTGTGCCTTAATCAGTGCCTGAGATGAATAGATTACAGCAAAGGAAACTCAGAAAACAAGAACCCGACTCTAACCCAAACGCAAAGGGAGGACTGGTTCACTCCTCGCCTACTGAGTCATCCGGGAGAGGGACATCTGGGAGACCGTCGCCACCTGCCGATTCGCCGAGTAGCTGCTGCTCCACATCGACATCCGAGGGGTTTCCGGCTGCCTTAGCCTCTCGTAGAGTTGGCGCCGCTGGGCGAGGTTTTTGGGACGTCACAAGCCACAAAAACTCCTGCCCGCTGAGGGTATAAGTCTCCGGAGTTCGTGGTTGTGGGGAAGGCTCCGGGTTTTGTGGCCGAGGGGCAGGTGCCGGAGGTTGTGGGCGTGGGGTATGCTCGCGCATCTCCTGGCCTTGCTCAGGTAGCATGGTTGGCTCATCGTCTACCTTGGTATCAGCATCATAAGCCGATGTATTTACCATCTCTCCCTGGCCAATCGTCCGAGGTTCTTTGCCATCATCCTCATCCTTATCCTCCTGCTCATCTTCATCCTCCTCCTCCACCTGCTCCTCATCTTCCTTCTCTTCATCTTCCTCATCTTCATCTTCCTCCTCATCATCGTCACGATCCCTTTTCATATCCACATCGCAGTCTAAATCAATGCCGTCCGGTGTGTCCACATCCTCCTCGATGCGCATATCCACAGCAGGGTCAAGTTCTGAGTCATATTCGCCATCCGACTTCTCGGTAGAGTCGGTATCATTATTTGAGAAAATTGACTGTTGAGCTGATTGGAAGTACGGATATCACTATGCCAAGGACTATGATGTAACTTGCCTTTTTTTGTAGTTAGCACCATTAGTCATCGATCGACCTTATGTCGATGCGACATGTTTCGTTACACGATACAATAGACACACCTTCGCATACGCCCGCGCACACTCAACTACTTGAGCGCACGCCTCCGTACAACATTGACATGGCAGGCGATGCTATCCGGCTCTAAATATACCCGCTCTAGTTAGCCCTCTGTGTCCGTGTCTGCCTCATACCTTTCCTTCTGCAACTGCAATGCAACAGCATGAGAGATATCATCTCCCCCAGGGGTTTGTTTAACAATACCTTTCCCTTTACCGTTTCCCTTCCCCTTCCCCTTCCCTTTCCCCTTCCTGTCCTTTGTTCCCTTCCCTTTCCCGGTCCCTTTCTCACCGCCCTGCGTGTCCTCCTCACCCTCGCCATTGTTGTTGTCATTGCCATCGCCAGGACGGCACCTTCCACTGCTCGGCACTCTGGGATCTGCCCAGTTCTCATCATCATCATCCTCGTCGATCATCTCATCCCAATTCAGTGGTCTAATGGCGAGGAAGTTGCCTGGCTTGTACTGCCGGCAGCTTGGTGGCTCAATCTTTGCCCTGAGATCATCGCTACCGTACCAAGAGAAACACTCGCCGGTGCATTTGACCTTCACCGAGCTGGTTGTCTGCAGACTGGAGCGATCGACTTGATCCCCGAAGGCATGGGGGTTGGCCCACCTGCAATTGTTCATTTGGTCGGGGGTTTTGTCAAGCATTTGCCCCATATAGGAGCGGAAGGTAGCCCACCACTCCCGAAAAGGCGAACTCCTGCTCCTGCGGTGCTGGCCACATCATCTGGAATTGTGAAAAGTGGCAAGTCGTGACTGGATCAAGAAAGATTATATCATACAAGAGGTCCCATACCCACTCGTCCCTAACGCCGCAAACATTGTATATGCGTATGAGTCCACGGATGTGTTCCAAGATGAATGCCTTTATACGGTCCCGATCCAACGACAAGCATCGATTTATAACCGATGTCGGCATCTTTGCCCTAGCCTTCCCCTTTCCTTTGCTGCTGCCCTTTCGTGCCATCGCTGTGAGTTGACAATGAATCTACATCCGAAACGTTAGCTTTATGATACAGTTGCATGTAGCAGAAGGAAGCCCAGAGGGAAAGAACAAAGTTGTGTAAGTTATTTGGTGTGTTTTGGAATGAGAGGCGTTGTTTTGTGCAAGTCACGTGAGGTCGAGATCAGGATGCTGTCGGTGTGTATAATACAGGAGGAAAAGAGAATGGAGGTGTAGGCGGGAAGAAAGGATATATATACTCGAGTTCCGGCGATTTCTTAGTTCAACTTGTGAGTTTGGTTGGTTAACGAACACAAAACGGCCCAGCATTCATCTTGCAGAATCACCAGCCACCTCATGAATGACAAGCCTCGAGATGAGATTTAGTACTCGTGGAGAGGACAGTTTACAACGTTGGGCGTTGCGTTTGCGTCACACATCATTTTTTCTGCTCAGATCTCATGCATCCCGGAGGAAACTGAGTAGTTATCAGTTTGTCCCAACTGTGCAACCACCCAACACGGCTACCAATGCCTAGCAGTGGAAAAAGCACACGCAACTGATGTCATAGGATAGAGAATACGTCATTGTTCGCTTTGCGATGCTTTTAGCTCTGCCAAAGGGGGATTTCCACCGGGAAGCTGAAGATATACACAAGCGATTGTTCGAAGTATTGTGCCAAGAACGAGTGCAATACGATGAAAATCACGTCAAGATGGCATAAACACCCTTCAAGCGGTGCAAATAGCCCTTCAGACGTTGCTGTAACAGTGAATCTCAATGCTCAGGTTAATCTGAGTTTAATCTGATGGCAGTTAACCCCGTGATTGAATGCTTTAGAAGGGATCTCGTCCCCGAGTATTGTCATGGTTTAGAGTCTAGCGCGATCTACACTGTGCCTCTCTATTTTGTTGAATCCGTCCATGGTCGCCCAAAGAGGAGTCTACCTCACCTGCCATTGCATAAGCATGCAGAGGATAGTATTCCTACCTTCTTAAAGTCGAACATCTATATCGGAATATGCCTTCCCAAAGCCCTCACCCTGACAAAACTCCGGTCACACCAAATGTTTGAAGTCTTGCAAATCATCAGAATCAACAAAAGCATGGGCCTTCGGGGAATTCTCAACTTCCGCCTACTAAGAGATGCGTTTCCGTACCGGCTGGCGAGAGGGATTCCTCTCAAGGAGGGAGTTTCGTACCCTCTACAATCCAACGTCAGAACTACACCCCCTCATCTTCGCTGAACCATTCTCGCATTGCAGATATCACACAACGCGTGACTTCCACCCCATCCGCTACACAGCGAGAGTCAATAATTACTCCAACCGCCATCCTGGGTACAAGCAGGCGTAACACAGCAGCTGCCAGTGGAACCATACAGACAGACTCAATGTGACGCGTTGTATTCAGCCCAGGATCCGGCATTGCTAGCACTTCCACTCCTCCCAGCGGTCTTGAAAACCTGCCTACCCCAATCACAAATCCAGAAGCCCGTGCGATCATTACAAATCCACTGGAAACGCGAGCTACCGAAAAGATTCAGAGACAGAGGCAGTGGTAATTCCAACTGCAGGCGGTGTCTACTCCTCGATCAATGGTCTCCGCCAGTCGCTGCATCCATCGATTTGGTCACTCAGACATGACGCGTCTTGTATTTGCAATCAGCACACTCCTGGAGCTATACATGTGGAAGAGACGGCCGTTTATGAGTGCAAGCAACTTGGAGACGGTAAGTTATGCAACGCATCGCATTCCGAAAGCATTAGCTGAAGCCCCACACTGGCAGATAATAGAGACGTACTGGAACACCTCTATGCAGCAAAACAACATTTGGTCCATAGCATTCAAGGCACGCACAAAGGAGATCTTGAACGACGTATGCTGAATCAACGGCCCACAGTGGATATTACACGCTCAAACCGGTACCAGGTTTGCGCACAAGTCGATAAGGTTAAATCCCATTTTATTCAATCAGCCAGGGACAACATTGCAGAGCTTTATGATCTCCACCGCAGTGAATCCGCCACAGAGCATTTGGAATTCATTGATTCCCTTCTGGCAGACAATAAGTATCTTTTGCCGGTAGCAAAGCATGTGGAAGGTGGTGTACGTGGTCCAAAACCAATGCAGAGACAGTTGAAAGCTGATAATGAATGGCTAGCTTCCACTTTACTTCCTGGCAGAGGCAATCCTGCGGTTTATCTACATCAAAATTTATCATCGGGCGACTATCCGCGGTAAGTATGCTGATGGATTCTATAATTCCATGATTAACGACAAGGACGGTCGTATACCCTGGCCACTGATCATGTTTACATGCATCACGTTGCGCCATGCTCTTCTGGAGTGGCAAAAGAACAAAGGTGTTCATCTGAAAGCTTCCAAGTCAAAGCTGAAAGCGGAAAGACCTGATTGCTCAAACTACTTCAACCACAAGAATGACGGTGGTAAGATCGCATCCTGCTGCGCTGTAAGAGGTCGCAAGTTGTTAACCTCGCCTGGGGTTGTTGTCACGTATACGTTCTTGATGAATACCTGGAACACACTACCGGAGAGCTATCAACAGAGGGTGTATAACAGCACTCTGGCTACAGCGAAGCGTTAGATCCAACAGGTGGATAACCCAACGCCTGCCATGGTGATCAGCGTGGAAGCAGCGCGTGTTGACAATGCTATTCTTCTTGATTATTTGCCGTCTGAAGTGGCGCTTGAGGAACCTGGGATCGGAAGCACTGACCCAAACATCCTGATAGACAACAATTTCATGGATGACGAACTTCATTTCGGCATGCCAGGGGGCAGCGGGTATTACGAAGATTCAGGTGATGAAACCAACGATCACGATGCCATCCCCACCGCCAGCGGGCGTTGACAGCCCGCAACGGAACTGGAGAGGTTTGACGTGGTAACCAGTGATGTCGATGAGTATGAGGGCGAGGATGGCGACGATGCGGATGCGGATGCGGATGAGCAGGAAGAAGCATCGCAAGTCGATGGTGGATCAACGCAGAATGTGGAGGACTGAACTGAGACCCAGTGATGTTGACGGGTATGAGGACGAGGATGGCAATGATGTGGATGCGGATGAGGAGGAAGAAGCATCGCCAGCCGATGATGGATCAACGCAGAATGTGGAGGACTGAGGGCATAGTACTAGACAGTGTGAAGATTGGACTGTATATTTCAGACCTGTAAAATACAATAATGGCGAAGCAAATGCAACGGCAAGCGAGGTATCTGAAGCGAAGACTGTATTGCAATATGTGACAAAATCTCCAAGCTAAACATATATGGGGCAAGTGCGGCATCCGATATATAGCAATAGCGGAGAGGTAAAATGTGGCTATCGGCCGAAGAAAGGCATAAACATCGCCAGGCGTTGTGTGAACGGCTACAGCATAACTGCAGCCTCTGCGAAGAGTGTAATACACGTGTTGTTCTGATGGTGCGTGTACCAGGCACATAGTAATGGAGGTGAGTATGCAACGGGAAGCGTGTAATTCTCCGTCAGAGGGTACGAGGTTCCGCCAGAGCCGTCAGAGCCGTCCAGAACACCCGGGTGTTTCAGACGGAAACTAGGGTTGTTGCTGATGCAGTGTATACTGCACTAGAGTCTAAATCACTATTGCCCGTGATGATACTCGGGGACGAGATCTCTTGAACAGCATTCCACTCTGGGGTTAACTGCCATTAGATAAAACTCAGATTAAACTCAGCTTTGATATTCACTGTTACAGCAACATCTGAAGGTCTATTTGCACCGCTTGAAGGGTGTTTATGCCTTCTTGGCTAAAATATCATAGAATTGCACTGGTTCTTGGCACAATACTTTGAACCATCGAATGTGTATATCTTCAGCTTCCCGGTGGAAATACCCCTTTGGCAGATGTAAAAGCATCGCAAAGCGAACAATGATGTATTCTCTATACTATAACATCAGTTGCATGTGCTTTTTCCACTGCTAGGCATTGGTAGCCGTGTTGGATGGTTGCACCGGTGGGACAACCTGAGGACTACTCAGTTTGCTCAGAAAAGCACAAGGTCAGAGCGGTAACAATGGTGTGTGATACAAAAGGAACCCCCGGTGTGGTAAACTGTCCTCACCGCAAGTACTAAATCTCATCTAGAGGCTTGTTGTTCATCAGGTGCCTGGTGGTGGTGCAAGATAAATGCTGGCACATTTTGTGTTCGTTAACCAACATAACACAGAAGTCGAACCAAGAAATTGCCGGTACTCGAGCAAATACATCCGTCCTTCCCGTCTTCACCTCCGTTCAGATTTCCTTCCGTATCATACACACCATCCTTATCTCGACATTACATGGAGTGAACAAAACAACGCCTCTCATTGCAAAACACACCTGATAACCTACACAACTTTGTACTTTCCGTCTGGGCTTTCTTCCGTGACATGCAACTGTATCATAATGCTAACGCTTCAGATGTAGATTGATTTTCAACACACAGCAATGGTACCCAAGGGCAGCAGCAACGGAAATGGGGAGGTTAGGGCAAAGATGTTGACATCGGTTATAAATCGATGCCTGTCTTTGGATCGGGACTGTAAACAGAGATTCATCTTGTAACACATCTGTGGACTCATATGGAAATACAATGTTTGCAGTGTCAAGGATGAGAGGGCATGGGACTTCTTTTTTGATATAATCTTTCTTGATCCAGTCAAAACTTGCCACTTTTCACAGTTCCAGCTGATGTGGCCACACCGCAGGAGCAGGGGTTCCCCTTGTCATGTGTGCTGGGCTGCCTTCCGCTCATATATGAGGTAAATGTTTGACAAAAGCTGTAACCATATGAACAATTGGAAGTGGGACAACCCCCGTGTCTTTGGGGATTAAGTCAATTGCACCAATCCGCAGACAACCAGCTAGGGGATGGTCATACACACCGGCAAGTGTTTCCATTGGTATGGTAGCGATGATCTCAAGGCAAACATTGAGCTGCCAATCTGCCCGAAGTACAATTTAGGCGACTTCCTGGCCATTAGACCACTGAATTGGGATGAGATAATCAACGAGGTTGATGATGTTGGGAACTGGGCGGACGCTGAAGTGCCGAGCGGTGAAAGCAGCCATCCTGGCGATGGCAATGACAATGATGACGGCAAGGGTGAGGAGGACACGCAGGGCGGTCAGCAAAGAACAGGGAAAAGGAAAGAAGTCAACATTGGGAAAGGGAGGTGGAAGGCGACTAAGGAAGTGAAGGGGAAATGGAAGGCACGGAGGAAAGATAGGGGAAGGGGAAGGGGAACAGGAACAGGAACAGAAAAGGGAAACGTATTGTTAAACAAACCCCACAAGGAGAAAGCTCAAAGAGCGGTGCAAAGGCTACAGGGAGCAAGGGGAATGGGACACAGGGGGTTAACTGGAACGGGTATATTTAGAGCCGCCTGCCGTGTCAGTATCCTCAGATGATGATACCGACTATACCGAGCAGTCGGACAGCGGATCTAACTCAGAATAATATCCTGATGTGGATATGCACATGGAGGATGTTGTCGATGCTTCATACAGGGTTGATTGAGATGGCAATGTGGATATGAACAGGGACAATGACAATGACGAAGAGGAACATGCAGAGGAGGAAGATGAGTAGGGGGAGTATGAGGATGAGGATGAGGATGAGGATGAGGATGAGGATGAGGATGAGGATGAGGATGAGGATGAGGATGAGGATGATGGCAAAGAACCTCAGACGACCAGCCAACCATGTTATCTGAGCAGGGCAAGGAGATGCGGGAGCATACTCCATGGCCACAACCTCTGGTGGCTGCCCCACAGCCACAATTCCCGGAGCCTCGCTCACGACGATGAACTCCGGACACTTATCCACTCAGTGTGCTGGAGTTTCTGCGGCGTGTTACGCCGCAAACACCTCACCCAGGGGCGCCAACTCTGAGATAAGCTGAGACAGCCAGAAACACCTCGGATGACAATGAGGAGCAGCAGCTACTCGGCAAATTTGCAAGTGACGATAGTCTCCGAGATATCCCTCTCCCCGATATTCCTCTCCCGGGTGTCTCTCTCCCCGATGTCCCTCTCCGGGCAATCCCTCTGCACCATGACCCTCGCCGTGTGGCGCACCCGGATGGCTCTGTAGGCGAGGAGTGAACCAGTCATCATCTTGCAGAAGAGGCGTGCGTTCAGGTTTGGGTTGGGTTCTTTTCTTATGTGTTTCCTTTGCTGTAATCAATTCATCTCAGGCAGTGATTAAGGCACCTGTGGAGGTGTTTTGTTTGTTTGGGTCAGGGTTGTGGGCTTCTTCGTTTCCTTGGTTCTAATCTATTTATCCCAGGCATTGATTATTACACGTGACGTGAGGTTTTTGGATTGCTCATGGTTTATTATTTTTTTATTAATAGTATTATGGGACATGGTGCATGCAGTGTTTTTGCAACTCCTGGTGTGTAAAGAAGCTCCTTGTAATGGTGTTGAGACTCAATGAATCTCTCAAGTTAGCTAAAATTATTGTGAGCATATACCTACACCAGACTGCTCAGGCCCAGCACCAACTTTCATCCCTTTCTACATTGAATCCTCCACTCCTTGCATGTTGTCAACAATGACAGAGAAGACCCCTTTCTGTTGCCCCGAATTTTCATGCTGAAAGAAGCTCACCTCAGACAGCTGGCAACTTAAGCATATGCAGTTACACCATCCTGAACACCTTCAAGTGGTATGTGAGAAGAATATGACTGCCTACCGTGCACCCCAACGTGTTGAACCAGCTCTGCATCGTGAATTCAATGATAACAAAGATTCAGTCGAAGCCTTGAACACGTTTCCCTACCTCCGACGCGTTGAAAACGTAGTACACTTGGAGTCTGAACTGCGGCTAGGGTAAGCAACGGTTCCGTTTTCAGACCGTTTCTAATAAAGCGGTTCCAACACAACCCTGCCCCAGCTGGTTCGGTCCGGGTTTGTACCAAACGGTTCCCTCAATTAAGTCCATGAATATTCATTACATAATTTAGTGTTTGGTATATGAAATATGCAGCTTTGGACGGCGCATCTTTTGGCTGTCTTCGATTTTGGATATCTTCGAAACTCAGCAAGCTGCTTTGAAATTATTGCCATTTTCGGCCCAAAAACGAGGTTTTTGGGCTACCACTTGCTGAGATTTGAAGGTATAAAAAATCGGAGACAGCTAAATGATGCGCCGTACGAAGCTACATATTTTATGTACCAAACACTAAACTCTCTGATTAATATTTGTAGCCATAATGCGATGGTGCGCTTAAAAAATCGTCGATTTTTGATGGGGTAAGGCCGTTGCCACGCAGACCTATAAAACCGGCCGGGTCCAAAACTGGAACCGTTGCTAACACTAACTGTGGCCACCTCCTCTGCAGGGGACAGAAACATACCCCGGTGTCGGTGCTCCACTGAGCGAATACATTGCTGAGCTATGGGAGCGCGACACTCAGGGTTGCCTTGAGACGAACCTGCAATACAATTACTACTAGCTGTTTGCGATGTGTGAAGAGGAGAACTATATCCAGTGTGGGATCAACAAGATGGGCATGAAGATGTACTATGACAACGTGCTGAAGGAAGAAAACAATGCTCTGCATTTCCCAGGCTTCAAAAACAGGGATGACATCGAGAAGCTTATGGCTAGCATGCAAGATGGTCAGGCTCACAGGGAGTGGGAACTACACACTCTGTAGAATACAAAATGGAATCACAATCACCAATGCCCTATCAAATACTGGAGTTGAGACATCATCAAAAGCATGAGATGGTTGATGCGGCAGCCAGCGTACGCTGAACATCATATGTACGCCCCTTAGCGTTGCTTTAACAGCGAGACACCACCGAAACTCGTCCATACCGAAATGCCCACTGCATGTTAGTGGTTGGAGAGACCGGTATGGAGCGAGACCCAAGGATGATGACATTCTAACCAACGTTAGGTCAATGCTCAGAGTGGGGGATACACTGGTTCCCTTTATCATCATGTTTGACAGAGCACATCCCGCGAATATTGCTGGCGACCTGATAGAGTGGCTTGTATATATGACAATTCGCAATCTATCTTTGAAGATCCGCCAGATGCTGCCAACGCCCACCATCATAATGGTCACTCTCCTGCCAATTCTGATTAAGATCCGCAATATTTCTCAGAAGCGGCTGGATGAGGAGCGGTGAACAAACCGAGATGTGCCGAACGAGGTACTTCAGCGGGAACTCTAGCCTCTCACATTGAAACACAATCCCAGCTCCAAGTGTCGGTATTACAATGTTCCCTGTGCAGATGGCAACTTCACGCTTTGCAAACCGGTTTTAGTAGCATGGCTTGCAGATTCCTCTGGTGATAGCGACCTACATCATCTTGAGCCACATGTTTTAGTTCCGTGTGAGTGTCCAAAGAATGAAATTGGAGATTAGGTCCCTCCTGACAATCCACACCCCAGGTGGGATCACAACCTATATTGAACGCTCAGCGATGCTAACACCAAGGCAGCCAATGCCGTACTCTCCTCATGCCATGTTCACTGAGGATTCAACGTGTTTGGACATATTCCCTGGATCCTGAGTGATCTCCCGAATCTCAATCTCCTCCATACAATGCAGTTTGGCATGCTTGATTACCCCCACATGTGGATTTTCCACTTCCTGAAAACGCACAAATGGCTCGACAAGTCCAATGCAATCTGGTTATCCGTGCCTGCTTACCACGACCTCACACCAAAAAATAAGACTTATGAGGAAGTTTCTCAATGGAATGGAAAGGTGATGAAGGAAATGAGCAGGTACTTGCTTGGAGTTGTAACCCAGTCTCTACGAGGAGGAAGCCCCGCTTAGCGTCCCATATTCAATCACATAATTGAATGCAGATGGGCATCGTTAGAATTCTATATGTATGCTCGATGCAAATATCATGATGATGCAACATTGAGCTACATGGAAGACGCCTAGTGTCGTTTTCATCCCTTCAAAGATGTTGTCATACTCGGGCGAGCCGGCAAAATGGAGAAGGCCAAAGCCGATACCCTGAGAACAGAGCTTGTGAAGAAGCAATCGGTAGACGAGGAAACAAATGCTGAAAGTTGGATTCTGTCCGAGATGCGTTGCGCAATGAGCACCTGGCAGGATTATATCAGCCACAAAATAGATGTTTCCTTTGAGTTAGATGCCAACTTCAACGTTCCAAAGATCCACTTGTTGTGATACTGGGTCCTATAGATTCGTCGATACGGAGCCTTGCAACAGTATTCTGCCGAGAGACATGAAGAAGCAAATATCATGAATCTCAAGAACAGTTGGAACGCTTCTAATCACAATCTCAACTACATGCCGCAAGTAAACACCTCTCAGTGTCGCGTTCTCTACTTCAAAATCAGAGAGCTCAATCCGCAAGCCCTCGCTCAGCATCGAGAGCACAGCGCTGCCACCTGCCAAGTGTTCCCTCCCGGCGCTGATCTGGGTGCCCCCCTGAGTTCCCAGTCATATGCGAAGCCCGAATTCATGGGACCCCAAAACCGCCATAATGGAAAGCATCCTGACGCTATGATCAAAGACTTCAGAGCATAACTCGACACACCGCAGAATGCAACGCGCCTCGTGACACTATAATACGGCACGCGGGAGTTTATCAAGCATAAGAGTCGTAAGAAGCCGTATATATGGGATGAACAACTGGATACAATCGAGCTCTGTATTTAACGTTGTACTAAGGTTCAAGTTGAGGGTTTCGAAGGTGAATGTATATCTCCGATTTGACGATGCACAAGAAACCTGAGCTGGCATGGAGGGGACCGATGGAACGACTGGATGGTGGTAAAGCAACCGCCAGGGAGATGATATGGTGCACTGAATCGTCGTCTCCCGTGGCAACTTCAACGACTATTCAAAATCAAGCTTCTGAACCAGGATGGAGCTGTCGTTGAGTACTGGTTAGCCCAGGCGCTCACTACAATACCTGAAAACTCTCATAACTCGGATCCCGTCTCAAAATTTGTACCAGTGGGAAAAGCACTGGCAGCGGCTGCTGTGCATTGTTTAATGATGGTAAACATTGTCGGATGCGCGCACGTAATTCCAGAGATATCTACTAGTAGCAAAACAGGAGATGGATGGAACGAGCGATGGATTGTCAATAGCCACATACATCTGGTGACTTGGAATGATATGTACAATTAGTAAAGAGAGAGTTGCATTTTGCACACAGGTAGAAGGAACGTGAGGAGAGGTTTTCGCAGCGTCACCCAGTGCATTGCAATCCTGATGCAGGCGCATGCCCAATGAACCCATTCTGAGGTGTAGTCACAGTTGGCCACAATGGCTGAGTGATTGTTTAAAATAGGAGACTGACAGAGTGAGAAGAAATGGTGAAACTGTGATGGTAGGGCAATATACAACACAACGCGTGGTATTAATGCTGGGCATGGAGTGAGCCGCCACTGTAATATCTCTGACAGCTCTGAATGACCTCGTCCACTCTGACGGAGCCATTCTAGCCAGATGGAATCATTTTTTGCTGATGTATTCAGTTTGTATTCTCATCTATGTCTGAATATAGCTACCCATCTTTACCGCGTATATCGGGACTAGCTTTAGACGAGGATTGAAAGCAATTCAAGGTGCGCCTCAAAATGACAATTGAGTGAACTCAGAGATATACTCAGAGCTCGTGATCGAGCATGTTTGGAGATGAACTGGTAGGGGGTAATGAGGTGTATTTGGAAATACACTTGGAAGCCGTAATTGTGCGAGTTTGGAGATGCAATTGGAGGCTCTGATCAAGCGAGTTTGGAGATGTGCAGCTGGTGGCCATGATCTCGCTAACTTTGGAGGCGATAATGGAGGGAGTTTGGGGATGCCCATGGAGGCCATAATCGAGTGAGTCTAGAGATGCACTTGGAGGTTGTGATCAGGCGAACCTGAAGGTCGTAATTCAGCGAGTTTGGAGATTCACCTGGAGGTTATGTTAGAGGAAGTTTGGAGATGTACTTGCAGGCTGTGATTGTCCAAGATTGGACGAGTACTTGGAGGCTGTTGATGGACGGTGCACAGCGTGCTGACACAGAGTTCATCTCCTAGTATACTCGTAACTGTGATAATGTGACAATGTTTCTTTAACGGTGAGCTCACATGGTGAGCTGGCTGATGGCGGTCGATCTTGCTGGGAGGTAAACCTGCAGCGCAAGCTACATTCCGGGGTCACCTTGTAATCAATCGAGGAACAGGAAGTAAAAAAATCTTGGGTGGACACTGTACTCAGCATATGTGGCACTCGGTATATCCCTGTCCTTGGTGTCAACTCATGAACATGGTCTGGAGTGATTGAGATGGATGAGTAAACATCGTGTTCTGCGATGATTATTGAGTTGTGGACGAGAAAGAGAGATATGGGGGATGAACGCGAGAATCATTTGGAGGATACAACTGGATATGAGGAATCAGGCGTACAACATGCCTGATTAGGTGGGAAAGATCTTGCATTGGTATGATTACATGCTAGATCGGGACTCATCTGTGCTGTATCGGGGATAATGCATTGACCTGCATAGAAATTCTCCTATGTTCATGTTCCTCATGATAATTTCCTTCTTTTCATGTCATCTCTCTCTTACTTGTTCTCAACTGTACTGTCACCTAAGAACACTAAGTTAAGGCAACCCTATCTATCGCTCCATCCAATGATCAAGAGTTAATACCAAGTACAGCATATATCGAGTACAGCATATGCTGAGTACTACATGCACCACGTACTGCATCATCCTAAGATTGAACATCTCTCCCTCCCAGCCAGTCTGGCACCGCTTGGCAGACGATGTTGTACTTAAATCTCTATGTTCCCAGAATTACTTAACCAATGAATAGAGTCTCAGCTCCTGTCTCCCCTCTCTTCCGATCTACCACCTCCAGATTGACCCCATCCAAGAAATCCTGAAATCTCGCTCGATCTTGGCCACGAAGTGCATCCCGAAACCAATTCATTCCCTGATTCGAGGTTCCCACTCCCATGGCCTCGAAATGCATATCTCCAAACTCCCTTATTGATTACCTCCCGGTGCATCTCCAAACCTGCTCAATCACGATCCGGAAGTGTATCTCGAACATCTCTTGATCATGGCCCCCAAGTGTATCTCCAAATACTCTCAATTACTGCCTCGTTTGATTACCACCTCCCAGTTGGCACGATCATGGCCTCTAAGTGCAAATGCAGTCTCGCTCCATTACTGCCTCTAAGTTTGCACTCACTTGCCCTCCAAGTGCATGTCGCCAAACTCACACAATTACAGCCTCCAAGTTTGCAAAGTCACAGCCTCAAAGTTCACCGCCAAACCCAGGCCATCACATCCTCCAAGTGCATCTGCAAATTCAATCGGCTACGACCTCCAAGTTTTCACCATCGCTGACTTGGAGCATATCTCAGAGTTCACTTAATCATTGTGTGGTGAAATAGTGGAGCTGGATGGCAGACAGCCCATCATCAACACTCTACCACACCTCACACAGCATCAGATGAGAATTCTTAGAACAGGGCTGTTCTGGCTCAAAGAGCAGAAAGAGAGGGTATCAGGACATTAAGGGATTCAAGGCCAAGATGAGCCTGACAAATTGTGTGGATCTCTGACTGCTTAGCAGGAGTGAGTAAGTAACCACCCAAATTGTGTGGAGCTATGAAAGCTCAGTAAGAGTGCATGAGATCAAGAGCTGGGAACAAAAGAGTGTGTATTTCAAATACTGGGACATTGTCTATCTACCATGAGGTCTCCCAAAAATACACTCTCTGTCACTGAGTCCATCTATATTATCCAGGTATCACCATATGTTCATATATAGAGAGACGTAGATAATACATGACAGATCAAGCTGTAGTGAAACCTGTTACTGAAATAAAGATGAATATGATAAAAGAAATGCCTTGTGGTTGTAGAACTATAAGAGCCACTGCTGTGAAAATCTGGTACAAAGTCCTCTAAAGAGCTTGCACAGAGGTCTCAGCTGCTCTGGAAGTCTCCCTCAGACCTCCGCTGAGATCTGAGGTGCTCCCAGTGTCTCCTGCAGACCTGCGCAGTACATCACCAAAAAATGATTCTGTCCAGGCGGAATCGCTCGGTCAGAGTGGATGCTGTCCGGCTAAGCCGTCAGGGACATCCCGGTGACGGCTCACTCCACACCTCATGTTAGCAACTGGTCTGGGTAACCCGCCAGCAGTCCGGGTTTGGACCGCTGAAACTGGTCGGTTTGGTTCCAGACCCAGCCAAAGACCCGACCCTCTGACTGGTGGCGGGCCAAACCCGGACCCGTACCCTTCAACCCGCGGGTTTCACCGGGTTTGGCTAGATCTGCCGGTTGCAATCCCCGGTTCTCCATTTCGGGTGGCACATTTATGGTCGCATTCAGATATGCTACTGTTTATCGTAAAATAGTGACATTGGTACTGCACGGTTCATTTACGATGTATTAGCCGCCTTGATGTGCAACACAAGTATACTCACACGCCCAACCACATCCTCAAAATGAGCGTCAACAGAGCGTCAATGATATTTGGTCTTGCATCTTCGGTAATATGAGTGGTGCTTGATCACAAGCATCCATAAATAAAGATATGGCAGCCTTTATAGGCAGATATGTATGGTATATTCTAGCTACATCCTCCGGGACAGTAACAACTTATTTCATTTACAGAGCTACCACTAAGTATTCTTGAGGCTTTTAGCGTATAAAAAGAGTCAAAACGATGTATATAGACAATAAGCGCCACATCGCGCTGTGATTAACCATGATGGAAGGCCAACAATCGTTGACACTCTTTTGATGCTCATTTTGAAGATGGGGCAGGAAGCGTTTCACTTTCATTTCTGCCTATAAAGGCAGCCAATAATTTGTTCATGACAATGTGCAACCTGTTGCCCCGCAGATTATCCATGATACCTAACCAACAATCTTTGACACTCCGTTGACGCTCATTTTCATGATGGGGCAGGGAGGGTATTGCAATCTGTTTTGCCTATAAAGGCAGGCAAAAATTCCTTTCTGACTGACTACAACCTATCAGAGGTGTGATTTCCCAGGACACATGACCAAAAATCGTTGACGCTCTGTTCAGGCTCATTTTCATGATGGGGCAGGGAGCGTATTGCAGTCTGTTTTGCCTAGAAAGGCAGCCAAAAATTCGTTTCTGGCTGCGTACAACCTATCGGAGGTGTGATTTCCGAGGAAGCATGACCAAAAATCGTTGACGCTCCGTTGACGCTCATTTTGCCATGGCTGTATCCACAATATGCATTCAATTAATTTGGCACAGTCCATCATTCACATTGTTTTGGCTGCCTTTCTGGTGTTTTCATTTACATTCTTCTTGATCACTACGTTGTTCTTTAATAATATATAGATATGTATAATAATAATCTCCAAAATCCCGTGTCTTTCGGTCAATGCTTGTCATCAGTTGCAGGATGGCTTAATCCGCTGCTTTTGTCTTCAAAATGAATGTTAGCCGCATTACCACACAACAGATAGTGTAGTAACCTTCATCAGTCAGCATATCTGGATCAAAATCGGTATCGTGCTGGGTATCCTCGTCATCATCGAATAATTCCGCATAGGGAAGAGCTGTATGCAAATATGTATAGCTGGCCGGCAAATTGACGATTTCAGAGGGTTGAGCTCTGGAAGTGTTACCGGTTGGGGCGGGTGGCGTGCCGGATGGAGGTGGAGTCGGCACTGGAGTCGGCTCTCCGCATCGGGCGGGTGGAGGTGCACCTGTTGCTTTATATTTCCAGCGTATCTGCGGATTCTTTGCGGTGCCATTTTGGCAAGGAAGGCAGCCAGACATTTGGTTTTGACGAAGCATTGCCGGGTGTCTTTTTATCGCAGCCTTCACCTTGTTATTCCCAGGGAACTCAACACCCCGCTTCTTCTCTTTTCGGACCTCGGCTCGTTGCTTCTTAGTGAGATATTTTGTTTCCTCTGTTGCGGAGCGTGGAAAGCCTTCTTTGGCCATTTTCGCCATATTCAATGCCAGGCGCATGTCGGACAGTTCCAGCTGTACCCGGCCTCCTTGCCTTGCCATAGTTGCATACATGTTGAAAACCTACAAGACATTAGTTGCCGCTTCTAACAATGAATTTCGGCTGTTACCTCTACCATATACGCTTCCGTAGCCTCCTCTGAAGTGATTAACGCCTGTTTCATCCACTCTCGGGGATGCTTATCAGGAAATTTATCAGCAATAGTCCCAGAGCTGACAACATCATGATGTTCGATTTCGCGGACTTTGCGGACAAATGCCTTTGTCGACCATGGAGGCTTTCCGTTACGGGCAGCGATAAATTCTTTACGTAGCTCTCTACGGACATCTGCTGTACGTTATACAGTTAATTGACCGCCGATTGCCTCGATATGGATACACTCACATCCCACCGCATGCTGCTTCTTATTTTTCCTGCTTCCAGTTTTGCAGACGATGTTTAAATGTGCATCCTGGGTCATATTTTTGGTGGCTGCATTGGCAGCGTCGCGGTGAACTAACTGGTGTCTGCGCTCTTGTTGTGTGCCAACAATTTGCGTATTTGATGTAGCGCCCGCCAATCTGCCGGTATTCGATCCGCTCTCACCTCGCGAAGGTGGTTGTGTATGCATGATGTGCTGGTGTGGAATAGGAGAGGAAGATGATAACGAGAAGAAGTGGGAAGCCCTGAGGACTATATAGTTAGCATCATGTCAGAATGGAATAAGTAGCACCCAACATGATCGTTATGCTCAAGATATATCCTACTGAGTATGGCTGCAAGTTGCAGGGGTTTCCCACCACCCCGCAATTTGCAAAGAGTCGGTCTGATGTTGCTTGTTTGTTAACAGGGATAAATTTCAGTGTAAGACCGCCAGAATCGCTCAATTGCTTGATATTAATAGGATGCAGTTCGAGGGAAAGGACGTCTGCTGATATTTGTCTCAAATAATCCCCGGGATATTACATGAAAATGACCCTAACAATCATGTCATGTTGTACAGTTAGCATTACTATTCCTGATTCATTGACAGTCAAGAGGGAGATTTTGCTTTGTTCAAGATGAGTAAACATACCAACCTTGACATAAAAGACACAGCTTGCCTCCATATTGTCCATAACTTACAACATCCAACATCTCGCCCAACAACAAAGTCCACGCAAACTACAATGGTCAATGCTCTGAAAAAGAACTTTTTGCCACTGCCAGCAGGCAGATATGGTAAATCGACAAAGCGGTCAACCCACGACGTCACCAAGCAAATGAAGGCAAGAGCGGCTTGGAAGCAGAGAGAGTCCGAGCCATTGGGGCATTGCGCGGCTTCAGATCCAAAAAGAAGCTTGCGGCGGAGAAGCGACGAGAAACGCACTTCTTATGCAATGAAGAGAAAGTGAAATGCAGTGTGGATTATGTGGAGAGAGAAACCGCTCAGGCAAGAAAGCGAGTTGAAGATGCAGAGGCAGCGGTTCAGCAAGAGCTGGACGATATGAAGCATCCTAAAATTGCGGGATTGACGTCCAGAGAGCTCGAAAAGACATTTGAGGAGATGCTGGTTGCTATCGGAGACAGTCTGTGTGATCTTGCAAGTTCCAACAATGGGGAGGATGGGGAAGATGAGGATTATAAAGAGACTGAGCACGGCAACCTGAGCGATGATGACGAACCCGGCTGGGTGATGGGCACAATCACCAAAACGGTCCAGCAGCACATGGAGAGGGTTCGACAGAACCAGATGAAGCTCGACGAACTGACTGAACTCGGATGGGAGGATGCAGCTGACTACTTCCGTGAATAAGATACGAAGTACGGCACATCCAAAGTGCGAGTCCCGGCAGGTGTTCAGCCGCAAACGAATGATGACGCTCCGGCACCTCCACCGACAACAATTGGAGAGACTATGGAGAGTCTTGACATTGTCCCTAGAATATCGCAAAGCCGCAAGGGACTTCTCGACTAGGAAGTAGTCATAGTAGGATATGTTCGGGGAAGCCGCAGTCCAAATCAAGCATACCTAGTGGTGAGCCAGCTGTGGAGCCCGATTCATCCACGTTGCTGAAAGGGAAGCCAGTTGAACCAGTAAGCTTTTACCCCTGCATATAGCCTCACGCTAATTACCATATAGATATCGGATTCCGACGAAGAGATGGTGACAGCTCCTGTGTCTGCAGAAGAATAGATATGCAAACTGTAATTTTTGACGTGTGATCGCGGTGAAACGCAAGGTGTTTACCAATTTTGCTTCTTGGCAGCTTTTTCTTGATTTCAGTGACCAAATTGTGAGACACGATAATTCGTCTGTGCATGTGCAGGGGTCGAACGCAACATGTGAATGTTCTAGAATCCAAATCACACTGTAAGACTACCAAAATGTTCAGTTTCCTTTTGCATGTGACTGTTAAGCGACAAAGCAAAAGCAATATTAGTGAAGAAATGTGCTAACAAAATTTAAATGAATGATGTCATATGTGTCATGGAAAGAGTGGTCAGTGCACATGAGGAATCAATCTGAACGGCAACCGTCATGCTGAATTCATCCATGTATTCCACTGCATAACTCACCACACAGATCTGGTGCACATGGTTGAGATAATTGAAATTGGTTGTGGAAGGTCATGGAAATTGAGGAGAAGGAGCTGGATAAGGAATGGTGAGGAAGTCGAGCTATATTTTCCAAAAACTAGTGAAATGATCTACATGCCGTCAATTGCTGGCCGAAAGCGCGAGAATGTGGTAGGGCCACGTCATATGTCACTCACATAGCTTAGATAGCAGTTGATCAGAAATTGCGAGGTAACAAAACTCCTGGATGCAAACACTAATACATACAAATGTAATACTGGATGTCAAAAATACGTATATGATTCGTTGCATACAATTCACGAGTGTACAAAGGCTGTTTCGATGTGATTAATGTTAGCGTCAACAGAGTGTCGACGATTTTCAGTCTTACACATTTGGCAATCAATGGGCTGCATTGTGACATCCTTCCAAAGTGAATATATAAGTCGGCATTATTGCGAAAGAAGCAAATGACTCGCTCGTTGCCACATCCTAAAAATAAGCTTCAACAGTGCGTCAACAATTTTTGGCATTGCGTCATGAAACATCCAGCAGGCTGTGCGGGTACAGTAAGTCATAATCGAACTATTGGCCACCTTTCAATAGAACAATGGTGGTGGCAACAATCCTACTATGTCCTAAAAATTAACATCAACAGAGCGTCAACGACTTTTGGCCTTGCATTTTGGAATATACATGGGCTGTGCAGCGACGTTACTCTATAATTGCGCTATTGGCCGCCTTTCTAGGCAAACACTCTTGCAACAACATAGCTACTATGTCCTAAAAATGAGCGTCAACAGAGCGTCCACGACTTTTAGCCTTGTATCCTGGAGAATCCTATGGCTTTCCGGTGACATTAATCCATAATCAGATTATTGGCTGCCTTTCTAGGCAAAAACAATTGCGACGAGATCGCTACTATGTCCTAAAAATGACCGTCAATGGAGCGTCAACAACCTTTGGCCATGCATCTTGGACAATCTGAGGGTAGTGCGACGACATTAACACATAATCGGACTATCAGCCGTCTTTCTAGGCAAAAATGCTTTTGACGACATCGTGACAATGCCCTAAAATTGAGCGTCAAAGGAGTGTCAACGATTTGGGGCCTTCCATCTTGCAAAATCAAGGGGCTATGCGACTATAATAATCCATAATTGCACTATCGGCCGTCATTCTAGGCAAATATGCTTAGGACAAGATCATAACCATGTCCCAAAATGAGCGTCATCGGAGCGTCAACAATTGTTGCACTGGCATCTTGGATAATCTTACCGGAATGGAACGCAGATAAACCACAATGAACCAATCGGCAGTCTGTATCAGCAAAAATGCAAGTGACAATATCGCGTCCGCCTCCAACAATTGAGTGCCCACTGTGCATCAATGCTCCAAACACTACACAGCAATAAACCGCACTCTGCTGTCGCTAAATGGAGTTTTACGCAGTCAGTCGTTGCAATCCATTCTTGTATTCAACATCACAATTATGCTTCCAATGTCTTACTGATATGATTATTTTCCTTGTGGCTGTAGAGTCAATATTTAAAAACCCGCAGTCTGCGTTACTGTATTGTTATTTTCGACAGTTTTTTGTGTCGGATTTCCCACCTTCCTAATTTCTACTGCCATGTCGGATACAAAATCTTTCATTACCTCTTTACTCGAGGTTATGATCCATTCCAAAAATGAATCTGTCTTTATTCGTGATTTGAGCGACCTTTCTTTGCAAATCAGCTTTGATGCTTGGTGGGCTTCAGTGAATGAAGGCTCGAGGTGGCCTATTGCTTGTAATAATTCTAGACATGCTCCTTCGTGGCGATTGTATTTACACTGTGGAATTGAGGAGATAGGCAGTACAGGCATCATATGTATCGTTTGCCATCAAGTTCTTCGCCATCCATCAGAACATGGGACAAGCTCAATGGGGAAACACTTGCTGTCAAAAGGTTACATCGCAAGGTTAAACGAATTAACAGAGTCAGAGGTCACTAAATTGACTAGTTCGATGGTGGATGAAATGGCTTTGGCCATCCTGAAGAGGCAAGGAAGTTGAGGAATCACAATAGTAAGTTTGCAGATGAAAATCATATTTGATATCCAGTTTGATCCATATTGACCGAAATGACAGATAAAGTGTCCCAAGCTGGCAGCTAAGGACTTTGAAACTTCTAAATTTCACCAAGACACGTGGAATCGCTGCCTCATATTAGGATTTGTTTCAGCAAATAGTCCATGGAACGCTATATGAAATTGTGAGCTGCAGCTGTCATATCAGGTATTACACGATGACCTACTGCTGCCGTCTGCTACGACCCTTAGTAACATTTGCCGGAGGGAATATGCACTGACAGTGAATGCAATTAAGAAGCAATTGCCGGTACGAAATAAAGTGAGTTTAGCTTTGGACGGAAGGACATCAACAACAGATTGGCCATAACGTCGGTCATTGCTTACTATATGGATCGAAATCAGGCACTGCGTGAAGATCAACTCGCATTTGATGACGTTGATCACCTGATGTATTCCCGTTTCGAAAGCTAATTAAGGATGATAGGTTAAGTGCCAACATACTGGAGCAAGGCTAGCTGTACATTTGAAGGACGTGCTTGATCGTTTTGAGATTACCAACGGCAGTTTGCTTGGTATTACGACTGATAATGCTTCCTCAAACTACTTGATGACACGCGAGCTGCAATCAACACATGAGGCCTCTGGAATCGAGTGGCCTGCATTGAGGAACCATATACCGTGCATGGCGCACGTCATACAGCTGGCTTCAGGTGCATTCATGAGCAGTCTCGGTGTAAAAGGCTGCACCAAGTCTTGGGAAGCCCATGAGCGCGATCAGCAATTTGGCGAGAATGAAAGCATGGACGTTGGGAACAGTCAAAGACTTTGAAAAGATGGCAATGCTCGAATCAATATGGTGTCGGCCATGACACCAGGTTTAGCAAACATAATTGAGAAAGTACATATTTCATGATATTTTGAAAGTCCTGAAGCTGACCTTCATATAGCAGAAATTGCTTGCTGTATCCATTATGCTAACACCTGGTCGCCAAAACGAGTTCATTGACTGTCAAAACCCAAAGTCCGTATTACAGTACTTCCGATTATGGATGTGAAGACAAGTTGGAACTCTACACTGGAGTTGGTCGAGCGCACCTACCCTTTATGGGAATTCAAACGCGAGTGGCTTCAAAACCCAAAATACAGTGAATACTGGCCACTATTCACAACTCAGGATGAATGGACGATTGTCAAGTATGGCATGGAAGTACTGAGGTCATTTTGACATTGGACCCTTTGGATGTCGAAGAGGCATACAGTCACATTGCATCACGTTATCACAGTGTACAATGACATGTTCAATCACATGGATTGCGTGATGCGAGCTTTTGCTAAGAAGAAGACTCAATGGAAGGAAGACTTGTTCTTCCCTGTGAAGTTAGCTCGACAGAAGCTTTCCAAATACCACTCTGAAGTGACTCCGACGACGAGTATGCTTCATATTTCCACAAACATTCTCGATCCTTTCACGAAGTTCCGATCGTTTAGAAAGTGGGACAAGGAAATGGATATGAATCCTGAGGACGAGAAATTCTACACAACACCATACCAGGTGGCCATTCTGAAGTATGTGGAGAACGAATACTGCGCCAAACATCGATGTGTGACAGTCAATAAACTCGAAACCGTACCGAGCAGCAATTTAGTCCCATCCGCAACGGCTTTAGGATCTTATCAATCATCCTTTGATCCATATGATTCTTCCAGCGATGATGAGGAATACTTAACGCCTAACAATGTGGCTGAGATGACACCCGGAAGCAGCGATCACGCAGCCCGCTTATTGACTGCCGCTAGGCTCTATTTGAATTCGCTGCCTGAAGCACCAAAGAACTGGGGACAAATTAATCCAAATCTCAATGATTATCACTCCGACCCAATGGAGATTAGCAGTACATTTTGGTTACCGGACATAACCTATTGGTGGCGCCAACAGGAGGAAACGCACTGAACGTACGCTGATCTCTCCAATGTGGCTCGCAACATAGTCTCTATCATACCACATGGTGTCAGAGTGGAAGCCAGTTTTTCCCTTGGCCAAGATGTTATTAGCTGGAGGCAGTCAAAAACCACAGGCAAGACCCTTCGCGAAAAACTCATTGTAAGGCAGTTTGCTCGAGCCAATAACGGGATTTTGGCAGGCACTGACCCGGAATTGGATACCACAAACACAGAAAACGACTTGGAAATGAAGAAAGAGGTGGTGGAAAGCAAAATGCACAGAATGGCCAAGGTTCACGACTTTTTGGAGATGTGGCAGGGCAGCCAAAACCTACATGCTACCTAGAAGCAATCTCGCACTCAAAAGAGGCAGATGACCACAGTAGGATACATTTCGGACACAGAAGAGATCGTCGAAGCATCCTGGTCACTCTTTCAACATGATGGTGCCGCTGCATTTGAATTGTCAGAAAGATCACCTTTGCCACCAGCTTTGTCTGCAAAGAACCTCCCTGGAGGAAGAACTCAAATCTTAAATGTCTGCTGAATGCGGAGAATCAACCGTCATCCAGCCGAAAGCGACAAGGATTGCGCACCGGAAAGCCTTTTGGAGACTGATGATTGCCTTAACTGGAATGGCGACTTGGATAATCCAAATGACAGCAACAAGGATTGCATAGCGGACGACGAATCCGATATAGAGGACAACAATGGCATCGAGGATTCGGAATGCCCAGAGCAGCAGGATGTGAGCACCGCGCCGATTATGCCCGGATTGGTTCGGCCGACACGGAAGTCAAACAGAGAGGCTGAAAAGGTGTTAGTGACAGTCAATGCAGTAGAAACGTGGAGAAATGATGGAGGGAAGAAAAAGTAGGACAGAATGTGTCAATGGTTCACCAGCTTTATGTAGCTTGACCGAGAGTTTTAGTTAGAGATGTATTATGGGTGAATTGTAAGAAGTAGCTTGTAAATACCAGTTCATAAATAGATGTATAGCAGGCGCAATGAATCTTTTGGCATGATAAATCATTTTTAGTTGTGTGAGAGTGAACAGTGCAACATAGTTACGCCACTCGGCTTTGCCATAGGGTCGAGTCTTAATCAGGCAGAAAGACTACCAATAAAGTCAAATCAGGATAAAAACAATTATCGACGGCAGCAAATGTTGGATCGACAATCCATCAAAATGAGCGTCAACGGAGCATCAACGATTTATGGTCTTGTAAGTACAGAAATTCACCAGTGACTCGGACGTTGTTATGCATAACGGACATACTGGCAGCTTTTATTGGCAAATGAGATAGCAACACGGTCACTGCCCCATTTTCAGCATGAGCGTCAACGCAGCGTCAACAATTTGTGGTCTTGTAAGTACGGTAATTCACCAGTGACTTGGTTATTGTTATGCATAACGGACGTATTGGCCGCTTTTATTGGCACAAGACATAGCAACACGGTCACCGCCCCATTCTTAGCATGAGAGTCAACGGAGTGTCAATGATTTGTGGTCTTGTAATTACGGTAATTCACCAGTGACTTGGCTGTTGTTATGCATAACGGACGTATTGGCCGCTTTCATTGGCATAAGAGATAGCAACACGGTCATCGCCCCATTCTTAGCATGAGTGTCAATGGAATGTCAACAATTTTTAGCGTTGCATCTGGAGTAAGTTATGTTCCATTTGGTTGCGGATATCCATTTATGAGATATTGGCAGCCTTTACTGGCAAAAACAACAGCGACATGCTCCCTGCGGCATCATGAAAATCAGAGTAAACAAAGCATCAACAGTTTTAGGACTGGCGTATTTTGTAATCAAGGCATCGCGCGGATCTTTGCGTGCATCACTGTATGATTGACCGCCTTGGTAGGCAAAAATACCATATATCGCAGGTGAAACACAGATCCCAAATTACTCAATATTGCAAACTGTTCAACAAGCAAAAGCATATTGTTGGTAGCTGAAAACGCGATTTTGATAAGATACTATTAACACACTGCAAATTCAAGAGCGTGATATGAATTTATAGATGGACCCGCTGGGCGACCCGCTGACAACCCACCCAATTCAGACGGGTTGGGAGTTTACCATGGAACTGTACCCGAGTGGGCAGTTCGGGTTAATTGACGACCCAGACCACCAATTTGGCAACGGTTCGGTTTGGACCCGGACCCGGAGCCGAAGTGACGGTCCGGAAACGTTGCTAACACTAGGCATTGAGAATCTGCAGAACTCGATGAGTGACGGCTGATTCGCAAGGGGTCATACTGCGTTTTTTATCAATGGAGGAGAATGATGAATCTCCATAGATGGTATATCCACTGGAAGGACACACATATATTGATAGTAGTCTACTGTATCAGGATGCTGCAGCTAAGTTAGTGGTCGATAAGGCAATATTGTAAGCATAACTTCCCTGTCATGTGTTCATCTGGGCAGTATCCGCAGAATATCCTTCACAACAATGTTGCAGTCAATGGAGGAGGAAGAGAATTTGGTATAAAAAGAAGAGATACATGCGTAGAGATACAGGTGTCGAGAAAATATGGTAAGGTAAAATGGATGATTCAGGGGTAATCTTATGGATTAAAGTACTCATTGATGCGAAGATTGATATCAAATGAGTCATAAGTACTCAATCACATTCCGATTTTGCGTCTAATATCTAGTAAATTGCACACCAACAAATCACATATTCATTCTGAGTCTGTACTACAATTCAGACTTAAATAAATACTGAGATTGAAAGCTATACGCTACGCTAGTATGAATGGACAGTGAGAGGTCATCTCACTGCAGGGCGAACATTGATGATCGCATGCATACATGCAGTTCCGGGCAATTGAGGTGCACCGAAGATTAAACGGTTACGATAAGATCCATTTGCTGGGGATTGCAGGTTCGCCTTACTCTGACAGTTAATTACAATCATCAAAATTGTCTTTTCTACACTCGAGCGTTTATGAGTAGCTCTCTTCGAACTTCACTCATGATGGAACAGTTCACATAATCAATTTTCACATATGAGTTTTTGCAGCCCAAACATACATTTAGTCAGAATGAAGTGAAGGCTGCATTCAAAGCAGGGTGAACATAGGCCTGTTTGAGTAAGTGTGGTAATTATGTGAGTGGGAGTTGCAGGCCATCTTGTAGAGTCGCTGAGCAGAATCACTCTGTTGAGATTCTTGCTCTCAAGCAGCAGCTCTTTTGACAGAGCTTGATGATGTAGCAGCTATTTTAGGATTTGAAAGCATAAAGCAGCAAAATTTAAATTCGTCCAGAAGCCACATGCAAACCTCCCAGACACTCCCGTCGACCTCACCAGTGCTTCTAAGTACTTCCAGAAGCTTCTAGGCCCCCCTGGAGTTATGCAAAGTGCTGTTAGACTCTGTAAGAGCATTCTCAGGTACTCCTGAAAGCTCCTATAGTTATGGAGGTGCATTCCAGATGCTACAAGATGTGACTTATAGGATATTCAAATGTCGACGCAGCTGAACCCTCTGCACGGGATTGTGGGGGACTTCGAGTGCAGCTGAGACCACTGCGCAGCTCTGCAGGAGGCTTGTAGCCATATTCTCAAAGCAGTGGTTCTTAGGGGTCTATAAGCACAAGGCCTTTCGTCTATCAAATTCGTCACTGTTTCTATTACAAGATTCGCTACCTAATCATATGGGATGTATTATTGAACTATCTATGTATACATACATACGGTCAATCTGGCCACAAATGGCAGTCGAGAATAATCGGAGGAGCACCTGGAGACACCCATTGAGAGAACCTAGAGATCCACCACTGGGAGGCCTTTGTGGTGAAACGACGGAGCTAGAAGACAGAGAGACGACCATCAACATTCCACCACACCCTTGCAACATGCAAACAGAATTTGCGAGAAAGACCGGTTCTTGCTTGAGGAGCCTAGGAAGAAGGTAAGATATTATGATACTACACGGCTGTGAGGATCCACGCAATTGCGTGGATCCATACAGGAGTCTCGGAAATAGCAAGTGAGATCAAAAGACGGCAAAGATAGATTGTGTATTTCGTTGTATGATAGGATGTTATGAGATGAAATGAGATACCAGATGAGATGCCAGCCTATCGACACCGGGGTCTCCCCAATATATACTTCCCATTGCTCCGTCAATCTCTGCTCCCCGTGTATCTCCGGACACCCGCCGTCGCTTCTTCACGATGTACTTGGAGGCTGTGATCATCCGAGTTTGGGGATGCAATTGGAGACCGAGATTGAGTGAGCTCAGAGATGTACTGGGAGCCCGTGATTGTACGGGTATAGACATACACTTAGCGGCCGAAATTGAGTGAACTTAAGATATACTTTAAAAGTATGATCAAGTGAGTTTAAAGATCAACTTGGAGGAAGTGATCAAGCGAGTTTGGATGAAGATGGAGACCAAGATTGAGTGAACTCATAGATGCACTGGGAGGCCGGGATCGAGCGAGTTTGGAGATGCACTTGGAGGCAATGATCGGGTGAATATAGAGATGCACTCCGAAGCGGTAATCGAGCGAGCGAGTTTGGAGGAATACTTGGAGGCAGTCGATCTGGAGGGAGGCGCGACAGCAGCTGAAACTCGATTCATTGGTTGACTTGTAATTGTGGGAATGTAGAGAGTTGAGTAGAACATACACCGAGAGATGAGAAACTGGCTGGGAGAGGGAACCAGTCGATCAAGGGATGATGCTGTACTTGGTGTATGCTGTACTCGGTGTAAACTCATGATTATGGCATGGAGAGCCAGAGAGGGATAACTTAACTTTGTATTCTTGGGTGATGGTAGAGTTGAGCACAAGAAAGAGAGCAATCAGAGGAGATGGGGGAAATCGTCATGACAAACTGGGACTTAAGAGAAATTCGTGTGAGTCAATTTACTTTCCCTGATCCGGCAGGTAAGAGTCCCAATCCGGCGGGTAATAACACTGATACGAGGTCATCTGAACCCAATGAGGCAAGTGGTACTCCTGATTTCTCATATCTGCTCATACCTTCCATATCGTTCTCATCGTCATCCCCCATCTTTCTCTTTCTCATCCACAACTCTACCATCATTAGAAGAACACAAAGTGAAGTCATCCCTCTCTATCTCTCCTTGCCATCATCATGACTTAACACTGAGTGCAGCATACACTGACCACACCATACACCGAGAACAGCATACACCTAAGATTGTCTGTCGTCCCTTGACTCTCTTGATTTCAAGTTGACCCCTGAATGTAGCTTTAGCTTCCAGCGTACCTCCCTACCGATCGACCGCCACCAGCCAGTTCTTCATAGGAGCTTCACAGGTATAGTCACCTCATCACATTCCCACGGTTTCGAGTGACCTAACAGATGCATAGAGTCTTAGGACCTGGCGCGCCACCCATTGACTGCCTGCAGACTGACCGTCTCCACATCGACTACCTCTAGAGCGACCGCCTCCAGATCAACCGCCTCCAGATCGACCACCTCCAAGTACTTCTTCAATCTCGCTCGATCATAGCCTGCTACAACTGAATTTCCAAACTCACCTGATCATGGCCTCGGAGTGTATCTTTGAGTTTACTGGATCTTGGTCCTCAATTGCATCTCCAAACTTGCTTGATCACAGGCTCCAAGGGTATTTCCAAACTCGCTCGATCACAGCCTCCCAGTGCATCTGCAAATTCACTTGATGACAGCCTCCATGTGCATCTCTGAGTTCACTCAACATCGGCCTCCAAGTGCATCTTCAAACCCGCTCGATCACGGCCTCCCAGTGCATCTTTCAGTTCACTCAATCCCGTTCTCGAACTACATCTCCAAACTCGCTCAATCACGGCCTTGGAGTGTATCTCTGAATTCACTCGAATGTCGTTTCCAGGCCCCCTCCAAATTGCTCTCAAGCACCGGCTGCGGCCAGTCCAGATATACCATGCGTGGATTGGTAGTTATATAGATACATAGATACATTGATGAGAATACAAACTGAATACAAACTGAACACATGAGTTTTAAAAATCGTTGAACAATAAGTAGTAGCTATGATTTCCAGCCGCTCCAGTAGTGTTCCCAAAGAAGATGCTGTTTTTCCCAGACTGCTCTGCTGTGATTTGAGGTGCTCCCAGGCCTGTCGCCGGTGCTCCCAGGTATGTTGCCGGTGCTCCAAGGATTGTTGCCGGTGCTCCCAGGTTTGTTCCTGGTGCTCCCATGGTTGTTGCCAGTGCTCCCAGGTCTGTCGCCAGTGCTCCCAGGTGTTCCCACGCTTGTCGTCAGCGCTCCTAGTTACTCTGAAGGCTGGCAGGAATGCCCTCCTAGGGTTTGATACTCTCCTGAAATTGACGCATCTAAGTTTACACTCCACATCCTCTCAGACACTCCTGGAGGCTTCCAGTGACCGAAATACATTTTGCAGATAGAGGTCCAAATATACAACTAGGCACTACTGAGTTAAGTGGGGTTAATGATTGGCCAGATCTATGCATTTATAGTTTAGTGGTGCAGGGCTACCATCGTCCAATGGATAGTTGACACGGAGCTAACAGTTTAGGGCATCATGGCGACGGCCTTCCGATACCGATGCAGCATAGATTGATTTTTCAGGAGAGGGCGAGTGGTATTATTTGCCTATCTCAATGTGCAGTGTCTTGAGAGATGACAACCTGTGTGCACAGTGTCCACTGATTCAAGCGAAAGAAAACATGATCTGTGTGAAGCAAGCTGAATTGAATACTGCACAATGAACTACAGAACATGCGCTTCGGAGGGTTATTGTCGCTGCTGAGGCATGCCTGACCACTAATGAGACATTCACAATGAGTCGTAGCTTGCCAATGTTAACCTCATAGAAATCCCAGCACGTCATTCTGGATTGGATTACAGATCTCAGTTGTGCCTGGAATTCAATCGTTGGCCTAGTTATAGCCCAGGACATATCCAGCAGCGAAAGGTGCAGCTTCGCCATGAATACCCAAGCAATGTCTCATTCTCCGATGCTCTGGGAACCTGAACTGAGGTATGCCCGAACAACTATGACATGTAGTGCACACGCAGCAGCTTTGACATAAATAGGGGAACCCACGTTTCATATTCTGATGCAGGAACTCAATAATCGTTTAGACTGTGTTGAATGCAGAATGGGATTGGCAATTCTGCAGTTACAGTCATGACTATATGTGCCCAGGAGTCCCCTGTACACCTGAACTTTGAGCACATGCCAGGAATGGATGCAGGATTGCCACGAATATGCGAGCTGTATCTCAGATTGTAACACAAGTACTCAATATTTGCTAGATGGTCTCCTTGCCACATAGGATTGGCAAAGAAGCAGTGCTGGATCTGTCATAACACAACTGAAAACATATGCCGATAATTCTCTGGTCCACCTGATCATGAATCAAATGGCAGCAAAATCTGCTGCTTTGCCCAGGATCAGCCAAGTTGGGGTCTCATATTCTGACACATCTATACAATATCGCCATGAAATAGTTTATTGCAAAATTGGATTGCGAAATCTGCAGTGTGCGATCTATCCAAACCAGACTCATGACATATGGCATATGGCCAGGATTCTCTGGGGTGCTTCAATGTGGTTGAATTGTGCAATGTTCACTCTTTTAATTTCAATATGTGTCGTGGCCACAGGATTGCGGTACACTTCACAATCACTATTAACGAATGATTAGAAACCTTTCACTGCATGATTCCGAACTGTCGAGTCTGGATTTTGATCCTAAGACAGGCCAGCCTCGGAACTTGTAATTTAGCTTATCAATTGACTTTATCTCTTATTAGTCATTAATAATAACAATCAAGAACCGCAATGAAATTTAATAGTATTAATCCAAAACTCCACTGAAATCTCACTCGAGCAATTTCGGATTTGAGACACCACAACTCCAACATCACAACTTTGATCCTCTTTAAAATGGCAGAGAGAGAGGTTTTATTTATGCAGTATAGTGTGCCTTACAAAGGACCTGTTGACTATTTGTATCTGTTAAGGAGATTATGTTGGCTGAATGTCTACAGAGGCATACCTTGATGAAACGTTCCTAACAATCTAAGATGATAGCGTATCGGACTGAAAAGTGTTATCGTTCTCTGTCGGCTGGTGTGTATTGTCCTCCGGAGACTCTAGAATCGAGAAAATCATCAGCTTCGTGATGTCTGGTCGACTCATCAAGCCATGCAGGAGTTTGATTTGGGCCACTCTGGAGTATTGATGGGGATCACTCGCGTGGTTATCATAGCCAGCATGACCTGTATTCAGTAACCATGTGTATGGTACTTTGTTTTGGCCTAACTGGAGAATGCGTCAAAAAGCCTACTGCTGCTTGTTCAATACCGACAACTTCTGCAGTATAACTGAATGGTATGCTGTAGTACGATTTAGGCCGGTCCCGTCCACTTTGGGTGTCGTTACGAATACAGAGGGATTACATGAATCCTCGAATTTGAGATGCATTTCTCTGCGTTCATCATTCCCCATTGCTGCATACATCTGGAAAATATCCACATCATCCGCAACATACTACGTAATCCACCACTTCAAATGACGAACTTCGCCCAGAAGAGGAGAAAATTGCACCGCTTTGTGCGGAGGAGGTGCACTGGGGAGAGCATTTTTGAGTCTGTCTTGTTCTGGAGGGGAGTGCCTCTCTGAATGGGTTGTCTTTGTCAAGTTTTGGGATACTCTGCAGGTTCATTCAGAAGCATTGGCAGAAATATCTATCTCAGCCATCGGAAAATTGGCAAATCCACCCAAGTATCAAGTGCCCATTCTTCGTATCATTGTCCAGAAATGTCAGCGCGATCAACTGTGTCTTCCAACACTAACGAAAAACATGCATGCCGCCATCGATAAACCCTCCATGCTCCCGATGCACCAGGTGAAGTGTATCTCTCCACCAGGGCCTGCATGTTTACTTGCTTGTTCTCACTTCACACAAAATCAATGAGGTGTGCATTCTACTTTGGTATCTGCACTAGTGGTTTTTCGTTCTGTAAGTTTCGATTGCGACCACCTCCTGATTGTCCAAGGATTTCCAATCTGAATTATCCGGTGCGCCGCCTGCCGCTGAGCTGCTTCTTCTTCAGATCAGATTGAGTGCATCAAATACTTTACTGCGAATGCAATGCATCTGCACCATGCTGTTCCATCACAGTATCATGCTCTGGATTGTCAGGCGCACCTGACAACAGCCAAAATGCCTGATAACACCAGTCATTGAGTGAATGGAATCCCGGTGTAGCTGTGACTTGAAATATGAATCCAATTTTCGCATTCATCGTAATTTGCTAGCCCACATTGTTTTTCGTCTGGTATCTATGGGAAACATCAAAAATCCCAAACCTCCATGCACAGTTGGAGAGTTAGCCGCTGTTTGACGGTTTCACTATGGAGTTTAAGGTATCATACAATATAAGGTGGATATTCCATTGGTTTTCTGGCTCTTCGATACTGGTATTTAGATCCTCAGAGTTCGGATTCGCACATTTGGCGTGCCACAAGTTGACCAATTTGAATTTGGTTCCATGTGTCATCTTGTTGATGACTGTCTTAAAGCTGACTGCCACCCCTGGCATTGTTACCACTACGATTGGTTCAAAGCCTGATACAAATGCTGGATTCCCGTGACGTTGTGTTGTCTGTATCTCCAACCGGCAGTGGGGTACAGAATTTAATCTCTGGAGCGCATACCAGTCCGTTTCTTCACAGACAATGCCGGGAAAGATGCTATGCGCCAACGTCACCTACTCTTCAAGGGTATTCCCCCATAAAATGCACAGTGGCCACCCCATTACAACTTTCACAGTCACCAATTTGCAAAGCATTGCTGCTGCAACCTATGTGAAAGTCTTTTCAAGACCCATTTCATCCGCCACCAGTGCTCCTGCCATATCAGCATCCGAGACCCACCTCTTCACAATGAAGCAGATGGCCCAAACCGGGTGTGCCAGAAACTTAGTTGCGGGCAGGCCTGGAATTGAATACTTGTGGCCTGGAATCCGGTCATCTGTTGATTGACAAATTGGATGAGCATTGCGCAGCCTGACTGCATCATCAAGACACTCGGGTTCAAATGCGTTGCTGATTGTATTGAGAACAGTATTCAATACTGAGCTGGTATTTGCTGGATCGAGAAGTTCCGCACCTAGAGTTAACAACCGTTCCGGACTGTCACTTCGGGTCCGGGTCTGGGTCCAAACCGAGCCGTTGCCAAGTTAGCGGTCATGGTCGTCGATAAACCCGAACTGCCCACTCAGGTACGGTTACATGGTAAACTACCAACCCATCTGAATTGGGCGGGTTGTCAGTGGGTTGCCCAGCGGGTCCATCTATAGATTCATATAAGGCTCTTGTATTTGCGGTGTGTTAATAGTATCTCATCAAAATCGCGTTTTCAGCAACCATTAATGCGCTTTTGCTTGTTGAGCAGTTTGCAATATCGATTAATTTGGTATGTGTGTTTCACCCTCGATATATGGTATTTTGCCTAGCAAGGCAGTCAATAATACAATTATGCACGTGAAAATCTGCACAATGCATTGATTACACAATATGCAAGTCCTAAAACTGTTGATGCTCCGGTGACACTCATTTTCAGGATGCTGCAGGGAGCATTTCACTGTTGTTTTTGCCAGTAAAGGCTGCCAATATTGCATCAATGGATGTCTGCAACCAATCGGAACATAACTTACTCAAGATGCAAAGCTCAAAATCGTTGATGCTTCATTGACGCTCATGCTAAGAATGGGGCGGTGACCGTGTTGCTATCTCTTTTGCCAATAGAAGCTGTGAATACGTCTATTATGCATAGTGTTAGCAACGGGTCCGGGTAACCCGCCAGCGGTCCGGGTTTGGACCAGAAAAACGGTTCGGTTCGGTTCCAGACCTGTCCAAAAACCCAACCCGCAGATTCTTGGCGGGCCAAACCCGTACCCGTACCCGTCAACCCGCGGGATTTGCCAGGTTTGGCTAGACCCGTCGGTTCCAGTCTCCGGTTCTCCTTTTCGGGTTTTTCTATTTATGGTCGCAGTCATATATGTTACTGTTATGTGCAAAATATTAACATTGGTACATCATTCTCTTTATTGGTTTCATTGGCAGCCTTTATACTCAAAATAAGAAGAGACATGCTCCCTGCTACATCCTGAAGTTGAGTGTGATCAAGTGTTCATCTTGTATCATTTGTAAGATTCGAGGTCCAGAATAGCCATATTGATTGCTAAGGCAGTCATTCAGCCGGAATTTGATCAGTTTGCACATGCGACTGCGCTGACAACATTTGGAGAGCTGTTGGAGATACATGCTAGTGTCAGCGGAAAATAGCAATGCCGCAAGGAACCTCCCGGGATAGAGTAGCCATATGTAAATAGCATGCCGCAAATGACTGTCCCACATCTGCATATCGGCTCGCACAACTGACGCAATACCCAATTCATCACCGATTAACAAATCGAAGCCTGCTAACCCCGTAAGCGTTTACCGCTGCATATGTCCTCCATATCTAGGTACTATACAGGAAATGGATTCAGGTGAACATATTGTATTGGCTCGTAGGTCAAGTGTACACAACCTGCACAATATGTGATTATTGACGACATATCTCTGCAAAAAGTAGTTGGCGTATATATTTTGATACGTCAAAGAATTTTTTGGATTTCACTGACTATATTGTAAGAAATGATAATTCGTCTGTGCATGTGCAAGGGTCATACGGGCAATGTAAACGGTCCAAACTCCAAACCAAGTTGATTGACAACTGATCAACACAATATCGTTCTGCCTTTTACGGATAAGTGAGAATGCGCAATCTAAACTAAAGATGAAATTTACTACCAAAGTTTCACTTAGTGATGACATATGAGTCATAGAAAGAGCAGTCATTGCGCGACGCGAATCTGGATAAATGACCACCATCATGTTGCATTTATTCATACAACCAACTACATTACTCCACGTTTAGACCGGGCGCAAATAGTGGGCATTGTGAAAATTGCTTATGGTACGTCATGGAAATCGAGCGGATCGAACTGGATATGGCAAACTGAGTATGTTGGGCTACATTAATGGAAAATTAGGTTATGGCTCTACATGCAGTGAATTGCCAACTGAAAGCGCTGAAATGTCACTGCGCTAAGTTATCCATCGCTCAGAGAACTTCTGCATCAGGTGATCAGAAATTGATACGCCATACAGCTTTTGCATGCAACTGAGTATTGGTACAAATTATTCATTGGCTGTCAATAATGACTATACGATTATTAAAGCGACACGGGAACAGCCCCATTGTTACAATGAGTGTCAACGGAGCGTCAATGAATTTTGGATATGTAAGCAACTTAATAGGAAGGTGATTTGCTCGCTGCTATTCATAATCAACAGACTGGCAGCCTTTGTAGGCAAAAGACACCACGGCGCGGTAACAGCCATATTCTGATACTGAGCGTCAACGGAGCGTCAACGATATTTGCTGTGGTAAGTAAGTTAATTGGAAACCAATTTGCTCGCTGTTATCCATAAACAATGTATGGGCAGCCTTTACAGGCAAAAGAGAAATCAACACGGTAACAGGCACATTCTGAAAGTAAGCGTCAATGGAGTGTCAACGGTTTTTGGTCTTATAAGTAAGTCCATTGGGATGCCATTTGCTCGCTGGTATCTATAATCAACATATTGGCATCCTTGATGGGCAAAAGAGAAAGCGACATGGTCCCATCCCCAGTCTGAAAATGAGCGTCAACAGAGAGTCAACAATTTTGGGTGTTGCATCTTGTATAATCCAAGGGCTATGATACGGCATTTAACCATAATCGAAGTATTGGCAGCCTTGATAGGTAATACCGTGTGTGTCGATACTGCTACACCTCAAACTGAGCATCAACAGAGCGTCAACAGATTGCCACAAGGGCATCAACACAGCGTCAACGGATTGTCAACAGAGTGTCAACGATTTTGGGTGTTGGATCATGTACAATCCATGTGCTCTGCTATGGCATGTACCCATAATCAACATATTAGCATCCGTTCTGGGCAAAAGCGACCGCGAAATGGTTACTGCCCCAGTCTTAAAATGAGCGTCAACAGAGCGTCAACGATTTTATGGGTTGCATCTTGTGTAATCCAAATGCTGTGCTACGGCATTTAACCATAATCGAAGTATTGGCAGCCTTTACAGGCAATATCGTGTGAGTCGATACAGCTACACCACCAAATGAGCGTCAACAAAGCGTCAACAGAGCGTCAATAGAGCATCAACACCGCGTCAACAGAGTGTCAACAGAGTGTCAACGATTTTGGGTATTCCATCTTGTACAATCCAAGGGCTCTGCTACGGCAGATATCCATAATCATCGTATTGGCAGCTGTTCTGACCAAAAGTGATCGTGACATGGTCACAGCCCCACTCCAAAAATGAGCGTCAACAGAGCGTCAACGATTTTGTGTATTGCACCTTGAATAATCCAAGGGCTGAGCTACGGCATTTATGCATAATCGAAGTATTTGCAGCCTTTATAGGCAATATCGTGTGTGTCGATACCGTTCCACCTCACAATGAGCGTCAACTGATCGTCAACACCATGTGAACAGAGCATCAACAGAGCGTTAACAGAGCATCAACACAGTGTCAACAGAGTGTCAACAGAGTGTCAACACTTTTGGGTGTTGCATCATGTATAATCCAAGGGCTCTGCTACGGCATAGACCCATATTCAACGTATTGGCAGCCATTCTGTGCAAATGAGATCGTGACAAGGTTACAACACCTGTCTGAAAATGAGCGTCAACAGAGCGTCAACGATTTTGTGTGTTGCATCTTGTATAATCCAAGGGCTGTGCTACAGCATTTATCCATAATTGAAGTATTGGCAGCCTTTATAGGCAATATCGTGATTGTCAATACAGTTACACCTTGAAATGAGCGTCAACCGAGCGTCAACACAGCATCAACAGAGCGTCAACAGAGCATGAACACAGAGTCAACCGAGTGTCAACAGAGTGTCAACGCTTTTGGGTGTTGCATCATGTATATTCCAAGGGCTCTGCAACGGCATATGTCCATAATCAACGTATTGGTAGCCGTTCTGTGCAAATGCGATCGTGATATGGTCACAGCACCTGTCTGAAAATGAGCGTCAACAGAGCATCAACGATTTCATGTGTTGCATCTTGTATAATCCAAGGGCTGTGCTACGGCATTTATCCAAAATCGAAGTATTGGCAGCCTTTATAGGCAATATCGTCTTTGTTGATACTGTTACACCTCAAAATGAGCGTCAACAGAGTGTCAACACAGCATCAACAGAGCGTCATCAGAGCATCAACGCAGTGTCAACAGAGTGTCAACACAGCATCAACAGAGCGTCATCAGAGCATCAACCCAGTGTCAACAGAGTGTCAACAGAGTGTCAACGCTTTTGGGTATTGCATCATGTATATTCCAAGGGCTCTGCTACGGAATATGTCCATTATCAACGTATTGGCGGCCGTTCTGTGCAAATGCGATCGTGACATGGTCACAGCTCCTGTCTGAAAATGAGCGTCAACCGAGCGGCAACGATTTTGTGTGTTGCATCTTGTATGATCCTAGGGCTGGGCTACAGCATTTACCCATAATCGAAGTATTGACAGCCTTTATAGGCAATATGGTCTGTGTCAATGCCACTACACCTCAGGCATCAATGGAGCCTCCACAATGTTTGGTCTTGTAAATAAGGTAATTGTAAGTTATTTGCTCACTGCTATCCATGACCAATGTATTGCCATCCACTATGTGCAAAAGACCAAGTGACACGGTCACGGCGCCATTCTGAGAATATCTGTCAACTCAGCATCATCCGAGGGTCATCAATTGCTGGTGATGCAGATCGGGTAATGAAGACATCGAATGGATATTTGAGCTTATAATTGAACTATTAACCTCCTCCCTGGTCAAAAACACATATCATTAAAAGAAAAACATGAATTAAAATATTGTTGATCTCGCAATATGCAAAACATGCAAAATGTGATTACTGGATGTCAAATGATCGATTTTGATTGAGTACTATAATCGAATAGCAAAAGCAAGCATGTTATATGAATTTACAGATGGACCCGCTGTACAACCCTCTGGGAACCCGCCCAATTCAGACGGGTAGGGAGATGTCGATGGAACCGTACCCGAATCGACAGTTCGGGTTTATTGACGACCCGGACCGCCAATCTGGCTCCGGTTCGGTTCCGACCCGTACCCGGACCCGAAGTGACGGTCCAGACCCGTTGCTAACACTAATTATGCATAACAACGACCAAGTCACTGCTAAATTACTGTACTTACAAGACCACAAATCGTTGACACTCCGTTGACGCTCATGCTAAGAATGGGGCGGTGACCGTGTTGCTATCACTTTTGCTAATAAAAGCTGCCAATACGTTCGTTATGCATAAGAACAACCAAGCCACTGGTGAATTACCGTACTTACAAGGCCAGGAATCGTTGACGCTCCGTTGACGTTCATGCTAAGAATGGGGCGGTGACCGTGTTGTTATCTCTTTTGCCAATAAAAGCTGCCAATACATCCGTTGTGCATAACAACGACCAAGTCACTAGTGAATTACCGTACTTACAAGACCACAAATTGTTGACCCTCCGTTGACGCTCATTTTAATGTATTGTCCATTCATCATCTGCTGCAGTCCATAATTGTTTTCATCCGGATTCGACTGTACCGGTAGGCTTTCTGCTTGATTGAGACTCAACTCTGTGGCAAAGCCGAGCGGCGTTATTATCATGCACTGTTCACTCTCACACGACTAAAAATGATGTATCATGCCAAAAGATTCATTGCGTCTGCTATACATCTATTTATGAACAGATATTCACAAGCTACTTACCTTTCACCCATAATATATCTCTAACTGAAATTCTCGTTCAAGCTACATGAAGCTGGTGAACCATTGACGCATTCTGTCCTACTTTTTCTCCCCTCCTTTATTTCTCCGCATTTCAGCTGCATTGACCGTCACTAAAACCTTTTCAGCCTGTCTCTTTGACATCGGTGTTGGCCGAACCAATCTGGGCACATTTGGCGTGGCGCTCACATCCTGCTGCTCTGGGCATTCCACATCCTTGATGCAATTGTTGTGTTCTATATCGGAGTCATTGTCAGCAGCACAATCCTCTTTGCTGTCATTTGGATTATCCAAGTCGCCATTCCAGTTTAGCCAATCTTCAGTGTCCGAAATGCTTTCAGGTGCACTATCCTCGTCACTTTCAACTGGACGAAGGTTGATTTTCTGAATACGGCGGATATTCAAGATTTGAGTTCGTCCTCCATGGAGGTTCTTTGCAGACAAAGCTGGTGGCAAACGTAATTGTTCTGACAATTTAAATGCAGCCGTACCATCATGTTGGAAGACTGACCAGGATGCTTTGACGATCTCTTCTGTGTCTGAAATGTATCGTACGGCGGTCATCTGCTTGTTTTGAGAGCGGGATTCCTTTTGCGTAGCACCTAGGTTTTGGCTGCCCTGCCACATCTCCAAAATGTCGTGAACCTCGGACATTCTGTGCAATTTCCTTTCCTCCACCTCTTTCCTCATTTCCGAGTCATTTTCTGGGTTCATGGTATCCAATTCGGGATCAGTGCCTGCCAAAATCCCGTTATTGGCTCGAGCAAACTGCCTTACAACGACTTTTTCCCCAAGGGTCTCGCCTGTGGTTTTTGGCTGCCTCCAGCTGATAACATATCAGCCAAGGGAAAAACTGCCCTCCACTCCGATACCATGTGGTATGATTGAGAATACGTCGCGCGCCACATTGGAGAGATCGGCGTACTTTGAGTGCGTTTCCTCATGTTGTCGCCACCAGTCGGTTATGTCCGGTAACCAAAATGTACTGCTAATCTCCATTGGGTCGGAGTGGTAATTATTGAGATTTGGATTGATTTGCCCCCAGTTCTTTAGTGCTTCAGGAGGCGAATTGAAATAGAGCCTAGCGGCGGTCAATAAGCGGGCTGCGTGATCACTTCGTCCGGATGTCATCTGAGCCACATTGTTAGGCATTGAATATTCCTGATTATCGCTGGACAAATCATATGGATCAAAGGATGATTGATAAGACCCTGAAGCTGTTGCAGAGGGGACGAGATTGCTGCTTGGTACCGTTTCGAGTTTATTAACCGGCACACGTCGATGTTTGGCGCAGTATTCATTCTCCACATACTTCTGAAAGGCCTCTTGGTATTGTGTAGTGTAGGATGTCTCGTCCTCAGGATTAATATCCATCCCCTTGTCCCACTTTCTAGACGATCGCAACTTCCTGATAGGATAAAGGATGTGCGTGGAAATCAGAAGCATGCCTGTCGTTGGAGTCATTTCGGCGTAGTATTTAGAGAGCTTCTGTCAAGCTAACTTCACAGCGACGAACAAGTCTTCCTTCCATGGAGTCTTCTTCTTGGCCAAAGGTCGCATCATGCCATCCATGTGATCGAACATGTCATTGTGCACTGTAATAACATGATGCAATGTGACTGTATGCCTCTTCGATATCTAAAAGGTCCAATATCGAAATGACCTCAATACTTGCATGACATACTTGACAATCGTCCATTCATCCTGAGTTGTGAATAGTGGCCGATATTCAGCGTATTTTGGGTTCTGAAGCCACTCGGGGGTGAATTCCCGTAAGCGGTAGGCACGCTCGAGCAACTCCAGATTAGAGTTCCAACGTGTCTTCACATCCATAACCGGAACTACTGCAATGTGGACTTTGGCTTTTTGACAGTCAATGAACTCGTTTCGGCGACCAGGTGTTAGCGTAATTAATACAGCAAGCATTTTCTGCTTTATGAAGGTCAGCATCAAGACTTTCAAAATATCATAAAATACGTACTTTCTCAATTTTCTTTGCTAAACCTAGTCTCATGGCCGACACATTGTTGATTCTAGCATTGCCATCTTTTCAAAGTCTTGGACTCTTTCCAATGTCTATGCTTTCATTCTCGCCAAATTACTGATCGCGCTCATGGGCTTCCCAAGACTTGGTGCGGCCTTTTACACCGAGACTGCTGATGAATGCACCTAAAGCCAGCTGTATGACATGCGCCATGCACGGTATATGGTTCCTCAATGCAGGCCACTCGATTCCAGAGACCTCATGTGTTGATTGCAGCTCGCGTGTCATTGAGTAGTTTGAGGATGCATTATCAGTCGTAATACCAAGCAAACGGCCGTCGGTAAGCTCAAAACGATCAAGCACATCCTTCAAATATACGGGTAGCCTTGCTCCAGTATGTTGGCCCCTGACTTATCATCCTTAATTAGCGTTCGAAACAGGAACAGAACAGGTGATCAATCTCATTGAAAGCGAGTTGAACTTCACGCAATGCCCAATATCGATCCATATAGGAACCAATGACTGATGTTATGGCTAGTTTGTTTGTTGATGTCCATCCGTCCAAAGCTCAACTCACTTTATTTCGTATTGGCAATTGCTTTTTAATTGCATCCACAGTCAGTGCATCTTCTGTCGTAGCGGACGGCAGAACTAGGTCATCGCATAATGCTTTATATGACCGTCGTAGCTCAAGATTTGATATAGCGTTCCATGGAATATGTGCTAAAACAAATCCTAACATGAGGTAGCGATTCCATGTGTCTTGGTGAAATTCGGAAGTTTCAAAGTCCTTATCTGCCAGTTTCGAATGTTTTGTCCGTCATTTTGGTCAATATGGATCAAACTGGATATCAAATATGGTTTTCCTCTGCAAACTTACTATTGTGATTCCATGACTTCCTTGCCTCTTCAGGATGCCCAAAGCTGTTTCATCCACCGTTGAACTAGTCAATTCAGTGACCTCTGACTCTGTTAATTCCTTTAACTTTGCGATGTGAGCTTTTGGCAGTAAGTGTTTCCCCATTGAGCTGGTCCCATGTTCTGATGGATGACGAAGAACTTGATGACAAACGATACATATGATGCCTGGGCTGCCGGTCTCCTCAATTCCACAGTGCAAATAGAATCGCCACGAAGGCGCATGTCTAGAATTCTTCCAAGCAATAGGCCGCCTCGAGCCTACATTCATTGAAGCCCACCAAGCATCGAAGATGATTTGCATAGTAAGGTCGCTCAAATCACTAATAAAGACATGTTCATTTTTGGAAGAGATCATAACCTCTAGCAATGAGATGTTCAAAGATTGTGTATCCGACATGGTGGTAGAAATTAGAAAGCTGGGTAATCCGACTGGAGAGACTGCCGAAAATAACAATACAGTAACGCAGATTGCGTGTTTCTAAATATTGAGTCTACAGCTACAAGGAAAATAATCAGATCAGTCAGACATTCCATGCATAATTGTGAAGTTGTATACAAGGACAGATTGCAACGACTGACCGCGTAAACCTCCATTAAGGAACAGCATACTGCAGTTTATTGCTATGTAGCATTCAGAGCCGTGACGTACTGTGGGCGCACAATGGTAGGAGGCGGATGCGATATTGACACTTGCATTTTTGCCAATAAAGGCTGCCGATATGTTCATTGTGGTTTATCTGCGTTCCATTCAGGTTATATTATCCAAGATGCCAGCGCAACAATTGTTGACACTCCGTTGACACTCATTTTGGGACATGATTACGATCTTTTCGGAAGCATATTTGCCCAGAAAGGCGCTTGGTAGTACGATTATAGATCATTGTAGATGCATAGCCTCATGATTTTCCAAGATGGAAGGCCTCGAATTGTTGACGCTCCGTTGACGCTCATTTTTAGGGCATAGTGACGATGTGGTCAATAGCGTTTTTGCCTAGAAAGACGGCGGACAGTTCGATTATGTGTTGATATCGCTACACTTCCCTCGGATTGTCTGAGATGAATGGCCAAAAGTCATTGACGCTCCGTTGACGCTCATTTTTAGGACATATTAGCGATGTAGTCGCAACCCTTTTGGCCTAGAAAGCCAGCCGATAATGTGATTATGACTTCATGCCGCCTCACAGCCCTAGCAATATCCATGATACAAGGCCAAAAGTTGTTGACGCTCCATTGACAATCATTTTTAGGGCATCCTGACCATGTTGTCAATAGAATTTTTGCCTAGAAAGACGGCCAATAGTTCAATTGTGTCTTGATATCGCCGCACTGCCCTCGGATAGTCCGAGATGCATGGCCAAAAGTCGGTGACGCTCCATTGACACTCATTTTTAGGACATAGTAGCGATGTAGTCGCATCCGTTTTTGCCTAGAAAGGCAGCTGATAATGTGATTATGGCTTCATGCCGCCGCACAGCCCTAGGATTATCCATGATATAAGGCCAAAAGTTGTTGACGCTCCGTTGACGCTCATTTTTAGGACATAGTAGTGATGTCGTTGCAAGAGTTTTTGCCTAGAAAGGCGGCCGATAGCATGATTATGTGGTAAAGTCGCCGCACAGCCCATGCATTTTCCAAGATGTAAGGCCAAAAGTTGTTCACGCTCTGTTGACACTTATTTTTAGGACGTAGTAGCACTGTTGCCGCCACCATTGTTCGATAGAAAGGCGGCTGATAGTTTGATTATGACTTACTGTTACGGCACAGCCTACTGGATGTTCCATGACGTAATGCCAAAAATCGTTGATGCTCCATTGACTCTCACATTAATCACATTGAAACAGCCTTTGTACACTCAATAATTGTATGCAACAAATCAAATATACATTTATGACATCCAGTATTGCATTTGTATGTATTATTGTTTGCATCCAGGAGTTTTGTTACCTCTCAATTTTTGATCAACCGCTATATACGCGATCTGGGAGAGAAATGACGTGGCCCTATCACATTCCTGCGCTTTCGGCCGGCAATTGACGGCATGTAAATCATTTCACTAGTTTTTGGGAAATATAGCTCGACTTCCTCAGCATTTCTTATCGAGCTCCTTCTCCTCGATTTCCATGACGTACCACAAGCAATTTCAAATATCTCAACCATGTCCGCCAGGTCTGTGTGGAGAGTTATGCAGTTGGATACATGGATGAATACGGCATGATGGTTGTTGTTCAGATCGATTCGTCATGCGCACTGACCGCTCTTCCTATGACACGTATGACATCACTGACTTAAATTTTGTTAGCACATTTCGGCACAAATATTGCTTTTGCTTTGTCACTTGACAGTCACTTGCAGGATAAAATCGAACAAAATGGCCGTCTCACAGCCCGATTTGGATTTTAGAACTGTCACATTGTGCGTTCGACCCTTGCACATGCACAGACGAATTATCATGTCTCACAATTTGGTCACTGAAATCAAGCAAAAGCAGACACATAGCACAATTGGTAAATAACTTGCTTTTCACAGCGATCAGACATCAAAAATTACAGTTTGCAGCTCTGTTCTTCCGCAGACGCAGGAGCCATCACCCTCTCTTCGTCAGAATCCGATATCTATATGGTAATTAGCTGGAGGCAATATGCAGGGGTCAAAGCTTACTGGTTCAACTGGCTTCGCTTTCAGCAACGTTGATGAATCGGGCTCTGCAGCTGGCACACCACTAGGTATGCTCGATTTAGACTGCGGCTTCACCGAACCTAGCCTAATATGACTACTTCCTGCTCGAGATGTCCCATGCGGCCTTTGCGATATTCTGGGGACAATGTCAAGACTCTCCATCAGCTCTCCAAATGTTGCTGGTGGAGGTGCCGGAGCGTCATCATTTGTTTGCGGCTGAACTACAGCCGGAACCCTCAATTCAGTGGTGCCGTACTTCTTATCTCGTTCACGGAAGTAGTTGGCTGCATCCTCCCATCCCAGTTGAGTCAATTCGTCGAGCTTCATCTGCTTCTGCCGAAACCTCTCCATACGCTGCTGGACTGTTTTGGTGATTGTGCCCATCACCCAGCCGGGTTCGTCATCATCGCTCAAATTGCCCTGCTCAGTCTCTTCATCATCCTCATCTTCGCAATCCTCCCCATCGTCAGAACTTGCAAGATCACTCAGACTGTCTCCGATAGCCACCAGCATCTCCTCAAAGGTCTTTTCGGGCTCTCTGAACGTCAATCCCGCTATTTCAGCATGCGTCATATCATCCTGCTCTTGTTCAACCGGTGCCTCTGCGTCTTCAACTCGCTTTCTGGCCCCAGTGGTTTCTCTCTCCACATAATCCTCCATTCATTTCTCATTCTCTTCATTGCTTAAGAAGTGCGTTTCTCGTCGCTTCTCCACCGCAAGCTTCTCTTTGGATCTCAAGCTGCGCAATTCCCCAAGGGCTCGGACTCTCTCTGCCTCCAAGCCACTCTTGCCGTCATTCGCTGGATGACGTCATTGGGTTGACCGCTTTATCGATTTGCCGGATCTGCCCACCGGAAGTGGCGAAAAGTTCTTTTTCGGAGCATTGACCATTGTAGTTTTTGTGGACTTTGTTGTTGGGCGAGATGTTGGATGTTACAAGTTATGGACAATATGGAGGTAAGCTGCGTCTTTTATGTCAAGGTTAGTACGTTTACTCATCTTGAACAAAGCAAAATCGCTCTCTTGACTATCAATAAATCAGGAATAATGACACTAACTGTACAACATGACATGATTGTTAGCGTCAGTTTCATGTAATATCCCAGGGATTATTTGAGACAAACATCAGCAGAAGTCCTTTCGCTCGAACTACATCCTATTAATATCCAGCAATTGGGCGATTTTGCCAGTCGTACACCGCAATTGATCCCTGTTATCAAACAGACAACATCAGACCGACTGATTCCAAATTGTGGGGCGGTGGGAAACCCCTGCAACTTGCAGCCATACTCAGTAGGATTCATCTTGAGCATAATGATCATGTTGGCTGCTATATATTCCATTCTGACATGCAGCTAACTATTCAATCCTCAGGGTTTCCCACTTCCTCTCGTTATCATCTTCCTCTCCTATTCCACACCAGCACATTTTGGATACACAACCACCTCCGGCAGGTGGCAGCGGATCAAATACCGGCAGATTGGCGGGCACTACATCAAATACAGAAATTCTTGGCACACAACAAGAGCGCAGACACAAGTTAGTTCACGGTGATGCTGCCAATGTAGCCACCAAACATATGACCCAGGATGTGCATTTAAAGATCGTCCGCAAGACTGGCAGCAGCAAAAACAAGAAGCAGCATGCAGTTGGATGTGAGTATATCCTTATCGAGGCAAATGGCGGTCAATTGACTTTATAACCTACAGCAGGTGTCCGTAGAGAGCTATGTAACGAATTCATCGCTGCCCGTACTGGGAAACCTCCATGGTCGACAACGGCATTTGTCCGCACAGTCCGCGAAATCGAACATCGTGATGTTGTGAGCTCTGTGATTTTCCCAGATGAATTTCCTGATAAGCGTCCCCGTGAGTGGACGAAACAGGCTTTAATCACCTAAGAGGAGGCTACAGAAGCGTATATGGTGGAGGTAACGGCTGAATTTCATTGTTAGAAGTATCAACTAATGTCTTGTAGGTTTTCAACATGTCTCCAACTATGCCAGGGCAAGGAGATTGGGTACAGCTGGAACAGTCCGACATGTGCCTGGCGTTGAATATGGCCAAAATGGCCAAAGATGGCTTTTCGCACGCTGCAAAAGAGGAAACGAAATATCTCATCAAGAAAACATGCGCCAAGGTCCGAGAAGAGAAGAAGCAGGGTGTTGAGTTTCCTGGGCATAAAACGGTGAAGGCTGTGATACAAAGACACCCGGCAATGCTTCGTCATGACCAACCGTCCGGCTGCCTTCCTTGCCCAAATGGCACCGCAAAAAATCCGCAGACACGCTGGAGACGCAGAGGAACAGGTGCACCTCCCTCTGACCAACGCAGAGTGCGGACTCCAGAGCCGACTCCACCTCCGCCTGGCACACCACCCGCCCCAACCAGTAACACTTCCGGAGCTCAACCGTCTGAAATCGTCAATTTGCCGGCCGGATATAAGGATTCGCATACAGCTCTTCCCTGTGCGGAATATTTCGAAGATAATGAGAATACCGAGCACGATACCGATTTTGATCCAGATATGCTGACTGATGATGGTTAGTGCACTATGTGTTGTGTGGTAATACGGCTAACATTCATTTTGAAGACAAAAGCAGCGGATTGAGCCATCCTGCAACTGATGACGAGCATTGACCAAAAGACACAGGATTTTGGAGATTATTATTATATATATCTATGTATTATTAAAGAACAAAGTAGTGATCAAGAAGAAAGTAAATGAAAACGCCAGAAAGGCAGCCAAAACAAAGTGAATGATGGACTGTGCCAAAATAAGTGATTGCATATTGTGGATACAGCCATGGCAAAATGAGCATCAACGGAGCGTCAACAATTTTTGGTCATGCGTTCTGGGAAATCACACCTCTGCTAGGTTGTAGTCAGTCACAAAGGAGTTCTTGGCCGCCTTTATAGGCAAAACAGATACCAATACCCTCCCTGCCCAATCATGAAAATGAGTGTCAACGGAGCGTCAACAATTTATTGTCATGCATCCTGGGCAATCACACCTCCGATAGGTTGTAGTTTGTCACAATGGAATTTTTGGCTGCCTTTTTAGGCAAAACAGACAGCAATACCCTCCCTGCCCCATCATGAAAATAAGCGTCAACAGAGTGTCAATGATTTTTGGTCATGTGTCCTGGGAAATCACCCCTCCGATACGTTGTAGTCAGCCATAAAGGAATTTTTGGCTGCCTTTATAGGCAAAACAGATAGCAATACCCTCCCTGCCCCATCATGAAAATGAGCGTCAACGGAGCGTCAACGATTTTTGTTCATGCGTCCTGGGAAATGACACCTCCGATAGGGTGTAGTCAGTCATAAAGGAATTTTTGGCTGCCTTTATAGGCAAAACAGATTGCGATACCCTCCATGCCCCATCATGAAAATGAGCGTCAACAGAGCGTCAATGATTTTTGGTCATGTATCATGGGTAATCTGGGGGGCGACAGGTTGCACATTGTCATAAACTGATTATTGACTGCCTTTATAGGCAAAAGTGAAAGTGAAACGCTTTTGCCCCAACTTCAAAATGAGCGTCAACAGAGTGTCAACGATTGTTGGCCTTCCATCATGGTTATTCACAGTGCAATATAGCGGTTATTGTCTATATATATTGTTTTGACTGTTATTATACTCTAAAAGGCTCAAAAATACTTAGTGGTAGCTCTGTAAATGAAATAAGTTGTTACTGTCCCGGAGGATGTGGCTAGAATATCCCGTACATATATGCCTATAAAGGCTGTCATATCCTTCTGTATGGATGTTTGTGATCACGCACCACTCAGATTACCGAAGATGCAAGACCAAATATCGCTGATGCTCTGTTGACGCTCATTTCCAGGATGTGGTTGGGTGCGTGAGTATTCTTGTTTTGCACATCAAGGCGGCTAGTACTTCGAAAATAAACCCTGACGTACCAATGTCAATATTGTACGATTAACAGTAGCATATCTGAATGCGACCATGAATGTGAAACCCGAAACGCAGAACCGGAGATTGGAACCGACGGGTCTAGCCAAACCCAGCAAAACCCGTGGGTTCACGGGTATAGGTCCGGGTTTGGCCAGCCATCAGTCTGCGGGTCGGGGTTTTGGATGGTTCTGGAACCGAACCAACCCGTTTTTGCGGTCCAAACCCGGACCGCTGGCGGGTTGCCCGGACCCGTTGCTAACACTAAGGTCGGGTAATGGAGATATGACTAATCGGTGAACTAATCTGGATGGTACATCAAATATGGAAATCAGAGTGATAATTCGTGATTCCAAATCAAGTATTCATATTAGGATTGTCGAGTGATTCAGTATCATCCCAGAAATATACCTGTAACACTAAAGCTGTAACATTCAGCTTCAAACTCGCTCAATTATAGCCTCTAAGTTCGCGCTTTCATGGCCCTAAAAGTTTATACCTGCAAACTGACTCGATTACATCATTCAAGTTCGCCCAATCCCTGGCCTCCACGTGCCTCTCCAAACTGACACGGTTACAGATTCCAAGTTCACATGATTAATGCCTCCGAGTACATCTCTAAGTTTACAAGATTAAAGAAATTTGAAACTGTCGAGCTAGTAGGCATACAACCCATCATCAACACTCTGCCTCACCTCTCATAGCATCGAAAGAGAATACTTGATAAGGAGCCATTCTGGTTCACAGTGTGTAAGAAAAGGGAACTGTTAGCAACAGTTCCAACCCGCTAGAATTGTGCGGGGTTAGGGTTGGAACCGGAACCGAATCAGTTCCACGGTGTTACCAGCTGAACTACCCGGACCATTGCATTTGGGCCGGGTTCCACCTAACAACCTGCCCTCTGCCACCCCAAATTTCTCGCTCCATTTAAGGATTTGTGTTCTGATCGTATCGTGACATGATCAGTCAGTTGATTTTGCAGTTTTATCCCCTCTTTCGCCTCCCGCTTTCGGATATGCGATGCCACCAACATGCGTTGAGTCACTATCGAAACCCCGCGAATTCCGCGTAAAATTTGCTGTGATTTCCCATCCACTCAATGAATATCAGTCGGATCGCAAATCTGAAAGCGGGAGGTGAAAGAGCGGCTAAAACTGCACAATCTATGTATTGATCATGTTACAATATGATCAGAACTCAAATACTTAATTGGAGCCATACCTGTAGGAACCATAAAGTTCAAACCGCAGTCAGGTTCCAACCCAGCCAAGAATGCATGGTTTTATATACGGTTGGGTAACAACCTGCCCAGACAATGCAGGTCGGGTTTTTAGACAGGTCTGGAACCACACCGAACCAATTATCCGATTCAAACCCGGACCGTTGGCGGCTTACCCAGACCCATTGCTAACAATAGAAGAGAGTGACAGGACATGCAGGGATACCCGGCATTGATGAACCATACAAATTGCATGGATCACGTAACCCTTTGCAACAGTACATGCGGAATCACACACATTGCATTGATCAAAGAAAGCTTGGCTAAGGTGTATGAGAGCAAGAGCTGGGAAAGAAAGAGTATGTACTTTAAATCATGTGATTATGTCTATTTACGGTCTTGCAAATATATACTCGCAGTTGCAGAGTCCATCTCAGTTGTCCCTGTATCTCCATATGTATTTGTATAGAGAGACTTAGATAATACATGCCATATTATCATGTAATGAATCATGTGACTGTAATAGCCAAATATGACAATTGAAATGCATGTGGTTATGAAACTCTCAGAACCACCGCTGTGAGAATATGGCACCAAGTCTGCTGCAATGCTTGTGCAGAGCTTCCAGCTGCACACAAAGTCTCCTGTAGACCTGCGTTGATGTTTCAGCTGCTCCTGAAGTCTCCTGCAGACCAATGCAGAGGTCTCAGCAGTACAAAATTTTTACAATCCTAGTAGTCAATCTCATAGCATCCTGAATGCACCAGCATAACTGCTGGTACTTTAAGAAGCACCTGAAAATGCTTTTGCAGAGTCTGAGAGCACATTTTAAAGCTCCAGGGGGGCCATGAGGAATCAGGAAGTACTTAGAAGCACTAGTGAAGGCTACCAGGGTGTCTCGGAGGTTTTTGAGTGGCTTCTGGACCGATTTACATTTTACTGATGAAGTGCTCATCTTGGCTACTGGCAAGTGTATACCCTCTGATGTGGGTGTGATGGTAATGAGGGACAGAATGCACCAGATCTTGAACTCGTAGACAACCAGCTCTGCGATGTCTCTGATGAAGTAAACAATACAGATGACAACCTTCTGTGTGACTTGGCCACTCCTACTCCAAAACTTCAATACTCGAAAACAGCCCTCAAATGCATTTTGACCACTGCACCAATACCACCACTGCAGATCATACTGACAATACACAAGAAATACTGGACACCCACCTCTTCATATTCAATGTGAGTGGATCATTCTTTGTCAACCCCTCCATTGGATCCTGTTAGTTTCCAGCAAACCAATAATTCCAGTCAAAGGGTGTTGATGTCCGTGACTCTACATTTAAGCCCTCAGAGTACCCAACCAAAACATTAAGCGGCTAATACCAAATCCGAACCATGGGACGCCAAATGGACTAAATGAGCACAGAAGCCAAGTAGTATTGACCTGTTCCATAATCCATGGGATAGAATTATTGCAGAACAATCTTCCATAATGATCAGAAGGAAGAGAGTTTTGATAATCTTATTCCAGAAGATGTAGATGAGATACCTGCAGCTGACTGGTTAATGGCCTGCCGATCATGGAAATTCGATAACTGTGCCCACCTATATCTGACGCTCGAACTGATGGCCTATGCAAGTTCCGTAGCCTTTCATTGGTACCGAGGTTAACTACATGCAACAGATTAGAGGATTTCACAATACCGTGGGAAACACCACAGTCTTGCAGATTGGCGTACAACTCGAAGAGAGTTGCCAAAAACTGGTGGTAGAGGCCTCAAAGATGAAGAGTAAGATCCACTTACTACTGAACAATGACCAATATAGCTTTGATAAGAAACATTTAGAGGTAGGTATCATACGTCTAGTGGGAAGAATAATGTTAATATTTATCCTGAGACTGGCAAGGAGCCGTACATTCACAGCTGCATTTCTACTGCCATATTAGCAAAATGTAACTCAGTCTGGAAGCCATACACCAATCTCCCGGAGACTCCGGGCAACCTCACCAGTACTTCTAAGTACTTCCAGATGCTCCCAGGCACCCTGGAGCTAAGAAAAGTACTCTCACACACTGCCAGAGCATGCTCAGGTGCTCCGATATTTCACGTACCGGAATGTCAAATGTTGGAGCAGTTGAGAACTTGGTGCAGGTCTGTGGGAGACTTTGAGTGCAGCTGAGACCACTATGCAGCTCTGTGGGAGACATAGTGCTGTATTCTCACAGCAGTGGATAGTAGGGTTCCATAACCACAAGACATTTAGTGTATCATATTCATCTTTGTTACAGTCACAAGATTCACAACATTATATTATGGCATGTATATCCATCGAAGTCACTCCATATGTATACATAATGCCAATCTAGCTGCAGATGGGACTCAAACGTCATTGGAGGCACAGCTGGAGATGGTACTCAAGCATAATTTGGGAACCAGCTGGAGATACTGATTGCCCTAACTTACAGATGCAATTGCAGGTAATTGTGGAGTGAAAATCTGTTTCTTGCCACCACAACCAATCTGTTTCGCATGGGGAAGCCAGCGGGGAGCCTACGAGCATACTGGGATAATGGAGATGGAAGGAGCAACAGAGTGTATATATTTGGGAGACCCCATGCTAGATGAACATCACTGCATTAGATGAAATACACAGTCTATCTTTCTCCGCTTTTGGTCGGATGCACTCTGGCTGAGGCTGTATAGATCGACGCAATTTTTGTGGTTTATCATGGCCGGGTACACCTCCATATCAGCTCACTCTCTTTCTATGCTCCTTGAGCCGGAACCGCTCAGTGTCATGAATTCCCTTCAGATGCCATGAGAGCTCCACCTTTTCTCCAGACCGCGATCGTGTGAACTAAGAGTTGTACTTCGAGGCTATGTTCAAGCGAGTTTGGAGATATGCTGCGACACCAAAATCGTGAGAACTCAGCGATGAACTTCGAGGTCATAATCGATTGAGTATGAGGGCTGTGATTGTGTGAACTTTAAGGCCGCGATCAAGCGACTGCGGAGATGCAGTTGGAGGCCGAGATCGATTGAACTTTGGGATGCACTTCGAGGCCTAATGGAGCGACAATGAAGGCTGTGATATTGTCAACTTGCAGGCCATGATCAGGCGAGTTTGGAGAGTAAGTTAGAGGCCATAATCGATCAAGAATGAAGAATAGGTGGGACCCAGTCGAGCTAGACGTGGTTAATCAGGACGATGGTGCGACTGGAGCTGGTACTGTCTTCATTGGTTAATGAGTAATTGTTGGAATGTAGGGAATTGAGTACAACAAGGTTCTCCAAGAGGTGCCAGACTGGCTTGGAGTGGGAGATAGTTGATCATGGGATACTCCAGTACTTTGTGTATGCTGTACTCGCTGTATGCTAAACTCTGTGTGAAATCCCAATCATGGCATGCAGAGGTAGAGAGGGATGAGTTAACTTCATGTTCTTACATCAGCAAACACTATTTCAGTCCCGGCAGAATGCCTCCATCAGAGTGGATGCGCTCCGTCAGAGACATCAGATACACCCCAGTGGGGGATAACTCCCAACTGGCTTCAATACCATGCGTCACGTTGCATATCCCCCTGAGATTGCACCGTCATTGTTTCCTCTCGCTCTGTCGATCTCCTATTTTAACCGAACACTCTGGCGTTGTAGCCAACTATGACAATACATTGGAATCGGTTCATGCGGTACGTGCTTCCATCGGGATTGCAATGCGATGGGTGATGTTGCGAAAATCTTTCCCTGAGTTCCTTCTACCTGCGTGCAAAATGCGATTCTCACTTTACTGATTATACACATCGTTTCAAGTCGCCAGATATATGTGGCTATTCACAATCCATTGGTTGTTCCGTCTGTCTCCGGTCTTAGTACTAGTAGCTCTGTCTGGAATTAGGTGCGCGCAGCCGATAATGTTTCCCACGCTGAAAACTTGCAAATCAATGGCTGCCGGTACATTTCTCACTTGTGCAAATTTTGAGACAGGATCTGAGTTACCCAAGTTTTCAGGTATTGTGGTGAGTGCCAGGGCTAACCAGTACTCAAAGAATGCTCCATCCTGGTTTTGGAGCTTGAGTTAGAATAGTCGTTGCAGTTGCCACGGGAGAGGCCCATTCAGTGTTCCACAAAACCTCCCCAGGTGTTGCTTCACCCACACCCAGTTGTTCAGTCTATCCCCTCCGCACCAGCTCTGGTTTCCAGTACATGGACACATCTGAGATATGTGTTCACCTTCTAAATCCTCAACTTGAACCTCAATAGCATAGTAAATACAGAGCTGCATTGCGTGCAGTTGGTCATCCGATGTATACGTCCTGTTACAACTCTAATGCATGATATACTCCTGTTTGCCACTGCATATTACCACGGCGTGTGTTGCGTCTTGCGCATTGTCGAGTAATGCTCTAAAGTCTTTGCTCATAGCATCTGGATGTATTCCATCATGGCGGTTTTGGTGTCCCATGAATTCGGGCTTCACAAATGACAAGAAGTGGAGGGTGTCAGCCAGATCAGCACCGGATGCGAAGACTGTCCAGGTGGCAGCGCTGTTCTCCCAAGGCTGAGCGTGAGCTTGGAGATTGAGCTCTGTAATTTTGAACCAGGGAATGCTACACTGAAAGGTGATTACTTGTGGCAGGTAGTTGAGATTGGGATTGGAGGCATTCCAACCGTCCTTGAGGTTCGTGTTATGCGCATGTTGATGTCGCTTGGCGGAACACTGTTGTAACGCTCCCTATGGAAGAATCTGTTCCACTGAATGAGACATCATGTCGATCTTCGGAATGTTGAAGTTCGCATCTAACACCTTGGAAACATTCATCTCATGGCTGATATAATCGCGCCAGCTGTTCATTTCATGCCTCTTCTTGGATGACGTGCAAGTTTCAGCATTTGTTTCCTCATCCACCTTTCGCTTCTTCATGAGTTCCGTTTTAAGGGCATTGGCTTTGGCCTTCCCCTTTTTGCAGGCTCGCCCAAGTAAGAAAACATCTTTAAAGGTGTGAAAATGATGTAAGGCATCCTCCATATAGCTCAATAGTGCACCATCGTGGGATATATATCGAACATACATATAGAATTCTAACAATGCCCGTGTGCACTCCAATGCCCGATTGATTATGGGCCACTAAGCAGGGCTTCCGCCTCGTAGAGACTGGGTTACAACTGCAATCAGGTACCGGCTTATTTCCTTGATCTTCTTCCCATTGGATTGCGCAACTTCCCCATATGACTGATTTTTTGGTGTGAGGTCGTGGTAAGCAGCCACAGATAACCACAATGTATTGTACTTGTCAAGCCATTTGTGCATCTTCAGGAAGTGGAAAATCAACTTCTGGAGGTGGTCAAGCATGCCGATCTGCATTGTATGGAGAAGGTCGGGCTTGGAGAGGTCACTCACTATACAGGGAATATGTCAACACTCATCGAATCTTCGGTGAACATGGCGTGACGAGAGTTTGGCATCAGCTACCTTCGTGTTGGCATCGCTAAGCGTTCTATTCAGGTTTTGATCGCAGTGGGGGTGTTGGTTATCCGGAGGCATATAATCCCCATGTTCGTTCTGTGGAGACTCGCTCCAGAAACAGACATGCTGCTCAAAATAATGTAGGTCACTATATTCTGGGCAATCTGCATGCCATGCTGCTAAATCTGGTTTGCAATACCTGACGTTGCCAGCTGCACAGGGAACTTTGCAATCCCCGCTCCCGGCGCTGGGATTTAGTGTAAAGGTGAGTGGCTAGAGTGCCCATCTGAGTACTTTGTAAAGCGCCTGTCAGTTTGTTTGCCACTGCTCGTCCAAACGCTTCTGAGTAATATGGCAGTTCTTGATTGGAATTGGTAGGTGAGCAACTATTGTAACACTGTGAGTTGAGGGAATCTTGCGGATCTTCGAACATAGATTGCCGATCGTCATATATACAGGCCGCTCTTTCTTGTCACCAGCAATATTCGAGAGATGTGTTCCATCAGACATGATGTTCAACAGAACCAGTATCTCCCCCAACCAGAAAGCTGTCTAAACGTCCATTAGCATGTTATTATTCTTGAGTCTCTCTCCTTACCTGTGTTTCCCACCACCAGTTTGCAGTGTGCATTTAGGTATACAGGTGTTTCCATGGCGTATTGCTGATAAAGCAACTCTGAGGGGCGTAAATGAGATGCTCAGCATAGGCTGGCTGCCACATCAACAATCTCATGCTTTTCATGATGTCTCAACTCCAGTATTTGCTAGGGCGTTGGTGATTGCCATTCCAGATCATATCCTCGAGAGTGTGTAGTTCCCACTCCCCAAGAGCCCGACCATTAGACATGCCAGCCACGAGCTTCTTGACGACATCCCTGTATTTGATGCTTGGTAAATGCAGAGCGGTGTATTCTTTCCTCAGCACGTTGGCATTGTACGTCTTCATGTCCTTCATCCTGATCATACACTGGATATATTAGTACACTTCACAAGTCCCAAACGGGTAGTGATCATTGTGTAGGTTCGTCTCAGGGCAACCCTGAACACCGTACTCCCATAGCTCAGCAATGTAATCGCTCAGTGGAGCGCTGGTGCTGCTGATTATATCTGTCCGTGGTAGAGAAGGTGGCAGTGGTTGCGATTCCGAGTCTGCGATGTTTTCAACATGTTCAAGGTCGGGAAACGCATTGAAGTCTTTGACTGAATCTTTCTTGGCATTGAATTTGCTACGCTGAGCAGGTTCAACATGTCGGGGCGTACTGCTAATAGTCAGATTCGTCTGGTGTGCAATTTGAAGGTGTTCATGATGATGTAATATGATATGTTGAACTCGCCAGCTGTCAGAGATGCACATCTTCAGGCATGAAAATTCGGGGCAACAGAAAGGGGTCATCTCTGGCATTGTTGACATCATGCGAGGAGTGGAGTATACACCGTAGAAAGCGACGAAAGTTGGTGCTGGGCCTGAGCAGCCTCATGTGTAAGCTCATGATTTGTTCACCTAACTTATTAAGCCTCAACACCATCACAAGGAGGTCCCTTACATGCCAGGAGTTGCAAATACGTGGCTTGCACGTTGTCCCATAATACTGTGAATAAAATAAAACCAATACAATAAGACCAATACACAACCCAAAAAGAAAATAAACCCTGAGTGATCCAAAACCTTTGCGACAAGTGTGATAATCATTCCTTAAGATAATTCGATTAGAATACAGGAAATGAACAAGATACGAACCCCACCCTAACCCAAAAGTAACAACTATTGCCTCCTCTGCAAAGCGAGGACTGGTTCACTCCTCGCCTAATGAGACATCAGGGTGCACCTCGGTGAGTGCGACATTGGGGATAGTGACATCAAGGAGATAGATATCGGAGAGAGGGATATCAGGGAGAGGGACATCAGGGAGAGGGACATCGGGGAGAGGAACATCGTGGAGAGGGACATCAGGGACACTGTCGGCACCTGGCCATTCGATCAGTAGCTGCTGATCCACATCCCCATCTGAGTTGTTTCCAGCTGCCTCAGCTTCTCGCAAAGATGGCACTGCTGGGCGAGGTTTTTACGACGTCACAAGCCCCAAATACCCCAGCCCACTAAGGGGATGAATCTCCTGAGTTCGTAGTCTTGGGCAAGGCTCCAGAGTTTGTGGCCGTGGGGCACACGCTGGAGGTTGTGGCCGTGGGGTATGCTTGCACATCTGTGGGTCTTGCTCAGATAGCACGATTGATCGATCCTCAACCATGATATCTACATTGTCATCCGATGTATTTACCATCTCTCCCTGGCTAATCGTCCGAGGTTCTTTGCCATCATCCTCATCCTCTTCCTCCTCCTCCTCCTCCTCCTCATCTTCCTGCTCTTGATCATCCTGCTCTTTATCATCACCGTCCCTTTCCATATCCACATCGCCATCTGAATCAACCTTGTCCGGTGCTTCCACATCATCCTCTATGCCCATATCCATATCAGAATCATGTTCTGAGTCATAGTCGGTGTCCGACTCCTCGGTAGAATCGCTATCATCTGAGGAATTTGACATGGCAGGCAATGCTTCCAACTCTAAATATACCCGCTCTAGTTAGCCCTCTGTGTCTGAGTCTGCCCCATAAATTTTCTTCTGCAACTGCAAAGCAGCAGCACGAGAGATATCATCTCCTCTTGGGGTTTGTTTAACAATACTTTTCCCTTTACTGTTTCCCATTTCATTCCCCTTCCCCTTCCCTTCCACTATTGCCTTCCCGGTATCTTTCTCCTTCTCATCCTTTGTACCCTTTCCTTTCCATGTTCCTTTCTCACCGCCCTGTGTGTCCTCCTCCCTCTCGCAGTTGTCATTGTCACTGTCTTTGCTCGAACACCTCCTTCCACTTCTCAGCACTCCGGGATCCATCCAGTTCTCATCATCATCATCATCCTCGATTATATGATCCCAGTTCAGTGGTCTAACGGCCATGAAGTCGCCTGACCATTACTGCCAGCAGCTCATTGGCTCAATCTTTACCATGGGATCATCGCTACCGTACTGAGAGAAACACTCACCGGTGCATTTGACCTTCCACAAGCTGGTTATCTGCGGATTGGAGATATCGACTTGATCCCCGAAGGCACGGGGGTTGTCCCATCTCCAATTGTTCCTCTGGTCCTTGGTTTTGTCAAACATTTGCCTCATATATGAGCGGAAAGCTGCCCACCACTCGCAGAAAGGAGGACACCTGCTTCTGTGGTGCGGCCCTATTTGCAGGAATTTTGAAAAGTGGTGAGTTGTGTCTGGATCAAGTAAGATTATATCATAAAAGAGGTTCCATGCCCTCTTATCCTTGACTCCGCAAACACTGTATATCCATATGAGTCCACAGATGTGCTCCGAAATGAATCCCGTTATACCAGACCAATCCAATGACAGGCATCAATGTATTACCGATGTCAGCATCTTTGCCCTAGCAGTTGCCTTCCCCTTTCATTTGCGGCTGCCCTTTGGTGCCATCGCTGTGAGTTGAAAATGAATCTGCATCCAAGGCATTAACATTATGATACATTTGAATGTAGCGGAAGGGAGTCGAGAGAAAACGTACAAAGTTGTGCAGGTTATTGGGTGTGTTTTGGAATGAGAGGTGTTGTTTTGTGCAAGTCACATGATGTCGAGGGAGTTCAGGATGTTGGTGGTGTTTTAAGACGGGAGCAAAATGGAATAGAGGTTACCGCAAGAAGAAGGGATATATATACTCGAGTTGTTGCGATTTCTTGATTCAACTTGTTTTGTTGGTTATAGGACCCAAAACGGTGCACCTTTCATCTTGGATAACCACCAGGCACCTCATCGATGAGGAGCCTCGAGATGAGATTTAGTACTCGCGGTGAGGACAGTATAAGACGCCTGGCATTGCTTTTGAATCACAGACTACTATTACCGCTCACACCTCCTGCATCTCGTAGCAAACAGATTAGTTCACATCTTGTCCCAAGTGGGCAACCATGCAACACAGCTACCAACGCCTAGCGGTGGAAAAAGCACACCCAACTGATGTCATAGAATAGAGACTACGTCATTGTTCGTTTTGCGATAATTGTAGTTCTGCCAAAGGGGGATATCCACTGGGAAGTTGCAGATATACACAATCGATGGTTCAAAGTATTTTGCCAAGAACAAGTGCAATGCTATGATAATCACGCCAAGAAGGCATCAACACCCTTGAAACGGTATGAATAGACCTTCTGACGTTGCTGTACCGGTCAATTTCAATGCTCAGCTTAATCTGATGGCAGTTAACCCCATAATGGAATGATTTTCAAGGGATGTCGTCCCTGAGTATTCTCAAGGTTTCGAATCTAGCGCAGGCTACACATCGCCTCCCTTTTTTGTCGAATCACTTCAGGATCACTCACATAGATGACTACCTCGCCTGCTGTTGCATATGCATGCAGAGGAAATTGTTCCTACCTTCTTAACGTTGAACATTCATATTGGACTAGGTCTTCATCAAGCCGTCACACTGACTTGGTTCCAGTCTTACGAAATATACGACATCTGGCTACACCTCAGAATCCACAAAATTCGGGCCTCTGGGGAAATCTCAACTTCCGCCTGCTAAGAGACTCATTTCCGTACCAGCTGGCGAGAGGGATACCTCTCAAGGAGTGTGTTCCATACCCTAGACAATCCAAGGTCATAACACCACCCCATCATCTTTGCCAAACAATTCTCTCATTGCAGATATCACTCAACGCATGACTTTCACACTCCCTGCTACACTGCAAGGGTCAAAACATAACCCAACCGCCACGCCGGGTACAAGCAGTCGTAGCACAGCAGCACCCAGTGGAACTCTACAGACAGACTCACCGCGTCACGTTGTATCCAGCCCCGCATCTGGCACTGGCAGCACTCCCACTCCTCTCAGCAGTCTTGAAAACCTGCCTACCCCCATTCCTAATCCAGAAGCCCGCATGATCATTACAAATCCACTGCCAATGCCAACTACAAAAAAGAATCAGAGACAGAGGCAATGGCAATTGCAACGGCATGCGGTGTCTACGCGTTGATAATTAGTCTGCGGCAGTTGCAGCATCCATCGATTTGATCACTCAGTCATGACACATCGTGTGTTTGCAACGGGCATACTCCTGGAGCTCTACATTTGGAACAGATAGGCATTGATTAGTGCAAGTGACTTTGTGATTGTAAGTTATGCAACGCAATGCGTTGCGAAAGCATTCACTGAAGCCCCACACTGGCAGATAACAGAGACGTACTGGAACACCGCTATGTATTAAAACAACATTTGGTCTATAGCATTTGAGGAATGCACAAAGAAGATCGTCGAAGAGGTATGCTGAAGAAATAACCCCCGTTGGATATTACACGCTCAATCCAGTACCAGATTCAAGTACAAGTAGATAAGGTTCAATCCCAATTTATTCTATCAGCAAGGGACAACATAGCAGAGCTTTATGATCTTCACTTCTTTGAATCCGCCACAGAGCATTTGCAATTCATTGATTCCCTTCTGGCAGACAATAAGTATCATTGTCCTGTTGCAGAGCGTGTGGAAGGTGGTGTACACAGTCCAAATCCAATGCAAAGACAGTCGAAAGCTGCTAACAAATCCCTAGCATCCACTTTACTTCCTGGCGGAAGCAATCCTGCGGTTTATCTACATCAAATTGTATTATTGGGCAAATAACCGTGGTAAGTATGCAGATGGAATTTACAATTCCATGATTGACAACAAGGACAGTCATATACCCTCATCACTGATTATGATTACCTGCACCACATTATGCCACGCTCTCCTCGAGTGGCAAAAGAACCTAGGTGTTCATCTGACAGCTTGAAAGTGAAAGCTGAAAGCGGGCAGACCTGAGCACTTGAACTACGTCAACGACAAGAATGACAGTGGTAAGATCAAATCCTGCTGCGCTGTAACGGGTTGCAAGTTGTTAACCTCGCCTGCCATTGCAGATCTGTATACATTCTTGATGAATACCTGGAACACACTACCAGAGAGCTACCAACAGAGTGTGTATACTAACACTCTTGCTATAGTGAAGCAGCAGATCCAAAGGGTGGTGAACTCAATGCCTGCCGTTGTGAACAGCGTGGAAGCAGCATGTGTTCACAATTCTATTCTTCTTGACTATTTGACCTCAGAAGTGGCGCTTCAGGAACCTGAGATCGGAAGCACTGACCAAAACATCCAGATTGACAACAATTGCACAGATGACGAAATGCATTTAGGGATGCCGGCGGGCTGCGCGGATCAGCAAGATCACGGTGACAAAAGCGACGAGTGCGATGCCATCCCCACCGCCAGTCGGCGACGACGGACCTCCACTGAACTCGAGAGGGTTCACCTGGGAACCAGTGATGTCAACGGGTATGAGGGTGAGGATGGCGAAGATGCAGATCCAGATGAGGAGGAAGTAGCATTCCAAGGCGATCATTGATCAACTCAGAATGTCGAAGACTAAGGCCTTCGTAGGTTGGACATGGGAACCATTAACATTGATGGGTATGAGGGCGCAGATGGTGACGATGCAGATGAGGAGGAAGCAGCATCACAAGCCAACGATAGATCAACGCAGAATGTTGAGTACTGAGGGTATAGTCCTAGAGAGTGTGAAGATTGGACTGTATATTTCAGATCTGTAAAATACAATAACGGTGAAGCAAATGCAATGGCAAGTGATGTATCCGAAGCGGAGACTGTATTGAAATAAGTGACACCATCTCAAAGCAAATCATATATGGACAAAGTGTGGCATCCGATATACACCAATAGCGGACAGGTAAAATGTTACACTCGGCCGGAGAAAGGGATAATCATTGTGACGCATTGTGTAAATGGCTACAGCATAACTGCAGCCCCTGCAAAGAGCATAACACACGGATCATTCTGATGGTGCGTATACATCACCACCTTGCACGCGCAAAGTAATTGAGGTACGTATGCCATGCAACCCATTTATTTCTCCTTGAGAGGGTACCAGGTTCCGTCATAGCTGTCAGAGCCGACTGGAACACCCGGGTGTTTCTAACAGAAACTAGGGTTGTTGCTAATGTAGGTGATGGAAGAATTGAGGACGGGAAAGAGAGAGCTGGAGAGGAGATGGGAAATCATCATGAAAAACTAGGACTGAAGAGAATTTCATGTACGGGTCATTATACTATTTCTAATCTGGCCGGTAGGACTCCATATCCAAAAGCTAATACCACTCATATGACGTCTTCTAACCACAATGAGGCAAGTCGTACAACTGATTTCTCATATTGGCTCATATCCTCCATATTGTTTTCACCTTCAACCCTTCTCTCTTTCTTGACCACAACTCTACCATCATCGCAGAACACAAAGTTAAGTTATCACTCTCTCTCTTTCCATGCCATGAACATGAGTTAACACTGAGTACAGCATGCACCAATTGCGCCATACACTGAGTACAGCATACACCGTGTACAGCATCCACTCAAGATTGTCTGTGTTCCCTTCATTCTCACAAGTACGAGTGGAGCCCTGAATGTAGCTTCAGTTTCCGGCGTACCTCGCTACAACATTAACCACCACCAGCCAGTGCTTCAAGAAACATCAATTAAAGGTAAAGTCACCTTGTCACATTCCCATGGTTGCAAGTAAACTGACCGATGAATAGAGTCCCATCAGCACCCGGCGCACCTCCCATTGACTGCCACCAAGTTCTGCTCCAATCTCGCTCGATTATGGCCTTCAATTGCATCTTCCAACTTGCGTGCTCAGGACCTTGGAGTGCATCTCTAAGTTCACTCAATCACGGCCTCCAAGTTCGCATGATCATGACCTCCAAGTGCATCTCCAAACTCGTTCAATCAGAGCATCCAAGTTCCTATGATCATGGCCTCCAAAGTCGTTCGACCACTGGCTCTAAGTGAATCAACGAGTTCACGCGATCATCATCATCAGGCGCACCTCAAATGGCTCTCAAGCACCAATTGCAGCCAGTCCCCATATATGATGTGTAGATGGGTAGCTATATAGATACATAGATACATAGATACATCGAAACATAGAAGAGAATACACACTGAATACATCAGTTATAGTCGGTATGATTTCCAGACGCACCAGCAGCGTTCCTAGAGAAAATGTTTTTGTTCCCAGCCTGCTCCACTGTGATTCAAGATACTCTCAGGCTGTTCGCTGGTACTCGCAGCCTTGTCATCGGCACTCCCAGGATCTCTTCGGCTTATTGTCGGTGCTCCCAGGCTAGTTACCAGCGCACCCAGGTGCTCCTAGGTGCACCTGCAGACCACTACATGGGTGCAGTAAACTCTGGGATATGACCACCCTGGGATTCTGGTCTGACAACTCACAGACACTCCCAGTCACCATCATGCATTTTGCTAATGCATTTACCACTTATTTATCAAGGTGACATTATCCCTGGGTGTATAAGATTCATGCTTTCTGGAGCAAATGTCACCTGAGTCCATCTCTCTAATGTCAACTGCTCTCCAGTGGCACCGTCACACTGATGTTGCCACTGGCTACAATTTACAAGTGTTGCTATTTAACATAATCAATGCTAGCGGTACATGATCATTCCAACGGTGGCTGTACAATCACTGACTATCACAGCAATATATATGAGGCATCATATAATGTGGGATAGCACATATTGGACATCTGAATCAACAGATATTGCCATGGTCAGAATCTGACATACGGTTCCAGATATCAGAAGACAAAATGGCGAGACAGTTCAAGACATGAGTCTTCCAAATCCAAGGGTATTTCCTGCATGCAATGAAAATGTCAGCAAGATGTGGGAAAAATGGACAACTGTAGAGGCACAGCAGGACTGGGAGGATTCTGAATATTTGTCACTATCTGTAAGGTAAGGAAGTATATCCAAGGCTATACACAATGTACTAACTTCCTAACTGTGGAATGGATGGCACCTGGAGTGCAATTACCGGTAAGGTTGAAGAGGACAGTGTCCGTAGGGTTCGCAAAGGAAGTGTATTCAGCTTTGTAGTGCCCATTTACAGTTTGGCGAAGGAAGGGAATTTAGTTTTGTAGTGTGGAGTTACAATTGGTTGAAGGAATGGAATTTAGTTTTCCAGTGTGGAGTTACGGTTTGGCTGATGGACTAGATGTGCTGCTAGCAGTATTGTCTTTATCAGTGAAAACTTATATCTTAGTGTAAATTTTATCATGCAGCAGCTCCCTTTCAGCCACAGGAAGTTTACAATCATTGGGCCATAGCTCTCATAGACAACTGCAATTCTGTTACCATTATCTCATACCAACATTGGAATTTGTACCACAATATTCATAAACTACCACAATTCCATAATCTTTGAGTCATAGCTCCACTAGACATTTTGCCATTGTTACCCAAGAACTCCATTGCCATTGTACCATAAATTTTGCGGAAATTTGGTGAATATACAGAGAGCAGCTCATGATGCCGATTCAGAGCATTGATAGGTTTAGTGTGGACTTGACTTGTTGTCACAGTTTGAAGATGTATAAGAGGTACTTAGGAATAATGATGGGAATTCAGGGATGCTGTGGAAGGAATGGTGTTACGGAAAGGCGGAGACGTTGAGAGATGCGGAGGAAGCGGCGAGATGGTGGCGGTATAATTTAGTATAATAAGGAAATGAACTGAGGTGTTCCGACGTCGGATGATATGGCATGGTTGTATTGATAAGGAGTTGCGTTGGTGGTTTGTAAGATCATAGGATGTTACTCGGATGGTATATCGAAGCATGAGGGATGATTCGAGGAGGGCAGATAAACTGTATATAAAGAGTATGCTGTTGGCATTGGAGGATTTCCTTTTCTTCTCTCTTTACTTGTTCTCTTGTATAGTAAAGCAAGCACGACTTTGAACAGTTTTAACTCCGGCCATGTTTTGACTTCCTCGATACGAACTTCGAAAATGTTTTGTCGTTTCCTTGCAATCACATTTTAGGTACCAATATCCCCTATGCCCGACCCTGTCCGTTACACTTGTAGTTACTGTATGCGCATTGTGTACTCCCAACATATCCATCCTTTCTCTGGTGGCATAATTCAATCTTATAGATTCAGCTTGTTCTCAACTTCTAGTTGCCACACACTTATTGTGGGATCATAGGATATGCATTGTCCATACACCTAGCGGCTGAATACAAGTAGTTATAATGGAACTGTAGGCAATTGGTATGTCTACCGGATATCTGGATATCAATTCTACTAATGCATAGAGCCTGTGTGTACTCACAGGTCAAGATCAGTCTGATAGTAGTCTACTCATAGACCTACCAGTTGTAAATACATCCATAGGCTCAGGTGGAGATGTTTATGGACTGACTATGGATGACTATTGGTTGCATACTGTGCAGGGGTCCATGGGAAACTAGCTATGAGCTGCATGTGTGTGCGTGGGTGTGTAGCACAATTTATGGTTGATTTGCACTTTTGCCCATATACTTGTATATATCTACAGCCTGTTCCAGCATGTACTGAGCTTACAAATACAAGCAATCTATATTCATAAAATTAATATACATTGTACCAAAGAGTATTTAATTCAACTGAAAATTAGTAGAGCTATAGACAGGTGGTAATTCATTCTTCTACTTTTCCACTGGCATCTTTTTTAATATCTCCACCATTCCTTTAGTTAATTATATATCTGCTGGTACAATATGGATCCAGTCAACTTATATTTATATTATATTATGATTGGATAAACACTGATACTTCCATGGAATATCAAGAGCAGGATACTCTATCAAAAGGGGCATACTGAATTGACCTTATCAGTAATGCACAAACAATTTCAAAAGTATAGCAACAATAGAACATATTTAAATTAAATATTGATATCAAAATTGGAATGAAGTTAAAATTGATTTGACTGATAATTAAGAGAGCTCTAGGTGGGTAGCAAATTACTCTTCTACTGTCTTCTACCTTTCAATTGTCGCACTATGTGTTAAAGTTATAGTATCCTACAATGAGTGGTTGCAGATGCCATAAATAATATTGGATATAAATAGGACTTGGCAACTTTGACTGTATATTATTGGCTTGTAACAATTTTTCATCTATTGTGAGAATCAGATCTACAGTTATGTAATTACTATTTCTGAAGTTAAGATTTGTAACTGCATCTTCAGAATTGTAGTTAGATTGATCTGAAACTATCAATTTTCTAGATACAAGATACTTAGAACATCTTTGTTTGTTGCATTGTTGATATAGTGAAGAATTGTAACTGGTAGTGATCAGTATTTGAAAATGATTGTAAGGTGATTTTTTTGTTATTTTTAAGACTTTAACTCTGCTATAGATTATTAATTGCTTTGGCCTTCAGCATATTCACCCATCCATATCTCAATACAAAAATTATATTAAATGATAAAGAAAAAAAAAATTATTTTACTTTATTGGAAACAATCAACAAATATGTTGTTGTTTGGAAAAAGGTGTTTGCTGCTATGGTGAGTTCCAGCAAAAATCACCTTCAGAGGTAAAAGTCAAAACCCAAGTTCTGAAATTTAAAGTCCATTGGTTTTTTGTGATCACTTTTCGTCTGAGTTTATGAGGCTCAAGGATTGTGTGGTAAATTCGATTTTCGAGGTGCAACCGAACGCGCCCTTCGTTACAGCCTGGTGCTCACCGAGTTCTACCGTACTATCTGTATGTATCCATATTTGTTGTGGCTCGTGTAGGTTGTATTCCCGAGTTCAACCGAGGTTGTTAGTCGCCTTTGAAGTCCTTTTTGGAGTCAAGCAGAGACAAAAACCCGACAATAGAAGCAGCGTATATAGTCGGCTATGTAAGATACATAAGATTCAGATGATACGGTACGACAGACTCTCTGAGCTTGGCGCTAGGGTTTTAAATTTTGAGTTATAACACTCCTGTTCTTTCCGAATCTTGCCTCTCCACTCTATCACCTATACTTCCCCCGAGTTGAACACAAATACAACCCCACGTACAACCCAACTCAATCACTGTCATTCGTCGTCATCCTCTTCCTCCTCCTCTTCCTCCTCCTCCTCAGAACTTGGTCTATCCGTATCCATTCCACTCTCGTGCATTCTTATCATGCCGTACAACTCCTGATATTAGATGCAACGTCGATCGATTATCCATATACTGTCCACCGCTACTTAAGTAGTTAGTAGGTACCTAACTGGCGCCACACATTCAACCATAAGATCTTGGCACAACTGCACCTCTGCGGCCTGCAACTTCTGGGCCACTGGTTACCGCGTGAAGTATCCAGCCATCATGGCTTCGAATCCAGGGCAGACTCATTATGGTCCCTACCAACCAATTGCAAAGCCTCCCCAACAGACTCCCTACCAGAATATGGTGGGTACACAGTCGTGCTACAATTGCGGTTCCCACCAGCACATGGCGCAATTCTGCCCCGAACCGCGTCGACAAGTTCCAGCGTTAGTTGTCCTATGAATCAATTATTGGTCGTGCGGCTAATCTCAAATGCAGTGGTGCAATGGCTCAGAAACCTCGACCACCCAAAACTAAGAAGGGAGGGAGTAAGCCTGTAATTACACGATATGCTCCTCCTCCAGGCTACATTCCCCCTCAACCTGGAGCTGCTGTTCCTCCACCACCTCCACCACCTCCACCCCCGCCTCCTGTGATTCCCGCCCCACCATACACCCAGCACGGATACCCACCGCATACTGCGCAGCAGTACGCGGCGACTACCCCTACCACCCCACAGCAATGGCAGCCATCTCCTCAAACTTATACGACTCCAGCGCACCAGTGGCAGCAACCACAATCTTCAACCCCTAGTTACGGCCCTCACCTACCGCCACAGCCACAGCCACAGCCACAACCACCGCCGTCACCACCACAACCACAACCACAACCACAACCACAACCACAACCACAACCACAACCACAACCACAACCACAACCACAACCACAACCGCAATTACAATCACAGCCTGGTTATAACGCTTACGCGCAGCCGCTTTCCCCATATCCTACACAGCACTCTCCTGCGCAAGTATTGTATCCACCCCAACCCTCATACAATTCTCGCCCCCACCTGCAGCCGCCTCAACTAAGTTATCCCCAATATAATAATGCTCAACCACCACAGCTGCCTCCCACACAACCTCCGCATGCTGCATACCGTCCACTCCAGCTACAGGTTCCGTCCTACGCTCAATCATCTCAATACCAAGTGCAGTCTCCTCACACCCCGTCCTTTGTGCCGCAGCAAAAACCACTGGCTCAAAGCTGGCAACCATATCAGCCGCCACCACAAACTAACTACCCGCTGTTTCAACCCAAAAGCGCGGGGTCTGTTCCTCCACCTTATCCTCGCCCGCCAGTACGAGACTTCTCCAGGCAAAACACACACTATTCTAACTCGCACCATGGGCGGGGAGGTCGTGGTGGTGGTGGCGGCGGTGGTGGCGGGCGCTCAAAACAATTTCAGCCGCCTCCGGTCGAAAATACTACTCCCAGGCCACCGTCGCCGCCACGCTTTTTCTCGCAACTACCTGTCGCTGCCATAAAGGCGAAATCGGGAGCATTAGGTATGGAAATAATTCTTGTTATCTTCGTTCGCACCTCATTAAATGTGCTAATTCCTATAGTTTGGAAATCACCCCAGCGAGTTGACTGTCCCATTGAAGCTGTGATCGAAAGCGCAGAACCCCTAATTTATTCGACTTTGGATTCACCGTCTGATCGGGGAAAAAATATCATAGGGTCGAAATATTTTGACTCGGAGGGGAAGCGGATTAACAGAGAAAACATTGAGGCGGATGAGAGTATGAAGAAAGACCCTATCTGGACTTCAGTTCGAACCAGCAGAACGACACGTGTGGATATGGAGGGATACATTGCTACAATGGATTCGCAAACTGAGGAACTAATCAGCCAGCTGAAAGTGCATATGGCTAGTGGCGAGAAAGCCTCTTCAAATGGGTATGAGTTTCGTCAGACTTGCTGTAAAATTACATTCTAATACCGTGTTAGGAACACCAGCGGAGGAGACACAGCGGAGCCCCCGAGCGGCCGAAAACCTGGTTTGAACGATAGCAAGAAACGGCGTTGGGACGAGTTTCTTGTTACGAACAAATCAGGGCTAGAGCAACACGATCGTCGTCCTAACAAACGGCGCCACGGGAATGAAGGGCGAACTCGGCGTAACAATCGAAATAGACATGGGAATAAGGGTGTGGGAAATCGCAAGTTGGTTCCCATTTGTTTGCCGATAGGTTTTTCTGACAGTTAAGCAGCCCCGGGCAAGATACGCCAATGACTGGCACCCTGATCACAGAACCTTTACAATCTCTGGCACATAGATCTGTACATCCTCTGCCGCCCAAGCCAACAACAGGCCCTCCACCACCACTACCTTCTTCATCGTATGTAGGCAATACGTCACCTAATAAGCAACATTCGAGCTCACAGAACGATGGTGAAGTGAAATTTGAAAGCTCAGCCCAACTCCGCTCTCAGGTGTCTAAAAACCGTCGATCTGCTTCACCTCCACATCTATCAGAGACGAATTATCGCAAACGAGACTCTCGCAAATCTCAGGTAGATAATGAGAGCCCTAGATTACGCGGCGGTATTGAAAAGGATACAATTGTGAAACAAGTCACTGAGAATGCTGATATGCGCCGTCGAGGAAGTGCTGTCATGGAGATTTATAGGTGAGTGTTGAGCAATCATCATCTAAAGCTTGGTTGACAATATTCTTGCCAGCCGTCGGTGGTAGTCCTTTGCCTTTCCGTTTCTTTCCCTTTTTGCAGCATGGTTGTTGAATTGTTTTGTAACACCATATTCATTTTGCTATTCCCTTTCTTCCTTGGTTTCTTTGGATCTAGAAAGGTTTATGAGTGTTGATCAAGAGATTTTTCCCCGGGATTTTTTTTCTTGACTCAATGGCGTTTGTGTTTGCTTGTTCGATCCCCTTTTATGAATGCCTGTTATAATTATTATCAACAAATTTTCGCAGAAATTACGCCCTGATTCCATACGTCCTTCCTACATTCATACCCGGACATGCATATACATACACACAAGCATTTTCGAGCAGTTGTATGGTTCGGAACCCTCCTTCTCGATGTTGATACCACATACTCTATGGCAGTGCTTCTCGACAGACTACGTCGACATTCCCTCTTTCTCCTCACCATTGCATGTGCGTCCCATTTTGCTGCTATGAATGCTCTATTTCTCTCATTAACGGCTAGATCTCATACCCTCGTTCTGGAAAGAGGAGCGTGCCAGTACTTCCATACAATCCTCCCCTGACTTCAACAGACACTTCAGCTTGTCCGCAAATGCCACACGAGATACCGTGCGGCGGACTACTATCATCGATGGTTGAACATATTCACCACCCTCTTACTAATTAGTTTTGGTACACAGGAGACCAGAACGCTAGACATTGGTTTTCGCGCCTTTTAGCTTGGATTCTTGGTTAAAATTACTCACGGCGGACAGTACGGATAGCACTTCCCTCATTAACTTTCCCACTAAGTTCTTAATGTTGTTTCCCATGACCATTAACTTGGATCCTTTTAAGGGCTAGTTATGATCATGGCATATCTCTATTTGGAGAGAACCACTAATGCTTAAATGGCAGTCAAAGATAGTACTCAATGTTACTTCATTCGCTATGCAGTATTGTCATAGAGCCCCAAATCTTCTACGATCAAGCGAAAACACAATCCCAATTTGTAAGAAACCCCATAGCACCAAATACCATCTGCCCGCTAGTACCGTTACCATTGCCGCCGTCACCACCTCTCGCGTAGCGCTTAGCTGTAATACATTTCCAGCGAGCTCCCGTTGCCGATCTCGTAGTCGGCAAGTGTGATATGGTCTTTGAACGTGGAATACCATTTTTTGAGGACGATCTGTTTCGCCAGGTTAGTTGTGTAACTTTTAAACGGAAGACCAATCAACCTTCTCGGAAGAGGTTCCTATCTGCGCGGCTACAAGTTTCTTGAAGTCGCCGATGGTATCATCGGGTTCACATTTTACTCGAACCTTCTTGCCAAGGCGGTCGTTGCTATAGGGAGATCTATTAGCCACGAAGTTGCGGGATCCAATGTGAGAGGGTGATAGAGAGGTACCAAATTACTTCAATCATAGTTACTGTACTGCTATTTGTGTTTTTTTTTGAGTACGTGATGGGGTGCGATGTGATGCGATGTGATGCGATGTGGATCCATTCGCATGGTAGAGGAGTGGCAGAACAAACGTTTTGCGGCTCAAACAGCTCCCCAACACTATCCAGAGCTCCAATAGTTACTCTGGTATCAACAACAATGCATACAAACTGGATCTACCTCGCTGTCACTTCGGGATTATGCGCGGCCATAAATGGACTCTTTGCAAAGCTCACGACAACAACACTGACAACCTCATTCTCCAACGCACTCGCCGGACTACTGTCGCTACCGCAGGACTCGAAGGCTGTGGAGTACGCAATCCGCGGCGTGAGTTTTTCTCTCTCCCACAATCGTGGACTGGCTATTAAGTGGGGAGTAGGTTTTCTTTGCGCTAAACCTGCTGTTTAATGCCATCGTTTGCACTTTCCCCTTGCAAGAGACGAAGATAACATGCTGACCAAAGCAAGATGTGGGGATTATTCACAGCTGCGCTGGCGAAAGGCGATTCAGCGACTACGGTGAGCGTGGTAAATACATCTGCGAACTTTATGGTTTGTTCCTTACAGACACCCTCCCTCTCTCCTGCTGAGGGTAAGCGAATAGGCAACGGCATTATTTGGGTCATGTGTTTTTGGCGAGACGCTGTCTGGGACATGGTGGATTGGTGCTGGAATGCTGGTGGCTGGTAGTGTCATCATTAGCCGGCGAGATACAGCGGAGAACGAGAAGGAGTTGGACACTGGCAGGCAAGAGTATCAACCTATCGCTAGGAGGGATGAAGGGCTAATGACGACAACTAGCCGTGAGGACAGTGGGGAAGAGAGCGAAGGGCGTTTGAGGTGGAGGCAGGATTAATGGGATTGTATACTCATTGTGAAGCACTTGGATAAGGTCCACAAAACCAGACCCTGTACGGCCGCACGAACAGTCGTCCACCACACCGCCTGGAATATCTCGGGTAGAGTGAGTATCAGTACAGATAAGGAAAAGGAAACGATGTTCATTCGAATCGACAGTATTTGTGATGTCTCATCCTTATGATCGTTACACCACTGTAATATGGAGAAAAGAACCCCAATAGCAATATTGGAGTCGCGACAATGAGCTTGATTGTAATATCACCTTAGATTTCTGACTAGCAGGAGCCGGCAAGTTTGTGTATGTAGTACCGGTGAAACTGGGCCAAACTTCTATATATCGGATCTTATATGGATGCCTCGAGCTGTTTTTTTTTCGGTCAACATGCTGTAAGTTAACTCATACCCAACTGCAGAAGGCTTGGCCTAAGACAATACTGTAAATAGGAAGGGCGAATATCAGGAAGACTTCTGGTATATACAACCTAAAACACACCGAATGCGAATGATGAAACATGATCCACCCTAGCACATAACCCCAATAGCTACTTCTACATCGATTTTGAAACCCAGAAAAAGAGGATAAATGACTTCGTTGTTTTTATCGTGGGAACTAAAAGGAAGAAAGACCAAAGGAAACTCCGCTCCCACCATCCAATGCTAATCAGGCTCTAAATCAACAAGCAACAAATCTAGAGTATTATAACACCTATATACCGACAAGAACCCAGGATATGGGTTTTGTTACTTCAAACCCATTGTTTGTTTGAGATTTTCGTACACAAGATAAGACTACAAGCCGCCGTGTCAGCCCGATGCTCCCTGTGCATGATGCATCATCTAGTGAAATAGACTTACGATAGAAACCGCCGGAATAACTTTCATCATGTTCGGCGTCAATCCTCGGTACATCCCTCCAATGCCTTCGTTCTTGAAGGTCCTCACGGTAACGTCCCACATTCCGGTGTATGTACGCGGATGCTGCGCGGTTCCTTGGGCTTGGAGGCGTGTCCTTAGCAGGTTAATAGGGTACACAACAGAGGCTCCAACACTGCCGCTAACTGCCCCAATCCCGAGAGTCATCCAGCTCGGCAATTTCACATCGTTTTCATCACATTTCAGCTTCTGCGCCGTCTTCTTGACGTAGGCTCGTTTTAGATACTCGAATGTTCCTAGGTCGATGGCGGAGTATGGAAAAATTCCCACTAAAGCGAGTGGAAGCCCTCTGTAAAAGTTGTACAGACCACCAGCCCTCCATGTCTTATAGAGAGTTTCTGTAATTAGCTTGATACCGCGCGATCCATTTTCCACCATCTCACATTGCATACGACTGAAGAAATTGTTAGCTCGGATGGGGAGACTAGTGTAGAGTAAGGGGAGTAACGGTAGAGGATGGAGATCTCCACCATCTAGCCGGACTATCTGGAGTGATGAGGGGGAAGCGGGTATTATCATACTCTAGATAGAGTGAATACAATTTGATAAAAATAACAACTACCAGTGTAGACTTCTAACTTACAATTTCAAAGTATCAATGGGATATATCGAAAACCTATGCTCCAGATTAGATATGAACTAATGCATGCTTCCAGGAATACAAACTGCGACACCACCCCTCCAATACCACCAGCCACAAAACGTGAAATCGGGGAGATTTGGGAAACATCGTCAGCGCCTTCTAGATGTGCCATGGTTCGTTTTGATGCCTTCGGCCATAGTGATTAGTGAAGTATTACGGACAGCAATGTGCGAACTAGCTGTACCTCAAAAGATCCAAATTTAATTGCAGATTCTGGCAAGACTTTGAGGACGTTCAAACCATTACCTGAAGAAGTCAGTGGCGAACGATGATAACTGAGAGCAGCAGCTCCAACCTGCAAAAAAGGAACGTATCCCTCCTCCCCGCCAGACGGCAATGAATGCATCTTTGAGAGGCCATGCTGCGTGTTTTGCGGCGACAGCTGCCTGCCCCTTGGCCGTGGTTTCTACTGCGGTCGATTTCCCAGTTTGTGCGATGAGGAACACTTTGATACGATCCAAAGGTGCCGTAGCGGTCCGTGAGAGCGCCCCAGCTACACCACCGGCGAGGAAATATCCTGCGTCAGACATTAAATGTCAACTTCTGATGCCGTCCTCTTCAAACGTCGGTAAAGAGGGGAGGAAATGGAACAAAAAAACTAGATGCAGCCTCAAAATACCTAAACCGGTCCAAATCCAAGAATAAGGCCACGTTAACTGCACCAGAGCAATATTAGGTGCCTCAAGATCAAGAACTTCCGCAAGCTTTTGAATGGGCTTTACGGGGATGACTAAAGAAAATTGAAGGTTACCTAAACCTTGCAGATTAAGCTCATCACTCAAGTTGACATCTCCCTCAGGATTGACATTGACTGTAGAAAGGTAGTAGCTATAGATAGTTCGCAAAGAGGCTTCATGTGGCATAAACAGCAAAAAGTCCCTCTGTGGTGTCAGTATGCAGCTACTATCACCGACAGACAGTGATCAGATCATACCTCCATTCCTCGAAAGATATTTCTACAGATGAGCTTAGTTAGCTGTCCAAACTTTCAATTCTGATCTGTCCGTAATCATACCACCATCGTGGTCCCTATCAATGGACAGGAAGAACTCCTCCAGCCTCTCGGGTGGGTTTATGACAATCCCACCACGCGATAGAGCCAACTGTAGTTCCTTGCGATCAATCTTGCCATTCCCGTCCAGGTCAACCGATTTGAAAATGCGCCAAAGCTCTTGCTCTGCTCCGGCGAAAAAGCGTTTGAATTCCGAATATTGTATTAAACCTGGTCAAGCATGAGAGCCGGAGGGATGAAACGGAGAATTGGATTGCACCATCGTTGGATGTATCAATGGCGATGAGGAGGTCGTGTATCAGATGCTCCGCATCTTTCAACGCTGGAGCAATCAGCGGTCAGTACAGAACGTAGCGATTGAACAGAAGCAGAGGGGATGTACGGTGATTGATTCTAGTCAAACCACGCCGTAAACCATCATGGTCGAGATGACCGACGCCCCGAGTATCGAGTTTCTTGAACTGTGTTGTGTTGATGCCGACATGGTTAGCGTGTGATTTCAATGAGAAATTTTGAGGCTCAAGCGGGAAGTGGAACATTGGACCAACCAAACATTCTAGGCGCTCCTCAGTCGCCTGTTGGGCATCCGGACCGTCCATTGGAGGAAAAGCGACACAGGTAAAGGCGAAGGAATGATGGCAGTCCCAAGCTTCTACACTCAACTAGGTAGTTGGTCGGTAGTATTGAGCAAATCCGAGTATTCGAGTGTTACGTGTATCAATTGAGGTAGCTGTGTTGACGAGATTCGATTCAATATCGATTTGTGAGCCGCACCCGCCAAACAACCTTGAATGGCAGCGACAGGCTGCAGTGGTTCACGTTGTACTTTATCCAAACGTTAATTGGTGCTCGCCTTTCCCTACAGTGACAGATCACCCTATTACGAAAACCCCCAGATTACAAAACCCGTACAACCTACGGTTGCAACACAGCTCCTGTCTAGATTTAACCAAGCAAAACTACTGGATTCGCAACTGGAGTGTATTCGCAATCGCGTGATATGTCACTGTACTAACCAAAAGCAAAAGGTCAGACGCAATGCCCGTTTCGTGTGTAACATCGAAGAAAACTAATAAAACCAATACAGTCGCCTTACGCTACAAGAATACTGTGCATAAGAATACCCTTTCAATAAGGCTACCAACTACAGTCCCAACATATTTGCTATGCAAAATATGAGTAAATTATATAGTAGAATATTTTTCTAGGAGTGCAACTTTTTGTGTGGAGATTATTATAAAAAGTAGCACATCAGCGAAAGTGCAAATTGACGGCAGACTGGGCTACGTGCACATTCGCAGCTTATAGCAAGGTTCCAGTGGACTCCTGCATAATGTGCAGATTATCTTCATCCATAGTCAGTTTATAGACTTCTGCGTGTAGCACTATGGGACTATACGTGGCTGGCCATCAACAAACCTCAGCCTGTCTTGACCGCGAATAGCCTTTGCTAGTGCTAACACTAATTCAGATCCGAGCCAGCTTGAGAGTCTAGTTAATGGCCCCATTGAAAGTCTAATTGAGAGTCCACATGGGAGCCTACTTGAAAGCCTGTTTGAAAGCCGGCTTTAGAGGCTGGTTTAGAGCTGTGCTTGAGAGAGCTAAGGTTCAGAAAAGGAATCAATGCCAGAGGGATCTTGGGGCTGCTTGCACTCTGGGTATAATGAAGCTTTGGTCAATAGAAGACATAATTCTGTTGATACTTTGACATTGGCATGGATGTAGCTAGTGTTAGCAACGGGTCCGGGTAACCCGCCAGCGGTCCGGTTTTTGGCCGGCGGTTCGGTTCGGTTCGGTTCGTTACCCGGCCAAAAACCCGAACGGCAATGCCTTGGCAGGTTTGTTACCCGGACCGGACCGAAACCCTGTGTTTTTTGGCTGGGTAGGAACCGGACCGTGGGTCCATTTTGTGGTTCCTACATTTTTGGCTCCAATTAAGTATTTGAGTTCTGATCGTATCATGACATGATATATAGGTAGATTGTGCAGTTCAAGCCGATCTTTCACCTCCCGGTTTCAGAATTGAGATCTGACTGATATTTGTCGAGTGGCTGTGAAATAAGCGTAGATTGTAACCGAAATTCGCGGGTTTTCGACAGCGACTCAACGAATATTGGTCGGATCGCAAATCTGAAAGCCGGAGGTGAAAGAGTGGCTAAAACTGCACAATCTGCGTATACATCATGTCATGATACGATCAGAACTCAAATACTTAATTGGAGCGAAACATCTGGGCTTGCAAAGGCCGGGTTTTGAGGTGGAAACCGGCCCAAATGGCAACGGTCCGGGTTTTTCATGTGGTAAAACCGTTGCCACGGTTCAGTTCCGGTTCCAACCCTAACCCGGAACCGTTCTAGCGGGTTGGAACTGTTGCTAACACTAGATGTAGCCAATCAACTTGACTAAGTACTTTCGATACTATCACTATCACCATTATCACCATCACTATCATCACCCTCACCATCACCATCACCATTATCACCATTTAGCTTGGGCTGAATGGATAAGAATGCACCAATTATTGATTGGAAACTGGCTATACATTCCACTGGAAAACCAGAGTCAAAGAACTACTCTCCTTGAGATTTTATTTTCCACTGTTCCTGTGGAATCTGACACTGCAGTTGACAACACCATGACCTTGAGAAAAAGGGCGATCTTGCCTTGGCGGACATATTAAAGATATCATTCGGACTACCCTATCGCCTGAAGTCATGACTTTGTGGTGAGTGGAGTGCAGCAACTATCAGCTGGCAGGTGGCCTCACATCATCCAGTATCTGGCATCTGCAACTCTGCAGTTTTCTAGATCAAACACACAGAAGCATACATGGGAGCATATACTCAAGTGAGTTTGGGATTATCTTGCCACTTGAGAGTGTACTTGGGTGTATAGAGCTAAGTAGGCTGAGAGTGTATTATCTAGTGCAGTTGCAAGTGTACTTGAGAGTATTCTGGGGAGTGTGCTTTAAAGCATCATGAGAAATTAATTTAAAGCATAAACACAAGCAGATACAGTGTATACTGTAAAGTGCAATGCAAAGCATTCTTCAGATTATGTCTAGGAGAGTGCTTTAGAAGATACTTGGTATACTTGGAAGCATACTAGAAGTGTAGTTAGATATATCCTAAGAGTATAATTGAGAGCAGATAATCAAACAGGCTAGAAGGATACCATCAAGTGCAACTGCAACCATCCTTGAGAGCATGTAGGGGATGGTGATGGAGAATGTACTTAGAGGTGCACTTGAAAGTACATTCAGTGTGGAATTAGGAGTGTACTTAGTGTATACTTGGGAGCATCTTGAGAGATTACTTGCAAGTGTATAGTCAAGCAGGATGGGAATGTACTATTGGGTGCAATTGGGAACATTCTTGGAAACATGCACAGGAGTAAACTTGGGAACTTGCTCAGAGGTATACATGGGAGCCTACTTAGAGTGTACTTTGGCATGGCTAGAGAGCTTTCTTGGAAGTATATGGTGAAGCAGGCTGGGAGTGTGTCATCAAGTGCAATTGGAAGTGAATTTGGGAACACACATGGGAGTATGCAATGAAGTGTATTTTGCAGTTTGATTGAATGCAGCATGATGTCTAGTATTAAATGCCCATAATTGCATGTCTATGATAGTAAACTAGTCAATGCACAGGTCGATAGAACTACATTGTACCATGCCATAAATATACTATGCATTACGAGGCTGAAACCAACTTCTGTGTAAGATAAGTGTCATGTGTAGTCATGATTCCTGGCCTATTGTTAGTATTAAGTATGGGTGAAAATTGTACAAACTCTGCACACAAGTAAGAACAGAAAAACTGAGTCTATCAAATATAAACGATGATGAAAAATGTTCTTGTTGGACTAATTGTGAGAGAAGGCAGATGTGTAGTTATATTGTTAACAATAAATAAAATTAAAGTAAATAACCAGAGTGGAAATAAAGTAGAAGTAAGTATAGGAAAAAGTATAACAATGAGGTCAAAACTGATTGGTGGAAAGTGTTACATAGTTAAGACCTGGTAAGCATGCATCATACAGTTATCACAAACATGGTGGTACTTTGTTCTGCATCAAATAACTTACTATCTACCCCTTGATATATACCTAGTTGTTTTTTTTATCAACCATTCATCCGCTACTATATCTTTACCACCAAATATTGATATATACGCAATAATCATTATCAATAATATAACAAATTCAAATCACTAAATAAAGGCAACAACTTATCAACAATATATTTGTCAATGACCTCTAAAGATTCTTGAATATCTTACGATTAGTATAATTTACAAATGTTTATATTTATTCTGTACTAGAAAAAATACATTCTAGTTTAAGTAGAGTTATCTGAATGTTTAAGTAAATATATCCTGCTTACTGAAGCTTATAAATTATGTAGTGTTAATTTCACTTAATGAATTATCCATACATCTATCTGTTTTAATTTATTCCTGTAGATTTTATTTTATCATTATTTGGATTAATCTACTATTAATTCACTTACTCAAATTTAATACATCATAGCTATATTATAGCCGATTTGAAGTTGCAGCTGCATGATTATAATTCATTTGATATATATTTACATAGTACAAATAGTCAAATTAGCGTAATATATCAATAGAGACATTGTACAAGTATACTGACTTATATAGATTTCTATATAAAGTGCAACTAAACTCAAAGCTAGACTTGAAGAATCTAATGACTTATAAATGGAAAGAACAGATGGATTTGACTTTAAACAAAACCTTCAAATATACTTAAAGTATATTAATCCAGAATTCTCAAATAATGAAAATTTAATCATTCTGTAGTGTACTGGTTAACCAAACTTATATTAACACAATAGTGCATAGTTGAAGGATATTGATGTAGTATAATTATGGATAATAATTAATTGTATTTGGATAAATACCTAGAGTTAGTGATAGACTGCTCATGTGGACTGAAAATACTTGGAAGTATACTGAAGGCAGATTGAATGAAGTATTTGGCAGCTGTATGCTAAAGCTAACAGAATGTAATAACAAGTAGTTAGTTACAAGTATAGATCTTAACTAACTGTAGATAGTAATTTAAACCTTAGAAAATATTGCAAAATTGGCTTCACATGATGCAAAATAAATGGACAAATATTCAACTTGTAATTTCAGCGAGCAGGCTATGTATTAGAACAAAATAATACCACAGCGTTGTCCAGAGACAGTCAATTACCACCCCATTGAGATAATACATTGATCTGTGCTGGAGATAGTTGGTTAATCTATCAGGACATAATTAATCAAGGCTAGAATGGAGATAACCATTCAAATCTAACTTGAAATGCTCATGAGAAAGTTGCTAAAAAGAATATTTAGTAGAAATACATAGTACTATTATAAAGGGGTGATAAAAATTAGCAAAAAGCGAAATTGCATTCCGAAAATGAACCACACCCACCAATCCTACACTACATTCCCCACAAATTATCAGAGGGAATCATTTCTAATCATCCACTATGCTTTGTAATGTTGAATGATGTGATTGCGTTATTACAACATTTCAAAATCTTGATTAGTCACTCAAGATATTCTATTGCACGTAATTCGTTCACATTGGTTATTTAGAATTTACTCATTTCAATGGTTTTTTGAACTCTTTCATTGATTTCTGGAATATTCTTAACTATGTAATCTCTTGAGACATTAATTATACACACGCTTGCACAACTCCCATTACAAAAATCAAGACAGCCAGCATAAACACTTATAAGATTTCTAGATATTGCTGCAACAATTACTTCAAGCGTGAAGTTGAATAATCAACAGGTAGAACAAATTGAAAGCATTAAAGTCAATCGTATTGTGCAAGTGCCAATGCAAACTCTCTGGCTGCAGCATTAGCAGAAGAAAGTGTACAGCACCTTGGGTCCCATTTATAGGGATGATATAAGTAGTTCCAATGCCGAAAGAGACTTACAACAGTAGCTTTCATTGTGCAAGGGTTTCATCAGAGGTTGATGTCTCTCCTCGTGAATCACCATACTAGTTGTGTGATGTATCAGCCCTGTTGAAAATGTCTAAAGCAAGGCAAGAATCCCTTCCATGCACAATGCAGCCTCCTCAACAATGCCAAGACACTGCAGTCATGCTGGAATGCATCTAGCAGTTGACTTAAAGTGTCCATTTGGACTAATCTCCATCTGGAGAAGCACTGTATCATTTCTTGGTTGCTTACGCTTTCTCTACCTTGTGAACTGTGTGCAAGGAACCTTATCAACTACATACTGGTCATATTGAAAAGCTGTAACCGCGATTGCTACTGTGTGGTACCGAATGTATTTTGCACGGTTGCGACAACTGAACTACAGATTGTGATTCTTGCAGTCAGTGAAGTTGGCAAATCTCTGGAAGTACTGAGCAATGCGACTCTGTAGCTCCCCTTTTGGCATTGCACACCGCTCAGCCAAGTTATCAAGTATCTTGATTTCTGGTCCCAGGTTTTTCATTATTCAAGTGACTGACGCTTTGGTTAGAGGTATTTCATTGTTGCGGCGTTGTTTTGCAGTATTTGGATTCAGCTGTTAATACTGAAACCCAGTCTTTCGGGCTTTTGTTCGCAAAATCTTCAAGGCGGCCTCATGATATTTTCATTGTTGGTACACTTGTATAAGATCCATCATCACTAGATTTGGGAGTTCAGAGCTTGCATATCAGAGATTGCCAAGTGTGCAGATATGGTCAGAGAAGTGGTGCAGGAGATGCATTATCACAAATTTGAAATCGAATTCGTTGACGTGATGTTGTGCAATTTCTGACGCAGTTTGCACTTTATTGACCTCAATGTAATGATGCTTTGCATATCAGCACAATGTAAATCGGTCTGAAAGCCCCACGCAAACCTCCCAGATAATCCGGTCAATCACACCAGTGCTGCTAACCACTTTCAGATCTGCTGAGGCCCCCCTGGAGCTAAGCAAAGTGCTCTCAGACTCTACCATAGCATTCTCAGGTGCTTCTTCCCTGATAATCAAATATTGGAGCTGCTCAGACCTCAGCGCAGGTATATGGGCGACATCGAGAGCAGCTGAAACCTCTGTGCAGCTCTCCAGGAGACTTGGTGCCATATTCTCACAGCAGTGGTTCATACGGTTCCTCAACCACAATTTATTTGATCTATCATATTCATCTTCGTTACAGTCAAAAGATTCGCTACATCATAATGTGGCATGTATTGTCAAAGTGACACTGTATACATACAGATGGAGAATCTGCCTGCAGACAGTACTCGAGCGTAATGGGAGAAACACCTGGAGATGCTGGATGAGAACTGAGGAATGCACTTTGAGGCCTTTGTGGCAAGAAAATCTGTTTCTCACCATTACCGCCAAAGAATCTGAAAGGGGGTAGCTGGTGGGGTATACAGAAATACAGGAATAACAGAGGAATACTGAAATATGGAGATAACTGAGATGGACTGATTTTGACAGGCTTTCATAGAGTCACACAATATGTGTGGTTCCTCACGGTGTGGTGAATCGGCGGAGCTTGATGGCAGAGGGCTCAACATCAACACTCCACCACACCTGTCACGGCATCCCGAACAGAATTCGTGAGAATGATAGGTTCCGGCTCGAGGTGTGTAGGAAGAGGGTGAGAAAGTAAATTACTACTGTGCTGTGACGATTGTGGCAAGTGCATGGATCCACACAGAGTCTCCGACAGAGCGAGTGAGATCAAAGGATGTGAATAACAGAGTGTGTAATTCATTGTATAATGAGATGAGATGGTGTGTGATACAAGATAAACTGCTGGTCTGTCTACCCTGGGGTCTTCTGAATATATACACCCTGTCACTCTGTCCATCTACATTAACCCTGTTTCTCCATCTGGCCCCGTTGCGCAGTCAATCACCATCATCTCGGCATCTCTGTATACCCACTGTAGCACAAATCAGAAAAATGTATTTTGGTCACTGGAAGCCTCTGGGAGTGTCTGAGAGTTGTTGGACCAGAATCGCAGGGTGGTCATATTGCAGAGTCGACTAGACTGATGCAGTCGGCCTTCAGGTGCACCTGGGTACAGCAGGGAGTGTTGGCGACAAGATGGGGAGCGCCGACAACAAGTCTGGGAGCACCTGGAAGCGACGACTTGAAGCCTGGGAGCACCTGAAATCACAGTACAGCAGTCTGGGAGAAACAACATCTTGTTTGGGAATGCTGCTGGTGCACCTGGAAATCATAGTTACTACTTATCGTTCAACGATTTCTAAAACTCATGTATTCACTTTGTAATCTCCTCTATGTATCTATGTATCTACTCATCAACACACGGTATAGCTGGGCTGGCTGCAGACGGTGGATGAGAGCATTTCAAGGTGCGCCTGAAGATGACTATCGAGTGAACTCAGAGATACACCTGGAGGCGGTTATTGTGGGAACTTAGAGATGCACTTGGAGGCTGTGATCGAGCGAGTTTGGAGATGTACTGGGAGGCAATGATTCAGTGAACATAGAGATGCACTTGGAGGCCGTAATCGACCGAGTTTGGTGATGCACTGGGGGCCGTGATTGAGTTAACACAAAGATGCACATGGAGGCAGTAATCTGGCAAGTTTGGTGATGCACTTGGAGGCCATGATCGAGCGGGTTTGGAAAGACACTTGGAGGCCATGATTGTGCCAACTTGGAGGCCGTGATCGAGTGAGTTTGGAGATGCACTTGGAGGCCGAGAGATCAAGTGAACTCAGAGATGCACTTGGAGGCCATGATCGAGCGTGTTTGGTGATGCACTGGGAGGCCGTGATCGAGTAAACACAGAGATGTACTTAAAACAGTGATCGAGTGAGTTTGGAGATGCACTTGGAGGCCGTTCGAGCAAGATTGGAGGAGTACTTGGAGGTGCGCATGGTACTTCGATTCTATTTATTAGTTAGTTTACTCGCAACCGTGGAAATGTGATGAGGTGAGTTCAACTTTGAGCTCTCATGGATAGCTGGCTGGTGGCGGTCAATCTTTGAGGGAGGAACGGCTGAAGCTGAAGCTACATTCAGGGGTCAACATGTAATCATGAGAATGATGAGCAGACAAACAATCTTGGGTGGATGCTGAACTCAGTGTATGCTGTACTCGGTGAATGCTGTACTTGGTGTATTCTGTTCTCGGTGGTATCTCATAATCATGGTATGGCGAGATAGAGAGAGATAACTTAACTTTGTATTCTGCAATAATGGTACAGTTGTGGACGAGAAAGAGAGATGAGGGACGAAGATAGGAACATCACGGAGGAAACGAGCAGATATGAGAAATCAGGGGTATGATGTGCCTGATTGGGTTGAGAAGAGCACGTAGTGGTGTTATTACTGACTGGATCGGAAGTCGTACCTGCCGTATCGGGAATGGATAATTGACTCGCACCTGAGATTCTCTTGTGTCCCAGTTTCTCAAGATGAATTCCCATCTCCTCTCATCTCTCTCTCTCTCGACCTAAACTCTACCATCACCTAAGCACACAAAGTTAAGTCATATCTCTCTATCTCTGCATGCAATGATTGCGAGGTACCACCGAGTACAGCATACACTGAATGCTGTATACACCCAGTACGGCATACAGCCAGTAATGCATCATCTCAAGATCGACCGTCTCCCACTCCCAGCCAGACTCTCATCGCTCATCTCATGGCAGACCTTGTGGTACTCAATACTCTCCATTCCCACAACGATAAGTTAACGAATGAATAGTGTCTTAGCTCCTGTCACGCCTTCTTCCCGATCTACTGCCTCCAGATTGACCGCCTCCAGATTGACCGCCTCCAGATTGACCGCCTCCAGATTGACCGCCTCCAGATTGACCGCCTCCAGATTGACCTCCTCCATGTACTCCTCCAACCTCGATCGATCGTGGCCTCCAAGTGCATCTCCGAACTCGCCTGATCATGGCCACCAAGTGCATCTCCAAATTTGCACTATTATGGCCTCCAAATGCATATCTGAGTTCACTCGATCTCGGCCTCAAAGTGTATCTCCTATCTTGCTCCATCACGGCCTCCAAGTTCACACATCATGGTCTCCAAGTGTATGTCCAAAGTCGCTCGATTACGACCTCCAAGTGCTTTTCTGAGTTCACTCAATCACGCCCTCTCAGTGCACCTCCAAACTCGCTCGATCACGGCCTTAAAGTGTATATCTAAACTCGCCTGATCAGGGCCTCCAAGTGGATCACTAAACTTGCTCAATTACGACATCCAATTGCTTCTGTGAGTATACTCGATCACGGTCTCACAGTGCATCTATGAGTACACTCGATCTCGGCCTCGAAGTGCATCTCCGAACTCGCTCGATCACGGTGTGGTGAAATGGCGGAGGTCTCACAGCATCCGAAGGGAATTTGTGAGAAAAAGCAGTTCTGGCTCGAGGAGTATTGGAAGATGGTGAGCCTTCGATTACAGTCTAGTACCATCTGCAGCCGGATTGACAGTATGTATATATAGAGAGATACCCTTATAGATAATACATGCCATATTATGATGTAGTGAATCTTGTGACTGTAACAAAGACGAAATGCCTTGTGGTTATGGAACCCTCAGAACCACTGCTGGGAAAATATGGCTGCGCAGAGGTCTCAGCTTCCCCAAAAATTGACTATCCTATACGTCAATTATCAAAGCATCCCGAGTGTACCTCTATAACTGCAAGTGCTTTGAGGACCACTTGAGATTGCTCTTGCAGAGTCTGAAAGAAATTTGCTTAGCTGCAGAGAGGCTTTGGAGCATCGGGAAGTACTTAAAAGCACTGGTGGTGTCAACCGGACTGTCTTGGAGGTTGACGTGTGGCTTCCGAACCGATTTAGATTTTGCTGAGGCAGTTCTCTGCCAAGCTGAGTGGCTGTGATGGTGGGAAAAGGAGTTTCCTGCCATAACCCCTCCCTGGCACATTGTGCGAAGCACACCTCTCCTCTTCCATATAACTGTATACGCAAATCTGAAAGTAAATAAGAATACCATAAACCCAAACCAAAGACACAGATGTAGACTTATAGGAAAAACACAAACATACACTCAAAGGAAAAACACAAATGTAGACAGAAAGGAAAAACCATGAACAGAAAGGAAAAGCACAAACCCAAATGATGAACTTTAAGACTCTCACTTCTACATCAGCAAAATGTAAAATTGCTCGGAAGTCATAACTTAACGACGCAGCTTTTCTGAATAGCCACACCGATCCTTCCAGAAGGTTTCAGAAGCTCCTGAATAGGCTGAATGTAAAACGATGTGCTTCTCAGGTACTTTGACAGTACTTTCAGGTGTTCTTCAATGCTTCGTGAAGTAGTGGATCAGAATACAAGAATATTCTAAAGAGTATGAAGTTGTCTTCGGAATACTATATAATTATGCCTTTAAGTTGCTAAAATATCTGAGCTGCTGAGACTATGACACTCGTCTCCAAGACAATTCCGGTGCACCTGGAGCCAGACTCACCAGGAGTGATAATATATAATGTCTATATCCAATAGTAAAATTCAATAAACTATCTCACAGCTATACACCTGAATCAGGCATTCTAATCTAATTAATATACAGTCCAGTAGGTATCTAAATCAACATGATTATTTACAAGCCATATTCTATCGATGCCACCCGATGTAGCATTCTCCCGCACTAAATGCGCAGGTCCAACTATCGATCCAATGGGTACAATATGCATCTTATTCGTCTGTTTGACAACCTGGATGCACCCGTCAACACAATTAGCCCAACCATGAATATCTTTGTACTTTGTTGGAATCACCACCGTGTATTCTTGAGCTTGAGGATGCAATACCCATAGCTGAGTATTCTTGCACCTCTTCGAAAAGTTCAATATTGTGTTGTTGGCTGGCAGCCACTGCTGAAATTGGAGGATCTGATCTGGTGGAGTCCAACTGAAGTATAATACAAGAAAAGATGGAATTCATCCTTGGAAGTTGTTATCGAGGTCATTCTCTTCACTCTGCGTATACTGGACCAAGATGTTATGAGCTTCAGGCATGATCCCTTGGTTGGCATTGGTACATTCTCCCTTGAAATCAAGTTCGAGACACTCAACAGAAGTCAGGTTGTGAAATGGTTGACAGTAATACAACAGCCCATTCTGGAGTTGAATAAATAGACTGTCTGTGAGAATATTCTGATCATATCCGAGCACGAGCCCACCAACTTCGTGTCCCCAGTCCTCTTCAATTTGCGAGCTGAATGGCTGTCCAAAGTTGGGAATTCTGAAATCTTCTGATGCATCTCTGAGTGAAGTTAATTTGATACTTCTGCACACTCTGCTGACATGGGTTTCTCTCAAATGATATACCTACTGTGATACAGGGCGAATAATGGGCTCATCCTGAATGGTCTGGATACGTAACAGATGGGCTCTGCATGTACTTCGCCGTTTATCAGGAGCGGAAAGTACTTTGAAAACCTTTGCAGAGTCAATATTGTACCAGCCTTTGAGTGTAAGATATGACAGTGTCTTCTCCAAATAGTCAAGACCAGGACACCAGTCATTGTGCTTGAGCATCCGTTGGATTCAATTGGCGTTGGTGCTAGATTGATTTTTCTCTTTCACATTGGTGATATGTAGCCATTCAGAAATATCAGTGGTAAAATTGTGACCAGAATCCATTCACCCAATTGACTGTGATATATGGCTGACAAAATGCATCTTTGGATATCCGAAATTAATCACATGCTGTTCAATGCTTCGCCGGAGCGACTGAAAGCCAATTGTCTCCAACCAAGCATCAAACCTGATCAAGCGGATGGAGAATTCCGTCTTGAACTTCTTCTCTTCATGCGAGGTGATGCCACTAATTTCTCTCTCCAGCTGGATAATAACCTGCTCCGTATCCGCCAAGCTCCAGGTCGTGGCTTCTGTCTCAGCATCACATAGGTGGACCTGGATCTGCAGAGGCTTGTCAGTAGTTATATTTGGCACCCCGTAAGCCTCGACTTTGGCAGCACTTATTTTTAGGGCAAGTTCTTCGGCGAACTTGCTTCTGGGAACGGTTGCCTTGGTCCCAACTTCCTGCGATAGTTGTCACTGATGAGGTTGGAATAATCTATCGAAAAGCTTGTGTGTAGCAGGTGTCACCTGATAGATGTTGCACTCGAATTGCTCAATTGCCTCCTGACGATCAGCGTCTGACTATATGGTTGCTGCTTGTTGGGCTCGGTTCAGTGGCACCTGAAATTGCCTACGTTTTGTTGTGGAAACCTTTTCAACCCCATACACAAGGGCCTCCATTGCAGCACGAATCTTATGAATCATTTGTTCGCGTAACTGAAGGGATTCCGTTGCCAACAGGTCATCCACTTTGGCCTTTGCAGACTTCGACATATTCTGTTCTCAAAAAATACCCTTCTTCTGGTAAAATTGCTTCAGTTCATCGTCTAGTGTTTTGAGGGACAGATCTGAGTAACTTTGTTTGCTAGCAAGTAGAGAGAATTGACATAATGCGCGCACAGCTCCTGTTACCATTTCATCGGAGGCTGTTTCCACCACAGTTTCCCCGTCATCCTTGGAGCAGTAAAGAATTGGACCGTAATTCACTGCCAGTGTTCTGATTATTCCCCTGATCCCTTTACCTTGCTAGGTTCCGCATTTCAATGAATTCAAGGGTTGACAGAAGTGCTGGAGGCCGGGATATTGTGGCACCGATGTGAATCGATTGTCAAATTGATCCTTGTCATTTCTAGCTTTCAGGTATATGAGCAGCCAGTGCAATAAGTCTTTAACTAAACCCAGGAGCAGCTGATGCAATTCATCAGGCTGCCAAAGCCGATGGACATTGCAGAGAGGGTATTGCCAAAACTGGCTGCGGATTGGGTGGACACCTACAGTGTGCAGAGCATTAAGATTATTGTCCTCCAGCAACTCTGAGTCAAAATGCTGGTCTCTTGAGTTATTGAGTGGTCAAAAAGTTGAATGCCCCATCCGCGTACCTGTAGGAATCTCACACATTGGGCATGAGCCAAATGAGACATGAGTAATTATGACTTGTTTCGGATAATCCCTGACCAAGGCTGCCAACAGAGGGTAACATTGTCGCTGGAATCCATCTGCACAATCCCATCTCAAGCCAAGGCCAGTGATGTCAACATGCCTAAGTTGAGACAGCACAGTTCAAACCATGGAATGCCATGCTTCGTCAATGTTTTTGGCACCTTTCGGAGGACAGGGAATCAACCCAACAAGAATCAAGGTGTTCTCTTCAGGAGTACAAAGGATATCTTTTTGATTATTACCATTTGTGAGATACAGCGGCCAGGCATTCTGATTGCCTGAAAAATTAGTCAAGTGAGTCTTGTCAGATGCACATATGACTGGCACAATCGTCGCTCCGGTAGGAAGTTGATCCTATGTATCCCACGACTAATCGCCCGTATTTATGTCAGTGTAGATTCAACGGCTCTCATAGTCAGTGACACGCACCGGTTCAAAATCGAGATGCGTCTGAACTGGGAGATGTACCAAAAGGAACTGGATACATTTCCTAATATCCCTGTAGTATAATGTTCCGAAGATATGTGAATCATCTTCAATCCAACTAGCATCACCTAGCCCAAAATTGAGTACAGAGAGGAGCTTTCGCACGGCATCTGCTGATTGGAATGATTCAATTTTGAAGTTGTCCAGTCCATGTCTGAGATGTTGATCAATCCATGCTTTCATTTGCTGGCTAATCGACTGAGCTTGCTGAAAGTCGTGTGCGGGCCGAAATGAATACCATGGATTCTATTGTTCTGAGTACCTGCGATGCTTGTTGTACAATCCAGCTGCTTTGCCATATGTTTTCCCTCCTGCATTTTCCATGCCAACTACCTGCCTATGAGCCTTTGTCTTGGTTGGATCAGGGGTACAGGTGAGATCTGGCTGCTGAGGGTTGATAGGTTCTGCTTTGAGAGTATCTTCAGGTGGCGGTGCACCCGGTACGTTGTCTATGAGGAGATCATTAATTGACAGCTTGTTGATGACTATTCAGGTGCACATACCGTAGTCAGACCAGGATGGCTCAGGGTGATCCCAGCTGGCAGGTGTTAAAATCCCATTGGGTAATAGCCTTTCATTCCTCGATATTGGGTGATATTGTTGATATTGAGCTTCTAGTCAGTTCTCATTGGATAATTTCTTTTTGCATATACAGCATTGAACATGTTTCTGGCAAGTGTTGACTATCTTTGAGAAACACTCAGTGTTCTGACGAATTGGGATGATTCTTTAGGGGGTATTGTTCGTTGCTGGATTTGACCCTCAGGGATATTATTTGAAAGTGAGCTAACTCAGGTTAGCGTATCATGTTCAAAGCCACATCACACCCCACCAAGTGTTAGAGGAGGGGTAAAACAAAGTGACCTCACCATCAGTTTTCTTCCAAACTAGCATCAGGTACAATTGGCCTGATCATATACTACATCTTTACAGCAGTGTGTAGATTATATCTACGCTCGAGCGTCAAGCAGCGGATAATATCAGCTCTATACACTGAATAGGTAAGTGTACTAGCTGGCTGTATGTCCGCTCATCGAGAACTTGATAGCCTGGAAGGATGCTTTCATCAGTAACGATTCTTGACTTTCCGGCGCATTCTGAGAAGAAAACGAGGTTTGCACAAGGAGCTCAAAAGGAAGCAATCACTGTTGCTGTTCGACTAACAGGCCTCATATTGAATGAAGACGTAGGTGGTACACACACATTGTGAGAATAAAATGCCTAGTCTTGCTAATCTTTCAACTGGATATTATCTTGTATCCCAGATCCTGGTTTATCAATTTGAGCATATAAAAAAGAATGACAGGAAGTGTGAGTTATGATTTCTTATTCTCAGCCGGGTTTCAAGTGATCAAAGGTGCAGTGAAACACCACAGTCTGTGACAAAGAAGATGGACATAAGAGGCCTTCAATCCGCTGAAGATCACTGCTACCTCCAATATTCTCCACTATACTTCGCTTCGTTCGAAATCACCAATTGAATTGATAATTTGTTTACTACCATCTTTTGTTCACACATAATGTCGAATAACAGATCTCCACTGAAGACAACCAATATGGCTCCAACAGGTGGGTTGTTTGGCTCACAACAACGCTCCGAGGACAATGTGGGAGCAGCAGATAATAATGCTGGAAATGCACCAAGCAAAGACACTCAGTTCGGGCAACCCCCAACTCAATTTATCCACAACTGGGGTATTGTTACCTGCCTTGGCAGGCACCATTTCCAGGTGCTCCTCAGTTCTACCACCCTGCCCCATTGATCATGACACTAAGCTCACAACCAAGCTCACTGCCAACCCAAGCATATCCGAGTTATGGGCCACCGTGGCAAGGATACAATTTCCCCCAAGGAGGTTATGGTAGACCCCAAATGTTCCCCCCTCAGCTATTCACAGGACAGGGGCCATCATCCCCAAGCGCACCATGGGTGCCTCCAGCACCGCCTTGAAACAATCCAGTCATTCGGCCGACCTCTAATGCCTCAACTCCATATCGATAACTTCCCGGCGCAGCTGGAAGACCCCACATTGGGCTTCCAACGAAACGATTTCAGCCTGCCGCGGAACCAGGCAGTACAGATGTTGCAGGGATTTTGGACTTGCCCCCATTACCAGAGATTGCTTATAACGAATTCGATGAAGAATATGAGAGCGATGATTCGTCGGACCTGGGTGGGACGCAATGCAAAGCCCCAATGAGCTTCAAGCAAACTGAATTCTCCTTGAAGCAATTTGCCAAAAGGATGGGGCAGCCCAACTTTAGTATGTTCAACAAGTGGAAGAAAGTATGGGTGGCTGAGATCCTGGAGAAACAGCATTATTCCATTATCCCGGGACAGAACTGTTCAAAACAGCTGAGAGATGTACCTCTCCAGTGGGAGACAGCGGTTGCAGATTATTTGGAAACATTCGAGACCTGGCTGCCTTAGGAAAATTTTGATAATGCCGAATGGATTCGGCGACAGTGGGCGGAGATGGTTTTGAAGAAATGTGCAAGTGAGGTTCGGGAGGGGAGGAAGAAGGGGAGGCAAGGCAGCAAGCGAGCAGTGACGGATTTGTCAGAGCAGGCAAGCAAAAAAGCGAGTGGTAACCTTCCAGAGTTGCCAAATACAACTTTCATAGTTGTGATTCATTGAGTGCCAAATGGCAACAATGACCAGATATCCAGCATGCAACTCGAAGTTTTGTACTCAGATGTGAGGGACTCGGAGGAGCTGGTCGATTTCATTGAAAAAAATTGTTGCCCGAAAAAACCTTACATTCTGACAGCGTTGTACAAATGCAACTTGACGCAGGAAGAATTGGATGAAGAGTATATGGGATTATACACACCGGGGCAAACAATGAATAACCCTCTACATGGTCAGATTTCGTACAACAGTTCCCTTTCCAATGCCTTCAACTTGAAACTGGGACACGATGTGAAACTATTTTTGGTAGAAATGATGTCAGCTACAGGAAAGGATAATGCCAAGCACATAATGAGACTGGCCAAGGTAATCCTTGTTAGCTGTGTAAATGGTAAGTTATGCCCACAGTTAATCACAGTATACTTAGGCTTCAGAGGAATCCAATGAACATGAAAGAGTGGCGGATGAGGAGGCAGGTGGGAATGAAATTGATAGTATGAATGTAAGTTCTGATTGAGTGAATAAAATTGAGTACATATTATTGGGTCCAAATGCTTCTCTGTGAAATACCTAACAACTCGATGAATTCCAGGAGTGCCAGAGTATAAGCCGATCTGCCCAGCTTACCTCGGAGAAACTGAAAGAGATCGTTCATGATGCCAAGAAGACCGACCAAGGTGCAAGAGAGGTTCAGGAGCAAGTGGAGGATGGCAAGGAGGTTCTCGATCCAGATATTTCCATTTCAGTATTGAGCACTGTTCTCAACACAATCAATAACGAATTTGATTATGGGTGTCTTGATGAGGCAGTTAGGCTTCTGAATGCCCATCCTATTCGCCAATCAACAGAGGACCATGTTCCAGGCCACAAGTATTCAATTCCAGGCCTGCCCAGAACTGAGATTCTGGCACACCAGGTTTGGGCGATCTGGTTCATCGTGGGTAGATGAGTTTGGTATGCTAATATGCCAGGAGCACTGCTGGCGGATGAAATGGGTCTTGGAAAGACTTTCACCTTGGTTGCAGCGGTAATGCTTTGCAAATTGGTGACTAAGAAAGTTCTAATGGGGTTGCCACTGTCCATTTTATTGGGGAATACTCTTGAAGAGTGGGTGTTTTTGGCGTACAATGACTTTCCCCCCATTGTAGGTGAAGAACGGGAGTGGTATCCTCTCCGGAGATTGAATTCTGTGCCCTGCTGCCTGTTGGAGATCCAGACAACACAACCTCACCGGGATCCAGCACTTATATCGGACCATGAACCAATCTTGGTAGTTACAATGCCCGGAGTGGCAGAGACCTTGAAGACTGTCATCGAGGAGATGACACAAGAAACCGATTTCAAACTTGTCAACCTGTTGCTCGCTGAAAATGGGGATCTCACCCAGGAGGATCTGACTACCACTATTGATGAGCCAGAGAACCGATGGAATATCCACCTTGCATCATATGATACTTTGACATCCAAAGTGAAATTATCAAGCAATGGCCAGCTCTAACACTGTTCATAGAGTTTTGGGATTTTTGATCAATCTCATATGTATAAGACAAAAAATAGCGTGGGCTGGAGAATTGTGCTGAATGTGCAAATTTTATTCAAGCTTGAAGTCACTGAAACACCAGGTTTCCATTCACTCTATGACTGGTGTTATCAGATGATGTGGCTGTTTTCAGTTGCGCCTGCAGATCCAGAGGATGAGACTGTGATGGAAGCGCACGGTGCCGATGCACTGTATTCCGCTGTGAAGAGTTTGATGCATGCCATCCGCACTGAAGACAAAGACGCTCAACAGGATGCGGCACACCGGATGATACAGATTGCAAAGCCCTGGATGATCAGGAGGTGGTCAGAATGGAAACTGGCAAATGGGAAACCACTGCTTGCGATACTAAAGCAGAATGCACACCTTGTTGAACTCGAATTGACTGAGAATAAGCAAGCAAAACTCAAGACTCTTGTCGAGAGATACACTTCACGGGGTGCTGCAGGGGCATGGAGGGTACAGACATGCCGGCTAGTATGTTGCTCATTTGTATTGGGAGACACTGAGGATCGGAAAGAGGTTTCAGGACAATGGTACGACAAACGGCCACTCGATACTTGGGTGGATTCTCTGATTTTTCAATGGCTGAGTGTAACATTTCTACCAATGCATGTCAAGGAATCTGCGGAGTATCCCGAACCTGATGAAGACGAAGCATCAAATGGGGCGCTCCTGGACGAGCCTGAAAGTAATAAAAGCCCCTTGTCTCCTGCACCTCCACCTCAACAGGCCATGCTATTTTGTCCTCTGACAGGTCAAGTTCGTCATTTGAAGTGGTTGCTCACAAAGTTTTTTCCAGATCATTTTGATATTTTCTACTTGTATTCAGAAATGGGCAACGATGAGCGGACAGAAATGCAGCTCAAATTCCAAGATTTGGCAAATCCCTCTGTGTTTGTAACTACACCCAAAGAGGGTGGGACGGGCCTAAATCTCGCAGCAGCAAACCATGGGGTAATACCTCAGACGTTCTGGGTATTGAATGAGCAGCAGCAGGTATTTGGATGGGTTGTCCAGCTGGGGCAAAACAGAGTTCCACACACATGGCTATTGAACACTGGACGCAATGGTTATGATAACAGAGCGAGTGATCTCCACCAGCTGTCTGGAGTGGCTCAAATGAGAGTCGTGCACAGTCTGATGAGCCGACCGAATATCACGACGATGATGATATACTGGATTCTGGAATGGCAGCAGGAGCATAAGAAACAGTTCACGGAGCATGGAGATTGCGTGCCGTCAGATGGTGAGGATGAACCATAACTATCAGGGTAGTGAAATCAAGGTACAGCTCTTTAATCATTCAACCAACACAATCTCACCAACTGATGCAAAATAGTCAACTGGTATGGAGAATAAGGCCCAATTGTGGAGTCCGGGAGTATTGGTTAGAGTTCGATTCCATTTCGTTTTAGTTGATTATTGTGATGAATATGAGATGATGTCAATGGTAAACAGATATCTGGTAAACTAAATCAAAGCCTCATTTGGCTGAACCAATATGTGATGAAAACCAGGTGCGCCAGATCAATGGAGGACTAAGTGAAATTCCGCGTTGCTGTCTATTTGCTTGGGAGAATCAGTCAAAGCTGTAGGTCACTACACATCTTCATGCAATATTGTTCGTGTGGAATTGTGACACTGCAATCTGCGAACGACATTGATCTTTTTAGGTGTGCCTGAACCTCCGAGTTTGATTCCAATATTAGTTCCTTGTCTGTTTTAGGAGCACTGGATACTAGAGTCACGAAAGGATTCGGGATATTCTCTGAATCTACAAGGTTGAATAATTTACAGTCGATTGCACAAGAGAATTTCTGTCAACTTCTCGACTCTCTTGAAATTGATCCAGTACTGTATCTCTCTAATCATCTAGGGAGAGAAAGGCTGTCTAAGCAATACCTAGTGAATATCTCGTATCCTAAGACATGGCTGGCGTATTCCAGGCTTATCCGAGGAATACAGCCATGTATTTTCTCGCTCAGAAATGAAGTTCAGACACACCACAGATCTACTCTCCTGTCGAGTGTGATGGTCTCAGATTTGACACTGCACGCATAATCTATTCAATGACTAATTTTGACAATGCAGGCACTAATTATTCACATATGATCCCACTCCAGACACGTCTCGGAACCGTGAATACCCACATTGCATTACCTTTGAATCTGTAGCTGGCATCACAAAGATTGTCATCTTGTCAGACACTAAACTTGTAGGTGCAGGTGCGGCTGATCACATTCCAATCTAGCATAATATCTGAATCTATGCTTGATCAGTATGTGAAGGCCACCACATAACTGCCATAACTGTCATCCTCTGTGTCAACCTATGCTTTAGAGAAAGGTGTCCACCACACGCTTACCATAGATGCACAGCCATGGGCGATAAGGAACCACACCTAACTGCATTTCGACATCGAAGTATGTTCGGACCTTACATTGCCGAGATCCTAAAATAGCATCTGTCATTCGAGCTCCATAATAAAGCTGCAGCTCGAGAGAGTAAACCTCAATTGACAGCTCCTGCTCAGCTATTGTCCAGATGACCGGCAACTTCCGCTAACTTGTATACCACACTTCCTCGAATGGTCTTAAATTGAGAACGCTTCTAATGCAGACTTAACTACATTTTGACTATCTTGTTAATTTGGGCTGCGAACACCATATCTTAAAATAGATTATGTGAACCGATTTCCATCAAGAGAGCTCAATGAGGTCGAATTTCAAAGCCAGTATCTGCCCAGCAGCTCAATCAGTGAGCGGCAAACTCCCGCCAACCTCATTTGTTGAATGCCTGATACTCGTGACAAATCAAGAATAGACGATATCTGATTTCTGCCAAGTTCCAAATTTCAAGAGTGCATGAGGACCAAATGGTGATGAAAGCTCGAGTTAAGAACAGGCAGTTTCTGTGAGTACAAGTAATTGTCAAAGAAAGGTGAGCCTACAATCTCAGCCATTACATTAGATTGAATCCTATATGCCGACTCAATGCTTGCTGCACCTCAATTGGCCAGAACATCGTGGCGTTATTTGGCTTTCTGCTGTCAGATGAAACCTCATGACGAAATCATATCGTTCTAATGCACTGCTTTCAACCCCAACGTTTATGTTAAGTCAACATTGTAGCATTGAGACTCATAATGAGTTCGTGATTAATGATGCGGTGTTTACAAGATATTATGCGCAACATCTTAATGTGAGGGACTATCTATGACCCATTCACTAGCAATCTTGGCATTGACGACAACTGGAATTGATTAGATTACCCCTGAATCTTCGTTGTTCCTTTACCGTTCTTTCTCTAGGTTGAAACTCTCCTTTGTAAACGCAAATCCTCCGTCTTCTCTTACACTGACTGCATCTATATTGTGATCCAGCAGACTCAGACTGCAAAAAGTGAAGTTCTGCAAACAACATTGCCTAATCGACCGCTAACTTTCATTCAGAATCCTAAAACAACAGAATATTATGAAAATAGGGTGTCCATCCAACTGGTATACCACATTCGGAGATTCATCTTTATCTACTATCTTCAACAAACTCAGTATGGACCCATGTAACTGTAACTGCTACCACTCACCTAGGTCCCAACTCTATCCTCCGTCCAAGTCCTTCATGATTTGTCAACACACTGACAATTCTGTGCTATGCAGTCAACAATCATATGCTCGAAGTAGAGGCATAATGAACTACCTTTGGCGGAGTAATATGCAGGAGGGATAATGATCAACCTATTTCTCAGTATTCCATATGTCCGGTCCTCAGAGATAGATAGCGATACAATTATGGTAATATCTTGAGTTCTTCAGGTGAGTCTTGCTTAATTCTAGATACGTTGGCTTAAACCAACCTCCAATTCTTACATCAATAGCGTCCATGAATATGAGTGCTAACATTCGGGAAGTGTGGGCATGAAGAATCCATCTAATCTGGTGCACCAGACGCTTCTTAAATCACAACAAAGAACTAGCTGCGACAATACAAATATGAACCGCTGACATGTCTTCCGGACTTTTTCCAGGCACTGCTCAAATTGCATCCTCCTCGGCCGTACGTTACTTTTGCCGGGCATGCCACCAATTGCATCCTCTTCGACCGCGAGTTACTTTGTTACCCTGTACTCCTGTCAATCTATTAAACTTCCTACTATATTTACCCTGATATACTTCTCTCTATATTCCAACTTCACTTCATCAATCTTGGAATCTATGGCCAGCCAGGTGAGGAATTACTATTCACAGAACAATCAAGAAGCACACCTTGAGACAGCACTTGCACGTGCACTCATGAATTCAGCCAATCATCATTGCCAATCAAATGTTTGAACCTCAAACTCAGATTTTAAGTATAATGTTGGAGAAAGCTAATGCGTGGGTTATTAATCTGATGAAGCAGGATGATGACGATATTGATCGGGAGATCAGCAATGACAAAAGTGAAGACTTTGGAGAGTTCACCTTGTCATCCAATATCGAAGTAGATGATTTGGACAAACGGCAGGAAGTCCTACATCCAGACCAGGCGCGCCATGATGAGACAATACGAACTACGAGGGTTCCACTGCCAAAGAAACGGAGCAGTGCCAATATTGTCATTGCCAACACTCCACTTCCAAATCCACGACATCTAGTCGGGGCCATCGCAGCACCATTGCTCAAATGCCAAAAGTCAGCAATCAACATATCACGCGAGTCTGACATTGTTCAGAAGCTTGTGATTCCCAAGGCCGGTGGAGACCAGAATGTTCCTCCACCAAAAGCCGGTGGAGATCGCAACATTCCGCAACACCAAATGGATACTTTTGAAATAGTGAATCAGTTCATGGAGGCAGTCATATTCACAAATACTCCATGGCCAATTATTTCCGATGAAAAGTACTTGATGGTTGACGAAGCTTGGCAACTAGCCATCGAGGCTCAGGATCCTCAGCAGGCATTAGCAGGTGCTCCAGTAGGTGCACCATTGATGAGTCAATTGCCCAGTGGTCCATCTCTTGAAATCTATCCTCAAGCCAGAGCAGCTGTAAGTGTATATTCTGTTTTCTGCTCCTCGATTGAACTTATGATAATACTAAACCTCGAAACATACATAGTTACAACTCAAGATACATACTATTCGAGGGCGTTTGCCAGATGGAGCTCGTCGACCTATTGTCTGCAATTACCTGTTGGATATAGGATCGGAGACTGAACAGCTAATCTAAGTTAAGGACCTCCTGTTTGACGATGCTAATCTCTGAAAGGTCATTGATGATAAGAAGTCCTGGTTCACGCGGATGGAAGTGCGTGACTTAATCTACCATCAGTTTTTCTTTATCGCCAATAGCTTGGGGCAAAAGCCGACCACATCGCAGTTCTTTCAACCACACACACCGCAGATGCTAGCGCTTGTTGCTGCCATTATTCATTGTGCGCTGTCTGAGTATGCCACTGCAAAGAATGGTACAGTTATGTTTTCTCAAGATGAATCTCGAGGTAAATTTTAGCCTTCCATGGTGATAGATTGTATTACTGCCGAAGCTATTGCACTCATCAATTTCACATGGTGGGGCTGCTTCATACCCCCCCCCCCCCCCCATGGTGCTCCTCCGGGATGATAGACGCTCCTTAATGCCCGTCGGCGCACTTCAATCCAAACCTTTTGGATATTACAAATCGAGCCAGACGACATTGGAATTCAATTTCGCCCACTCATCAGGCCTGAATCATTCGAAAATTCAATGAGCGCCTCCAGCTTCTTTGCGCCGTTGATGAATTTTATGTTCCTGCATTTGTCTGCCTTGATGATATGGGAGATTCAGTGGATGACATTGAGACAATGTTCGATTGATATCATTTGGATCGCTTTGTTGGGTTATTGTTTCACTCTTACCTACTTTCATTTTTGACTCACTCGCCATTTTCTTTGGTTCTTCTTAATGTAGCAATGCAAACAATAGAATGTTGATGAGATGCTGGGTACTATAGTATGATTCAGAAGTTGATAATGAACAATAATCTATACATCATACATGGAGGGTATTCTTATTGCTCGTGTACATTCAGAGAATCACAGACAATGCCTGCAGTTCTTCGAATGAATATCCCTAAGAACCTGGCATCTCTCAGCGTTAGTTTGAGATTCCCGCATTGGTTGGGCGATAGTCCCAGGTGCTTCCAACTTTCTGACAACTGCGCCAATGGTGTTCTCATACCAGTCATCAGAGATCCCAGTTACTCCGATGGCCGACTGGAATCCCCTTCTAGGGTCTGGTTCTCGTCTGAAATTGATGCTTCTAAGTTTACTCTCCACCTCCTCTCAGACACTACTGGAAGCTCCCAGTGACTAAAATACATTTTGCTGATATTGCGCACTCGCTTTCTCTTGCCACCATCTATCTCTGCTTTCCATTTTCCATAACCACTTGCGAAGTACGAGAAGTTGCCAAGTTGATTATTGAATTGAACTATTGCTTCACACATTGCATACATGGCTGCTGTAATTTGTGCACAGGCCTCTCTGCACAACTCGGGGTCTTCGTTCAATGCTTGCTGGAAGATAGGTAGGCCTTTGTAGTCCATTTTTCTCTGGTGGGTTGCCAATATCTTTGGTTCGTCATCAATCATTCTCTTGCAGTCCGGGTGAAGGTTAAGACATTCTTGCACGCAGCTCACGTAGTCTTCATCTTTGGTGTCGTGGTGGTCGGAACTGCCACTTCTGCTGCCAGGAGTGGTAGGCTGGTCAGGTTTTAGGGTGCTCATATGCTTAGGATCAGTACACGTATCTGGATTCATACCGGCCTCTTTCCTGGTTGGAGCTGGCGCGCCATACCGGCGTCTATCTATGAGGGTGCTGGCAGGATCTTACCGGCGTGTTTCTGGGTGGGCGCTGTCAGGATTGTACCAGGGTCTTCCTCAGTCGGAGTACTGGTTCCATCCTCAGATGCAATCTTGGCCAGGTCCATCACAAGCCCTCCAACGTTCCACTCATCCATTTCCATTCTTTCCCCTCGGTTGATACCGTTGGTGGTGGAAGCATCTTGCTCTTATCGGGGGATGGAGGTAGTACAGATATTCCATGGGTGGCAGGCGGTATCCCATGGTCAGCAGGCAGTGCTGATAGTGAGATGGTATAAAGCCAGTTGGTGTTATTGCCATCATCTATGCCCGGATAGTAACTAAATGTCATTACTATCCCCCAGTACCATTCCAGACCCATAGCTTTGTAGTGGATTCCTTCTTGCAGCTGAGGGCAGCCATTATCTAACATCATATTAGCTTCCTGGAAGTCACCTGAATTATACCACTTGTTCACTATCTACTTCCGGTTAAGCTTGGTAAGAGGGTTGTAGGAGGCCCCATTGAGGCATATCTTCGCTAAGCCGGGATCCCTGGATGTTTGGTTGGTGATCGCGGTGAATCACATACACTTCTGACTTCCGCTAGTGTCGCTTAATATTTAACGCTGTTCGGGATTGTGTTGCACGAGGTCTCTCAGCCTCTTCGTTGTCCGTGTCTTCCCCTGCGGTGTGGAGCGACGTTGTGTTATCATCTCCCTTACCCTTCCCAAGATGTCGAGAGAGTTAAGGAAGTCATTGTATCGCTTGAATTTGAACTTCTTCGAGTCAAGGTTTCTCTCCCCGAAGTTTGACAGCAAACTGACCTGGGCGTTGCCGGCATTGGTAATCTTGACAAGGAGATTATATATCTTGAGCAGGAAATTTGTGTGGCTTTTAGGGGCGAGATCCCAGGCCACAATCGCTATAGCTTCTTGTATGAATTCGACAGGTTAATTGGCGCATAATCCCCTGCTGAGGGGTGATAATGTCTGTGACGATAGCGTTACTGGAGAGGGGTCGCGACTCACGAGTAGTGTTAGGAATGGTTCTGGACCATTACTTCGGATCTGGGTCCGGGTTTGAACCGAACCGGAGCCAGATCAGCGGTCCAGGTCATTAATAAACCCGAACTGTCACTTCGGGTACGATTCAATCGATATCTCTCTACCCATCTGAATTGGGCAGGTTCTCAGCGGGTTCTTCAACAGGTCCATGTGTAAATACATATAACATGCTTGCCTTTGCTATTTGATTATAGTACTCAATCAAAATCCATTATTCAACATCCAGGAATCACATTTTGCATGTTTTGCATGTTGCGAAATTGACAATATTTTAATTCATGTTTTTCTTTTAATAATCTGTATTTTGGACCATAGGGGAGGGCAATAGTTCATTTATAACCTCAAACGTCCATGCGATGCGTTCATTATCCGATCTGCATCACCATCAATTGATGACCCTCAGTTGATGCTGGATTGACAGATATTGTCAGAATGGCGCCATGACCGTGTCACTTTCTCTTTTGCGCATACTGGGTGGCAAAACTTCGGTTATGGATAGCAGCAAGCAAATCACTTCTAAATTACCTTCTTTACAAGACCAAATATTGTGGAGGCTCCATTGACGATTGAGGTGTAGTGGCATTGACACAGACCATAATGCTTACAAAGTCTGCCAAGACTTTCATTATGAGTACATGTCGTAACACAGCCCTTGGATTATGCAAGATGCAACACCCAAAATCATTGACGCTCTGTTGATGCTCATTTTCAGACTGGGGCTGTGACCATGTCGCGATCTCTTTGGCGCATAACGGCTGCCAATACGTTGATTATCGGTAATTGCTGTAGCACAGCCCTTGTATTATACAAGATGCAACACCCAAAATCGTTGACACTCTGTTGACACTATGTTGACGCAGTGTTGATGCTCTGTTAACGCTCTATTGACGCTCTGTTGATGCTCTGTTGATTCTCAGTTTGTGGTGTAGCAGTGTCGACACACACGATATCGCCTATAAAAGCTGCCGATACTTCAATTATGGGTAAATGCCGTAGCACAGCCCTTGGATTATACAAGATGAAATACACAAAATCGTTGACGCTCTGTTGACGCTCATTTTCAGACTGGGGCTGTGACCATGTTGCGATCTCTTTTGCTCATAACAGCTGCTAATACGTTGATTCTGGGTATATGCCGTTGCAAAGTGGTTGGATTATTCAAGATGCAATGCCCAAAATCGTTGACACTCTGTTGACACTCTGTTGATGCTGTGATGATACTGTGTTGACGCTCTGTTGATGCTCTGTTGACGCTCTGTTGACACTCATTTTGTCGTGTCGCAGTATCGACAAACACAATATTGCCTGTAACGGCTGCCAATACTTTGATTATGGTAAAATGCCGTAACACAGCTATTGAATTGTACAAGATGCAACACACAAAATCGTTGAGGCTCTGTTGACGCTCATTTTCAGACTGGGGCTGGGACCATGTTGCAATCTCTTTTGCTCTTAACGGCTGCCATTACATTGATTCTGAGTATATGCTGTAGCAGAGTGCTTGGATTATTGAAGATGCAACACACACAATCGTTGACACTCTGTTGACACTCTGTTGACGCTGTGCTGATGTTGTGTTGACGCTCTGTTGATGCTTAGTTGACGCTCATTTTGTCGTGTCGCAGTATCGACACACACGATATTGCCTATAAAGGCTGCCAATACTTCAATTATGGTTAAATGCCGTAGCACAGCCATTGAATTATGCAATATGCAACACACAAAATTGTTGACGCTCTGTTGACGCTCATTTTCAGACTGGGGCTGTGACCATGTCGCTTTCTCTTTTGCCCATAAAGGCTGCCAATACATTGATTATGGATAACAGCGATCAAATAGCTTCCCAATTGACTTACTTCCAAGACCAAAAATCGTTGACGCTCCATTGAAGCTCATTTTCAGAATGTGGCTGTGACCATGCCAATTTCTCTTTCGCCTATAAAGGCTGCTGATACGTTGGTTATGAATAACAGTGAGCAATGCGCGTTCCAATTGACTTACTAACAAGACAAAAAATTGGTGACGCTCCGTTGACGCTCAGTATCATAATGTGGCTGATAGCGTGCCGTGGTCTGTTTTGCCTATAAAGGTTGCCAATCTGTTGATTATGAATAACAGCGAGCAAATCACTTCCCAGTTAAGTTGCTTCCAAGTCTGAAAATCATTGACGCTCTGTTGGCATTCATTTTGAGAATCGGCCTGTTACCGTGTTGGTTTCTTTGTCGGCTATAAAGGCTGGCAATACTTTGGTTATGCATAACTGCAAGGAAATCGCTTCACAACTAACATACATACAAAACCAAAAATCATTGTCGCTCCGATGACTCTGATGTTCAGCATTGGACAGTATCCATGTCACTTTGTATTTTGCCAGTCAAGGCAGCCAATATGTGTGTTATGAATAACAGCATGCATCTCGCTTTCCAATTAAGTTACTTACAAGACCATAAATCATTGACGCTCCATTCACACTCACCATAAACATGTCCTAACTGTTGTTTTATGGATAATAATTTTGTACAAATAATCATATAGTCATTATTGACAGCCAATGTACAAATTCTATCAATACTCAGTTGCATGCAAAAGCTTTGTGGCATATCAATTTCTGATCAACTGAAGCACATGTTCCCTGAGCAATGGATCACCTAGCGCTGTGACATTCCAGCGTGTTCAGCTGGCAATTCACTGCATGTTGATCCATATACTAATTTTTCATTACTACAGCCCAACTTGCACACTTTGCCATATCCAGTTAGATCTCCTGGATTTCTATGACCTACCATACGGACTTTTCGAAATGCTGACTATGTGCACCTGGTCTGAGCGCGGTGTGATATAGTTGGGTGTATGGATGAATGCAACATGCTGGTGGTCATTCATACAGATTTGCGTTGCGCATTGACCGCTCCTTCTATAACTCATATTCCATCACTAAGTGAAACTTTGTTAGTCAATTTTATCTCTAGTGTAGCTTGCGCGTTATCACTTATCTGTAAGAGGCAGGACGATAACACGTTGATCAATTGTCAATCCACTCTGTTTGGAGTTTAGAACATTCATATGGCCTGTATGACCCTTGCACATGCACAGACGAACTATCATGTCTCACAATGTTTTCACTGAAAGCAACAAAATTTTGACGTATAGCAAAACAGATACTGCAATTACATTTTGGGGAGATATGTCGTCAATAATCACATATTGTGCAGGTTGTGTACAAGCAACCTAGGAGCCAATACAATATGTTTATCTGAATCCATTTCATGTATGGTAAGTAGGTAGGGAGGAAATATGCAGGGGTGAAAGCTAACGGGTTTAACAGGCTTCGATTTCGGAATCGGTGATGAATTGGGTACCGTGTCGGTTATGAAAGCCGATATGCATATGTGAGACAGTGGTTTCCGTTATGTTCATCTGATATGGCTACATTCTGCTTGTGATGTTGCTTGCGGCATTGAAATTTTCCGCTGACACTATTGTGCATCTCCACCAGCTCAACAAATGATGTCAGCATAGTCGCAAATGCAAACTGATCAATTTCTGGCGTAATGACTGCCATAAATATCAATATGGCTGTTCCGGACCTCAAATCTTACTAATGATGCAAGACGAAAATTAGTTCACACTCAACTTCAGGATGTAGCAGGAAGCATGTCTCTCTGTGTTTTGATTATCAAGGCAGCCAATGAGACAAATACAGAGAATGATGTACCAAAGCTAATATTTTGCACATAACAGCAATATATCTGACTGCGACCATAAATAGAAAATCCCGAAAGTGAAAACCGGAGATTGTAACAGAGGGGTCTAGCCAAACCCGGCAAAACCTGCGGGTTGGCGGGTACAGGTGGGGGTTTGGCCCGCCAAGAAGCTGCGGGTCGGGTTTCTAAATGGGTCTGGAACTGAACTGAACCGTTTTTCTGATCCAAACCTGGATCGCTGGCGGGTTACCTGGACCCGTTGCTAACACTACTCGCGAGTGATAGTAGAGATATCCACAGAGGTGGTAATAGTAGTATCAGTGGTGGTGGTGGCTGCGGTGGTAGTGGCTGCAGTGGTGGTGGCTGCGGTGGTGGTGGCTGCGGTGGTGGTGGCTGCGGTGGTGGTGGCTGCGGTGGTGGTGGCTGCGGTGGTGGTGGCTGCGGTGATGGTGGCTGTGGTGGTGATGGTGGCTGTGGTGGTTGTGGCTGCGGTGGTGGTGGCTGTGGTGGTGGTGGAGGCTGTGGTGGTGGTGGTGGCTGTGGTGGTGGTGGCTGCGGTGGTTGAGGCTGTGGTGGTGGTAGCTGTGGTGGTGATTGCTGTGGTGGTGGTGGCTGCGGTGGTGGTGGCTGCGGTGGTGGTGGCTGCGGTGGTGGTGGCTGCGGTGGTGGTGGCTGCGGTGGTGGTGGCTGCGGTGGTGGTGGCTGCGGTGGCGGTGGCTGCGGTGGTGGTGGCTGCGGTGGTGGTGGCTGCGGTGGTGGTGGCTGCGGTGGTGGTGGCTGCGGTGGACGTGGCTGTGGTGGTGGTGGCTGCATTGGTGGTGGCTGCGGTGGTGGTGGTTGTGGTGGTGGTGGCTGCAGTGGTGGTGGCTGCAGTGGTGGTGACCACCATGGGGGTCGAGTGAGAGCTTGTAGCAGTGATGTTAGTGGGTAAGGACGCTTGAAAATCAATGGCATGATTGCATACTGCTGCAATGTCATTGATTGATGTAAACGGCATGTGAGTTGTACGTTATTGTTGAGATGGCGATGTTGGGTGCAGTTCCCAGTGTGCAGTGGGAGAGGAATGGTACAGATGGTGCTTGTCATTCCCTAGGAATGTAGGGGGGGGAGGCCCTGTAAATACCTTGAGGGGTGCTTTGTGCCAGATCCTGCATTTTCCACTCTCTATGTGGTTTCCGATTTCTCTAGTATGCTCTTCTTGTATCTTTTCACCACTTCTTCGCCTCTTCACCTTCTCTGTCGCCGCTTGTACTTGGTGGTTTGGTGTATCACGCTCATCGTTCCTGTTTCTGGTGGTGAATTTTCTGCCCACAACTGCACTAGTTGTCATCTCTCTTGTCTCGAGGTTACTTGAGGGTTAGAAGCGAATGATAGCAATTTTTTGTGTAATGTGGTCGCAACTCAGCCAATGGGAATATTTCTTTCTCCTCTATGTTCCAATTCTTCTCGATTGTGTGGATTCGATATACTTCCTCCATGTTGCGACTTCCACTCCATTGGGTGGCTTCACTGTCGTCAACTCTTTTCGTCATGGTCCATTCAATGGATTTCCTCCCTTCCATCCATCTTCCCCCCCTAGTCGTTCCCATCACTGTTTGGACAGGGGGTCTGCCAGCACTGGATGTGCTGCATTCCACATATCCACTAGCATATTACCGCCCACCATATCCTCCGCCTGTACCCATGATCGTTTCTCCCAGTCTTTCCACTTAATTTAATATATCCATCGTCCTTCTATGTATTTCCATCCTGCTACTGCATCTGCCTTGAATTCCTTGAATTCATCTGATTTGTCATCTTGTGTGGTGTTAGGCGAACAAATATCTCGACTGCTGTGTACACCTTTGTTGCGAGTGAAGTCATTTTGGAGTCGACTACCATTTATCCAGCTCGTGAGCTCTGCTCTATCTTGTGCTGGCAGTTGATAAGTCTCTAAGCTCTGGGCAACTTCTGTGACTCAGTAGGGTCCTTGCAATCTAGCATCCAGGTTGACCCCGTGAGACTGCACTATCTTGGTTTCATGCACCAGAGCCAAGTCACCAATTTCGAGACCTTCAGCTTGGAGATTGGCTGCAAGGTCGAAGTAATGCTTGTTAGCATCTCATGACTTCTTTCGGTGTTGTATGGCAGCATCAGTATCCTTTCGCTGTCGCTCCAGCTGTCTTGCTCTAGCCGCTCTCAGCAATGCTGTATCGTTCATCCATTAGATCCAGTTGGCAGTATTCCATGTTCAGTTCTCCAGGTCTATTGGAAGTACTGCATCTTCGCTGAACATGAGGTTGAATGGCGAGTATCTGGTCGTATGTCTGGCAGTAATCTTGTCGGCTGATAGCACTTCCACTGGGTGGTCAATCCACATCTCTTTCGGTTTGTTGGAACAGACTGTCAGTTTGGATTGTACATCTGCAATTGGTCAGTCTCCTCATTCGATTACTCTGTTAGTGGCGGCACGGTACAGGGTTATGGTGACCTTCCTGGATATTGTGACTTTTCAGAAGGAGATTGGAGCATTTGTGGTTCTCTGCAACTCTGGTTACTACCACACTTTCCAGGGTCCCAAACCGGCAAATTACTTCCTTTTAAAAGAACACTGCTAATTTCATTAATATACTCAGTTTTAGTGGTCATGCTTCTGCCCACCCGCTGAGGTATTCACTAGCTACCACTAGTTGGCGATTTTTGTCCTCCGATTTGGATATGTACAAAACATTCATACCTACTCGCTGCCATTGGTGACTGACGGTTTGGCTTTTCCGGGGTTCAAGGTACCGTAAAGGCGCTCTCTCCGAGCACTGCTTGTACAGCTTCACCCAGTTACTGTTGTCGACATCCATTTCTGGCCACCAGTATGGCTCCACTACGTTTCATAATGTTTCTTCTCTTCCACGGTGCCTGATCAGTTCTTGTACACCGTCTATTGCTTACATTTCCTACTCCGTGCTCACTAACACCTTGGCTGGTGGTTCATTTGTTTTCCGCCTCTGGTAGAGTACTCTATCTGAAACAAGGTACTTCATGGCATCCCCCTGAAATTACCGCATTTCCTTTGGAGTTTTTCCTTTCGGCCGCTTCAGGTTCCCCAGATATTTGCCTATATCTTTCCATCTCCATAAGTATTACTCAGCTAGCCATAACCCGACAAATGGTTCATATGCTCTCTCCCGTCTCAGTGTGTTCAATTCTTGTTCCACTCATATTCCCCATAAGCTTGCTTCAATTGTTTCCTCTACGTCATCCTCCACATCTTGCTCAGGCTCTGCTTCCCATTGCGCCCGCTGTTAGATGCCATGAGGACATCCATTCAGTCTCCCTGGGATGTGTTTCACGTCGAAATCGAACCGTCGTTTGCATGCAATACAGCTGTTGACTTGTGCCCCAGGCAGGTTGTTGGGGGACATGATTAGTCAATGCACTGATTTGTTAGCATCTGTCTCCACGAGGAATCTCATGCGATATATGTAGTTGCAAAAGTTTTTAAGTACCTTCATCAGCCTATGACACTAACATTTCCCTGCATCATGTCTCTTTTCGGCTTTGTTCCAGAGACCGCTTCCATCCAGCCATGGATGCCGGTCCTTATTTTGATCTTCCTGCTACGATATTGCCCCCCACCCCTCTGAACTGGGGTCAACAGCAATGACTAATTGCCCGGCGCCATCGCTAACGTCTAATATATTCAACGCGTGAGCATTGCAGAGATCCTCTTTCAAGATTCCCATAGCTTGCTTTTCCTCAGTCCCCCATTGAAACTCGACATCCTTCAGCAAGATTCGGAACAGGAGGCCTGCAACTATTGCATATTCGGGGATTGAGATTCGATGGTAGGTGCAAAGTCCTAAAGATGACCTGCACTCGGCATGGTGCTCGCACCGGGGCCGATTCCTGGCCGTGTCGACCTTCGATGCTTGCAGTCACCTTCCTGCTTCCGTACAGATAAATCCAACTAATTTTACCCCTTTCCCTCACCAGTCAGATTTCTCTTCAGAAATTATGGCTCCAGCTCTCTCCACAGCAGCAAGTACATTATTGAGGTTCTGGAGGTGTTCCATAGCAATCCTTCAAACTTCAGGCGGCCCATCCACCACCTCTTCTCCATATCGGGTCGTCGAGCCTTTCGCTCTCACATTGTCAATGAATGTTTCAGCGATTGATCCCAGGTGAGCGTTTAGTATTTTCTGAAATACTCTAACAAATGCTGATGCTGTATTGGTAGCTCTCTATATCAGGCTGGTCGGCTGATACATGCCTTGTGTGGTCTGGAAGGCCATATACTATCAGCTATCCTCGTGCAACATTATTTAGTCATACCCAGAGTGAAAGTCAATCAGTGCAGAAATGGGCAGTCTGGTGAGGGTTTCAGAAATCTCTTCGACGTTTGGCGGTATCCTGGTGTTTTCCAGAGTTTCCCCATTCGCGCTTACAGCAGACTCAGGTCAGAAAAGACATATTATGTTATGTGTAATCTACCACAGGCTATATGGCCTACTGTAACCTCGTATAACACCGATAACACCATGCAATGGAAAACACCCCTGTGCTGTTTTTGGTAACCCACCATAATAGACCTGTAATTTACCAATCATATAACATAATTATTACTATAATAATACTGTAGCTGCTGTATTGTATACTGCAATTTATGGAATATACTATATATCCAAGCGTTACTTATTTATATACTACTCTGACAAGCATACACTCTGACTCTCATGACATCAACCAGCTCACTCCCACAACTCTGATATACTCGCTCCCACTCCAACTGTGGCATGCTCACTTTCACCACTTATCTGCTCGCTTATACAACTTTGACATATTCACTTTACAACCTCTGATATGCTTTGTCTCACTGCTCTAACACACTAACTCTCACCTCTGACAATCTGGCTTCGCTGTGAGCTGTGAATCTGGCTTTGCTGGGAGCAAGCTGGTAGCGGTGGATCTGGTGTTGCTGGCAGTGGTGAACGTGGCTTTGCTGGGAGCACGCTGCTAGCGGTGGATTGGGCTTCGCTGGTAGGGTTGAAACCAGCATCACTGGTAGCAGTCGATTTGGCTTCGCTGGTAGCAATGGATCTCGGTTCGCTGGAAGTAAACTGCTAGTGGTGTATCGGGCTTTGCTGGTAGTGGTAAAAGTGGCTTTGCTGGGAGCAAGCTGCTAGCGATGAATTGGGCTTCGCTGGGAGCATGCTGGTAGCGGTGGAATGCTCACTCTCACCTCTCTGACAATCTGACTTCGCTGGGAGCAAGCTGTTAGCAGTGGATTGGGCTTCGCTGGTAGTAGTTGATCTGCATTCGCTGGGAGCAATCTGGTAGTGGTGGATCTGGCTTTGCTGGTAGGGGTGAAACAAGCTTCGCTGGGATCAAGCTGCTAGCGGTGGTCTGGGCATTGCTGGTAGAGATGATATTGGCTTCGCTGGAAGCAAGCTGATAGCGTTGGATTGGGCTTTGGTGGTAGGGATGAAACTAGCTTCGCCGGTAGCGGTGGATTGGGCTTTGCTGGAAGCAAGCTGGTAGTAGTGGATTCAGTGTCGCTGGTAAGGGGGTGTTAAATAAAGTTGGTGGAACAATCATCAAAGATTGAAATACCTGATGGTGGTGATTGAGATGGTAGTGATGGTGATGGTAGTGATGATGGTGATGGCGGTGATGGTGATGGTAGTGAAGATGACGATCGAAAAAGGGGGTTGATGGAATGCATACAGTATGAGCAATTTGCTTCATTCTGTAATTCAATATTTCATATAGTAACACCCGTATAACATTCTCATAACTCCTCTCTAATGGCCACTATACAGGGTAGGCAGTCATAACCTATAGAAAGCAACCATAACACAGTAGTAACAGGGGTAATATATGTCGGTGACCGTTGGACCGAAGGTTTTCCCGACTGAGAGGAAGAAGTAGTAGTTCCCATTTTTCGTTGGAACTAGGAAGTGAGCATTCCTGTAGGGGCCTCAAGCGGGCTCGAATAGGCTGTGCTGGACTCTCCCTTCTATCATCTCTTTTTCCACGGAAATGACTTTCTTTAACCTATGGAATATACGATTCCTCCAGACCGTATGACTGGACTCCAGTCGGATATGGATGGGAGTCTCAATTTCGTCACTGATTGTTCGCAGTTCCTGCCATATCCAAGAGAGAGTGTACTCTCTATTCGATCACATAACCAGGAGTGCTTCCTTTGACTCTGGCCTTAATATGTTCCCTCTCCGTAGCTCATGTCACTTCACAGGTGTCAGCAGTCCCCCTCTTGCTCCGTGGGAATATTTGGGAATTAACCACTCATCCCAGGGGCCTGGTAGTGGTAAGGCCTAGGCGATGGCCCTTCCACTTCAGTTGAGCCCGGCATGTGGTGTACTTCCATCCGAAAAGGGAACTGGCTTAACCATCTGGGTAACACATTCATCAGCCAAATGTAATTCAGTCACTGGGAGACTCCAGGAGTGTCTGAGAGGATGTGGAGTGTAAAGTTAGATGCGTCAATATCAGCAGAGTGTCTGACCATAGGAGGGTATTCCAGCCGGCCTCCAGAGTAACTGGGGTCTCTGATCATTGGTACATGAATACTAGGGGAGTGATTGTGATTAGTTTGGGATGACCTGGGAGCACTGACAACATGCCTGCAAGCACCTAGGAATGCTGGCAACAGGCCTGGGAGCGCCAGGGACAAGCCTCGATGCACCTCAAATCACTGTAAACCAGGCTGGGAATAATGACATTTTTGAGAACATTGCAGGTGCGCCTAGAAATCATCGCTACTATTCATTGTTCAACGGTTTTTTAAAATCATGTATTCAGTTTGTATTCTCATCTATGTATATATACAGCTACCCATCTACACACAGTATTTCTGGACTGGCAGCAGATGGAGCTTGAGAGCAATTCGAGGTGTGCCTGAGAATGGCGGTTGAGTTATCTGAGCGATATGCTCTGAGGCTGGGTGCTAGCGAGTATAGAGCTACATTTGGAGGTCGTAATCAAGTGGATTTAGAGATCGCTTTGAATGCCGTAATCGAGCGAGTTTGGAGATACACTTGGAGGCCATAATCGTGTGAGATTGGGGATGCACTTGGAGGCAGTAATCGAGCGTATTTGGAGATACACTTGGAGGCAGTGACTGAGTGAACTTAGAGATGCACTCCTAGACCATGATTTAGGAAGTTTAGAGATGCAGTTGGTGGTGGTAATCCAGGGTTTTTGGAGATACACTCCAAGGCTGTAAATGAGTGAGTTGAGAGATGCACTTTGAAGCTAGAATTGAGCATACTTAGAGATACACTTTGAGGCTGCAATCGAGAAAGTTCGGAGATGCACTTGGAGGCCATAATAATGCGACATTGGACATACAATTTGGACGCTGTGATCGAGCGAGATTGGACGAGTACTTGAGCACGGTCGATGGATGGTGTGCCGGGTGCTGAGACTTGATTCATCAGTGAGTGGACTTGGAAACGTGCAAATGTGACATGGGGACTTAGCCTTTGAGCTGTCATGGCTAGCTGGCTGATGGCAGTTGATCGTGCAGGGAGGCACGCCAGAAGCAGAAGCTACATTCAGGGGTGAACTTGTAATCATGAAAATGAAGGGAAGACAAACAATCTTCAGTATGCTGTACTTGGTGTATTCTGTACTTGGTGTATTCTGTACTTGGTGTATGCTTGTACTCGGTGTCAACTCATGATCATGGGATGGAGAAATAGCAAGGAATAACAGATCTTTGTGTTCTGCGATGCTGGTAGAAGTTATGGACGAGTAAGAGAGAGATAGGAAATGGACATGCAAATCATGTGAACGATATGAGCAAATGTGAGTAAGCAGTAGTTCAAGGTGCGTGATTGAGTTGGGAAGACCTCGTATCGGTGTTGTTACATGTCAGATTGGGAATCGTATATGCCATATCAGGGATGGTAAATTTACTCTTACATGAAACTCTCTTAAGTCCCAGTTCCACATGATGTTTTGCCCCATCTCCTCTCATCTTTCTCTTTCTCGTCCTCAACTCTACCATCAGCTAAGAACACAAAGTTATGTCATCCCTCTCTATCTCTCCATGCCATGATCAAGAGTTAACACCGAGTACAGCATGCACCGAGTACAGCATACACCGAGTACAGCATACACCAAGTACACCATACACCGAGTATGCCATTCACCGAGTACACCATACATCGAGTACAGCATACCCCAAGTACCGCATACACTACGTACTGTATACCCCAAGTACCACATACACCGAGTACTTCAAACACTGACTACTACAAATACTGCATATGGCATTATCCCATGATGGACTGTCTCCCGGCCCCAGCCAGTCATTCAGCTCTCAGCTGACCGTCTTGTATGCATTTTTTAACTTTCCCACAACTACAACTTAACCAAAGAGTTGTGTCTCAGCTTCCATTGTACATGCCTCCCGATCTACTACCTCCAGATACACTGCCTCCAGATTGACCTCTTTTAGATTGCTCACCTTCAGATCAACTGCCTCCAAGCACTCCTCCAATCTTCATCGATCATGCCGTCCAAGTACATCATGGAGTTTACTTGATCTCGGGCTCAATGAATCGTCAAACTCACTCGATCACGGTGTCCGAGTACATCTCTGAGTTCACTTGAACATAGCCTTCAAGTGTTTCTCTCAACTTGATGGATCCAGGCCTTCAAGTGCATCTCTGAGTTCCCTCGATTTTGATCTCCAAGCGCATCTCTACAATTGCTTGATCCTGGCCTCCAAGTACATCTGCAAGGAGTGACGGCAGGTGTACAGTGATACAGGGGTAACTGTGGTGGACAGAGTGACTGGGAGTATATATTCGGCAGTCACTGGAGTAGATAGATATCATCTCATTTCCATCTCATCTCATGATATAATGAAACTACACAGTCGGTCTTTCCCAACTTTTGGTCTCAATCATTCTGTCCAGGAATTTGTGGATCCACTCAATTGCACGGATTCTCAATGGCGGGTTGTGTCATTTCTTCTAACCCAAGTCCTGCATTCCTCCAACTAGAACTGCTCGTTTGCATTAATTTTGTTTAGATGTTGCGAGAGTGCGACGGTATGTTAATGGTGGGCTCTCTGCCTTCTAGCTCCATTGTTTCACCACAATGGCCTCCAATTGGTGGATCACTAAGTTTTCTCAAGAGACATGTCCAGGTGCTCCTCCGATTATGCGCGACCACCATTTGCAGCCAGATTGACCGTACCTATATAATTAGAAAGACTGAAATAATGCATGGCATATTATGATGTAGCGAAACTTGTGACTCTAACAAAAACGAAATGGCTTATGGTAATGTAATAACCACTGCCATGTTAATATAGCACCATGTCTCCCACCATGCTGCATAGTGCCTTTGGCTGCTTTCAAAGTCCCCTGTAGAGCCACTCAGCGGTTTCAGCTTCTCTCGAACTCTCCTGCAGATCTGTGCCATGGTCTCCAGAGCCCCAATATTTTACTATCCTATCAGTCAAATCTGATAGCATTTTGAGAACGCTCTCGCAGAGTCTGTGAGTACGTTGCTTAGCTGCAGGGGGGTCTGGGAGCATGAAGAAGAACTGAAAAGCACTGGTGAGGTTGCCCGGAGTGTCTAGGAGGATTGTGTGTTGGTTCCGAACTGATGTACATTCTGCTGATGTTTGTAGCGGGCGCACACCCATTCGACTTTGGTGTTTTTGTCTAAGTTGCACTTCGCTGAATGAAGGTAGGAGGAGAAGGGTTGTATTTCATTAAGTTCTGAAGCAGTGTTATTTCTAGAAACCCATGCAAATATTGTTGATTCTCCCCTGGTTGCCCTCCTTTCCTTTGCCAGAGCCTCTTCTGCCATCGACCACTCTTTTATCACCAGACTGCTATGCAGCTCTCCAACTCCCAGTCCCTCCTGCTCTTCCCACTCATTCTCCCACTTTATGCCTCTTCTGATTAGTTTCCTCACCGTCTTTGACAGCCCCTCTTTTCTGACTGACTGTTTCCCTTACTTAAATGTTTCCATCTCTTTTCGATTGTATAATCCTTCCACTTTCCCTGCATGCACCCTCTTCAAATCAATCAACTACGTCTGTTCTCAATTTCTGCTATGTGAGACTCTCGGAGTCACATCATTCCTCCCAGAACTCTTGAACCTCTTTTGTTCTTAATGCCGGGCCTTAACCTTCCTAGTAGCCCTTGCTTTAACTAGGCATATAAGTTTCCCGAGCGGCTGGTGAATCTATCCCTCTTGTCTCCCGGAAAAGTAGCGAGAAATGACACCTGATCTGACCAATCATTAGCTGAGAATGTGATCTCGCAACTCCCATCGTCCAGTTTGCTGTCACACTTTCGAGTGTATGATTCCCAGGCGCAACTCAAGATAACATGTGCGGATCCAGATGTTCTTAAACTGATAGGTATGGAAATTATGATACCATGGACCTTGAGGGGCATGGACTCTGCCACCTTCGTCAATTCCGATCCACGGGCATCAGCAGTGATCGTCTTCCAGTCGGCAAGTTACGATCCAATGATGAACCCTCTGGCGACCTCTTCACTCATCATGGAGACCTCATATCTGCCATCGACAAGCATGGGAAGTTCATGTCCGTGTCTCCTTCCGAAACCAGTTGCAGAGGCTCTGGCTTACCAGAATTTGGTGTATTCAGCGGGATCCTTCATGCCGGAGAAGGCAGAAAGGTAAGTGATTTGGAAGTTCATTGGTGCCGCCAGGATCCTGGCAGTCACTTGTTGGTCATTGGAAACCAATACTGTTTTAGCCTTCGAAAGGAGTAGAAATATTGATTCGCCTGTCTCTCTCTCATGATGGGCTAGGAATGGATACTGGTGCTGGTTGCTTCCGATGACAGTTTCGTTTCCATCATCCCTGGCCATTGCATTCTTATGCGCCACCTTCTCAGCCTTCGGGGTCATCAGAGTTGGGTGTTCCATATGGTCCAACTTGGCCTGTTGCATGCCGAATACTACTGCTTCACTAATAGTTTGCTTTTTCTGTTGACTAGTACTTGTGGAGACCTCCGGGACCTCTTCTTCAGTACGTGCCTACTTCTCATCCCCTCTGGTCGCTTCATCTATCCTCTTCCATTTCACATCCATGAAGGCATATTGTGCCTGTGTGGGCACGACTGCTGTCTTTTGTTCTCTCTCTTCCTCGTCAACAGGTGTGTCTCTCTCCTCCTCCATCGCACTTTCTTGCACTTCCTCTGTACTGCAGTCACCTTGCATCTCTTCTTGCTCCGCATCCTTGTCGCTCAATCCCTCGATATGGTTTTTGTTACCATGTTCCATACCTTCATTACCTTTAGACTGTTGAAATTTGTTCCCATCAATTTCCGACAGCTACCGGGAAATTCCGGACCGAAACGCTGTCACCTGAGTACTGGCCCTCTGAAACTGCTGCGATCTTGCAGCGTGCTGTGGCCGAGGCGGCTGTTGAACACATCAGCAAAAGGTATTGTAGTTACTGGCAGCCTCCAGTAGTGTCTGAGAGGAGGTGGAGTGTAAACTTAGAAGTGTCAATTTCGGGGGAGAATCAGACACTGGGAGGGCATTCCAGCCAGCCACCGGAGTAACTGGTATCTCTGATGACTGATATGGGAGCACCATGGAAGCAGTTGTGACAAGTTTGGGAGCACCTGGGACTGTCGCCCAACCAATGCGGGAATTCCAAACCAACTCTGGGAGATGCTGGGTTCTTATGGATATGCATTCGAAAGACTGCAGGCATTATCTGACATTCTCCGAACGTACATGAGCAATAAGAATACCCTCCACCTATGATGCATAGATTAATGTTCAGTATCAACTTCTAAATCATACTATAGTACCCAGCATCTCATCAATATTCGATTGTTTGCATCGCTAGATTAATGATTACCAAAGAAAATGAGGAGTGAGTCAAAAATGAAAGTAGGTAAAACCGAAACAATAACATGACCATGCGATCGGAACGATATCAATCAAACATAGTTCCAATGTCATCCACTTAACTCCCATTTCATCAGGGCCGACAAATGCAGGAACTCACTATTCATCCATGGCGCAAAGAAGCCGGAGGAGCTCCTGGTATTTCTGAATCATTGGTGGCTGGCGAGTGGGCGAAATTGAATTCCAATGTCGTCTGGCTTAATGTGTGATATCTAAAAGGTTGGAATCGAGGTTAGCTCGCGGTGAATTACAATAGAGATTGAAAGGCAATATGATGAATTCGGGGGGAAGAGAGGTGCACCAGAAGCATAGGAGCAGTGCCTGATGTGGTGTACGAGGTGGAGAAAGGGAGTGCTGATGGTGATGGTGGAGTGCAGAATGAAAATGAGGGGCCGAAATCCAGGCCAAGGAGTGCCGACTGAGATCAAGTAGCGCATAATATGCGGAACAGCCCATCAATGGTGAGCAGCGCCGAAAGGGGAGGGAGGCGAAGACACCTGAATAAAACTGCGGAGAACCTAATCGAGGTTGAGAAGTGAATCGAGGAGCGCCCAGGCTAGAGTATGGGTATGGACCGAAAGGGCAGTATGGAGCGCTGCAAGAACTATTGAAGGTCCAATCCTGTCTTAGGACTGTCAACAGGGATTGAGGAGCGCCAATGGGAATGGAGGAGCACCTATATAACTGGAGGAGCACCATGGGGGAGGGGGAGGGGGGGGGGGGGACTGGGATATGAGGTAGGCCCACCATGTGTATAATTGATGAGTGCAATAGCTTCAGCAGTAATACAATTTATCACACTGGAAGGGTAAAATTTACCTCAATATTCATCTTGAGAAAACATAACTGTAACCTTCTTTCCAGTGGTATACTCAGACAGCACACAATGAATAGCTGCAGCAATAAGGGCTACCATCTGAGGTGCGAGTGGTTGAAAAAAGTGCAATGTGGTGGGCTGTAGCCCCAAGCTATTGCCGGTGAAGCAAAACTGATGGTAGATTAAGTCAATCACTTCCATCCACATGAACCAGGACTTCTTATCGTCGATGACCTTCGAGAGATAAACATCGTTAAACAGGAGCTCCTTAACTTGGATTCAAAGCTCAGGCTCTGATTCTAAATCGAACTGGTAACAGGGGACAATAGTGCGATCAGCTCCTTCTGCCAAATGTCCTCGAATGGTACTTATCTTAAGTTTCAACTATGTATTTTTTAGGTTTCCTCTCATCATAAGCCTAATCAAGATACAGAAAGTGGTACATACACTTACAGCGTCTCAGGTTTGCGGTTTTATTTGATGAGATCGACCACCAGGCAATTGACACACAGATGGTACACCTACAGGAGCATCTGCTAATGCCTGCTGACGATCCTGAGCTTCAATTGCTAGTTTCCAAGCTTCGTAAACCATGCAGTAGTTCTCATCGGAAATGATTGGCCAGGGAGTCTTTCTGAATATGATTGCCTCCATGAACCGTTTCGTGACCTGAAAAGAATCCTTTTTGTGTTGCGGAACGTTGCGATCTCCAACGCCCTTTGGTTGAGGAACATTCTTGTCTCCACTGGCCTTGGGAAGCGGGATGCCTGTACAACATCAGACTCATGTGATATGTTGATGGCTGACCTTTGGCGTTTGAACACTGGTTGTGTGATGGCCCCAACTGAATGTGGTAAAATTGGAAGTGAAGTGTGGACAATGACAGTATCGGGACGGCTCCGTTTCTATGGCAGTGAAACCCTTGTTGTTTGTTTTGTCTTATCATGGCGCACCTGGTCTAGATGTAGGATCTCCTGCTGGTCGTCCATATTGTCTTCTACAATATTGGATGACAAGATGGACTCTCCAAGGTCTCCAGTTGTGTCATTGCTGATCTCCCAATCAGTATTGTCATCATCCTGCTTCATCAGAATAATGGCCCGGACATTAGCTATATCCAACACTATACTCGAAGCCAGGGTTGGAAGTTCAAACATTCGATCGGCCATGATGATTGGCTGGATTTCTAAATCCACATATAAGTGCTCTCTCAATGTGTGCTTCTTGATTCTTCTGTGTATAGTGATTCCTAACCTGGCTGGCCGTAGGTTCCATGATTGATGAAATGAAGTTGGGAATATAGAGAGATGTATATAAGGGTAAATATAGTAGAAAGTTTAATAGATAAACTAGAAAACAGGGCAACGAAGTAACACATGGTCGAAGAGGATGGGACTCGAGGGGTGGCTGATAAATATAGTGCTCAGACGAGGAGAATCTAATTCGAGGCGTGCCTGGAAAGAGTCCGGAAGGCATGTCAGCAGTTCATATATATAATATCGCTGTTAGTTCTTTGATGTAATTTAGAAAGCGTCTGGTATACCAGAATAGATTGATTCTTCATTCCCCCAATTTCCGACTGTTAGCACTCGTATTGAAGGACCCTATTGATGCAAGAATTGGAGGTTGGTTTAAGCCAACAAACCTCGAACTGAAGTAGATGCACCTGAAGAACTCGAGACATTAACATGGTTGTATCGGTATCTAACTCACCGGACCTGACAGATGGAATACTGAGAAATTGGTTGATCATTATCGCCCCTGTATAAGACTCCGCCAAATGCAGTTCATTATGCCTCTAGTTCCAGCATTTGAGTGGTGACCGCGTGGCACAGAATTGTAGGTGTTTTGATAAATCTTTCAGGACATAGGATCTGCATGAGTGGCAACAGTTACAGTTACATGGGTTCAAACTGAGTTTGTTGTAGATAGTAGATAAAGATGAATCTCTGAATGCGGTATACCTGTTGGATGGACACCCTATTTCATGATATTCTGTTGGTTTAGGATTCTGCAGCAAAGTTAGTGGTCAATTAGGCAATGTTGGGTGCAGAACTTCACTTTCAGCGGTGCGAGTCTGCTGGATCACAATATGTATGCAGTCGGTGTAGGAGAAGACAGAGGATTTGAGTTTACAAAGAAGAGATTCAACAAAGAGAAAGAACGGTACAGGTATGATGAAGATTCAGGGGTAATCTAATCGATTTCAGTTGTCGTCAATGCCAAGATGCCTAGTGAATGGGTCATAAATAGTCACTCACATTGAGATGTTTCTCATTGTTGAAATGTACTGATTGCTAGAAGCTTGTATTCTAAGTACAGGTACATTTGTGTTTCTCTGTATATGGTATTCGGAGCATGTCTTGTACACATGCATGCGCATTCATATGGCATCTGCAGCTGAGTCTGGCATCTCCATCTCAGCCTGGAATGACTAGCATCTTAGAGAGATTATGCATCAGCCCAACTGAAGCCATATGTTTGGGAGATGAACCAGATATGCAACACTCCCCCCTCTTGCTACGCTCCGTGGAGCAAGAAAAAAAAACAATGAAACCAACAAACAAACAAACACACGATGATTCCCATAGTAGCCTCCATAAAACCCTATGGGGCAAGTGAGCAGGGAAAGTGTACTGCCGTAGCCTGAGGATGGCCACCCATATAAACAAAGAAAATCCATATTTCCAAAAAGAAAAGCAAAACAACCTTAAATCGACCTCTTTGTTACCATAAACACATTGCTTTCACGAACTTCATATACTTATCTTTAGTACGTGCTTGCATCAGTATATTGGCCACATTTTGGTCTGTGTGTACAGAGGAGTAGTTGACTATTTGTCGTCCATGCAGATCTCGAATGTGGTGATAGCAAACATCGATGTGTTTAGTTCAAGCTTTGATGATTTCTGTTGTAATATTGGTGAGAGCACCCTGATTGTCACAGTTGATTGGGAGCGGTGGAATGTCTTTGCCGTGAATGTCTTTCTGTAGTTGAAGTATCCACTTTCCTTCTCTAGAGGCCTCCCAGCAAGCTATGAACTTGGCCTGGATAGTTGACATGGCGATGAGACTTTGCTTTCGAGACTGCCATGACATAGCTCAATTGCTGGCGAGAAACACATTGCCTCTCTGAGACTTGCGGTCCGCACTGTCATTGGCCCAAGCACAATATGAGTACCCTATGATACTATTGCCAATCTCGATACTGACGCCAATGCCAATGCTGATGCTTATGCTGATGCCAATGCCATTGCCATTGAAGCGTAGTTGAAACTCGGCTTACGATTTAGAATACTCAAGGACTCTCTTGGCAGCGGTCATATGGCTGGTGAGTGGCTGCGAATTTCAACGAGAGAGAACTGCGACCGTATACGAGATATCTGGCCGTATTGCAAGCACTGCGTACATTGGTGATCCCACGACTACTCGATAGTCTTTCATATCATCCAATTCTCTCTCCGCCCGATCCTCGGCCAAGTTCAACTTTACACTAGGATCCATGGGCATCGAGACACCGTGAGTATGCTCCATGGTGAATCGTCTGACGAATGTGGTGATATTGGATTTCTGTTCGAGAGTGACCCAGGTATCGTTGCGGTGAATCTCCATTGGAAAGCAATTGGCATGCTGGGCCATTCTTCGTGATCTTGTATTTCTCTGAGAGTTTGGCTCTGACTACGATCACGGCTTTGGTAGCAGCCTTCGGGTATGAAATGGAGATATTGTCGACATACACAAGTATCAGAATACCATCGCTGCGGAGATAGAGGTTGCGATCGGATGAGGATTGTGTGAACCCAAGACACAGTAGAAAGGTATAGATATCGTCGTGCCATACCCGTGGAGCTTGTTTAAGGCTGTAGTGAGCTTTCCAGAGTCTGGCAATGATCTTTGGTACGTTGAGGTGGTCTTGCCATCTTTCTGGCAAAGTCATATAGATGTTGTCATCGTTGATGTCCGGGTTTAGGAAAGCAGTAACTACATCGAAGGGGTCCATATTCCAACTGTATCTCCCGATGAGAGAGATAAGATACAGAAAAGTAGTTCGCTTCCCAACAGGGGCGTAAGTCTCACCGAAATCCATCTGCTCATATCCGTTTATGACTAGCTGTGCTTTGTACCGTGTGGACCCATCAGGATTGTGCTTAGTCTTATGAACCCACTTCGAGCCAATGGGCTTAACTTGCAGTGGCCCTGCTTCCTCGGAGTTGAGGGCGGAGAAGGTGCTATTGAGCAGGATCGATATGCTTTATTCCTCCATGGCTCTTTTCTAGTCATTACGTTGGGGGCTGTCTATACATTCCGGGTAGGTAGTGTTAGCAACATTTTCGGACCGTCACTTCGGGTCCGGGTCCCGGTCCAAACTAAATCATTGCCAAATTCGCGGTCTGGGTTGTCAATGAGCTGGAACCGTCACCTCGGGTACGGTTTGATGGTAAACTCCCCACCGGTCCAAATTGGGCAGGTTGGCAGCAGGTCGCCCAGGGGGTCCATCCATAGATTCATATAAGGCTCCTGTTATTGGCGTTTGTTAATAGTATCATATCAAAATCGCGTTTTCAACACCCAATATTATGTCTTTGGATGCTTTGCAGCTTGCAATGTCGCTTCATTTGGAATCGGTCTTTCACCTTTGATATATTGTATTGTTACCTATCAGGGCAGTCAATAATTCTGACATAAATGTGACGATCCACACAATGCCTTGATTACCAAATATGTAACAACTAAAACTGTTGACACTCCGTTGACGCTGATTTTCAGGATGCGGCAGGGAGCATGTCGCTGTTGTTTTTACCAGTAAAGGCTGTCAATATCAAGTAAATGGATGCCTGGAACCAATCAGAACATGAATTACCGATGATACGAAGCTAAAAATCGTGGACACTTCGTTGACGCTCATTCTCAGGATGCGGCAGGGAGCAATTCACTGTTGTTTTTGCCAGTAAAGACAGCTAATATCTGATAAATGGATGTCTGTAACCAATAGGAACATAAATTATCCAAAATGAACGGCTAAAAATCATTCAGGCTCTGTTGACACTCATTCTCAGAATGGGGCGGTGACCGTGGTGGAGTCTTTTTGGCAATGAAAGCTGCCAATACATCGGTTATGCTTAACAGTGACCAAGTCACTGTTTATGTACCGTACTTAGAATCACACAAATCGTTGACGCTCCGTTGATGCTCATTGTAATGTATTATCAATTCAACATCTGCAGCCATCCATAATAGTTTTCATCATGATTTGAACTTATTGGTAGTCTTTCTGACCGATTGAGATGTGGCCCTTTGGCAAAGCCAAGCGCAGTACCATTCTTGCACTGTTGGCTCTTACACAACAAAAATTTATGTATCTTGCCAAAAGCTTCATTGCACCTGCGATACATCTGTTGATCCACCGATATCTACAAGCTACTGCTTACCATTCACCCATGATATATCTCTAACTAAAACTCTCGGACAAGATACATAAAGAAGCTGGTGAAACATTGACGCATTCTGTCCAACTTTTTTTTCACACCCTTATTCCTCCTTGTTTCGATTGTATTGACTGTCACCTACACCTTTTCAGCCTGCATCTTGGACTTTCATCTAGGCTGAATCAATCTGGGAACATATGGCACAGCGCTCACATCCCGCTGCTCTGGGCATTGCAGTTCCTCGATGCGATTGTCCTTCTCTATATCAGATTCAACGTCCGCTGCACTATCGTCTTCGCTGTTCTTTGGATTATCTAAGTCCCCATTCCAGTTGAGCGAATCTTCAGTGTCCGAAATGCTTTCAGGTGTGCTGTCCTCATCACTTTTGACTTGATAACATTTGTTTCTTCTGATTCGGCGAATGTTTAATATTTGAGTTCGTCCTCCACGGAGGTCCTTTGCAGACAAAGCTGGGGGCAAACGAGATCTTTCTGACAATTTAAATGCAGCCCCACAATCATGTTGAAAGAGTTACTAGGATGCTTTGACAATCTCTTCCGTGTCCAAAATGTATCCTACAGCGGTCATCTGCTCGTTTTGAGCGCGTGATTCCTTCTGGGTAGCACGTATGTTTTGGCTGCCCTGCCACATCTCCAAAAAGTTGTAAACCTTGGCCATTCTGTGCAAGTTCCATTCCTCTACCTCTTTCTTCATTTCGGAGAGGTTTTCTGTGTTTGTGGTATACCATTCTGCGTCAGTGCCTGCCAAAATACCGTTATTGGCTCGAGTGAACTGCCTTACAACGACTTTTTCACGAAGGGTCTCGCCAGTGGTTTGTGAATGCCTCCAGCCAATAACATCTTGGCGAAGGGAAAAACTGGCCTCCACTCCGACATCTTGTGCTATGATAGAGAATTTGTTGTGCCCCACATTGGGCAAATCAGCATACTTTGAGTGCGTGTCCTCCTGTTGGGGCCACCAATCGGTTATGTCCGGTATCCACAATGTACTGCTAATCTCCAGTGGGTCGGAGTGGTAATCATTGAGATTTGGATTAATTTGTCCGCAGTTCTTTGGTGCTTCAGGCGGCAGATTCAAATAAATCCTGGTGGCGGTCAATAAGCAGACTGCGCGATTGCTTCATCCGGGTGTCGTCTCAGCCAAATTGTTAGGCGTTAAGTATTCCTCATCAACGTGGGACAAATCTTATGGATCAAAGGATGATTGATAGGATTATGAAGCCATTGCAGAGGGGACGAGATTGCTGCTTGGTACAGTTTCGAGTTTATTGACCGGCACATGCCGATGTTTGGCAGTGTATTGATTCTCCACACACTTCAGAAAGGCCTCTTGGTATTTTGTAGTGTAAATATGTGCGGAAATGAGAAGCATACCCGTCGTTGGAGTCATTTCAGCGTAATATCTGGACTGCTTCTGTCGAGCTAGCTTCACAACGAGGAACAGGTCTTCCTTTCATTGAGTCATCTTCTTGGCCAAAGCTCGCATCATGCCATCCATATGATCGAACATGTCATTGTGCAATGCGATAACGTGATGCAATGTGACGGTATACCTCTTCGACATCCACAGGGTCCAATATTGAAATAGCCTCAATACTTCCATGACATATTTGACCATCGTCCATTCATCCTGGGTTGTGAAGAGTGGCCAATGTTTATTGGATTTGGAAGCCACTCGCGTGTGAATTGCCATAATTGGTATGCGTGCTCCAGCAACTCCTGTGTAGACTTCCAACGTGTCTTCACATCCACAATCGGAAGTACCGCAATGCGGACTTTGGCATTTTGACAGTCAATGAACTCGTTTCGACGACCAGGTGTCAGCATAATCAATACAGCAAGCATTCTCTGCTATATGGAGGTCATCTTAAGGACTTTCAAAATATCATTAAATACGTACTATCTCAATTATCTTTGCTACCTGGTCTCATGGCTGACACCTTGTTGATTCTAGCATTGCCCTCTTTTCGAAATCTTTGATTCTTCCCAATGTCTATGCTTTCATTCTCTCCAAATTGCTGATGGCGCTCATGGACTTCCCAAGACTTGGTGTGGTCTTTTACATCGAGAGTGCTCATGAATGTACCTACAGCCAGCTGGATGCTGTGCGCCATGCATGGTATGTGGTTCCTCAATGCCGGCAACTCGATTCCAGAGGCCTCAAGTGTTGATTGCAGCTCGCGTGTCATGAAGTAATTTGAGGAAGCGTTATCAGTCGTAATACCAAGCAAACAGCCGCCGGTAAGCTCAAAACGATAAAGCACGTCCTTCAAATATACGGGGAGCCTTGCTCCAGTATACTGGCCCTTGACCTATCATCCCTAATTAGCTTTCGAAATGGGAAAAGAACAGGCGATCAACCTCATTGAAAGTGAGGTGAATTTCAGGCAATCCACATTCTCGATCCATATAGTATGCCATGACCGATGATATGGCCAGTTTGTTCGTTGATGTCCATCCATCCAAAGCCAAACTAACTTTATTTCGTAACGGCAATTGCTTCTTAATTGCATCCTCAGTCAGTGCATATTTCCACGAGGAAATGTTATGAAAGATCATAGCGGACGGTAGGACTAGGTCATAGCATAATGCCTCATATGACCGTCATAGCCCAAGATTTGAGATAGCTTTCCATGGAATATTTGCTGAATGAAATCCTAACATGTGGTAGCGATTCCACATGTCTTGGCGAAATTTGGAAGGTTCAAAGTGCTTAGGTGCCAATTTGGAACATTTTGTCTGTCATTTTGGTCAATATGGATTAAACTGGATATTAAATATGACTTTCCTCTGCAAACTTACTATTGTGATTCCTCGACTTCCTTGCCTCTTCAGGATGGCCAAAGCTGGTTCATCCACAGTTGAAATTGTCAATTCAGTGACATCTGACTCTGTTAATTCGTTTAACTTTGCGATATGAGCTTTTGCCAGCAAGCATTTCCCCATTGAGCTGGTCCCATGTTCTGATGGATGGCAAAGAACTTGATGACAAACGTTACATATGATGCCAGGGCTGACGGACTCCTCAATACCACAGTGTAAATAGAATCGGCACAAAGGTGCATCACAAGAATTATACCACGCAACAGGCCGCTTCGAGCCTACATTTATTGAAGCCCACCAAACATCAAAGAGAATTTGCAAAGTAAGGTCGCCCAAATCGTAAATAATGACATGTTCACTTTGGAAGAGATCATAACCTCGAGCAAAGAGGCGATCAAAGATTTTGTAACCGACATGGCGGTAGATATTAGGAATCTGGGTAATCCGACTCGAGAGAATGCTGAAAGTAACGATACTGTGAAGCAGACTACGGGTTCTTTAATATTGACTACAGCTACAAGGATAATAATCAGATCAGTAAGACATTGCATGCATATTTGTGAAGTTGAATACAAAGACAGATTTCAATGACTGACCGCGTAAAACTCCATTTAGGAACAGTGCATTACAGTTTACTATTCTGTATCGTTCGGAGCCTCCACAAACACAGTTGACGTACTGTGGGCGCTCAATTGTACGAGGCACACACCATATCGTCAGTTGCAATTTTGCCAATGGAGGCTGCCAATAGGTTCATTGTGGTTTATATGCGTTCCATTCCTGATAGATTATCCAAGATGCATGCGCCAAAATCGTTGATGAACCATTGCCGCTCATTCTGGGACATGGTTATGATCTTGTCGCAGGTATATTTGCCAACAAAGGTGGCCAATAGTACAATCATGGATCATTGGAGTCGCATAGGCCCTTTATTATCCGAGATGGAAGGCCTCAAATCGTTGATGCTCCGTTGACGGTCATTTTTAGGGCACAGTGAAGATGTCGTTGAAAGCATTTTTGCCTAGAAAGGCAGCCGATATTTTGATTATGAGGTAATGTCGGCGCCCGGTCTTTGCATTTTCCAAGATGCATGGCCAAAAGTCATTGACATTCCGTTGACGCTCATTTTTATGATGTCGCAACGAGAGGGTTGTTTGTCTTTTTTACAATAATGCCAATCTATACACTCACTTGGGAAGGATGTGACCATGCAGCCCATTGATTCGCCGAACCTGTAAGACTTAAAATCGTTGACACTCTGTTGACGCTCACATTAATCACATCGAAATAGCCTTTGTACACTCAATCATTGTATGCAACCAATTATATACACATTGTTGACATCCAGTATTGCATTTGTATCTATTATCGTTTGCATCCAGGAGTTTTGTTACCTCTCAATTTCTGATCAACTGCTGTGCACACTATCTGAGTTAGAAATGATGTGGCCCTATCACATACCCGCGCTTTCGGCTGGCAATTGGCGGCATGTGGATCATTTCACTAGTTTTTGGTAAATATTGCTCGAATTCCTCACCATTCCTATTCCACTCCTTCTCCTCAATTCACATGACATACTATAAGCAATTTTTAATATCTCAACCATGTGCACCTGGTCTGTGCAGAGAGTTATGCGGTTGAATACATGGATGAATACAGCATGCCGGTTGTTGTTCAGATCAATTCGTCATGTGCATTGACGGCTCTTTCTATGACACGTATCACATGACTCACTTAAATGTTGTTAGTACATTTCGTCACTAATTTAGCTTTTCCATTGTCACTTAAAAGTCACATGCAGAAAGAAACTGAACATGTTGGCCGTCTTCCAATGTGATTTGGATTCTAAAACTTTCACCTGGTGCGTTCGGCCCTTGCACAGGCACAGACGAATTACCATGTCTCACAATGTGTTCACTGAAATCAAGAACAAGCTTACACATAGCAAAATTGCTAAACAAATTGCTTCTCACTGCGATCAGACGTGAAAAATTACACTTGGAATATCTATTCTTCGGCAGACACAGGAGCCATCACCATCTCTTTGTCCGAATCCGATATCTATATGGAAATTAGCTGGAGGCTATATGGAGGGGTAAATCCTTGCTGGTTCAACTGGCTTCGCTTGACGTAAAGTTGTCATATTGGGCTCCGCGGCTGGCTCACTGCTAGGTATGCTCAATTTCGACTGCGGCTTCACCGAACCTGGCCTAATATGACTACTTCCTGGTCGAGAAGTCCCTTGCGGTCTTTGTGATATTCCGGGGATATTGTCAAGACACTCCATAAGGTTTCGAAATGTTGTCAGTGGAGGGGCCAGAGCTTCATCATCTGTTTACAGTGCAACAACTGCCGGAACCCTCAATTCAGTTGTGCTGTACTTCTTATCTCGTTTACGGAAGTAGTCAGCTGCATCCTCCCATCCTTGTTATGTCAGTTCGTCGAGTATCATCTGCTTCTGCCGAAACCACTCCATGCTCTGCTGTATCGTTTTGGTGATTGTGCCCATCACCCAGCCGGGTTCGTCATCTTTGCTCACCTTGCCCTGCTCAGTCTCTTCATCATCATCACCTTCCCCATCCTCCCCATCATCGGAACCTGCAAGATCACTCAGACTGTCTCACATAGCCACCAGCATCTCCTCAAACGTCTTTTCGGGCTCTGTGGACGTCAATCCTACAGTTTCAGCATGCATCACATCTTCCTGCTCTTGCTGAACCGCTGCCTCTGTGTCTGCAACTCGCTTTTTTGCCCCAGTGGTTTGTCACTCAACATAATTCTCAATCCATTTCTCTTTCTCTTCATTGCATAAGAAGTGCGTTTCTCGTTGTTTCTCCACCGCAAGCTTCTATTTGGATCGTAAACCGCACAATACCCCAAGGGCTCGGACTCTTTCTGCCTCCAAGCTGCTCTTGCCTCCAGTCGCTTGATGACGTCATTGGGTTGAACGCTTTGTCGATTAGCTGTATCTGCCCGCCGGAAGTGGCAAAATGTTCTTGTTCGGAGCATTGACCATTGGAGGTTGTGTCGACTTTGTTGTTGGGCGAGATGTTGGATGTCGCAAAATCTGGACAATATGGAGGCAAGCTGCGTCTTTTATGTCAAGGTTGGTACGTTTACTCATCTAGAACAAAGTAAAACCTCCCTTCTGACTATCAATAAAATGGGAATGGTTAGGCTAACCATACAACCTGACTTCATTTTTAGCCTCAGTTTCATGTATTATCCCGGGGATAATTTGAGTCAAAGATCAAGAGACATGCTTTCCCTCGAACAATATCCTATATATAGCTAATAATCATGCGATGTCGGCTGTCGTACACTGCAATTTATCCCTCTTAACAAACAAACAACATCGGACCAACTTATTACACATCTCGGGCCGATGGGATACTTCTGCAATCTGTAGCTTCATGCAGCAGGATTCATCTTGATTATAATGAACATGTCGGCAGCTAATTATTCCATTCTGACATGAAGCAAACTATATAATCCTCAGGACTTCCCACTTCTTTTCATTATTATCTTCCTCTCCTATTCCACACCAGCAAATAATGGATACCCCCCAGCCTCAGGCAGGTCCGAGCGGATCCAAATCCAGCTGATCTGCAGGCGCCTCATCCAATACCTCAGTTTTAGGAAAACAGTAAGAAAGCAGACACAAGTTGGTCCACCGCAACACTGCCAATGCAGCCACCAACCATATGACCGAGGATGCGTATTTAATAATCATCTGTAAGACTGGAAGCAGCAGGAATAAGAAGCAGCATGCAGTTGGATGTGAGTATAACCATACAGTGGTACACAGCCGTCAATTGACAGTAAAATATATAGTGGGTGTACGTTGAGAGCCATGAGACCAATGTATTGATGCCCATAACAGGAATCCTCCATGGTCGACCAAGCCATCTGTCCACACAGTCAGCAAAAACGAACATCATGAGGTTGTAAGCTCTAGGATGAACACGAACCAATTTCGTGATAAGTGTCTCCGTGATTGGACGAAGAAGGCTGTAATCACCTTGAAGGAGGCTACGGAAGCATATATGGTTGAGGTAATAGCCGCATCTCAGTATTTGAAGCAGCAACTAATTTCTTGTAGGTATTCGACATGTCTGCTATGATGGCAAGCCAAGCAGGTCGTGTACAGCTGGAGCAGTCCGACATGGGCCTGGCATTGAATATGGCCAAAATGGCCAAAGGTGGGTTTTTCTTGCACTGCAATTGAGGAAATGCAATACCTGATCAAGAATCCTTGCACCTAGGTCTGAGAACAAAAGAAGCAGGGTGTTGAGTTTCCCGGGCATCACAAGGTGAAGGCTGTGATAGCAAGACACCCGGCTATGCTTTGTCAAAACCATACAGCCGGTTGCCTTCCTTACCAAAATGGCACTGCAATGAATCTGGAGACACGCTGGAGATGTAAAGGAACAGGTGTACCTCCGCCCAACCGATACAAACAGCCAACTCCAGAGCCAACTCCAGAGCCAATGCCACCACTGTCCAGAAAACCACCTGCCGCAACCGGTAACACTTTGCAAGAGCAACATTCACAAATTGTTAATTTGCTGGCCAGATATGCATATTTACATATATCTCTTCCCCGTGCTGAATCTTTTAGTCTTGATGCATCTGCCAAGGATATCCAGAGCGATACAGATTTTGATCCAGTTATGCTAACTGATGAAGGAATAGCGACTGGTTAGAACACTATCTGCAGTGTAGTAATGCAGGAAACATTCATTTTGAAGACCACAGCAGCCTATTGAGCGAACCTGGCAGTAATGACTAGCATTGATCAAATACTACGGCATTTTGGAGATTATTATTATCATGAATTAGCGGATACTGTAAAGTATATTTTAAAGGATATATTTATATGTATTATTAAAGAACAACGTAGTGATCAAGAAGAAAGTAAATGAAAACACTAGACAGGCTGCCAAATAAACTTGAATGATGGAATACGCCAAATTAAATGATTGTGTATTGTGGATACACCCGTGGCAAAATGAGTGTCAACGGATCATCAATGATTCTTGGTCATGTATCTTGAATCATCTGTGGGGCGATGGGTTGCCTACAGCCATAGACAAAGTATTGGCTGCCTATATAGGCAAAAAAAAACATTCAAACGCTCCCTGCCCCATCTTGAAAATGAGCGTCAACAGAGCGTCAACGTTTGTTGGTCATGTATCTTGGATAATCTGGGGATCAACAGGTTTCATATAGTCATACAGAAAGTATTGGCTGCCTCTATAGGCAAAAGAGAAAGTGAAATGCTCCCTTCCCCATCTCGAAAATGAGTGTCCATGGAGCGTCAATGATTCCTATTCATGTATCTTGGATAACCTGGGGGGCGACAGGTTGCACATAGTCATGAATGAAGTATTGGCTGTCTTCATAGGCAAAAGAGAAAGTGAAACGCTCCCTGCCCCATCATGAAAGTGAGCGTCAATGGAATGTCAACGATTGTTTGACTTTCATTATGGTTAATCACTATGCGATGTGGCCGTTATTGTCTATATACACGGTTTTGACTGTGTTGGTACGCTAAACGGCTCACCAATACTCAGTGGTAGCTCAGTCAATGAAATGAGTCGGTACTTTCCCACAGGATGTGGCAGGACTATTCCCTCCATATGTGCCCATAAAGGCTGCCATTAGGTTGTGTATGGATGCTTGTGATCAAGCGCCAGTCATATTACTGAAGATGTAAGACCCAAAATCGTTGATGCTCCGTTAGTGTTAGCAACGGGTCCAAATTACCAGGTCGGTTCCGTCTCCAGATCCACTCGAAACCGGACCATGGCAATGGGTCTTACAACACGAAAAACCCGGACCGTTGGAAATGAGAAACTTTTACCACCAAAAACCCGGCATTTCAAGTTCACAATTTTGGTTCGAATTAAGTATTTGAGTTCTGATTGTATCACAACACGATAAATATGTAGATTGCGCAGTTTTAGGCGCTCTTTCACCTCCCGCTTTCAGATTTGCGATCCGACAAGTATAAGTTGAGTCGCAATCAAAAACCCACCAATTTCATTTACAATCTGGCATTGTTGCACAACCACTTAACGAACATCAGTCGGATTGCATATTTGAATGCAGGAGGTGAGAGCGTGGCAAAAGCTGAACAATTTACGTATTGACCATGTCATGATTCAATCAAAACTCAAATACTTGATTGGAGCCAAAGCTATAGGAACTGTATATTTGGAACCGCGGTCCGGTCCCAATCCGGTCAAATACCCACAGTTCCATGCCCGGTCCAGTTAACAAACCCACCAAGACAACAAGGGTCAGGTTTTTGGGCGGGTCTGGGACCAAACCGACCCAAACAGCTGGTCAAAACCTGGCCTGCTGGCAGGTTACCTGGACCCGCTGCTAACACTACACTCCGTTGATGCTCATTGTCAGAATGTGGTAGGGCACGTGTATCTATTTGTATTTATCATTAAGGCAGCTAATACATCGAAAATGAACTGTCATGAACCGATGTCAATATTTTACGATGAACAGTAGCATATCTGACTACAACCATCAATGTGCTACCCGAAATGCGGAACTGGAGATTGGAACCGACCGGTCTAGCCAAATCCGGCTAAACCCGTGGGTTCACGGGGTATGCGTCCAGGTTTGGCCCCTTAAGAGTCAGAGGTACAGGTTTTTGGATGGGTCTCGAACCGAACCGACCGGTATTTGCGGTCCAAACCCGGACCACTGGCACGTTCTCAGTACCTATTGCTAACACTACATGTTGGTGTATGGATATCCTGCGGCTGCGGATGCTGTTGGTCCTTCTGCCGAGGTTTTACCTTGACTTCTTGTGACTCGAGTACCTATTGGTTTGAGCTGGAGCTGGAGCTGGAGCTGGATCTGTAGCTGGAGCTGCTGGCGGGATATGGCTTGATTTCTTGATTGCTGCTGCCAAGCGCCGGGCAGTCTGATCCTTTTGGCAGAGGCGCCTGCTGTGGGTGATGTATTCTGCATTTGCTGCCGAAGGCTGGGCAGTCTGGTCCTCTCGGTGGAGGACCCAGCTGTGGGCGTTTTCTGCTTCCATGTCAGTAGCTTTATGCATGTGAGATCTGGATCTCTTACCTCCCTACATAGGTTGACATCCTATCTGCGTAGGTTGCCAATCTCGGAGAGGCTCATCTGCGGTATCTGTTTCTTCTACATTTTCCTCCTCTTCTGGTAATTCAAACATGTCAATCTCATTGCTTCCATGCTGACACAACATGTGTGCATTCCTTTCTTTGTCAAAGTCGACTTCTGATTGGGCTTTTACTCTCTGGAATTCAGGGTCCCATAACCACTACAACAATTATGAGTCATGTGTGTAGCCTTGCATTACGTAGGGCCTTGATATGTGACGGGGTTTGCCTCGGCGCTGGACTCCGGCTGGCGTAGCATCCAAATCAGTGTAGGTTGTCGAGAGAAGCTTAATATGATATCTTGTTACTGTAGGTATTGTGTGTAGGTTTTTCAAATCCATGCAACATTTCGTATGGCGTTTAGTACGGTGCTTGATAGCGATTGTGGCAATTACATCTTTTCGGGTCTTCAATCGGTGATTTCTGATGGAGATAGAGTGTGGTATTCACTGCTTCTCCCCAGAAATGGACTGGAACCTGGGAGTCAATCATCATCGCCTGGGCTATTCCAGTGATTGTACGGATCATGCGTTCAGCAACAGCATTGTTATGGTGAGTGTATAGAGGGTGTGGCTCGTATGTTGTACTGCGGGCTGTGAGTAGATATCGGAAGGTATTATTGTCGTATTATCCCTGGCCATCATTGCACCGGAATCGTTTGATCTCGTATCCCATGGAGTCTACCCGGGCCTGATATGACTGGTCGGGGGAGGTGCACGTCTCGGCTTTCGTATTTGGGAGCAGCCATACAGATGTGTACCTCATATAGTTGTCTATCAATAGTATAAAGTATTGATCTTCTCCAAAAGTCGGGGTAGAGAAGGGACCTAACACATCCGAATGCACAAGTTCGAAGGGCTTCATAGTACGCTTGACTGGCACTCTACTGATCCTTTGCTTGTGCTTGGCCTGAATGCAGACTGTGCACATAGAGTCATCGTGCATATATCCACTAACTAGTGATTTCATTGCGGTAGGGTTCATATGAATCAGTTGTCAGTGCCATAGTCTTGATTCTGAGATTGTGAGGGACTTAGTTTTGGCTGCGATACCTGCTCTTGCTGATTCAATTGTAGGCTCGATTGTAGGGTTGATTGTAGGCTCAATTGTAGGCTCAATTGTAGGCTCAATTGTAGGCTCAATTGGAGGCTCAATTGTAGGCTCAATTGTAGGCTCAATTGTAGGCTCAATTGTAGGCTCAATTGTAGGCTCTGCAATTAGTACTCTTGAGCTCTCTCTTATTCTCTTTTTCCCATTCTCGGTATTTGATAAGGGTGTGGTTGTGGGGACTATGATACATATGCCTTTGATTAGTTTTCTGGCGAGGTTGCAGGAAGATCGCGAAGTGATTAAGCATTTACCATTTCGGAATATAGTTGTATGCCCTCCCAAATTCAAATGGTTGATCGATAGAGGAGAAAGTCAAAAAGTAGGAGTATCGAGGGCGTAGACTTGATCGCCCTGGATAATATTGACGAAAGTGTAATACGTTGCGGTGAGTGAAATTTTGTCTGTGAGTTCGATTACTATATGAAATGAGAGGTCATTGAACATTGAGAAGCTGCTGCGATCATTGCACATGTGGTGTGACGCTCCGGAAATAATGACCCAGTCAGGAGCTGTGGCGAGAGCACAACTGGTTAGTCAGAAAGGATACTAGTCCCCAGTCGTAGTGAAGGCTGCTGTAGCAGTAGCTTTCTTCAATTTTTACCACTCCTTTATACGTTTGTAGGAGATGCAATCGACTTTGACATGACCTGGGAGCACGCATTGGAAGCAAATGCACTCGTTGTTGCCTCCTTTGTTTCCTCCCTCCTGGGCACGTTTCCCCTTCCAGCATGCATCTGTAGTATGGCTGTCAAATTTGCAATAGGTGCATTGAGTTTCGTAGCTGTCTCCAGTTCCTCTGCTTCCACCGTGTCCACCGCGTCCACCGTGTACTCTGTACCCACCATGCCCACGGCCTCGGACATGGTAGCCGCCATGTTGAGTGAAAAGAGCGGCCACCGTGGATGCATTTGCAAGTTCTCTGGTGACGCTGGCTGTAGTTTCTTCCTCAAGGAGAGCATGCATGGCTTCTTCGGGTCTTTGTAAGGGTCTTCTATGCTTTAGAACCATTAATATTATTCCATACTGTGATGGCAGTGATGTGACTCATTGTGTGCGGAAATCAGGATCGGTGATTGCATCATCGGTATGGTGCAGTTGTAAGTGGTAGTTACTGAGCTTGTTGAAGTATGCTTTAAGTGGTTTGTCCTCCTTAGGCCGGCAAGCACGGAACTGGCAAAGTATGTCCTGTCAGCCGATATAAGATCTGGCGGTGTCCAGGCTGGTTTCTATTGTGTTCCACATCTCGTGAGGATTTCTTATACCTTTAACCATGCCCCGTACATCAGGGGAACAGGAATGTCGAATTATAGATGTAGCCTCGGCTTCCTAAGCCTTCCAATAATCATAGCTGTCATCATGGCCTAATCAAGTGGATGCGGTTCAGTTTTTTCTCCGGTGACAATCACATATGCTCTTATGGCTGACAAGATGAGTATTATGTCTTCTTTCCATTCGTCATAGGTGTCATGAGTGAGCTTCGGAATGTCGCCCGACCTGGTCTTGTTGAAGGCAGCTTTGGAGGAAGATATCGTGAGATCGTGGTGTTGACTTTTAGTGCTATTTATATGGGTGTTGCTATGGTGACGAGGTTAAGGGTTCTTTAGGCTCTTTTAAAGATCGTGAAAGGGATCGTGAGAATTTTTAGATAGTTGCAATAACCGGGCTCCTAACCTGTTGAAATGTACTGATTGCTAGAAGCTTGTATTCTAAGTTCATGTACAGTTGTGTTCTTATATATACGGTATTCGGAGCATGTCGTGTACGCATACCTGCATACTCAGCTGGTATCTCCAGCTCAGTCTGGCATCTCAAGCTGAGCCCGGAATGACCATGATCTTAGAGAGATTATGCATCAGCTCAACTGAAGCCCCACGTCAGGGAGAAAAACCATATATGGAACACTCATAATATCTTGTAAACACCGCATCATTTATCTCTAACTCATTATGAGTGCCAATGGTATAATGTTGACTTAACAAAAATATTGGGGTACAAAGCAGTGCATATGAACGATATGGTTGCGTCATGAGGCTTCATCTGACAGGGGAAATACGAATAACAGTATGCAGTTGCGGACAATTGAGGTGCAGCGAGCATTGAGTCGCCATTCAGAATTCAATCTAATGTAATGGCTGGAATTGTAGGCTCACCATACGTTGACAATTACTTGTGTTCTCAGAAACTGTCTTTTTTTAACTCGAGCTGTCATCTCAATTTGTTCTTCAGGCACTCTTGGGATTGAACGTTGGCAGAAATCAGATATTGTCTGCTTATGATTTGTCACGAACTTTAGGGGTTTAAGATATGCAGTACGTGGGAGCTTTCTGGTCACTGATTGAGTCGCTGAGCTGAGACTGCCATTCAGATCTTATCACTTCGAGCTCTCTTGATGGAAATCGGTTCACATAATCTATTTCAACAAATGGTATTGGGCAGCCCAAACATACCGGTTCGTCAAAATGTAGTTAAGTCTGTATTGAAAGGGTTGTGAATTTAAGCCAATTTGAGGAAGAGTGGTATACAAAGGAGCAGGAGTTGTCAGTCATCTGCACAATCGCTGTGCAGCAGCTGTCAATTGAGGTGCACTCTCTCAAGCTGCAGCTGGATTATGGAGTTCGAATGACCGAAGCCATTTTAGAATCTTGGAAATGTAAGGTCCGAGCATATTTCTTGTTCAAAATCTAGCTAACTCTGGTTACTTATTGCCCAAGGCAGTGTATCTACGGTAAGCATGTGGTGGACACCATTCTCCAAAGGATTGGTGGACACAGAGGATGGCAGTTATGGCAGTAAAGCGGCAGCCTTCACATACCGATCAAGCATAGATTCAGATATTCAGCTTGGTTGGAGCGGACTGAGCTGCGCCTGCACCTAAATGTTTAGTTTCTGACAGATGACACTCTGTGTGCTGGCAGCCACAGATTCAAAGGTAATGCAAAGTGGGTTTACACGGTTCGGAGGCGTGTCTGGAGTGTGATCATATGCAAATAAGGAGTGCCTGCTTGTCAAAATTAGCCATTGAATGGAATATGCGTGTGGTGTCAAACCTGATAACATCGCACTCGACAGGAGAGTCGATCTGAGGTGTGCCTGAACTTCATTCCTGAGCGAGAAAATACTTGGCTGTATTGTCCGGATAAGCCTGGAATACGCGAGGCATGTCTCAGGATACGATACATTAACTGGATATCATTTAGACTGTATGTCTCACCCTGGATTATTATAGAGATACAGTACTGGATCAGTCTCAGCAGAGTCTAAAAGTTGAGAGCGATTCTCTTGTGCAATCGACTATAATTTCTTCAATGTCGCTGTTTTGGAGAATATCCCGAATTCTTTCGTGACTCTAGTATCCGATTCGTCTGAAATTGATATGCAACTGATAATTGGAATCAAACTCGGAGGTTCAGGGGCACCTGAAAACACGAATCTCGTTCACAGATTACAGAATCACAATTCCCCTTGCACAATATGGGAGGATGATGCGTAGTGACTGCATCTTCGACAGATTCTCAGAAGAGAATATATGGCAACATGGAATTGCACTTAGTCCTCCATAAAACTGTCACACCTGCTTTTCAGCACATATTGGTTCATCCAAATGAGGCTATGATTCAGCTTACAAGATATCTCTTTACCATTGACATCATCTCATATTCATAACAATAATTAACTAACACAAAATGGAATCAAACTCTAACCATTACTACCGGACTCCTCAATTGCACCTTATTCTCCATACCATTTGACTATTTTGGATCAGTTAGTGAGATTGTGTTGGTTGAATGATTTATGAGACGTACCTTGATTTCACTGCCCTGATAGTTATCATTCATCCTCACCATCTGACAACACGAAATCTCTATGCTGTATTGGCAATCATGATTAGGTTCTCGACAATGGACGAGACATGTCCAGGGCCGGGTAACCGCAATCTTATATAGACGACTCGCGATCCCTCTGAGATTGCCAGCAATAATCTTACCTATCAACTACTCTATTATATTACCACATCCATTTGTGCAACCGTATCTTCTCATATACTCTCATACGCGGTTATATACGGCTATACGGCCTTACACTATTATCGCTCTTAATCAATTCAAGAGTTTTTGTTCACGGGATCTCGCGATTTACCCCTTTCGACGCCCAGCCACATAATAACAAGTTTTATCAAAAAACATGCCTCCAAAGATGTCTACCAGAAATCAATTGCGCATCACTGACATCCATGTGAGTGATGCCACTCTGCAGGCAGCGGCATCGACAGCCAAACGCGCTACTCCAACGGTCTTACCTGAGGTCGAGATTGACGATGACGATGATGATGACCAGTACAATGACATTGGAGGTCAAAGAAACAAAGATAGCCTGATCGACAACGATAGTGGTGATCTCCGTTCTTACATTAGTGACGAGGATCATCTAGACGTGGCGACTGAAAACCGGGTGATGTTGGAAATGCTATTTGAAAATCAATCCCAGTGGAAAACCGAACAGAGACTAGATCGGGATAGGATGGCGGCCGAAGGGGAATGAATTGCTGCCGAACGGGATCAATGGGCTGCAGAATGCGCCGAAAGTACCAAACGAAGCACTGTAGGGCGAAGACCAATTATCTTCAAGATAGTCGACCCCGGGAGGTTCTGCAGCGGTGCCAAAGAGCTGGACCAAGTTCTGGACGTGTTACACTCGAACTTCAACTCCCACGGCCACCTAATCCCATGCGGTGGACCCAATCACGTCAAATACGTAATCTCTCTTCTAGACGCCTGGATGAATCATCAAAACCCGACACTTAGACCGACAGTAATGATAGATCCTTCGGAATGGGCGGGTGACTTATCTGCCGACTCCGACCCATGCCTACAGGAGTTCGACCTCTGTTCACAACAGGTGGCCAAGGTTTATGGGAAAAAGGACCGATGACACGTGGCGGTAATCACGCTGATGCTGGATACATACAACTCCCGCAAGAATCGGTCAGAGCCAATGCAAATCGTTTGAAAGCCAATTGGAGACAGGATGGGTGTAATCAACAGAGGTATGAACAAGTCCTCTACGATATTACCTGGGCAGGCCTTCGCAACTCTCTCAAAAACAATGTTGGATAAATGACGTCCGCCTGAGGTAGATTTGACACCTTGGACAAATTCTTCGATAAGGCCATGGCCTCGGAGGTTACACATGTCGAAAACATGGAGCCACAGCAGCAGCAACAACAGCAGCAACAACAACAGCAGCAACAACAACAGCAGCAGAAACAGCCTACAGACTCGTCTTCCAAAGGCGGCAAACGAGGCCACCGGCCATCCATCTCTGAGCCAGCCGACACCACTGGTGGCGGCAAATCCGGTCAATCAGGATCAAACAGACACCGCAAATCAGGCGGCAGAGGACAATCGTCAGGCTTACTGCCAGCACCATGGGTTACAACGGAAAATTTTGATGGCCGACATTCTACCGGCAAATGCTTACAATGCGGATCTCGGAACCGTAAGGCGAGCTTCTGCCCTAAATACTCATGAGGAGGTAACCCACAACGGCAGGACCTGACATTAGCTCCAAACAGGGACGGAGGACACCAAATCAAACGACAGAAGTCCTTCGATAATTAACAGACAAAAAACTCACAGGCTTCTCTTGGCATTTGGCCCGACGGGAGCGGTTCGACGAGGCACAATTGCGGTTGGAGAGGTTGGCAATGCAGACTTTGATTGCGACGATGGACAGCATACAACCGCATCAGATCGCTTTGAAGTCAAGAGTGGTGTTGGAGAGCCCAGAAGCTCACATGTCAAGTCAGGACTAATGCGGCACGTCCAGACCGGACACGTCCCATAATATTCACGAGGTTTTTATAAGAGATGGAAATGCGGAAACACAATGCATGCGAGCTCTCATTGATTGCGGCGCGGCGAGCATGTTAATGGCACCGAGACTGCGAAAACGGCTTCGTCCAGCAGACGAACCAGCATACGTCACGACTCTGGGCCTCAATGGCCGAGTAATGGCTCACTTGAGCAACAGTCGAAAAACGGGGTTCACGGTTCAGTATATGGAGCACTTATCACCAGTCGAAGAATCGAAGGTGCTAGTTGTGCCCATGCGGGCTTATGACTTGGTCTTGGGATTGCCATGGTTCCAGTCCAGGAATGCTGACGTTGATTGGCAAAGCGGTCGACTTTTGGCTCTGCGAACCCCCGGGGCAGCGGAAGTGGTGGCAGTGGACCTGGCAGACCATCAGGAATGCCCTGGGAATGTACCAGGATCCATGGCTAGGGAGGAGGCGTGTTCCGAAGGAGGCGGCGGTATCCCAGATATTGAAATACTCGCAGCAACTGCCTTTGACGATCAACTGGCCAGTGAGCAGGTCATTGGGACATTCTTTCTAAGAGTGGGGGATTGTACAGGGCTGCTGGGAGCGACCGTGGAAGGCATCACTGATGGTGAGTGAGATAGGCCCCAGGTGCTGGACGGGCAAGCAGGGAGCAGTGGCGGTAGTTGTGGCAGATGAGCGTCCACATGAGAACCTTGAATGACTGCTACCGGCACACCGAGACACGAAGGTAGTACTGGACAGCGGGGCTTGGCTATTCCATGGGCGAACCATTTTAAATCCGGGCCCCTGGATAATCCTCCTTACCGCTCGATATATATAAATTACGAATTGAGAACTAACGTTTGCAGATGGAGCCGGCACAACAACAAAGACGGTGCCTACAGACCATGGAGGACATTTCCCGGCTATATCCAGAGATTTTGTGGAGGTGTTCAGTCAAGCAAAGGCGGAGACACTTCCCCTGCATTGGTCAACCGACCATCCAATTGACTTGGAGCCCGGCTATATCTTGCCATATGGGCGGATGTACAACCTATCGGAGTTCGAATTGAGAACGTTAAATGCTTACATCGAGGTAAACCTCGCCAACGGGTCTATTCAGCGGTCATCATCGCTGGCAGCAGCGCCCATTCCCTTTGCAAAGAAGATGGACAGAGGACTAAAACTTTGTGTCAACTGACGTGCGCTTAACAAGGCGACGGTGAAGCATCGGTATCCCCTTCCGTTGATTTCAGAGATGCTTGACCGTGAGCGCGAGGCCAGGATATTCACACAGCTGGACCTCTGCGGGGCTTATAACCTCGCCCGGATCAAGGATGGCGATGAATTCAGAACGGCTTTCTGAACGCCTTACGGCTAATTCGAATACCAGGTAATGCCATTCGGCCTAACAAATACACCGGCTACATTCCAGTCTTACATCGATGATTGCCAATCGCCATACATTGACGACTTCGCAGTATGCTACCTTGACAACAAACTCATGTATTCGGCCCATCAGAAGGAGCATGAGGAGCATGTCGGCCAAGTGTTGCAGCGACTCAAGGAATTTGGTCTATATTGGAAAGCCGACAAATGTCAATTCGGAGTTTCGGAAGTCGGCTTTCAGGGGTTTGTCATCACTCCGGATGGCGTTGGCATGGAATTGGACCGGATCTCCACAATCGAGGACTGGCCAACACTGTGACCAGTTAGAGATGTCCAGGTGCTTCTCGGATTCATGAACTTCTACTGAAGATTCATCCGTAAATATGCCAAGGTGACTCTTCCTCTGACGGAATTACTAAAGAAATCTGAGACATCTTGTGGCAAGATATCGGAAGGCTCGGCCAAATGGGAATGCACTCGGGAAGCCAAGTTGGCGTTCCGGAACCTGACAAGGACCTTCACTGAGACACCTATCCTGCAGAATTTCGATCTGGCCAAGCCGATCATCCTCCAAATGGACGCGACTGGATTCGCGATTTCAGGCATCCTCAATCAGTATGATGTTTCGGTGGTTCTCAGGCCAGCCAGTTTCTACTCCCGGAAGTCCTCTCCAGCTGAACACAATTACGACACTTATGATCGGGAGCTATTGGCCATTGTGGAAATACTAAAACAGTGGCGGCATTACCTCAAGGGCACCAATTACAAGGTCTTAATTCGGTGCGACCACATGAATCTCGAATACCTCCAGACATCCAAAGTACTCTCCAGCTGACAAGCCAGGTGGTCGGAAATTCTTCGGCTTACGACTTTGTCATCGAGCACTTGGAAGGCAGCCAGAACCCGGCCGATGGCCCATCCAGACGGCCCGATCATGAGATCGGCTACAAACGGGCTCTGGCATGACTATTGGCAACTGTCTCAGTGGAACTATACGACCATCCCATGCCAGCAATCATTGCGGCCTACACTTCCGACCCGTTGGCTGTCGACGTCTCGGTGAAGCTTGTCAACCAACCAATGATAGATGGCACAGATACCGCCAAAGAGGTGACCCAATGGAAAGTGATTGCGGGAGTCTTGACTTACGAGGGGAGGATATAGGTTCCAGCTATCGATTCTCTACAGGGAAAAGTGATAAGTCTTTTTCATGACATCCCTGAGTCCGGTCATTTTGGAGCTCTTAAGACTACTGAGCTGGTATCTAGGGATTTCTAATGGCCAGTAATGGACTCGCGTGTACGTAAGTATGTCAGCAGCTGCGAAGGATGCCACCGAATCAAAGCCCCACGGCACGCCAGGCACGGCATCAACATGCCCTTGGAGACACCATCATGGCCATGGGAAGGCGTCAAGATGAACTTCGTCACCGACTTGCCAGAGTCAACGGCATCGGGCTACACCGGGATTCTCGTCATCATGGACCAACTGACCAAGATGGCAATCTACTTACCGTGCCGGAAGGATATTGACTCGCCGGAATTGGTCTGGCTCTTCTTTGAACACATCATCTGCAAGCGCGGCGTCCTGGATAACATAGTTACAGATCGCGGCACCCAGTTTACAAGCTGATTCTGGACCCGGGTATGTTCTCACTTGAGTACTGACCATCGGCACTCGACAGCCTTCCACCCACAGAAGGACGGACGGACAGAGCGTCGAAACCAGACAATGCAGGAGTATCTCCGAGCTTTCTGCAACTACGAGCAGGACAATTGGGTCGAACTCTTGCCGCTAGCCGAATTTGCTTTCAATAATGCGATACACGGATCTACAAGGATGACTCCGTTCTGGGCGGATTACCACTACCATCCGGTGATGCAGTTTAAGGCCCTGAAGCAACCATCTAGCCTGAAGTCAAAAATCCAAGCAGACAGTTTCGCAGCTGGCTTGGAGGAGACTCACCAAACCCTTTGTAGGAACTTGCATGAGGCTTAAGCCAATCAGACAAAATACGCCGGCGGCAAAGAGGTTGTTTTTGAGGTTGCAGATAAGGTCTGGCTCTCAACTCAGCACTTCCGGACGACATGACAGTCAAAGAAGTTGGATTACAAATGGACAGGACTGTACACGGTAAGTAAGGTCAACAATAAAAATGCTTACAAATTTGACCTCGCCTAAATGATCCGGAAGCACAACATTTTCCACGTCTCTTTGGTTGACCGCTACAGACCTCCTACCGCCGGCCGGCCGCCATCTGAGCCTCAGCTGACGGTGGTCGACGACTCTGACGAATGGGAAGTTGACAGGATCCTCAACTCTAAACAAAGCTACTGGAAGCTCCTTCATCTCGTACAATGGGCGGGTTGCAGTTACCTACGGACTAGCTGGGAAGATGCGGACAATCTCGACAATGCGTAGCAATTGGTTGATGAGTTTGACCAAGAGCATCCGAGGAAGCCTCGATGATGATTGGACTTGGAGGAGTGGGATTGGACGTTTTCTATGGGGGTTTTACTTTGCTAACTTTCTAATGGATCTCAGGCAGGTATAAATGGCATCGGCACGGGTTTTTACCACCTACCACTGGACGTGGAGTTTCCCCATGCACCAAATCAGCCGAGGAGCTACTCATAGAGCACTGATCGGTTGTGGGACTTATTAAGTCGTGTGGAGGCGTACGCTTTGGTTTTGTTTCCTTTGTGGGGTTTCTCTTATTATATATATACGTATGTGGCAGCCCAGGGGGTCTGCTCCAAATGGGGGGGATGATGTAATGGCAGTCATGATTAGGTTCTCGGCAATGGATGAGACGTGTCCAGGGCCGGGTAACAGCAACCTTATATAGACGACTTGTGATCTCTCTGAGATCGCCAGCCATAATTTTACCTATCAACTACTCTGTCATATTACCACATCCACGTGTGCAACCGTATCTTCTCATATACCCTCATATGCGGCCATATACGGATATACGGCCTTACATATGCTCTGTAAGCGGCTTTATATGGTCCTCCCAACACTCCAGAATCCGGTATATCCTCATCATGGTGATGTTCGGTCCGCTCATCTGACCATGCAGGACTCTCATTTCAGCCACTTCAGAGTATTGGTGGAGATCACTCACTCTGTTATCATAACCATTGGGTCAAGTGTCCAATAGCGATGTGTGTGAAACACTGCTTTACCCCAGGCGAACAACCCGTGCAAATGCCTGCCGCTGCTCATTCAATTCCCAGAACTTCTGAGTTATCACTGCATGTTTTGCTGCTGTGAAATTTAGGCCTGTCCCACCAACTTTGGGTGTGGTTACCAATACAGAGGGATTCGGCGAATCTTCGAAATTGAGCTGCATTTCTGTCCGCTTATCATTGCCCACTTCTGAATACATGTAGAAAATATCGAAATGATCAGGTACAAACTTTGCGAGCCACCGCTTCAAATGATGAACTTGGCCTGGCAGAGGACAAAATAGCATGGCCTGTTGAGAAGGTGCTGAACAAGGCAAGGTGCTTGACTTACTTTTGTGCAGAAGCATCTCATTTGATGCTTTGTCTTCGTCAGGTTCCGGATACTCTGCAGGTTCCCTCGAAAGCATTGGCACAAATATCTCTCTCAGCCATCGGAAAATTGGAGAATCCTCCCAAGAATAGAGTGGCCATTCATTCTGCCATCGTCCTGAAATGTTATTGCCATCCTCGGTGTCTCCCAATACCAATGGAAATCATGCCAGGCCGCATCTATGTACCCTCCATACTCCCGAAGCACCCTGTGAAGTGTATCACTGGAAAACAGTCTTAATTTTCGCTTTCTCGTCCTCAGTCCATTCGGGATCAGCAAGGTTTGTATGCTCCTTTGGCATCCGAACGAGTGGTGTCCCATTGGGTAGTATCAATTCTGATCACCTCCTGAGTGTTTAGGCCTTTGCAATCTGTATCATCCGGTGTGCCGGATCCTGTTGAGCATCTTTGACTTCAGTGAGGATGACATGCATCATACTCTTCACAGCCAAAAACAGTGCGTCAGCACCATGCTTTTCCATCACAGTCCCATCCTATTCATCTTTAGGTGCACTTGAAAACAGCCACATCGTCTGATAACACCAGTCATGCAGTGAATGGAATCGTCGAGTGGCAGTGAGTCCAGGTTTGAATCTAATTCTTGCATTCGGCACAGGTCTCCAGCCCATGCTATTTTTCGTCTTATACCAATGAGACTCATCAAAAATCCCAAAACTCCATAAACTGTGTGAGAGCCGGCTATTGATTGATGGTTTCGCTTTGGATTTTGGAGTATCATTCAATGCATGGTGGATATTCCATCGGTTCTCCGGATCATCAATACTGGTGTTCAGACTCTCCATGGTGAGATACGTATTTTAAGCGAGCAACAAGTTGCTCACCATGAAATCCATTCCGAGTGTCATCTCGTCGCTGACAATATTGAAGGTCTTGGCAACTCCGGGCATTGTCCCCACTGAAATCGATTCATGGGCCAATGTAAGTGCTCGATTCCCGTCAGGTGGTGTTGTCTGTATCTCCAACAGGCGGCGGGGCACAGAATTCAATCTCTGGAGCAAATACCACTCCCATTCATCATCTACAATGCTGGGAAAGTCATAGTCTGCCAACATCACCCACTCTTAAAGGGTATTCCCCCATAAAATGCACAGTGGCAACCCCATTACAACTTTCTTAGTCACCAATATGCAAAGCATTGCTGCTGCAATGGAGGTGAAAGTCTTTCCATGACCCATTTCATCTGCCACTAGTACTCCTGGCATATCAGCATCCCAAACCTATCTCCGCATGATGAATGAAATGGCCCAAACCTGCTGCTCCCCAAGCCTTGTTCCGGACAGGCCTGGAATTGAATATTTGTAAACTGGAACGCGGACCTCAGTTGATTGGCGAATAGAATGGGCATGCAGCAGCCTGACCACCTCATCAAGACACTCAGGTTCAAATTTGTTGTTGATTGTGTTGAGAACAGTGGTCAATACTGGAATGGAATTATCTGAATTGAGGACCTCCTCGCCATCCACTTGCTGCTGAACCTCTCTTGCACCTAGGTTGGTCTTGTTTTCATCCTCAATGATCTCTTTCAGTTGCTCCAAGGTAAGTCAGGCAGATGTGCTCATACTCCGGCACTCCTGGAACTCATCGCGAAGTTTGGTATTTCACAGCCAAACATTTGGACTGAATATTATATACTCAATTCTATTCGCTGAAACAGAACTTACATTCATACTATCAATTTCGTGCCCACCTGCCTACTCATTAACCACTCTTTCATTTTCATCAGATCCCTCCGAAGTCTAAGTATACTGATTAGCAGTGGGCATAACTTACCTTAAAGAGGCCAGCGGGGATTACCTTGGCCGGTCTCATTACGTGCTCTGCAATATCCTTTCCTGTCGCTGCCTTCATTGCTACCAAAAATTGATTCACATTGTGTCCCAATTTCAATGTAAATGTATTAGAAAGAGAACTGTTGTATGCAATCTGACATTATTGAGGGACATTAGTCATTTGCCCTGGTGTGTATAATCCCATTTACTCTTCGTCCAATTTGTCCTTTGTCAAGTTGCATTTGTATATTGCAGTCAGGCAGTATTGTTCTTTCACGCAACAATTTTTTTCAATGCAATGAATTAGCTCCTCTCAGTGCCTCACATCTGTGTACGAAGTTTGCTGTTGATCACAGAATGTCTGGTCATTGTTGCTTTTCAGCACTCGACGAATCACAACCATGAAAGTTGTATTTGGCAAATCAGAGATGTTACCTCTCACATGCTTACCGGGGTGCTCTTCCAAATCGGTCATCAGATGCTTATTGACTCGCCTTCCCTTCTTCCTCGCCTTCCGAATCTCACTTGCACATTTCTTCAAAAACATCCCCACCCACTGTCGCCAAATCCATTCAGCATTATCAACATTTTCCAAAAGCAGCCAGGTCTCAAAAGTCTCCAACAAATCTGCAACTGCCATCAACCAGTGCAGCGGTCCATCTCCCAGCATTTTCGAACGGTTCTGTCCAAGGACAATGGACTGATGCTTCTTCTCTCGAAACCCAACCACCCATACTTTCTTCCACTTGTTGAACATACTAAAGTTGGGCTGCCCTATGCTTTTGGCGCATTGCTTCAAGGAGTATTCCATTTGCTTCAAGCTGATTGGGGCATTGCCTTCAGCCCAGCCCAGGTTGGGCTAATCATCGGGCTCATCATCCGCATCGAATTCGTCATATGAAATCTCCGGTCATGCGGGCAAGTCTACAATCCCTGCATCATTTTTCCTGCACAGTTTCCCAGCAGGCTGAAATCTTTCCATTGGAAGGCTAATAGGAGGTGTTCCAGGCGCACTGGAAAGTTGCCCATATGGAGTTGAGGCAGAAGATGTCAGCCGAATTACTGGATTGTGTCGAGGCGGTGCTGGAAGTACTTGAGGTACGCCTGGAGATGACGGTCCCTGTCCTGTGAATTGCTGAGGGGGGAACATTTGAGGTCTACCATAACCTCTTTGAGGGAAATCGTATCCTTGCCATCATGGCCCATATTTTGGATAGCATTGGGTTGCAGCTGAGTTTGGTTCTGAGCTTGGTGTCATGTTGAATGGGGCAAAGTGGTAGACCTGGGGAGAGCCTGGAAATGATGCCTGCAAAAGTGGGTAACTATACCCTGGTGGTGGAGGAAATTGATCTGGCGGTTGCTCAAATTGCCTGTCTTTTCTCAGTGTATTTCCAGGATTATTATCTGATGCTCCCACATTGTCCTCTGGGCGTTGTTTTTAGCCAAACAGCCCACCCTGTGGAGCCATATTGGTTGTCATCTGTGCCGAGCTGTGGGTTGTCACTGTATGTGAACAAAAGAAGGTGGTGAACAAATAATCTATTCAATTGGCGATTTCGAATGAAGCGGTGTATAGTTGAAAATAGGAGAGGTAGCAGTAACGATCTGCGGAATGAAGGCCTCTTATATCCATTTTCTTTGTCGTGGACTGTTGTGTTTCACTTCATCTTTGATCCCATGAAACCCGGTTGAGAAAAACTAATCATATTCAGACACATCCTGCCTTTCCTAGTTATATGCTCGAATTCATATACTAGGATCATAGATACAGTCTCATCTTTGTTCAGTTCATGACTGTAAATATCATGGAAGGGATACGATATGCCGTCTCCTGGAAACCAAAAATAACTATATCTGTTTGGATGGTTAGCACGACTAGGCATTGTATATGCAAAATGTGTGTGTATGACCTACTACTTCATTCATTAAGAGGCCTGTTAGTCGAGCAGCAACAGTGATTGCTTCCTTTTGAGCTCCTTGTGCAAACCTTGTTGTATCCTCAGGATCCACCTGATAGTCAAGGCTCGTTACTGATGAAAACATCCTACCAGCGTATCAAGTTCTCGTTGATCAATTGAGCGGGGATACAGCCAGCTAGGACAGTTACCTATTCATTATATTAAGCTGATGTTATCCACTGCTTGAGGCTCGAGCGTAGACAAAATCTGTAGAATGCCGGAATGAAGTTGTATACGATAAGGACAATCGTAGTAGCACCTGATGCTAGTTTGTGAAGAAAACTGATCCTGAGGTGACTTTGTTTTACCCCTCCTCTACATTTGGTGGGGTGTAATGCGGCTTTGAAAGTGATACGCTAACCTGAATTAGCTCGGGTTCTTTCAAACAAGATCTCTGAGGCTCAAATCCAGCAACAAACCATGCCCCCTAAGATTTATTGACATTTGTCACAACACTGAGCATTTCTCAAACATGGTCAACACTCGCCGGAAACATGTTGAATGCTGTATCGGCAAAATAAATTATGCCACGAGAACTGACTAGAAGCTCACTATCAACAATATCACCCAATATCAATGAATGAAGGGCTATTACCCAATGGGATGCTACCACCTGCCGGCTGGAATCACCCTGAGCCATCATGCGTGACAACAGTATGAGCACCTGAATGGCCATCGACAAGCTGTCAATTCATGATCTACCAATCGCCAACATACCGGGTGCACCACCACTTGAAGATACTCCCAACAAAGAACGTATAGACTCTCAGCAGCCTGATCTCACCTGTACCCCTGATCCAACCAAGACAGAGGCTCATAGGCAGGTAGTTGAAATAGATAATGCGGGGAGGAAAGCATATGGCAAAGCAACTGGATTTTACAACAAGCATTGCAAGTACTCAGAACAATGGCATCCACACTATCCATTTTGGTCTGCACACAACTTTCAACAGGTTCAGTTGTTTAGCCAGCAATCAAAAACCTGGATAGATCAACATCTGAGGCATCAACTGGAGAACTTCAAGATCGAATCTTTCCAATCAGCCGATGCCCTGCAAAAGCTTCTTTGTGAACTTGATTTCGGGATTGGCGATGATAGTTGCATTCAATATGACTCACATATCTTCGGAACATTATACTGCAGGGATATTTTGAAATGTATCCAGTTCCTTTTGGGACATCTTCCATTTCAAGCGCACCTCGATTTTGACACGGTGCATCTCGCTGACTCTGAGGGCCGTTCAATCTATCGCGAGATGAACATGGGTGACTGGTAGTCAGATACACAGGATCAACTTCCTATTGGAGTGACGATTGTGCCAGTCATTTGTGCATTCGACAAGAATCACTTAATCAATTTTTCGGGCGATCAGGATTCCTGGCTGCTATATTTCACAATTGGTACTATTCGAAATGATATCCGCCGCACACCTAAGAACCAACCAAGATTCTTGTTGGGTTGATCCCCAGTCACCCGAAAGGTGCCAAAAACTTTGATGGAGCATGACATGCCACGGTTGGATCTGTGCTGTCCCAACATAGGCATCTTGACATCACTGGCCCTGGCTGGAAATGGGATTGTGCAAATGGATTCCAGCGACAATGTTAGCCTCTGTTGGCTCCCTGGGTCGGGGATAATCTGGAACAAGTCATCGTTGCTCCAGTCCCATATGGCTCATGCCTGATGTGTGAAATTCCTAAAGGTGCGCCCATGGGGCATTGAACTTTGTGACCACTCGATAACTCAAGAGACCAGTAGATTTACTCCGAGCCGCTGGAGGACAATCATTTTGATGCTCTGCTCTCTCTAGGTGTCCACTCAATCCGCAACGAGTTCTGGCAATGCCCTCACTTCAATGTCTATCCCCTTCTGAAGCCTGATGAATTTCATCAGCTGCTCCTGGGTTTAGTTAAAGAATTGTTGCACAGGCTGCTCAAATACCTGAATGCTAGAACTGTCACAGATCAATTTGACAATCGATTTACATCGTTGCGATGATATCCCGGCCTCCGGCACTTCTCTCAACCCTTGGATTCATTGAAATGCAGCACCTGGCAAGGTACTGAGATCTGTGGAATGATCTGAACATGGGCACTGAATTGTGCTCCAATTCTTGACTGCTCTAAAGATGATGGGAAAAGTGTAGCATTGAACGCCTCAGATGAAATGGTAATGGGAGCAGTGCAGGCATGATGTGAATTCTCTCTACTTGTTAGCTAACAAAATCACTTGAATATATCCCTCAAAGCACTAGACGATGCACCCAAGCGATTTTACCAGATGAAAGGTATGTTTCAAAAACAGAAAATGTCGCAGTCTGCGTAAGCCAAAGGGGATGAACTGTCGGCAATGTAATCCCATCTGTTACACAAACAAAAGTTTCACATGATTTTTTGTGCAATGGAGGCCTTTGTGTATGGGGCTGAACAGGTTTCCACAACAGAACGTAGGCAATTTCAGGTGCGCCTGAACAGAGCCCAACAATCGGCAACCACTTGGTCAGATGCTGATCTTCTAAAGGCAATTGAATGATTGGAGTGCAAATCCATCAAGTGACACCTACTAAACGAAAGCTTTTCAGTAAATTATTACAACATCATGAGCGACAACTATTGCAGGAAGTCGGGACCACAGTAACTGGTCTCAGAATCCAATTCGCAAAACAACTTGGCCTAATAGAATCTGCCGCCAAAGGCAAGGCTTACTGGGTGGCAAACATCACCGCAGAAATGCGACCGCGACTGCAGGTCTGCCTATCTGATGCTGAGTTAGAATCCATCACCAGAAGCGTGGCTGATACGGAGCGGATCACTACCCAGCTGGAGAGAGAGATTTATGGCATCACGTCGAATGAACAGAAACAGTTCAAGATGGAATTATCCATCTGCTTGATCGAGTTTGAAGCGTCATGGGAGACAATTGGGATTCTGGTGCTCCGGAAAACCATTGAACGACGCATGATTCATTTCCGATATTCAAACATGTATCTTGTGAGCCATATATCAAAGTCAATTCGGCAGATTGGTTCCGGTGAAAATTTCACCACTGAGATTTCTGAATGGCTACATATCTCCAATGTGAATGAGGCATATTGCTTTTGCAACAAAGTCAATTACATCCAACAGATGCTCAAGCACAATGACCGGTGTACTGGGAATCACTATATGGTGGAGACATTGTCATATCTTCTACACGAAGGCTGGTACAATTTTGACTCTGTGAAAATCATCAACCTACTGTCCACTACCGATACATGGCGAAGTACACACAGAGCCCATCTGTTACATCTCCAAACAATTCAGGGCGACCCCATTATCCACCTTGGATCATAGCAGGTATATCATTTGAGAGAAATGCATGTCTGTGGAGTGTGCAAAAGTATCAAATTAACCTTACTCAGAAATGCATCAGAAGATTTTGGAATTCCCAACTTTGGACACCTATTCTGGAAACGAATTGAGGAGGACTGGGGACACGAAGTTTGTGTGCTCATGCTCAGATATGATCGGAATCTACTCATAGACAGTATATTCATTGAACTTCAGAATGGGTTGTTGTATTACCGTCAACCATTTCAGAACAAGACCTCTGTTGAGCGTCTGGGACTTCATTGCAAGGTAGAATATACCAATGCCAACAAAAGGATCATGTCTGAAGCTCATGACATCTGGGTGCAGAATACGCAAAGTGATGAGAATGACCTCGATAACACCTTCCAAGGACAAATTCTTTCTTTCCCTGTCATATACTTCGGCTGGACTCCACTGAATCAGATCCTCCAATTTCAGTAGTGCCAGCCCGCCAGGAAAGCAATATTGACCATTTCGAAGAGGTGCAAGAATACTCAGCAATGGGTATTGCGTCCTCTAGCTCAAGAATATGCTATGGTCATTCTGACCAAGTACAAAGATATTCATGGTTGGGCTGATCGTGTGGACAGGTGCATCCGGGTTGTCAAACAAATGACCAAGATGCATATTGTCCTCTTTGTCGCAATAGCAAGACCAGCGAATTTGGTGCAGGAGAATGCTGCATCAGGCGGCATTGATAGTTTATGGCTTGTAAATAATCATCTTGATTTGGATACCTACTGGACTGTATATTAATAAGATAAGAAAACCTGGTTCAGGTGTATAGCTGTTAGATTGTTTATGAAATTGTACCATTCGATATGGACATTATATATGATCAGTTCCAGAGAGTCTGGCTCAAGGTGCACCGGAATGGCTTGGAGACTGGTATCACAGTTCCAGTAGCTCTGAAATATTACCAACTTAAATGCATGATTATGTAGCATTCTGAAGACGACTTCATACTCTTTAGAATATCCTTGTATTCTGTTCCACTACTTCAGAAGCGTTGAGGAGCACCTTAAAGTACTCTCAGAGTATGTGGGAAGCACATCTTTCTGCATTCAGCCTATTAGGGAGAATGTGGAAGCTTCTGGAAGGATCCGTGTGGCTATCCAGAAAAGCTGAGTAGTTGAGTTATCACTTCCGAACCATTTTACATTTTGCTGATGCAGCCATAGTGGCTAATCCACCTCCCTACTGCCTTTGTCGTGTTACTTTCTGGGTGTACTCCCATATTGACAAAAACCTTCTACACAGTTGATATCCGGATATCTCCCCTCTAGCTCTTTTATTTGGTTCTATGGATTGTCTTCCCCATTCATTGAGTTGAACTACACCTTGTTCCTGGCCAGTGCGCACATCCGGACAGAATGTGTGGATGTGTTCCAGCTCATCTTAATAGGTACAGGGTCCTAATCCTTGCCTTGCAGACTGCAGGGAATTGAGTCCTGGTCGGTTTTAAGCGAGTCCTGTCATTGCATTTGGAGGTGGACATGTCATTGGTTGTGTGGAGGTGGATGTTAAAGTTGGATGGCGTACACCCTGGCAGTCTGGGAACTGCAGTATCTGGGCTCATTTGCTTTGCTTAGCTCGAAGGTCAAAGCCTTGAAGGCCTTTATCATAATGTCAATCTCCATGTTGATTGGATTTTCGGCTTTCTCAATTGAAACTTCCTCCATGGCTTACAATGGTGCCTGGGTCTCTTTATTAGGGATTGCCGGAAGTTTCTCCAGTTCTCGAATCCGCGGGAGCGGAACTCCACCTGGAATTGAGTAAAGAGAGATTCCCGGCCCCGTACGTAGTCTATCTGTCTCCAGGAGTGCGGGGGCATCAGAGGTAGCACATATGTTGAGGACATGCTTTCAGAGTTTGCCATAATTGAACGTTGAGGGGTCTCTGGGATCATGATCAAGTTTCATTCCCCGTTTTGCCCTCAAATGTCTTAGGACGGCTCTGAGCAATATTTCCACCTGTACATACTGGGCAAAGGCTCTGGCGTTAATCATAATGTGTCTGATGTTGTTGTAGATGGGGATAAAGGCTTTCAGGTCAACATTTCAACATTCCAGCTGGTTCCAGCATACTCGCTCCTAAGAGAATCTCATTTACATATAGACTTGGCTATCGATGTGTCGGAAGGTGTCCTTCCGCTTCGTGTTCAACTTCACCCACTTCTTCCTACCGTATAAGTTGATCATCTCGATTGTTTCCAGGAATGATTCGGAGTAGTAGTACAGCAAAGTGGCGATATTATCTTCGGTTGCGGTGTCGGACCCAGTGCGAGAAGAGATGCTTTTCGACTGCTCGATGAATTTGGTGACATCCACTCTCTTGATGACAGGAGCGCCCTTGGTGGCCAGGAGTGGCACTTGCATCTTTTCCGTCATGATGGTGAGGGTCAAAGACTCGATGCATGGCCTTTGATCATGTGCATGAATCAGTGAGGCATTGGCGGAAGGTTCAGCACGAGTGGAGCATCTGGCCTGGTATAAGGGCCCAGAACTGGAGGAGACAGTACGGCCACTGGTATAGGTGGCGGAAGTAGATCGGGAGTCTTCAGTTGACATCCTAGTACTCTTTGTAGCAGTTTGGTGGTGGGATGGTGGATTAGGTGGTGAATTTGCAGTAATTTGTGATCTAAGGTCGATCGCTAGTTTGTGGGTTTTGGACGGGGGGGTTTGGTCAATTGGCATTCATTTTGAGGTGAGCTCTTTGTTTTGATCCTTTTCTCAGTCCAGCTTCACTACCTCTCACGGTGTTCTCTCTTAGCTTCCTGCGAAGTCAACTATTGTGTTCTATTCCCTCCGAGTTCCCCCTACCACTAGTAACGTATTTCACCAGGTGACCGCCCATGACTGGGAAACTGACCACCCACAGGCGATATTTATTGACCCAATTGACCTGTTTTAACCACTCTGTATGACCTAGTCACTACTGGGGGTTGACTACTCACTCCTTGTCTCCCATTTTCATACTCCATAGAATCCTCTAGGTCCAGCATATCATCGATATATACAACAGAGTCCTCCTCCTCCTCATTTCCCTCCTCATTCCACCCGACTCCACCCACCATACCTTCTTCCTCATTGTCCCAATCACGAAGCACAATTACAGGTACCTTCTTTGCATGTATGATCTTCTTTTCCACCTGTTTAGAGCTCTTTAATCACTTTCCAGAGGATACTACATTTGCTGCAACATGTTCTTGGTGCATATTTGCTTTGGTCACTTTTTCTCTGTCTAGTCTTCTTTTTCTTCCCTTAGCTGAATCACATCCTCAGCTGTATATGCACTAGCTTTACAAAGATGGCGGCGGTCCTTTGGTGCTACCACATTGGTGTCCTTGGCTCCTGAGCACAGTGTTCCCAGCAATTCATCTCCAAATTCCTTATCTGCAAGTGCACCATGAGGTGACCCTCCCAGCTGTGCTACAAGAGCCTTCTGTTAAAGGGAGGAAGGTGATTGTTGAGTAACAAGGTGGAGTGCACTCAGGCCTAATTGGCTTACAGCTCTGGGCTGTCTGGGGGTTGCACTGAGGAGTGAACTGGGAGTGGCTGGCAAAGATTCAAATCAAGTGATATTTCGTGACTTCCAAAGAAAAACCTTGTGTGCGTTATGTGGCCAGATCCCAGTTGCCCCAAAGGCACTCAAGATGGTATTCTTGGTATATGCTGCAGCTCTACCACATGTGACAAGGCTGTAGGAAAGAGTTAGAGTGGAGTATAGAGTGATATAGCAGGTGTGCTTACTTATAAAATAGTCCTTTCTTAATTGCATTTCGTCCTTTTCTAACCATCCATCCAGTTAATTGCTGTAGCAGTGCAAATGAAGACCAAACAGCGCAATATCTAGAGGTTGAGGGATGTGTGTAGGGTGTGCAGGAAGGCAAATAGAGTGGATATGTCTATTCAAGCAAAAATCAAACAATTACCATATTGGATGAGAGTCATACCCATCAAGGATTAGAATACGTGGCTCACCCTTTGCAATGTAATAGTCAGCATGAGCAGGAGGTCAATCAGATGGTACAAACATCTTAGCAGTATATTTCTCAAAGTTCTGTTCCACCCATTCCAGTCCCAGTTCATTGTCTGTCCAGCCTTCAGTTGACCATGGAAATGTTGCTTGCTCTTTATCTTGCATGCCAGCATACCATCCATGCAGATGCCTAGACCCCTTGTTGATATCCACGGGTGGTATAACTCTACCATCTGCTGCAATACACTTTATATCTGTAACCATTTCGCAATGTCTATCCTCAGTATAGCAGGGATTCATTCAACCTCTAATGCATATCACCTTCACTTTGAGAGCCTGACCAAATATGAAGCCCTTTTCATCCATATTGTAAATGTTTTCTGGTTGTGCATTGAGCTTTCTGACAAGATTTCCGAGCTACAGTGACCAGTATTAGCTGACAATTAATGTATATACTAAAATGATATACCTTGTGAAAAAGTCCTTCAAAATTGCAGCATCATTTGCTTCTGCCCTTTGTCTATCTAGACATTGGCTGAACTTGGTAGTGAGGGCAGGATGGCAGTTGAGGAAGCATGTCAGCCAGTGTGTACCAAGTTGTCGTCGCCAATGTGAAGGTGGAAGGGACATTGAGAATACTTTAGACATCTTCCCTTGCAACGGATGTCCCAAGTCATCTAGAGTCTCACAAACCCTAACAATTCATTTCTCCTCTTCTGGAGACAGCAGCTGCTCCTTCTCATGTGTTGCACCCCTTTGCCGGGCTCCGCTGAGTCGGTCTTGCAAAGTTCCATATGGTATACCATATTGTAAAGCAGTGGCGTGGATAGATAGTTCAAGACCTGAGCGGTATGCAGGTTTGGCTTCAGGAATCTCATTCTCTCTGTCAATTGCTGCGGCTCTGCACTTCACTCTTCCCATGGCTGTGTTGTTGTGGTGCAAGAGTGACAATTGTGTTTGTGAGCGGGGTAATTAACAACTCTGCTCCTGGCACATGCGTGCTGTTTCGTGTGATCAGTTGCTAGGCCATGGACTGTTACACCGTAAAATACATTAGTATTCTTATTAGCACTTCTCACAATGTTACTGGCATCATTGATTCCTTTTCTCAGTATTCCTGCAGAACAGTGTCTTCCTTAGTACGGGGTTGGCATCCATGTTTCCCTTGCATTTTCTCGTCCCAGTATAACATCAGTGCCTGTTATACCCGGGTTAGGTTGGTGCCTGTTGTCAAGGTGTTAGGTTGGTGCCTGGTGTCCCAGTGTTAAGCCGGTGCCTATTGTCCCAGTGTGAAGTTGGTGCCTGTTGTCCCAGTGTTACTTTGGTCTCTGTTGCCCCTGTATGAGGTCGGTATCATTTGTCTGGGGTTATTTTGGAGTGATTGCCTGGGTATTCACCCCGGTATTTGTTCGGTGCCTATCATCCAGTGTTTGATTGGCTCTATTACCTTGGTCTTCATTCCGGTATTACTGAAATGGCGAGGTATTAGACTAGAGGTTAGGGTTGCTACACTGGCACGTCATGTGGCTGGGTATGCCACTACCTTAAACAGACTGCTCGTGAGTATCATGATTCTTACAGAGAACCTTACGACATACCCATACACGTGCCATCACTCTGAGCCTGTTTGCAACTGTATCCCTACAAATATCATCATTTCTCCTACTTAGCCAGACGCTGGCATACGTGCTCTTAAACTATTCTTGTACTGTCAGTTACCGGATACATTTTACTCCCGGGATTTCAATTCTACTCATTTTTTTTAGAGGCGTCACGATACACACACAACCTGCAATCTAAGCAATTGACCTCTCAATGTCTGGCAAATGGAGAAATGGACTTCCTCTATGCAGTGCCAACGAGCGTAAGAGTGCAGAGACGATTGGGTCGTCGATCGGTTGTGATACTCTGAGTCCTAAAAGTTTAATCAACCCTGAATCAGGTGTTCATAGAGTTCTAGAGGAGGCAGAAATCCAAAATGACTGTGATCGCAGAAGCTGCATCATTGAGGATGACGAGAACCCCGTCTTCAATGACGAGAGTGATTAGAATGAAGACATTCCATAACCAGATGAATCCCCGCTCGACAATGATGAACCGATGGCACCACCTACGATCAACCTGGAGGAGATGGTGGAAAGACAGGAGAAGATGAACAACTTCCTTTTCCAGCATAACACCGAACTACTACAACAACGCGGATAGTCGACCTCAGATGTGAAGGACAAGTTTAAACTGGCACAGCCGAAACACTACTGTGGTTGTGGTCGAGAACTGGAAACCTATCTGGGCTCACTTCGATTGAACTTCTGGACTGAGAAACACGTATTTCCCGACGACACTGACAAGGTTCAACATGCTGTAGGGCTCTGTGGAATCTAGGCCTACAATACCGATCACAACATGCAGAAGATGACTATGATTGACCCAGTTACCTGGCGTGAAGACCTATACATGATCAATTCAACATCCCTCCCTGACTTCAACCTGTTGGTTGGGAAAATACAGATGATGTACAGTGATACGGACCAGAGACTCAACGTGGCTTGGAAATCTTTCCACCACTTTCCGCTAGGCTACTACAAAACCAACGAAAACATACAAGCATCCACCAATCGACTATGGCAGAATTGGAGTGAGGCAGAGTGGGATGAAGTGCAGTTCCAACCGATGCTGCATGACATAGTCTGGGCAGGATTGTAGGCCGACTTATTACCCATACTCAAGTGGCTAACCAAAGTGAATGGGAAATTCAACTCGATTAGCAAACTTTTTGATCAAGCAGCTGATGTTGAAACTGAAGTGGAGATGTGTGACAAGCAACAACAGAAGCCACCGGGCGAGTCATGTCATCCTGGCGGCAGGCAGCGTAACTTCTAACCATCAATCTCAGAGACGAAATAGCTACCTAAGAACACTTACAAACCCAACAAGTCCGATCAGTCATCCTGCGGCAGGACCGACTAACCACCGTCACCACGGGTAACCGGGAAGGTGTATGCATCACGGAAAGCCAACGGCAAATGCCTATGATGTGGCAACGACCATAAACCTTTCCAATGCCCAAATTACTCTAACCCGCACTTCAAAGATAGACTCAGTCCTGGAGACGGCCAAGGCAAACACAGTGAAGACAAAGGTGGCAATGGACAAATCAAGCGCCGATGATTCTTCAACACTCAGCAAAGAAAAAAGTAGTATAACTCTACCGGTATCCAGTGCGGCTGGGGAGGTTTGACCAGATGGAGCTGGGAATGGAGAAGTTGGCGGCACAGGCAGTAATCGCGACTCAGGACAATGTTCAACCTCATTGGATCCCACTGAAATCAAGTGTCATCCTGGAGAGCCTGAGGGAAAGAATGTTAAGCCAATATCTATGCGGCACCGAAAAACTGGATTCGACACACACAATTCACGAAGTACAATTACGTTACAGAAATGGTGAGATGCAACACCTACGGTCTCTTATGGACGCCAATGCAATGAGCATCTTCATAGCACTGAGGCTTCTCAAGTGACTTGGGATATCACATGACGAGGCACACATCACCACCCGTGGCCTGAGTGGAGGGGTGATGCAACCTGCCAACAACAGCGGCAAGACTCGGATCACAGTCCAGTTGTTGGATTATCTTGCACTGGTTGATGAATTGGACGTGCTAGTCATGCCAATGCGGTCATACAATCTAGTGCTTGGATTACCATGGATCCACAGAAGAACTCCTGACATCAACTGGGCTCGCCAACAATTGACTTCCCTGCCATCACTGAATGCGAGAGGCGTGGAGGAAATTACACCGATGATTACCGTAGTGGCATCGTAGGTCTCAGCAGCCAACAATGATGACATCAACAACCAGCTTCTGGGGCGCAGTCTGGATATCCAGATACTTGGAGCAACCGCATTTGACGATCTCCTAGCTAGCAATGAAGTCATCGCAGCATTTGCCCCACAGATTGGGGAGTGCAGAGGGCTGCCGGGAGCGACTTCGGAAGGCATCACCTTGGACACACCAGGTCATACAGACCCAAGCGCTGGATACGATGGGCAGAGAGCACAGGCAGTAGTTGCGGCACAAGAGCCCCGGCAGGGAGACGCTTGAATGACTGCTACCTCCTCACTGAGACCCGAAGGGAGTGACTGGACGGTGGGGCTTGGTTCCTGTGTGGGCAAACCGATGACTACAAGGCCTTCTGGATTACTCCTTTCCTCCTTTTCTCCTTCGCATCCTTGTTTGTGAACACTTAAGCTAACACAAATCAGAAGCAGCAGACAAAATGGTGCCTACAGCTGACGGAAACTTCATCCCATCAAAGTACTTAGAATTCGTGGATGTCTTTAGCAAGAGAAATGCTGAAACGCTGGAACTGCACCACCCAATTGACCATACAATTGATCTAGAACCGGGGTTCAAGATACCATATGGACGGATCTATAATCTCTTGGAAGTTGAGCTCTAATCTCCCAGAGTATGTCGTGAGACAAACATATCAAACAGCTTCATCCAGTGGTAATCATCATCAGTGGCAGCACAGATATTATTCGCGAACAAAATAGACGGCGGCCTACAGTGATGTGTGGACTACCAGGCACTCAATTTGGCGACAATCAAGGACTGGTAACCCCTACCAATTATTTTGCAGATGATAGACCAAACGAGCGTAGCCCGGATTTTCCCTAAACTGGAGGTCCAGAATTCTTACAACCCTATCTGGATCAAAGAAGGTGACTAATATAAGACTGCATTCCGGACCTGCTATGCCCAATTGGAATACCAAGTTATGCCCTTCGGATTAATGAACGCGCCAGGCACACTTCAGGTGTAAATTGCCGCCTGCTTGCAGCCCTCAATTGATGACTTTACCATATGCTACCTAGAGGACATACTGATATATTCGACCAGCGGGAAGGCGCACAAGGATCACGTCAAAAAAGTGCTTGAACAACTACACCAATTTGGCCTCTATTGCAAAGCCAAAAACTGCCATTTTGGAGTCTCAGTGATCGGCTTCCTCGGATTTATCATCAGTTCTGAGGGGATTGGCATGGAATCAGATCACTTATCACCCATCGAGTACTGGCCAACTCCCAAGTTGATGAGAAACGTACAAGTGCTTCTAGGCTTCGCATACTGCTACCGACAGTTCATCTGCAAATGGGCTAAGGTAATGGTACCAATCTCCAACATACTAAAGAAATTGCCAGGTAAATGGAAATGCACCTGGATGGCAGAGAATACATTTCAGAAGCTTCCAAAGGCATTCACTGAAGCACCGATCTGCCAGCATTTTGACCCGGCAAAGCCTATCATCATCCAGCTGAATGCGAATGGCTTCGCAATTAGTGGTAATCCCAATTTGTTCAACAGTTTCCGCATTCTCATTCCGGTCAACATCTACTCATCAAAATGCTCCCTTACCGAACAGAACTACACCATGTACGAGCGGGTGGTATCAGCCATTGTAGAGACTTTGAGACAATGCGGACATTATCGCAAGGGAGCCCATCACAAAATGTTTAAACAGTGCAACCACAAGAATCTCGAGTATTTCCAAACATCAAAAGTGCACTCCCAGAGACAATCAAGATGGACTGCAGTCCGTTCATCATACGACTTGGTTTTCCAACATTTGGAACGAAAGAAGAACCCTGCAGAGGGACAGTGAAAAAGATCTGATTATGAAGCAGGCTACGAAAGACCTACCGCACAGCACTTGGCAATGTTGGCTGCAACCACCATTGAGCCATTTGATGATCTCCTTCTAGCAAGTAGGGCAGCCCAGGATACCAATCTGCTATCGACTGACATGAAGAATATGATTGGTTACCCTGACCTGTTGAAAGTAGAGGGACAAGACGAATCTACGAATAAAGACTTGGACATGCAGTGGCAAGTCATCACGGGAGCGCTCACCTAAGAAGGGAGAATATACCTTCCAGAAACACTCCACAACCAAGTGATAAGTCTTGTCCACGATAACCCTGAACCCAGTCACTTTGGAGCTGTTAGGACTGCTGAACTCGTATCGAGAGATTTCTATTGGCTAGGGCTAGACACCACAGTATGGAAGTACATCGCTGGGTGCCAAGTATGACATCGAATGAAACCACTGCACCACTTATGACATGGACCTACTATGCCAGTGCCACCACCGTAAAACCACTGGGCCGGAATTTCTATGGACTTTGTCCCTGACCTACCGGAATAAACCAAGTTGGAATTCACCGGTATTTTGGCCATTGTCAATCAATTAACTAACATGGCAATCTACCTACCCTGCTGAAAGGATACCGACTCACCGGAACTGATTCGTATGTTCTTCAAGAACATGATCCCCAACTACGGGCCAGCAAATAATGTGGCCACCGACTGCGGAACGCAGTTCACCTGCCGATTCTGGATTCGAGTCTGTTCCCACATGAGCATTGACCACCAACTCTCGACCACCTTTCACCTGCAGACTGACGCCCTGACCGAGCTGCAGAACCAGACCATGAAAGAGTACCTCTGAGCCTTCTGCAACTATGAGCAGGATACCTGGGCCGAACTCCTTGCCCTGGCGGAATTTGCATACAACAACTCAGTGCGTTCCACAACGAGGATGACACCATTCTGGGCCATGTACCATCGGAACTCTGAGATGCAGTTCAAAGCACCAAAAGCATAAAATCTAAAATTGGAGAACCAATCAGACGCTGCACTCGAGGGATTGGCAGACACGAACTGCAGTCCCTGTGAAAATATACTCGAAGCGTAGCAACGTCAGACAAAGTACGCTGGCAGAAACGAAACTATTTTCGACTTTGGAGATATAGTGTGGCTCTCGACCAAGCTCTTCCGGATAACCAGGCCATGTAAGAAGCTCAACTACAAATGCGTGGGACGCTATACTGTGAGGAAAGTCATCAATCAAAACATTTACAAGTTACACCTGCCGAAGACGATGTGGAACCTCAACATTTTCCACGTGTCGCAACTCGATTGGTACATACCCCAAGTATCAGACCAGCTATCTAACGAATCACACGCGGTAATCGTTGCCAGCTCGGACGAATTGGACATTGATTGCAGCCTGGACTCCGAATGGCATTATTGGCAGCTTTATTATCTCGCTCAATTGGCCGGACATAGATATGTCCATACCAGTTTGGGGCCAGCAGAAAACCTCCGGAATGCTCATGAGCTGGTGGACAAATTCCATTGCAACCACCGAAGGAAGCCGCAATAGTGGTGGAAAGGGATCAAATTAGTGTTCCTTCTCTCTGTTCTTTCTTGGTGATTTGATGTGGTCCAGTACTAATGGCCTTGTCACGGGTTTTACCACCTTTCGATCACAGGCAAGCAGAGCTGTAGTTTACCCATGAACCATATCCACAGGACTAACATGGGATTTGTTTCTTGTTAGTTTGTTTGTTTGTCTTTCTCTTTGTATGCAAATGTGCATCCCAGAAGGTCTGCGGCTAGAGAGGGGATAATGTAACGGCGACGTCTCAGACTATAGGTTAGGGTTGCTACGCCGGCATGTTATGCGGCCGGGTAAGCCACAACCTTAAATAGACTGCTTGTGAGGATCATGATCCTTACCGAGATTCTTACCACATACGTATACAGGTGCGATCACTCTGACCCCATTTGCAACCATATCCCTGCAAGTAGTATCTATTCCGTAATGTAGCTGGACTCTAGCATACATGCCCTAACACACCCTCTTCCCTGGAATGTCAGGATATACCTACGTGAAACTAAATTGAACTAGCACAACAACAAAGTTGATCAAGAGGTCATAACACACATATAGTAGTGAAGACCTGTCACCGGAAGTTTCTTCCTCGTCATCCTCTGCATCAACACATGATCAAAACTGCAGGCGAAGCATTGGGGCGATGAGATACATACCAATGAGGATGTATTCCCCAGTCTGAGTTGGCATTTCATAGATTAATTTCTTCATGATTGGATGGGTAACCTTCCTGAACTTGTCACTAACTGCCTTGGGATTCTCGCAATTGAGGATAGTCTTAGCTGCCGTGTACCTAATGCAATGCAACCTGTGAGACCCCAGATGCCTGATTCCAGTAGCACACTGATCGATTCTGAGATTCCATTCCTCTTGGCCAGTACCTAGCATGTTGCTGATACTTATGGCAGGTGTACTCTGCCAGACATGCTCCCTCACTCTATTATTTTTTGGTTGTATTGTCAAGCCCCCCAGCTACTGCCATATCCTCATTGGTTCTGCAGCCTATTGGTTGACTCCAATACCAGTATTCTGGGCCCAGAGGAACACCTAATCAGTTGGAACCATGAGTGTATTGGCATCCATGATTAGTCATGTTGGTATACCAAAACGCATCAAATTAAATTGTAGGTTTGCAATAGTGGTCAATGATTCAGTAGCGGATACCAAATACTTCTTACTTTGAGCACATGTCAGAACCATTGAATGAATCCTCAATGGTGATGCAATGAGGAAGAAGAGCTGAGTACTGTGTATCGAAACTTCTGGAGATTATCTATAATCAGGGCAGGCAAGCCATATATTCATATAGGCTGGGAGGTGTACTCTTAATCCAGCGACATCATCTTTGCTGCAATTCAGCTAGGAAACAATTTGCTTAGCATCATCTAAGCACCCTAATTAGTCGACTGAATACTTAAATTCATCACAATGACAACTAACAGCATGCTCTGCATTCATATCTAATGCATTTATCCTTGCTCTGAATCATGTACCATATGATGATGTTGAAGGGTTGGTATTAAACTTGAACCCACAGTGCATGTCAGGTATGAACTTAAGAACATGTGATCACCATGAATCGGGCCATGGGTATGGGAGGGTCTTATAAGGGAGCAAACCAATCAGCATGACAAGATGAATGCACATGCTGTACGCGTTTCAAGTTGCCAGTAATATGGAAAATTGGAATGTAACTCAACATGTTGCCAATGTGTGAAGGAGAATAAGTGAAATCTTATAAGAGTTGTTGGACACCATTGAGGAGCAGGTAAATGGAGGTTCCTGCATTTTCCAAGAACCAGCCAGCTTGTAGACAAATGAGTAGCTAAGACACCATCCAGATGCTTTTTCAAGTTGATACGACATTTCTTACTGGTAAAACAATCTCAATCATTGTCAACAGTGTTTGTACTGCTTGTAGATGTACTCCTACATCTGCACTTACATCACTTATCTCTGTTCCAACCCCCCAGAAATCATTGCACATGACTGAGCAGAACAACTGCAAGATCAAGGTTTTGCGATCTAGCATGAAATAATTTTTACATCTATTCAGTCATGAACAATACTACAATCCATTTTACCACTCTACCTACAATGATTTAAGAGATACAGTAGCCAACCGCAAACATCTGCAAGTCGATTCAGAGTATCGCCCCGTTTGGAGGCCAGTTAATGATACTCCACAAATAGACAACTGTCGATCTGGGAGGCCAGTTGGTAACAAACATTTCAATTTCTTCGATGATGAAAGTAATCTTAGGTCACCCTTATGTTGCTTGGAGAAATCGTACTTAGCACACTCGTGTGTCAGGTACAACTTGAGCAGAGCTGCAATCAATGAACGTTTCAGGTAGCCTAGAATGTGAACCATCAAGCTCTGCACATCTTTACACACTGTCGTCACAAGGTTGATCGTAATCTTCCACATGACCGGTATGGATTCTTTGGAACGGGGCATACTGTGTGATAATTGTTTGGGGCATCGAAACAATGTTTGCGACAACCATTCCATGTGTTTCTTCCACTACAATCCTGTTGAATTCATCGAGTTCCTCATGCAGTGGCCTGGGTTCAGAGAACTTATGCCATATGCTAAAGCAAAGAAAGTCAATGATGCTGAGGATAAAGATCTACTCAGAGGTTCAATTGAGCGACAGTTGATGGAATGAACAGGTACATTAGTTCAATTTTGTCCTAGCTAAGAATATTGTGACCTCTTCAATAGTAATAGCTGCCACTTGGAACTTCGATAGTCTGTGTATTCCACAGTTCAGGCAGATTACACCATACTCTGTATTCGAACAACTAAATGGAATAGCCCATATATTTGAAAATTCACTACATCGACTCAATGAATAGATCAAAGCCTTTCAATATTACAATCATCCCTTTTGCCCATCGTCACATTGGTCAGAAATATACCTTTGACGGACACAGAGTACCAACTGCAGTGAATGAATATCAAATCCAGTATCCAGACACTTTAAACATGATTTTCGGGCTTCATTCTTGACCTCTGCACATGCTTCTCAACAATGGAAACCCTATGCTCTGTGTAGACAATTACATGTGGCAATAATATCTTGTTATGTGTGCATGGATGGCTGAGTAGGTCAAAAGCATTTACTTGCCATTGATCAAGCCGCCTGATTGCACATTGAGTGCAGCCCGGACAAATGCGTTTTGAGAAAGGAATTCATTGTCAGTGCAATTGCATGACTATCAGCCAAAGAACCAGGAAATGCCACTCAGAACCCAGGGAAATGACACTGGGAGATAGGAAGGAAGACAACATCTGGAAGATTGACCAGTTGGAACCTCAGATCATAACGTCTGGAACATGAAATGCATGTCCTTGAGAACTATTATTGTACCTGATATTCCTCGTCCCATTTATCTCACGATGCTTATGAATTGGATGGTCTCAGCAACATTTAAGGTTGAGTGATATTTCAGAATCGTCAAATTCAATCTACACTGGGCAATTATACCTCTATATCTTGGGTTCACTTGCTTCATCAGCCCCTATTGCTGAGTGATGTAATGTAGTTGTAAGGAGATGAAAGCAAACGGTAAAGTGATCATTTCCGTTTCTGCTGCAACTCTTTTGGACTCTTTGGCAGGTTGATTGATTCCCATCACAAAAGCCCTGTGGGGTATCAGGAGCTTACTATGTTAACACCTCATGGCACTGTCGCGGTAACATACTGCAGTCTTGATTGAGTACATGGAGACGTATCTGGAGGACTTTCATCATCACGAGGATGGATCCATTTAATCCTGCCCCAGAACACCTAGAACAATGAACCCAGTAGCATTGAAACAGCAGCTTAATTTCAACATTCTGGATGAATTGATATGTTACCCTGTCTGGCCCAATCTTGCTAAGGCAGCAATGCATTGTCATGTTGATAACTGAACTACACAGATGGAGTCTGAAATTGCACAACATCTTGTCAACATATCGGACTTCAACTTTGTGATAATGCATCTCCTGCACTACTTCTCTGTCCATATCTGCCGGCTTCGCAACCACTTAATGCAAGCTCTAAATTCCCAGAGAGAGCAATGATGGATATTAGACAAGCTTGACAGCAATCAAATAATTCTTTTTCTGCCTTCCAAATTTTGTGAACACAATCTCGAAAGTGGGTCATTCAGTATCAAGAGCTTAATGCAATTGCTCCAAAAGATACTTGTGACTATGTATAGCCTTTAACCAAAGTATATATCAAGCGAATGAAGAAAACCAGAGACCAGAAATCAACACTATTGATGACTTGGCTGAGTGGCACACAATGGCTTAAGGGGAGCAACAGAATCACATTGCTGGGTTTATCAAGGGTTTCACCAACAGCAAAGACTACGTTAATTAAAATTTGTATATCAGTCATCTGAATAATTCAATGGACATTCGGTACAACAAAGTAGCAATTCTGGTGATGACTTCGCAATACCCCAAGCAAGCAGATTACATTATTCATTGCACTGAGTCCAAAAGCTGGAGAAAGCATCAGCCACCAAAAAATGACAGAGTGCTTCACCGGATGCGATCAAGTCCAGATAGCCACTATCAGTTGAGTGCAGGATGTAATCCCACACATGTAATGTGTTGTCCATCGACAACAACACTGAAATCACCATTATAGGGCTGCTTGCATTCATTCACACGGTTGTAACTGGGCTGAGATGGAAAACGGCTGGTATGATTATTCTCGAGGAGACATATCAACCTCTGATGGCACCATTGCACAAAGGAATGTAAAATCATAAGTCAGTGTTCCACATTTGAACCACAAATACCTTCCCCTTAGGTGTGATCTGGAGGGCTGTACACCATTTTGCATGGTTGCTAGAGCCAGATTGCACTCATTTGGACATAAGCAGCACAATTAATTTCAAAACTTGCTATTGTTTGTACATGTAGACTAATTGATTTAACACTTAAAGTAATCATCTGAGTGAAATATGGACATCTGATGAGTACTTACTCTGGATGTAGTAACTTTGTTATTTCAGTTATGCAAGCTTTTATATAATCGATGTCTCAAGGGATTAAATGGTATAGAATATTCTTGAAACCAATAACAAAGTTCAAAACACCGTAGAAACAATCAAAATCTAGAGACCCAGAGTGAAAAAAATATATGCAGTATATTGACTGAAAGCATTGAGCACATTATTGAATTGTCACAATGACACATTCACATCATTGAATGCTTTGAAGGATGGTAGAAGAACGCAAACAAGACACTGGGATTATTGGTGGAGAAGATTGAGAATATTCACTATAAAAGGACCATTTTCGGAAATCCATTGTGCGGTTTCCCAGTGGTAGAAATGGGTCCAGGGACCCCACCAACAGTCCAGGTTTGGACCAGAAAAATGTTCCGGTTCGATTCTAGATGCATCCAAAAACCGAACCCACAGGGTCTTGGTCAGACCCTTGGGTTCCAATCGCCGGTTCTGCATGTAAGGTCTGTCCATTTATGGTTATATTCAGATATTATGCTGATAATCGGAAAATATTGACATTGGGACTACATAATCTTTTTCACATGTATTGGCTGCCATTTTCCCCCAAACATAGAGATACATGCTCCATACCCAATCCTGAAAATTAATGTCAATGCAGCGTCAGAGATTGTTGGTCTTCCATCTTGGGTAATCGGAATGGCAATTTGTTGCCAACATTCATAAACAAAGTAATTGCCACCTCAGTAGGGAAAAGACAATGCGACTTGCTTCCAGCCCCATTCTGAACATGAGTGTCAACTGCGCATCAACAATATATGGTGTTGTAAGTAAGGTACTCAATAACAAAATTGATCAATCTGATGAATCACGAAACAATTGGCCATGTTTATGGGCAAAACTGGTAGCACAGACATCGCTACTATCTCTTAAATCTGAGCATCAATTCAGCGTTAATGGTTATTGGCCTTGCATCTTGGTTAATCGATGCGCGATGTGGCTGTTATTGCCTATATACACTGTTTGGACAACTTTGTTGCCTAAAATGCTCATTTGCGCTTAATTGCAGCGTTGTGTATGAAGTCAGTTAGAGCTGTCTGGGAGACTGTTACAGGATTCTCTCAGTCTAGTCTGCCTATGAACACTGCGAATGTCACGTTTGTAGATGTGAACGCTCAAGCATCATATACATTGCCCAGAATGTACGACCAAGAATCATTGGTGCGCCATTAACACACATTTTCAGGTTGGGGCGCGGAGTGTGCTGTATTCATTTCTGCCTATAAAGATGACCAGTACTGTCATTATGTATAACTACTACGAAATCGCTTCTTCTTTACCAGACTTATAACCTCAAGAATTGTTGATGCTCTGCTGATACTCGATATTAGAATGGGGCTGGGAGCATGTCGCTTTCTCTTTTGCCTATACAGGCTGCCAATATAGTAGTTATGTATTATTTTTCCCAAATCACTTCTTAAATACCCGAATTAGACAACTGGAAATTGTTAATGCTGTTGACGCTGATTTTTGGTGATACAGGTGATGTCATAGCTATCATTTTTTCCAATAATGGCAGCCAATAATATAATTATGCTGGAGAGTAACATTGTCTCCAATTCAGTACCTAACCTACCAGTCCAGACATCGCTAAAGCTCATATGACGGTCATTTTGCAATGGGTGTAGTCACAATATGGAATCTTTTAAATGTGCATAGCATATCATCAATGGTATTTTGGTAACCTTTCAATCATCTTCATGTACTTTCGCCTTTATGACGAATTTGTTCTTTAATATTACACATATAGATATTCTTTAAAATATACTTCAAAATGTCTGCTAATTGTTGATAATAATAGACTCACAAATCCCGTTCCTTTCAGTCAATGCTTGTCAAAACTTGCAGGTTTGCTCAGTTGGCTGCGCTGGTCTGCAAAATGGATCTTAGCAGCATTACCACACAGCATATAGTGTACTAACCAGTGAATGTTCCTTCATCAGTCAGCATCTCGGGATATATATCTGTATCATACTCACTATCCTAGGCATATGGATTAAAACTGAAACATTCAGCGGTGGGATTAGAAGTAAGTCAATGCACATATCTGGATGGCAAATTGTCAATTTGCAATTGTTGACCTCCCTGATGGTCACAGGGTGGCGCGGTTGCCGTTCCGGGTAGAGGTGACATCGGTTCTGGTGTCAAATGCCTCAGCAGGGCAGGTGATGGTGCACGTGTGCTTTTGAGCCTCCAGCGTCTATGCGGATGATTAGCAGCGTGACAATTGAAAGAAAGAAAGCTGTCTGCATGGTTTTGACAAATCATAGCTAGGTGTCTTTCTATTGCTGCTTTCACATTTCTATGCACAGGAAATTAAACTCCACCCTTCCATTGGTTCCGTACTTTGGCGCGACGTTTCTTGAATAGATGATACGTTTCCCCCATTGTGGTGTGCGAAAACCCCTCTGTGGCCATTTTGGCTCCATTTAGGGCATGGCACATGTCACACTGTTCTAGCTGTACCCGACCTCGTTGCCTTGCAATTGTAGCAGACATATTGTCAACCTACAAGAAATCTGTTGCATCTAAAAGTGCGATGCCGCTATTACCTCAAGCATACACACTTCCGTAGCCTTCTCTAAGGTGTTCAATGCCTGTTTTGTCAACTCCTGGGGATACTTATCTCGAAATTTATCCAAGAAAATCGCAGATCTGACAAACAACAGGATCTTGGTTTTCGCAAACTGAGAAGCCAAATGCCATTGTCGACTATTGAGGTTTCCCGTTAGGGGCCACTATACATTGGTCACATAGCTCCCTATGTATACCCACTGTACATTTTATAGTTAATTCACGCCAGACTACCTCAATATGGATATACTTACATTCAATTACATGCTGCTTCTTGTATTTGCTGCCGGTGGTTGTACAGACAATTTTTAAATGTGAGTCCTGGGACATTCTTGTGGTGGCTGCATTGGCAGCATCGTGGTGGACTAACTGATGCCTACTTTGTTGTTGGGTCCCACCAAGTGCCGTAATAGAGGAAGCGTCCATCATTTCGCTTGATTTGGATCTGCTTTCAGCTGACTGAGGTGTTCATGTAGGGATGATTCGCTGCTGTGGAATAGGAGAGGAAGATAATAACAAAGAGTAGTGGGAAGTCCTGAGGAATATATAATAAGCTCCAAGTCAAAATGGAATGAGTAACAGCCGACTTACACATTCTACTCAGATTGAATCCTGCAATGCGAAGCTTTAAGTCGCAAGGAATTCAAACTGTGGAGCGATTTTCAGTAAGTTGGTCTGATGTTGTGTGTAGGTTTTGTGGGATATATAGACTTGAACAACAGGCAGAATCTCAGGTTTGTGATATGCAAACAGGCTATTCTTCGACCGAAAGGAGGTCTGGTAATTTGTGTCCCAGGTCATTCCCGGGATGTTACATGAAACTGCTGCCAATAACCAAATCATATTGTACTGTTCGCATAACTATTCCCAATTTAGTGACAGTTAAAATTCTGATTTTGCTTTGTTCCTATTGATCTCACATAACATCTTTGACATAGAGCACGCAGTCTGCTTCCATATTGTCCATATCTTGCAACATCCAACATCTTGCCCAACAACAAAGTCAACACAAAATACAATGTTCAACACACCGAAAAGGAACTTATCACCCCTTCCAACGGGCAAATATGGGAAATCGACCACCCGCTTGACACGACACTGTCATCAAGCAAATAAAGGGAAGAGTAACTTAGAAACAGAAAGACTCCTAGACCTTGGTGCATTGTGCAGCTTGCGATCCGAGCAGAAGCATACAGCTGAGAAAAGACAAGACACAAGGTGCTTCCTCAATGAAGTGAAAGATCAATGGATCGATGACTATGTGGAGAGAGAAACCCCTCCAGTAACAAAGCGAGGTGAAGACACAGTGACAGTGATTGAAGAGGAGCCAGAATATATCTGAAACGCTGAACATATGGGATTAACATGCAGCAAACCTGAAAGATCATATGTAGGGATGTTGAATGCTATTGGAGACAGTCTGAGCGATCTTGCAAGTTCCAGCGATGCAGAGGTTGGGGATGACAAGGAAGATGATGCCCATCCAGTGTGGAGCATGCAGAGCAAACATGATGAAGCTGGCGGGGTGGTAGGAACAAATTCCACAACAGTACAGCACCGCGTGTAGCGATTTCGGCAGAACCAGATTAGACTTGCCTCAGTGACACAGCCGGGAAGAAGGGATGCAGCCTACTGCTTCCATGAATGAAATTAGAAGTATAGAACAGCCGAACTGAAGGTTACGTTAGTTGTTAAACCCAAAAAGGCCCAACTTACACCCACACCTGCACCGACAACATCTGGAGAGCCGAGGGAAACTCTACGAATCGTGCCCGGAATTGCACAAATGCCACTAGCGACTCCTTGACCTGGTGCTCTTTATATCAGGATCTGTTCCAGGAAACCACTGTTACACGAATGCATAGCATTTCGCCTACGGGACACCAAGCCAGGTTCGTCACCATTCAAGAAATCGATGCTTGTTGCACCCGCCAGCTTTTACCAACACATATTCCCTCCAAATCCAATTCTAATATAGATATCCAATTCGGATGCAGAAATGTAGTTGGCTCGTACGTTGCTAGAGGAATTGAAAGGGAAATTGCTATATCTCATAACATATCTCTGGGATATTCAATTCATGTACCTATTGTGTGACATGTCAGCTTTACTTTGAATTCAGCGACCAAAATGTGAGCCATGATACTGTGTCTGTGCATGTGCAATAGTCATATGTGCCATGCTACAGTTCCGGATGCCTAATCCGGTTGATAGGCAAACAAAGAGCTTGATATCAACTTGCCTGTTACTGTCATGCGACAATGTACAACATAAATTTGAGACAACATTTACAAACATAATTTAAGTCGGTAACATCATACCAGTCATGGAAGCACCAGTCAGTACAGAATATGAACCAGGAAGATTGGCCACCATCATGCTGCAATCATCCATATGCTGAAATGCATCCCAAACCACTCAGACCTGGTGTACATGGTCAAACTGATGATCATTTCTTATGGTAGGTCATGGGAATCGAGACGAAGGAGCTGGATCAGGAAAGGCGAGAAAGTTGGGCTATATTAATTTAGAAGTCATATACAGATCTCCATGCCGTAAAGTGCTGGCCGAAAGGGCTGGAATGCGATATTGCTACATTATCCATTTCTCAGATAACCAGTATTGTGATGAATCTGAAATTGAAATGCTACAAAGTGTTTCAATTCAATTGATTATACATAGAAACGATATATTGGTTGTCAATAATGATTATATGAATTTTCAATCCAATTATAGCGCATAAATGACTTTTAAGATGTGTTGGAGGTGAACATCAACAGAGTGTCGATGAGGTTTGGTCTTTCACTATCTGCAATCAATGCGCTGCATAGTTGCATCTTTCCAAAGCACAAGGATTGGCCATCTTTAATCAAAAAAACAGCAAGTGACATGTTCATTGACCCATTGTAAAGAGGTGCATCAACACAGCTTCAACTATGTTTGGTCTTTCGTCCTCGCTAATTGAACGGCTATGCAACAACATAAACCCATAGTGAGTGTGAAGGCCACCTCTGGATGCAAAAATGCTACATACGATATCGCTGCCACCTAAATTGAGACTCAATGGAGCGTGAACGTTTGTTGGTGATGTATTATGGATAATCCAATGGCCATGCAATGACATCAATACATACTCCAGGTAAAGGCCACCTCTCTCTTCAAGAATGCAAGAAACAATATCACTACTGCCTAAACATGAGCATCAATGAAGTATCAACAATTGTTGGTTGTGCATTGTGGATAATTCAAGGGCTGTGCACTGACATTAACGATCAATGGAAGTATTGGCCACAATTAAACAGAAAAACACTGCTGAAGATATTGCTACTACCTCCTAAAAATGTAACTCAACACCACTTCAACAATGTTTTGTTGTGCATCTTGGATAATCAAAGGGCTGTGTAATACTGTTAAGCCATAATCTGAGCATTGGCCACCTTTAGGGGTAAAAATATCAGTGATGATATTGCTATTACCTTCTAAATATTAGTGTCAATGGAGCATCAACGATTTTGGGTCTTGCATCTTAGATAATCAAGAGGTAGTGCAACCTCATCAACCTACAATCATACTATCTGCCGGCTTTATTGGCAAAAATGCTACGGACAATATAGCTACCACCTTGTGCAACTGAGCATCAATGGAGCTTTCTTGATTTGAGGTCTTCCATCATCGGTACTCAAAGCACTGTGCGATGGCATGAACCCATAATCAATGTATCAGCAGCCTCTATGTGCAACAATACAAGTAACTATATCGCTACCACCTTCTAAAAATGAACTTCAACAACGCGACAATAATTTGTGATCTTGTATCTTGCATAATCATAAGGTGATGGAACAGCATTAACCCACAATCAACCCATCGGTTACCTTGATGGGCAAAACTGCTAGTAACTGTATTGCCTTCGCCTTGTACAATTAAGCGTCTGTGGAGTGTGAACCAATTTTATTGGGGATCGTTAAGCTACACAGCAATAAACTTCATTGCATTAATCCTGGATTGAGTTTTACGCAGTCAGTCTCATCAATATGTCGCTGGGTAGCACTTCACAAATATGTATGCAATGTCTCACTGATCTGACTTTCTTCACTAATAGCTCTAGAGCCAATATTTCAGAACACCCATTCAACTTGACTATAACATTAGTTTTTGCAGTATCTCAAGTCGGATTACCAATCATTCAAATTCCTACTGCCATGTCGGATTCAAAAGAATTAAATACTCCATTGCTGTAGGTAATGATCTCTTCCAAAAATGGACAAGTCTTTATTGGTGATGTGAGCGACCTTACTTTACAAATCATAGTCGATGCTTGGTTGGCCTTGATGAATACAGGCTCCGATCGTTGTATTACTTGCAATAATTCTAGAGATGAACCTGTGTTGTATTTTATTTGCCCTGTGGGATTGAGAAGACCGTCATCCCTGGCCTTATATATATTGTTTGTTATGAAGTTCTTCGCCATCCATCAGAACAAGGGACCAGCCAAATGAGGAAGGGCTTGTTGCCAAAGGCTCACATTGAAACGTTAGACGAACTAAGAAAGTAGGAAGTTACAGAATTGACTATTTCCATAGTCAATGAAACAGCTTTGGCCATCCCTAAGAGGCAAGAAAGTCAAGGAACTATAATAGGAAGTTTGCAAAGGGAATTTATATTCAACCTTCAGGTTCGTTTCATATTAACTGTATTGACAAACAGAATGCTTCAAATGGGCATCTAAGAACTTGGAAAATTCAGAATTTCACCAAGACACGTGGAATTGCTAACTCATGTTTGGGGTTGTTTCAGCTGATATCCCATGGAATGCTATATCGAATCTTGAACTACAATGGTCATATAAACCATCACCACCTGGCCCAGTGATGCCATCCAATATGACCCTTAGCAACATTTGCTGGAGGGAATTCTCACTTGCAGTGGTGTAACGGCGGCATGTGACCCGGGGCCGGGTAATAGCCATTCCATTTAGTTGGCTCCCCACTACCATCAAATCTCGAGTGATAATCTTACCTATACATTTACATCTACTATCACTCACATCCACGTTTGCAACCATATTCCTTGAATTACCATACGTATACCTTTGGGGCCAAATGCAGGCATATGCGCCCATACACTATTATCACTTTTTGACTAAACGGATACATTTCTCTCACGGGATTATGAGTTGACGAGTTTTACCCCATTTCCGACACGACACAATGCAGTCAACTATTCAGAATACTGCCCTCCAAACGAGATATCGAAGCATCATGACTGCGAAGAACGAAGCATTGAACATTCCATTATTCAATTGAGCCTGATTGCAGCAAAGTTGAGATAACAGAGCAGTTGGCGCCCACGGCGCATTACCAGCAATGAAGACAATTAGTATCCCAACCACAGGACACTGTCCAGTCAACGACAAAAATCGCATACAATCGATCCAGACGTGTTCAACATGACATCAATTACTTCCAATGGCTACAGGCAACCACCGGACACCTGAGAAGTCACAACTACATCCCTGAACGCGCCCATTCACGGCGGAAACTTAGAGAGCTCAGAGACAAATTGGCACACAAGGCGCGTCACCGACATAGAAGATGATGATCACAAGTACAAGCATTCCTTCATGTCAATTAAGTTTGATCACCAGCCCAAGCCCCTACAATGGACCGAGTGACTTTACCTGTGAAAGACGCAATATTAATAACGAAAGACGAAGTGGAGAGACAATTTACGAGTCAGCACAGTTCCAACTTCAGTTCTTCCAATAGAGTGAAGTGCACCTATCTCAGTTTGAATGTACACCCACAGCTCTAGCAACCACGAAGAAGTCCCTCTCCAATTGATACACTCTTACTGCCACAAACATCTGCATGAGCGAAGTGAACTTACGGAGATGACAACCTACGATTGAAGGACATTGAGGATGAGAAGCTTTCCCTTGATTGAAGCGAACCTATAGTGGCGATACATTGCGCAGCGTGAAGAGCATGGATAGTCAAAGACCAACACAATTCCGCAAACTGTCTACGACAACTACGACAACTACAATGACTCGCATGACTATGATGACCTCAGAGCACAAGTATCATAGACAATCGAAGCGGCAATCAACAAATCAAACAGTAATGGTGACTCTGGACAGAAATGTTACATCAATATCTATTCAGCCCACAGTGTTCACAAAGTACAAATACTAGACAGAAACTGCGAGATGCAACGCGTACGGGCTCTTATCGACTCCGGCGCAATCCGCATCATTATATAAAGACACCGAGGTTTCTCAAGTGACTGGGGATATCACATCAGGTGGCACACATCATCACCCTCGCCATAACCGGAGGTGTAATATAACATGCAATGGACAGCCAGAAGGCATGGATCACCGTCCGGTACTTGGGCTATCTCGCACTGGTAGACAGCTCAGATGTGCTAGTTGTGCCAATGTGTACATATGATTTATTATGTGGCATAGCATGGTTCCACAAACAAAATCCTGCCATCAACTGGGCTCAATTGACTACCCTGCATTCACCAAGTGCGAGTGCAGTGGAGGACATGACACCAATGACTACGACAGTGGCATTGAAGGTTTCAGAAGCCGAAAATGATAACGTCATGACAAGCTTCTGCGGCTGGGTCTAGGTATACACACACTTGGAGCAACCGCATTTGACAATCTTCTACCTACCGTTCAGGTGGTCGTAACATTTGCTGGACAGACTGGGGAATGGATAGGGCTTCTGTGAGCGACTTCGGAAGACATCACTCCGGATTCACCAGGGGAGAATACAGGCCCAAGTGCTGGACACGACGAGCAGGGAGCAGGGGTGGTGGTTGCGGTAGATGAGACCCTCCGAGAAGAAACTTGCATGACTGCTACTGGCATGCCGAGACCAGAAGGAAATAACCTGACTGCGGGGCTTGGCTCCTGTGTGGGCGAACTGGCAAAGACAAGGCCTCCTGGATATTCCCTTCCACCGCTTTCCATTCTTTCATGATACTTTGGCTAATATAGATTGAGCAGTTCTGAGATAACCTCGAAGACAAATGACAATTTAGTGCACTGAGCACACCTAGAAATGTCGAACACATATAAACTACAAGTGAAAAGCCCAAGCACGCCATAGTACCCCAGATACAATAAATGATGGTCCTTCAAGAAGCTATCATTGAAACTATGTGTATTGGACTGACAAGCGCCAATATGCCCATCCCGGAGATGCTCAGAGATGGATGACAATGAATCTTTAACCATGGCGACATACATGCGGTTATGTGGCGTTCTACTCTACTTAATATACTTACTTCAGATGACAATCTACCAGACTAGCAATTGAATGCCGAGACACTGATATGTGTTCTGGCTGCCTTGCCATCCCGACTACAATTTTGACTTCTATTCAAGGGACCAAATCAACTGCTGTACGGCAGAGATTGCAATGCCAATTACAATGCTGATTACAATGCCAATTACAATGCCAATTACAATCCGATTAGAATGCCAATTACAATGCCAATTACAATGCCAATTACAATGCCAATTACAATGCCAATTACAATGCCAATTACAATGCCAATGCCAATTACAATGCCAATTACAATGCCAATTACAATGCCAATTACAATGCCAATTACAATGCCAATTACAATGCCAATTACAATGCCAATTACAATGCCTATTACAATGCCAATTACACTGCCAAATACAATGCCAAATACAATCACCATTACAATATGGAATACAATGCCATATCTGTTTGTAAGTTACATTACTGAGAACACTATCCCGAATAAGATCCCGACCCAGACTCTGCGATCCCAAGCTATACCACTATGATGATAATTGACAACTACAAATTGACTTCAGAATCAACCCCAAATCAAGTACTTGTAATCGATGTTCCCTACGAAGTCCTATGAAATTGGTTGCTGGTGGAGCAACCACTTTCAAAAAAAGAGGATGACCTTACCATAATCACAAACAACCCCCACCGCAAACAGTTACCGTCCCAGAAGTGCAGGAACAATGAACCATAAGATACATACATCGATTGAGAAGGCGAGCGGCATCAAGTGCACCTAAACATGAATTGGTTAGTGGACCTAGAGAACGAGGAAAAGTGCACGGAGTCACATGATATGATGTTAAAAACACACATCCAGATGAGTCGACTGGCACACCCCGAGGAGAGCCAGTGAGCTCACCATGGAATCTAAGACAATTAGTTCGCCTAGCATAGGATGGACGTCCAGCAGACCTGTCAATACACCTGGGAGATAACATGTCCAACGAGCCTGATCCATGCCTTGTGTAAGCGACGGTTCTGAACCGTCACTTCAGCTCCGGGTCCGGGTCGGAACCAAACTGGAGCCAGATCGGCAGTCAGGGTTATCAATAAACCCGAGCTGTCAATTCGGCTATGGTTCAATCGACAACTCCCTACCCATCTGAATTGGGCGGGTTCTCAGCGGGTTCTTCAGCGGGTCCATCTGTAAATACATATAACATGCTTGCCTTTGCTATTTGATTATATTACTCAATCAAAATCGTTTATTTGACATCCAGAAATCACATTTTGCATGTTTTGCATGTTGCGAGATCAACAATATTTTAATTCATGTTTTTCTTTTAATGATCTGTATTTCTGACCATAAAGGAGGGCCATAGTTCAATTATAAGCTCAAATATCCATGCGATGCGTTAATTATCCGATCTGCATCACCACCAATTGATGACCCTCAGTTGACGCTGGGTTGACAGATATGTCAGAATAGCGCCATGACCGTGTCACTTTCTCTTTTGCGCATACTGGGTGGCAATATATCGGTTATGGATAGCAGTGAGCGAATCACTTACAAATTACCTTATTTGCAAGACCAAAAATTGTGGAGGCTCCATTGACGCTTGAGGTGTGGTGGCACTGACAGAGACCATATTGCCTATAATGTCTGCCAATACTTCGATTATGAGGGAATGTCGTAACACAGCCCTTGGATTACACAAGATGCAACACCCAAAATCATTGACGCTATGGTGATGCTCATTTTCAGACTGGGGCTGGGACCATGTCGCGAACCCTTTTGCGCATAACGGCTGCCAATACTTTGATTATGGGTAATTGCCGTGGCACAGTCCTTGTATTATACAAGATGCAACACCCAAAATCGTTGACACTCTGTTGACACTCTGTTGACGCGGTGTTGATGCTCTGTTGACACTCTATTGACACTCTGTTGACGCTCTGTTGATGCTCAGTTTGTGGTGTAGCAGTATCGACAAACACGATATCACCTATAACGGCTGCCAATACTTCAATTATGGGTAAATGTCGTAGCACAGCCCTTGGATTATACAAGATGAAACACACAAAATCGTTGAGGCTCTGTTGACGGTCATTTTCAGACTGGGGCTGTGACCATGTTGCGATCTCTTTTGCTCATAACGGCTGCCAATACGTTGATTCTGGGTATATGCCATAGCAGAGTGCTTGGATTATTCAAGATGCAATGCCCAAAATCGTTGACACTCTGTTGACACTCTGTTGACGCTGTGATGATGCTGTGTTGATGCCCTCTTCACGCTCTGTTGATGTTCTGTTGACGCTCGTTTTGTCGTGTCGCAGTATCGACAAACACGATATTGCCTATAAAGGCTGCCAATACTTCGATTATGGTTAAATGCCTTAGCACAGCCATTGATATGTACAAGATGCAACACACAAAATCGTGGACACTCTGTTGACGCTCATTTTCAGACTGGGGCTGTGACCATGTTGCGATCTCTTTTGCTCATAATGGCTGCCAATACGTTGATTCTAGGTATATGCCACAGCAGAGTGCTTGGATTATTCAAGATGCAATGCCCAAAATCGTTGACACTCTGTTGACACTCTGTTGACGCTGTGATGATGCTGTGTTGACACTCTCTTGACGCTCTGTTGATGTTCTGTTGACACTCATTTTGTCATGTCGCAGTATCGACAAACACAATATTGCCTGTAAAGGCTGCCAATACTTCAATTATGGTTAAATGCCTTAGCACAGCCATTGACTTGTACAAGATGCAACACACAAAATCGTTGACGCTCTGTTGACGCTCATTTTCAGACTGGGGCTGTGACCATGTTGCGATCTCTTTTGCTCATAATGGCTGCCAATACATTGATTATGGGTATATGCTGTAGCAGAGTGCTTGGATTATTCAAGATGCAACACTCAAAATCGTTGACACTCTGTTGACACTCTGTTGACGCTGTGATGATGCTGTGTTGACGCCCTGTTGATGCTCTGTTGACGCTCTGTTGACGCTCTGTTGACGTTCTGTTGACGCTCTGTTGACGCTCTGTTGACGCTCATTTTGTCGTGTCGCAGTATCGACAAACACGATATTGCCTGTCAAGGCTGCCAATACTTCGATTAAGGTTAAATGCCGTAGCACAGCCATTGAATTGTACAAGATGCAACACACAAAATCGTTGACGCTCTGTTGACGCTCATTTTCAGACTGGGGCTGTGACCATGTTGCGATCTCTTTTGCTCATAACGGCTGCCAATACGTTGATTCTGGGTATATGCCGTAGCAGAGTGCTTGGATTATTCAAGATGCAACGCACAAAATCGTTGACACGCTGTTGACACTCTGTTGACACTGTGATGATGCTGTGTTGACGCTCTGTTGACGCTCTGTTGACGCTCTGTTGACGCTCTGTTGACGCTCTGTTGACGCTCTGTTGATGCTCATTTTATCATGTCGCAGTATCGACACACACGATATTGCCTATTCAGGCTGCCAATACTTCGATTGTGGTTAAATGCCGCCGCACAGCCATTGTATTATACAAGATGCAACACACAAAATCGTTGACGCTCTGTTGACGCTCATTTTCAGACTGGGGCTGTGACCATGTCGCTTTCTCATTTGCCCATAAAGGTTGCCAATACGTTGATCATGGCAAACAGCTAGCAAATAGCTTCCCAATTGACTTAGTTACAAGACCAAATATTGTTGACGCTCTGTTGACGCTCATTTTCAGAATGCGGCTGTGCCCGTGCCAATTTCTCTTTTACCTATAAATGCTGCCGATACGTTGGTTATGGATAACAGTTAGCAACGCGCTTTCCAATTGACTTACTAACAAGATATATAATTGTTGACGCTCCATTGTTGCTCAGTAATTCAACGTGGCTGCTACCATGCCGCGGTCTGTTTTGCTGATAAAGGTTGCCAATCTGTTAATTATGAATAACAGCGAGCAAATCACTTCCCTGTTAAGTTGCTTCCAAGTCCGAACATCATTGACGCTCTGTTGACGCTGATTTTGAGAATCGGCCTGTTACCATGTTGCTTTCTTTGTCGGCTATAAATGCTGCCAATGCCTTGGTTATGCATAACTGCGAGCAAATCGCTTCACAATTAACATACATAGAAAACCAAAAATCATTGTCACTCCGATGACTCTGATGTTCAGCATTGGGCTGTATCCATGTTGCTTTGCATTTTGCCAGTCAAGGCAGCCAATACATGTGTTATCAATAACAGCATGCAACTTGCTTTCCAATTAACTTACTTACAAAACCATAAATCATTGATGCTCCATTCACACTCACCATAAACATGTCCTAATTGTTGTTTTATGGATAATAATTTTGTACAAATAATCATATAGTCATTATTGACAGCCAATGTACAAATTCTATCAATACTCAGTTACATGCAAAAGCTTTGTGCAATATCAATTTCTGATCGACTGAAGCACATGTTCCGTGAGCGATGGATCACCTAGCACTGTGTTATTCCAGCACGTTCAGCTGGCAATACACTGCATGTAGATCCATATACTAATTTTCTATTAATATAGCCGAACTTGCTCACTTTGCCATATCCAGTTCGATCTTCTCAATTTCTATGACCTACCATAAGAACTTTTCAAAATGCTCACAATGTGCACCCGGTCTGAACGCGGAGTGATATAGTTGGGTGTATGGATGTATGCAACATGATGGTGGTCATTCATACAGATTTGCGTTGCACATTGACCGCTCCTTCTATAACTCATATTGCATCACTAAGTGAAACTTTGTCAGTCAATTTTATCTCGAGTTTAGATTGCGTGTTCTGACTTTTCTGTAAGAGGAAGGACGATAACACGTTGATCATTTGTCAATCAACTCGGTTTGGAGTTTAGAACGTTCGTATGGCCCGTATGACCCTTGCACATGCACACACGAACTATCATGTCTCACAATGATGTCACTGAAATCAAAAAAATTGTGACGCGTACCAGAATAGATACTGCAATTATATTTTGGGGAGATATGTCGTCAATGATCACATATTGTGCAGGTTCTGTACAGGTGACCTACGAGCCAATACAATATGTTCATCTGAATCCATTTCCTGTATGGTAAGTAGGTAGGGAGGAAATATGCAGTGGTGAAAGCTAATGGATTTAACAGGCTTTGTTTTTGGAATCGGTGATGAATTGGGCACCGCGTTGGTTATCAAAGCCGATATGCATATGTGAGATGGTGATTTCCGTTATGTTCATCTGATACGGCTACATTCTGCTTCTGATGTTGCTTGCGGCATTGAAAATTTCCGCTGACACTATCATGCATCTCCATCAGCTCGAAAAATGATGTCGGCGCATTGCCAGATTCAAACTGATCAATGTCCGGCATAATGACTGCCTTAAATATCAATATGGCTGTTCCGGATCTCAAATCTTACTAATGATGCAAGATGAAAATTTGTTCACACTCCACTTCAGAATGTGGCAGGGAGCATCTCTCTCCGTGTTTTGATTATAAAGGCAGCCAATGAGACAAATACAGAGAATGATGTACCAAAGCTAATATTTTGCACATAACAGCAATATATCTGACTGTGACCAAAAATAGAAAATCCCGAAAATGAAAAACCGGAGATTGGAACCGACGGGTCTGGCCAAATCCTGGAAATCCCGTGGGTTGACGGGTACGGGTGCGGGTTTGGCCTGCCAACAAGGTCCGGGTCGGGTTTATGGACGGGTCTGGACCCGAACTAAACCGTTTTTCCTGTCCAAACCCGGACCGCTGGCAGGTTACCCGGACTCGTTGCTATCACTATCCATGCCAAACGAGTGCAATAGGGCAAGTGAAGCAGTTCGAAATGCAATGCCGAATGACAAGCCTACCAAATTGGTCTCAAACGAGATCTTGCTTTGCCACCAAGCATACCGAATAGGCTACCCAATAGCATCACAAGAGACAGTCAAGATATTTACCAAGCGATGATCACCTACACCTCACAGGGACGGATGTCAATGCTGAAAGTCTTCACATGGAGATCGAGAGGATTACCGGTAGCCATACCGCACCAAGCCACTGACCGAGACGCGTACGAAATTGTGTACCAGAGGATGACACACTATAGCCGAACGGTATACTGAACTGAATGCAAATCCACCATACCAGAGGCCTACCAAATGACTACGGAGAAACATACGGATATTCAATCGAAGCTGCCTACCGAGATGGCCACTGGAAGAACCTGCTCACTGAGACCCAACCAAATGCTGAATCAAGATATGCCGAAATCTGCCTATTCAACATACAATGCGGCTTTCCAAGTGCAGAAGTGCACTACTATCACTGTGAGTATGGCCATCTACTGCGAAGCTTACTTATTAGATACGGATCAATGATATACAGCCCATGCCGATGCAAATGGTGCATTCTGCCACCCTGAAATGGTCACCAGCAAGTCACATGAAAACCCACGGCTATTACGATGGCAGGAGCAAAAGCTCACATCATTGCCCAAAGTCAAGACAAGGTGCCATTGCAAATGACGTCGAGATTGAGCACATTGGGACACCTCATACGACAGCAAGTCAACAGGCATAACAGGTCACGACAGGGCATAGCTATTGCAATGACGTCGAGATTGAGCGCATTGGGATGCCTCATGCAGCAGTCAGTCAACAGAGAGAGCAAATCAGGATAGTTACTAGACAGCGAACGACAAAGAAGAACTACAGAATCCGCAGGAAGATAGTCTGAATAGAATTACTTGTTGAATCTGAGAATACAAGGACAATCCCGGATCACCAGTAAATCCCAATTTCAATTCAGAGTTTGAAGTTACATTGCTACAGAGCCACGATGGCAATTGACAATCAGTATAATGGAGGTGTCATCGATGGCACAATGAAATGCCATAAGAGGGAGATAACCGTGTGTACACAATCAAGTCCTACTGACAAGTCAGAAGCCCACCTTGAGGCAGCCTGCCGAGACATGCACCAACAGGTCTACCAAGAAGTCCAACCGACAAGTCAAAAGAACGCCAAGAGGCAAGTCTACCAAGTCGACCAAGGTTCTACTAAACCCACCTAGTGAGAGCGCAACCATGAAGTCAACCAGATCGTCACTGAAACGGACTTCCAAAGATGATTACCGAGTCAGACAGCATGTATGAGTCAATGCCACTTACCGATAACTACCGGCTGGATAATATATTCTCCAGAGCTCAGACAGCACAAGCTCACTTGAACTTGGTAAATATAACCATCTTTAGCGAAGCTCACATGCTAGATGTCAACAAATGAGATGAGACGACACAATTGACGTATACAATTGATGGCTACAACCAATACCACCAGCAGAAGCCCGCATCGATGCCAAGTCATGAGTGGAAGCTGTACCATCCTGAATAATTCCGACAATAACCAACTCCGAGATACCCAAGCTACCTGTGCAGTACTGAATGGCAGGTCACTGTATGAGTTCCAGAGTGCAGATAAGAAGGAATCGAGGTCCGAGGCTTGGGAGTGGAAGAAATGGGTCAATAGAGTTTTGGAAGTCAGGACTGGAGGAAAGTTATCAATTGGGCGTTGCTTTCTTCTGTTACTTCTCTTCTCTTCTCTTCTCCATACTTTGTTACTTCATTGGATCTCAGCCTGGTATAAATGGCATTGTCACGGGTTTTACTACCTCCGGATCTCAGTCAATGGGAGGTGGACTATCCCCTTGCACCAGATCCACTGAAAGGCTATCATACTTTGCCAATTGGTAGCGGGACATTTAAGTTTGTACAAGTACATATGTGGCATGATTGTTTAATGCATTCCATTTCTTTTCTGGTTTCTTGTATGGTGAGTGCAGCCCAGGAGATCTGCACCGGAAGAGGGGGATAATGTAACAGCGGCACATGACCTGGGGCCAGGTAACGGCCATTGTATATAGTTGGCTCGCAACAAGCCTTAGATCTCTAGCAATAATCTTACCTATACATCTACATCTACTATCACTCACATCCACGTTTGCAATGGTATTCCTATAATTACCATACTTATACCTAGGAGGCCAAATGCAGGCATACGCACCCTTACACATGGATGCAATTAAGCAGCAATGGCTGTCACGAAATACAGTTAGTTTATCATTGGACGGATGGATACCAACAAACAAACCAGCCAGAACCTTGGTCATTGCTTACATTATGGATCAACATTGGGCCCTGCGAAATGTACAACTCACTTGAAATGAAGTTGATCACCTATTCTTTTGCTTTTTTGAAAGCTAATTACAGATGATAGGTTATTGGGCAACATACTGGAGCAACGATAGCAGTAGATTTGAAGGATGTTCTCAATCATTTTCACCTGACCAGTAGCTGTTTGTGAAAGTAACAACAGATAATGTTTCTTCACATTACTGGATGACTCATGACTTGCAATCTACCCTTGAGGTCTCCGGAATCAAGTGGCCTGCATTGAGGAACCACATACCATGCATGGCACATGTCACACAGCTCGCTTTGGGTGAATTCATGAGCAGTCTTGGTGTACAAGGCCTCACCAAGTTTTGGGAAGCCCATCGGGACCATCAACAATTTCAAGAGACTGAAACCATTGACATTGAGAAGACTTATAGCGTTTGAAGGGAGGCCAATGGTCGAATCAACCAGGTGTCGGCTACGAGACCAGGTTTAGTGAAGACAATTGAGAAAGTATGTATTTCAAGATATTTTGAAAGTGCTGAAACTGACCTTCGTGTAGCAAAGAATGCTTGCTGCATTGATTACGCTGATACCTGGTCGTCAAAACAAGTTCACAGACTGTCCCAAAGCCAATGTCTGCATCGCAGCACTACCTGATATGTGATTGAAGACACATTGGAATTCGACACTGCAGTTGCTTGAGCAATCCTACTGATTACAAGAATTCACCCACAAGTGACTCCAAAATCCAAAATACAGTGTGTACCGGCCACTCTTCATAACACAGAATGAATGGACCTTTGTGAAGTATATGGTGGAAATTTTAAGGCCATTCCAATAATGGACCCTCGGGATGTCGAAGAGGCATATGGTCACATCACCTCACATTATCAGAGTCTACAATGACCTGTTCGACCTGATGGATAGCATTATGTAGCCCCTGGCTAAGAAGAAGACACAATGGACGGAAGACTTGTACTACATTGCATGCTGAGTGTAACAGCAGCGGTCAACATATTATGCTGAAGTGACTCTAACAACTGCTATGCCCCACGGATCAGCACATATCGTAGATTGTTTCTGGAAGTTGTACTCTTTTACAAAGTGAGACAAGGGAATGCAGATTCATGCTGATGGAGAAACATCGGATAGAACCCAACGCCACGAGGCTTTTCTGATGTATGTGGAGAATGAATACAGTGTCAAACATGGCCATGTGCCAGTCATGAAACCCAAAATCATACAGAGCAACAATCTCTTCCCCTCTGCAACAGCTTCAGGATCTGGCCAATTTTCCTGCAATTCATATGATTTATGCAGCAATGATGACGAATACTCAATGCTTAACAATGTGGCTGAAACAACAACCAGATGAAGCTATCGCACAGCACCCTGATTGACAACTTCCAGGATGTATTTGAATTCACCGCTTGACAAACCACAGAATTGGGGGCAAATTAATCCAAATTTCAATGATTACCACTCAAAAGGTCCAACCCAAGGGAAATTAGCAGTACATTTTGGATTCTGGACATCACTGACTGGTGGCACCAACAAGGTGAATCGCACCCACAGTATGCCAATCTCTCTGATGTGGGACGCAACATAATCTCTGTCAGACCACATGGTGTCGGAGTGGAGGCCAGTTGCCCCCTTCGGCAAGATATTGGTGGCTGCAGGCAGTTACAAACCAAAAGGAGACCTGTTGTGAACAAATCGTTGTGAGGCAGTTTGCGCAAGCCAATAATGGGACATTTGTAGGCAATAACCCAGCATTGGATACCACGAACCCCGAAAACAACTCGGAAATTAACAGAGAGGTGGAGGAAAGCAAATAGTACAGAATGGCTATAGTGCACAACCTTTTGGAGATGTGGCAGGGAAGCTAAAACCTATGTACTACAGAGAAGAAATCTCGGGCTCAATAGAAGCAGATAACTGCCGTTGGATACATTTCGGACATGGCAGAGCTTGTCACAGCATCCTGGTCACTGTTCCAACATGATGGTGCACCTGTATTTAAGTGGTCAGAGGAATCACCTTTGCTACCAGCTTTGTCCGCAAAGGACCACCCTGATGTATGAACTCAATTATTAAATGTCCACTGAATCTGAAGACTCAGCTGAAATCCAGTCGAAAGTGATGAGGACTGCGCACCTAAAAGCATTTCCGACACCAAAATTGGCTTAACAGATATGGTGACTTTGATAATCGTATTGACACTGAAGATGGTGGCATCAAGGATGCGGAAAGCCCTAAGCAGTGGGATGTGGGTGATGCACCAAATGTTCCCGGATTGATTTGGCCAACACAGAAGTCAAAGAGCCAGACTGACAAGTTGTCAGAGACGGTCAATGCAATGGAAATGAGGAGGAATAAAGGAATCAAGAAAATGTATGGCAGAATACATCACTGATTGACCTGCTTCATTATGTAGCTTGACTGAGAGTGTGAGTTAGAGATATATTATGAGTGAATGGTGTCCAGTCGCTTGTGAATATCGGTTGATGAACAGATGCATTGCGGACACAACGTATATTTTGGCAACATATATAAATCTTCATAGTATGAGAGCGAACAGTGCAAGAAGATTTCTGTCCTCGGCATTGCCACAGGGCTGAGTTTCAATCTGTCAGAAAGACAACCAATACGATCAAATCATTATGCTAACAATTATCGATGTCAGCTGATGTTGACTGGACAATGAATTACACTGAGGGTCAACAGAGCATCAACAGAGCGTCAACGGTTGTTGGGCTTGTCAGTTCGGTAATTGGTCAGTGATTTGATCACTGCTATGCATATCCGACACTTTCGCAGATTTTATAGGCAAAAGAGACCGCAACATGGTGACTGCCCCATTTTGAGAATGAACATCAATGAAGTGTCAACAATTTTTAGCTTTGCATCTGGGGTAATCTAAGTTCCAATTGGTTGCAAATATCCATTGATGAGATATTGGCAGCCTTTAGAGGTGAAACCAACAGTGGCATGCTCCCTCCTGGCAATAAGCGTCAACTAGACGGCAACTGTTTTTGGTCTTGTCAGTTTTGTAATGAAGGCATCATGTGGATGTTCCAATATATAACAGAATTATTGACCACCTTGATTGGTAAAAATACAATACATTATAGGAAAAACACAGATTCTACAGTATTCAATATCAGAAAGTGCAAATCATACAAAAAGATATCATTTGTTACTGATGATGTGATTTCAATAAGATACTATCATCAAACTGCAAAGACAAAAGCTTAATATGAAGCTATAGGTGGACCCGCTGAGTGACGTGCTGCAAACTCACCCAATTCAAACAGGTTGGGCGATTTCCATCAAACCATACCTGAGGTGACAGTTCTGGTTCATTGACAAAGAGGAACCTCAATTTTGCCAACATTCAGTGTGAACCCTCACCCGGACGTGAAGTCACGGTCCAGAACTGTTTCTAACACAACTGTCTGCTGATGACTGGCCAGGGTGCCTGCTGAATCCAGTCTGATATGTGTTGACTCATTACATCTGGATATGGTGACAAGCATTTAGAATATCCACTATTCTGTACAGATGGGCTCATTGCATTTGCTGGATCATTTCTGGGATACGGCCTAGGTGATAGTTGTTCTTGCTTGTTGTTGAATTGGGCGTCCAGTAGTATACACATAGGCATAAGCTGCCATCTCTGTCCTTCACACACAATATCAGTTCGGCTGCAGTTGATGATAAGCACTGAATGAAGCCATCTGATATGTTAATCCTAATGTACGCAACAAGTGTTTGGAATTCATCTTGCGAGAGGTTGTTGATCCGTCCTTATGGTATTGTAAACTTCAACTCTAGGTAAATTGCATGGTTGGTTGGTTGGTGCTGTGCCAATGTGTTATTCTTTGTATTGCGAATCATAGCACCAAATTCCAAGTGCCTTGCTGGGATGAAGGTCCAGTTGTCTGTAGGTACCCTGGTGATGCTGGTTCTGATTTGTTTTACCTTGAGTATTCAAAAAGGAGGTGCATGAGGAGAGGAAGGAAGCAGTACTCTAGAAGGCCTTGTCACTAATGGTTCACCCATGAAAGATGCAAGCTCCACCATGCAGTCACTTGGTTCAGGTCCTGGTGTGCCAGTACCAGTCATTCACGGATCTCTTCTAGGCAGTGCTCTGCCTGAAACTACCGATGCTGCCCCATGCTCATCATGTGCAGTGCTGGGGTCTGCATTACTTGGCAGATCCACAGTGATGGCTTCCAATGTTGCTCTCAGGAGACCTGCCAATTCACCAATCCATGTTGCAAATATTGGGACAACTTTCTCACTACCAAGGAGATTGTCGAATGCAGCTGCTCTGAGTATCTTGGTATCCAGAATGCGCCCCAGATACTGGTTATTAACGGCAACATTTTCGGCTATTGATACCTGTGATGCCAGCCATCGCCATTGTTGTCATCTCCTCAACTCCAGTCACTCGTGGTGATTGTAGGGAGATCACTCGATAGTGAGTCCAGTCGATGTCAACATTGCATTTATAGAATCATGGTTAGGCAGGTACCAGATTGTATGCCTATATCAGTACAACTAGCATGTCTAATTCGTCAACCGGCACCAGATAGTCCAAGTACTGGACTGTGATCTCTGTCTTCCAGCTGTCATTCCATATTACATCACTCATTCATTCAGGCCATGTGTGGTGATGTCTATCAGGTAATGTGATATCCTTAGATGATTGAGAAGTGTCAGTGCCATAAAGATGCTGGTTACACTGCAGTGGATAAGGGCCATTTGGCACTACATCTTTCAATATCTGTCTCCAAATTGTGCTTCATGAACAACACATACTGAATCCAGTATTTCAGTGCTATATAGATATTGACTCAACATTCTTGCCATTGGGCTCTCCAGAATGCGACTTGACTTTGGTGAGATCTATTAAGGTTGAACATCATCCAGAGTCATCACTAGTACCTGCACCCAAAATTTCCCCATTACCAGCTGCATCCAGTCAATGCTCCCCCTTCTCACTCGACACCAGGTAAAGTAGACTAATATTTAGCGTGCTGAGTGGCAAACAATTGGTCATGCTTGATTTATCAATTACTGACGTTATCATCTCTGTCATTGATTTGGCCATCTGCTGGGGTGACTTTCTGCCTGTAGTTCAGCTTAGAGTACTTTGGGCTTTGGAAAGTTGTATGATGGTTGTGATCACATCGCTCATATTTATCTGTTGCTATTCACAATGCACAGAACTCACTGATTACCGATGCTAATGGAGGCAGATATTTCCAGCATTTGCAGCAGGATAACTTATCGAACTTGTATGGCTGGGATGGATTCTTAGCTACTTCATTCATTTATGACATTGCTAGTCAGAAGTTAGACTTTCCACACCCCTTACTACACGACTCACCAGGTGGATTTTGTTGTTGACTGTCGTACTTCTCCTGCTCAGCTTCGACATCAGCTGCTTGATCAAACAGTTTATCCACCAAACTGACCTCCCTAATGGTATTGTCAAATGGCTTGAGTTTGGGTTGTAAATCCACTTCCAAGTCCACCTGGACAATGTCGTACAGCATCTCTGTGATCGACACTACAGTGCCCAATATGTGTGTCTAATTCCACCATGGTTGATTGGCATTTACTTGAACATTCTGGATAGCATTCTTGTACCCCTGTGGAAAGTCATAGTATAACTTCCAAGCCAGAGTGAGTCTCCAGTGCGGATCACCATACATCTTCTTAATTTCAGCATTGGAAAGATTCCAATTGTGGAAGCATGATAACTCATGGTTTTGTAGATCTTAGCCCAAAGATATCAGGTTAATGGGAGTTGTCTTTTGCATATCAGGATCAGTATACTAGACCCAGCATCCAAGGTGGTCTGAAGCATATTAAACTGTGCTAGTGTCATCAAGAAAAAGGTCCTTATGAGTTTTGAAGTTAGATTACAGTAAGCTTAAATTTGTTTCCAATTCACCATCAGCAAAAGACATTTCCGTCTGGGCGGAATGGCTGCGTCAGAGTGGACGTGCTCCATCAGAGCCGTCAAAGACACCCCAGTGGCAGATTACTCCGCGCCCGACGCCAATACCAAGCGTGGCATTACATATCTCCCTCTGATCGCAGTTTCGCCGTTTCTTCTCACTCAGTCGGTATTCTATTGTACACGAACAATGTGGCATTGTGGCCAACTGTGACCATACGTCGGAATGGGTTCTAGTCAAATTTTGGAGCAGCTCTGCGGGAGACCAGGTGCTGTATTCTCAAAGCAGTAGTTCTTACAGTTCCATAAACACAAGGCATTTCGTCTATCATATTCATCTTTGTTACAGTAACAAGATTCGCGACCTCATAATATGGAGTGCATTATTTCAGTATCTCTAAATATATACATATGGTAAATCTGGCCACAGATGGGAGTTGAGCATAATCTGAGGAGGACCTGGAGACACCCATTGAGAGCACCACAGAATTCGTGAGAAAGAACGGTTCTAGCTTGAGCAGCCTATGAAGAAATTGAGAAGATATGTTACTACCCGGACATGAGAATCCACACAATTGCGCGGATCCAGATGAGATGAAAATGAGATGATGTCTATCAACCCCAGGGTATCCCAAATATGTACTCCCCATCGCTCAGTCCATCTCCGTTACCCCTGAATCTCCGTACACCCGCCACCCCTCAGTACCGATGTACTTGGAGGCCGTGATCGAGCATGTTGAGAGATGCATTTGGAGGCCGAGATCGAGTGATCTCACAGATACAATCCGAGGCCATAATCGAGCGAGTTTGGAGATACTCTTGGAGGCCGAGATTGAGTGAACTCAGAGATGCACTTGGAGGCCGTAATAGAGCGAGTTTGGGGATGCACTGGGAGGCCGTGATTGAGCGTGTTTAGAGATACACTTTGAGGCCGTGATTGAGCAAGGTTGGAGATGTAATAGGAGACCGAGATTGAGTGAACTCAGAGATGCACTGGCAGGCTGTGAGTAAGCGAGTTGGGAGATGGACTTGAAGGCTATGATCGACCGAGATTGGAGGAGTACTTTCTGAGCGGGAAACTGGCTAGGAGCGAGAGACTGTCGATCTTGGGATGATGCTGTACTTGATGTATGCTGTACTCAGTGTTAAGTCATGATCATGGCATGGAGAGATAGAGAGGGATGACTTAACTTCGTGCTTTTAGGTGATGGTAGAGTTGAGCACAAGAAAGAGAGAGATCAGAGGAGATGGGGGAAATCATCATCAGAAACTGGGACTTAAGAGAATTTTGTGTGCAAGTCAATTTACCATCCCCGGTACGGAAGATATGAGTCCCGATCCGGCGGGTAATAATACTGATACTAGGTCTTCTAAACCCGATCAGGAAAGTCGTACCCCTGATTTCTCTGGTCTGCTCGTAGCATCCATATCGATCTCATCTTCATCCGCCATCTCTCTCTTTCTCGTCCACAACTCTAGCATCATTGCAAGAACACAAAGTTAAGTCATACCTCTCTATCTCTCCATGCCATCATCATGAGTTAACACCGAGTGCAGCATACACCAAGTGCAGCATACACCGAGTACAGCATGCACCTAAGATTGTCTGTCGTCCCTTCATTCTCTCGATGTCAAGTTGAGCCCTGAATGTAGCTTCAGTTTCCAGTGTACCTCCCTACAGATTGACTGCCATCAGCCAGTTTTCCATAAGAGCTTCAATGGTAAAGTCACCTTGTCACATTCCCACAGTTTCGAATTCACTAGCCGATGAATAGAGTCTCAGCCCCAGTCGCGCCTCCCATCGACCCCCTCTAGATTGACCACCTCCAAGTACTCTTCTAATCTCCCTCGATCATAGCCTGCTGCAAGTGCATCACTAAACTCGCTCGATTAGAGCGTGGAGTGCATCTCTCAGTTCACTCAATCTCGGCATCCAAGTCCACGTCCAAACCCGCTCGATCACGGCCTCCAAGCGCCTCTCTGAGTTCACTCAATCTTGGTCTCCCATTGCATCACCAAACTCACTTGATCTTGGCCTTAAAGTGCATCTCCAAACTCGCTCGATCACAGCCTCCCAGTGCATCTCCAAACTCGCTCTATCACAGCCTCCAAGTGCATCTCTGAGTTCACTCGCTCTCGGCCTCCAAGTGCATCGCCAAACTCGCTCTATCACGGCCTCCAAGCGAATCTCTGAGTTCACTCGATCTCGGCCTCCAAGTGCATCTCCAATCTTGCTCAATCATGGCCTCCCAGTGAATCTCTGAGCTCACTCAATCTCGGTCTCCAATTGCATCTCCAAAGTCGCTCGATCACAGCCTCAAAGTGTATCTCTGAGTTCACTCGATCGCCATCTTCAAGCTCACCTCGAATTGCTCTCAATCACCCCATGCTGCCAATCCAGATATACCGTGTGTAGATAGGTAGATATATAGATACATAGATACATAAATGTTAATACAAACTATGATTTCCAGGCAGACCAGCAGCATTCCCAATGAAGATGTTTTTCCCAGACTGCTCTACAGTGATTCAACGTGCTCCCAGGTGCTCCCAGGTGCACCTGAAGGCCACTACATTAGTCTAGTAAACTTGGACCCGTCGCCTGGGCAATAGTCAGCGTGAAATTTTCTGTCCAAGGGTACGAGGTTCTGTCAAAGCTGTCGGAGCCGTCCAGAACACCCAGGTGTTTCTGACAGACACTAGAGTTGTTGCTGATGACAAACACCTGCACCGAAGCTGATGCGTTGTTATATTCTCAATTTGCCTATTAGATCTGGGATCAATGATCAGAAGTGATCATGTAGTTCTGTATTATGATGGAAATGGAAGTCAATCTTTCTTTGTAATTACTCCATCATCACCTCCACAATAATCTTGGATGGCACAGTAGGTTTGTCTGTATTGTGTGCGGGAAAGAAGTGTTCGGTAGTATGATTGTTGTGATCGCATACATTGTCTGAAAGGGGGTCTTCACCTTGGTTGATAATGTTGGTTCCACAATCAAAGTGTTTGTCCCGTTCTGCCTCAGTGAGATCACTTGGATTCTCTTATCTTGGGGTGATCGGACTCGCATGACTTTTAGTGTTACAACCAATGGACCATCAGCAAAATGTAATTCAGTCACTGGAAGCCTCCAGGAGTCTCTAAGAGAATCTGGATTTTAAACTTCGATGGGTCAAGTTCAGGAGAGTATCAGACCCTAGGAGGGCATTCCGGCTGGCCTTCGGAGTAACTGGGATCTTTGATGACTGGTACAGGCATACGATGGCAGTGATTGTGATATGTTTGAGAACATCTCGGTGCGCTGGACAGAACATTGGGTGCACCTTGGAGCGCTGGCAACATCTCAGAAAGCGCCGATGAGAACTCAGAAAGCGCCGATGACCTGCCTGGGAGCACTGACGACAAGCCTCTGAGTACCTGGGAGCGCCGGTGACAATCCTGGGAGCACCTCGAATCACTGTCGAGCAGTTTGGGAAAAACATCTTCACTGTGAATGCTGCTGGTGCACTTAGAAATTATACCAACAACTTATTGTTCAACGATTATTAAAACTGATGTATTCAGTTTGTATTCTCATCTATTTATCTACATAGAAACCCATCTACACATGGTATTTCTGGACTGGCTGCAGGTGGTGCTTGAGAGCAATTCGAGGTGCACCTGAGGATGACAATCGAGTGAACTTAGAGATACACTCCGAGGCAGTGGTCAACCATGTTTGGAGATGTGCTTGGAGGCCGTGATCGAGTGAACTTGGAGGTCGTAATCGAGCAAGTTTGGAGATACACTTGGAGGCCATGATGGTGCGATCTTGGAGGCCGTAATCGTACGAGTTTCGAGATACACTTCGAGGGTGTGATCGAGCGAGTTTCGAGATACACTTGGAGGCAATGATCAAGTGACTTTGGAGATACTCTTTGAGGCCATGATCATGCGAGTTTAGAGATGAACTTGGAGGCCATGATCATGGGAGTTTAGGGATGCACTTGGATGCCGTGATCGAGTGAACTTAAAAATGCACTCCGACATCATGATCGACCGAGTTTGGAGATGCACTTGGATGCCATGATCGTGAGAACGTGAAGGCCATAATCGAGCATCTCTTAAGATACAGTCGGAGGCCGTGATTGAGCGAGCATGGAGATGCACTTGGAGGCCATGATCGAGCGAGTCTTCAGATACACTTGCAGGCCGTGATGGATCAAGATTGGCCGAGTACTTTGAAGCGGTCGATGGACGGCGTGCCGCGTGTTGAGACTCTATTCATCAGTTTATCAGCTTGCAACCATGGGAATGTGACAAGGTGACCTCACCATCGAGCTGTCATGGAGAGCTGGCTGATAGCAGTCGATTGTGTAGGGAGGATTGCGGAAAGCTGAAGCTACATTCAGAGGTCAACCCGTAATCATGAGACTGAAGGGATGACAGCCAATCTTGAGTGGATGCTGTGCTCGGTGTATGCTGTGCTCGATGTATGCTGTACTCGGTGTCAACTGATGATCATGGCATACAGGGATAGAGAGGGATTACTTGACTTCGTGTTTTACGATGATGGTAGAGTTGTGGACGAGAAAGAGAGATGGGGAAGAAGATGAGAATGATGTGGAGAATATGAGCAGATATGGGAAAACAGGAGTACATCATCCCTGATTGGGTTGGGAAGACCTCATATCTGTGTTATTGTACGGTGGTGCGGAACTGCTACCTACCCTATCGGGGATGGTAAATTGACTTGCACACAAAATTCTCTGAAGTCCCAGTTTCTCAAAATGATTTGTCCCATCTCCTGTCAGCTCTCTGTTTCTCGTCCTCAACTCTACCATCACCTATGAACACCAAGTTAAGTCATCGCTCTCTATCTCTCCATGCCATGATCAGAGTTTACACCAAGTACAGCATACACTGTGTACTGCATACACCAAGTCTTGCATCATCCCATCACTGAATGTGTCCTGCTCCCAGCCAGTCTCTCATCTCTCGGCAGACCTTGTTGTACTCCGTTCTGTACATTCCCACCATTACGAGGTAACCAATAAATAGAGTCACAGCTCCTGTCGCGCCTCCCTCCCGAACTACCGCCTCTAGATTGACTGCCTCCAAGTACTACTCCAATCTTGCATGATCATGGGCTCCAAATGCATCTCCAACCTCGCTCAATCACGGCCTCCAAGTGCATCTCCAAACTCGCTCCATCACAGCCTCCAATGGCATCTCCAAACTCGCTCAATCACTGCCTTCAAGTGTATCTCCAGACTCACTCGATTACGGTCTACAAGTTCGCATGGTCAAGGCTTCCAAGTCCATCTCCAAACTTGCTCGATTACGGCCTCCACGTTCACACTATTCTGGTTTTTCAAGTGCGTCCCCAAACTTGCTCAATCACAGCCTTGCAGTGCATCTCCAGACTCGCCTGATCATAGCCTCGAAGTGTATCTCTGATGTCACTCACTTAGGGCCTCCAAGATCACATGATGGCACCCTCCAAGTGCATCTTGAAATTGGCTCTATTACAGCCTCCAAATGTATCTCCAAACTGGCACAATTACGGCCTCCAAGTTTGCACAATCACGACCTCCATATGTATCACCAAACTCGCTCAATCAAGGCCTCGGAGTGCATCTCCAAACTCGCTCAATCACGGTGTGGAGAAATGCTGGATCTAGAAGTCAAACATTCTATGATCAACACTCAGCAACACCACACATGGCATCCGGAGGGAATTCGTGAGAAAGAGCCATTCTGCCTCGAGATGTGTACAAAGGGAGTGTTAGGATATGAAAGGTTTCTCGCCATGATGAACCACACAAATTGCTTCGATCTATATAAACTCGGCAAGAGTGCATGAGGCAAAGAGCTGGGAAAGATATAGTGTGTATTTTGTATAATGAGATGATGTCTATCTACACCGGGGTCTTCCAAATATATAATTCCTGTCGCTTAGTCTGTCGCTGTTATCACTGTATCACCGTATATATATATATGGAGAGACTTAGATAATCCATGCCATATTATGATGTAGCAAATCTCGTGACTGTAGCAAAGACGAATGTAACAGATGGAATGCCTTGTGATTGTGGAATGCTAAGAACCACTGGTGTGAGAATATGGCATCATGTCTCCCGCAGAGCTTGTGCTAAAGTCTCAGCTGCTCTTGAAGTCTCCTGCAGACCTGTGCTGAGGTTCCATCTGCTCTCGTAGTCTCCCGCAGACCTGTGCAGAGGTCTCAGCTGCTCCAAAATTTGAATATTCTAATTATCAAATCTCGCAGCATCCTAAATCCACCTCCATAACTGCAGGTGCTTTCAGCAGTGGATGACAATGCTCTTGCAGAGTCTGAGAGCACTTTGGAAAGCTCCAGGGGGGGTTGGGAGGATCTGGAAGTACTTAGAAGCATTGGCAAGGGCTCCAGGAGTGTCTGAGAGGTTTGGCGATGGCTTCCGGACTGATTTACATTTTGCTGATGACACCCGATTTGTGTCTCCACTCCCTTGCTCATCAGCACTGTGTATAGGCCATTTATCTGTCCCGTTGTGAAGCATTGTGTGGATACTTACTACGATTTTGCGAATTGTATACAAGTTGCGATGAGTTTCAAGAGAGGGTGTAACATTGTGATCTTGTAAGGAAAACATATCTGGTGACTCAACAATTGACAATTGTCTCACGGTACATTTGGCAGCCTCCAGCTGAATTAGAAAACTGATTACATCAATAGGGATACAGTCCCAAGCAGAGTTGATGTAATTCTCTGTATATGTGTAGGTTTTATGAAACTTGCTGGGGATCATAATTCACACAAGCAGCCAATTTCATGCTATAGCATACCAGGCTATATTACATGCTGGTTTATAAACTTGACCTCAAGGATATGATCTTAGCATCACAGGTTCCTGAATGAGAAAAGGCAAAATTTACAATATGGAAGAAGACTATAGATAGTTAGATTCAAATGTGATATTGAACAACAACCAATGTAGTATATTTGCCGTGGTGGGTAATAAATTGCATGTGAACATCTGCAGAGTCTCAGGTGATATCTGTAGTCCCCCATATGCATGTTGATTAGGACCCTGGCATCTCTCAGAGTGCTATTGTAATTCCCTCATTGGGTCGGAGACACCTCCAGGTACACTCTTGGTTCTCTTTGGCAGTCCCACGTACTCCCATACTTATCACCTGTATCACAATAACACAGTTGCACTAGTTTAAACACATTACAGGTATTTCAAATGCTATCTGGAATACCCTCCTAGTGTCTGATACACTGCTGAATTTGATGGGTCAATGTTGACAGTCCACATCCTCTCAGATACCCCTGGATATTCCCAGAGAGAGAATCCTGTTTTGCAGTTGTACCAAGGTCAGAGGTAAACTTTGAAAGGCAGCTGAAACTCTATATTTTTGTATATATCCAGCGTACTTTGCAGCGAACAGTCAACCAGGCTGGGGGATCATAATTATATTCAATCTACAGTACACTGCAAGGAGTGTATGGCAGTATGCAATACAGTATATTGGACAGCTTAGTTTCTAGTTTGTAGTATACAGTGCAATGTACAGTATTAGTACCCATAATTGTATATGTACTACAGTAATTCAATTATTGCGCCTGTCTAATATACTGTATTGTGCAAAACATGCACCATGCTGTTCATTTCAATTTTGATGACAGCTTTTCTATTAGCTGTATATTATACACTATTATTTTTCCCAGTATATATTCAAATCTTTCTAGATGACATTCTACAACTGTTTGTCTGTCTCCACTTAATTTCAATGCTGTGATAATTAATTAGTCAAGATTTTATACAATGAACTGGGATTTATTTAATTCATTAAATATATAAATTAGAAATACAAGTTTCTATTAACAGTGTAATGCGTATGTATTAAACTATAGTAATCTAAATTATTGCAATTTTTTATACTACTTATCAACTGATTTCCAAGTAACTCATATATTGGGTGTACTATTTACAAGTCGATTTATATTACAATGATAATTGAAGGCATTATTTGTTATATTTTTCTCAAGCAATTAAAATAAATATCAGTCAAGTTGAATTAAAGCTCCTTTGCAAAATTGTTTCCAATCATGGGCAGGAGACTGTAACACAGTTATTTATGCATTTTAATAATTTGAGAAATGTTTGAATACATATTCATTAATACTTAAATGACTTACCATATGACTATATTTGAAGATACCATGTAATGATGTATAATTTCATAATTTCCGTATTATCAATCTGTATCAGTTAGTTGCTACTGAATATAGTTAAAATACATCTAACTTACCACTTACAGATATTTAGTTATATCTCTCTATTAGAAAGTAAATTATAATGTAATTTTTATCAATACTTTAGACTAGTATATAGTGTATAGTCTACTATACCAATTTTATCACTAGTAATTGTAAACTACAATAAGTATTCAAATTACCATATTTACAACCATTCTCTAATTATACCCGATAGGGATAAAGTGTACTCTACAAGTAATCTATTAGATGAAACACGTCTTTATAACTGCAACATTCTATTTCTTGTATTCTGTTTGTAGCAATTTTGCAATGGTCTGTAACTGAATATTGCTGGTTCCCTCATAGATAGCACCTATCTTAGAGTCTCTCCAGAATTTTTCACTTAGTCCATCCCTAACAAAACCCATGCCGCCCTGCCACTCAACTGCTTGTGAGGCAACCCGCTCGGCAACTTGAGAAGCAAAGAGTTTGGCCATTGCCGCTTCCCGGATGAACCCTTCTCCAGCACGAACACTACCAACCTCCTTCGTCCTTACAGCATTAAACAGCAGTGCCCTCGCCGCTTCAATATCAGTGCGTGCCTGCGCAATCTGGAACTGCATCCCTTGAAAGTCGCCTACATACTGCCCAAACTGTTTTCGGTCATTCCAGACATAATTGACAGCGGTTTCCCAAGCTCCTAGCGCGAGCCCAGTCATCTGGGCAGCAATTCCAATGCGCCCTTCATTCAATATAGAGATGGCGTATTTATAACCTTCTCCCTCTTTTCCAATAAGGTTTTCGTCAGGGACTTCGACGTCTTCAAATGTGAGCACGCAGGTGGAAGAGGCCTTAATGCCAAGCTTTTTTTCTTTCTCTCCAACCACAAATCCAGGCATACCCTTCTCCAGGACAAAACAACTGATTCCTTTATAACCGAGTTCGGGTGCCACATTGGCAAAGACAATGAAGATATCGGCTTCGACAGCATTTGTGATCCACATCTTTTGCCCAGAAATTAAATAAAACCTTCCAGATTGTGATTTCGTGGCTTTAGTCTTCAGGGCAAAAGCGTCGGAGCCAGATGCTGGTTCCGAGAGGCAAAAAGAACCGACATGCGAGCTCGCTAACCTGGGAAGATACTTTGCCTTGAGTGCCTCAGAACCATATGTTTTGAAGATGGTGTTGACCAATGTGTTGTGAACATCTACCAGTACTGAAACCTGTCCATAATAAGATTCCGCACAACAAGAGGTGCATGTAGCACTCACAGAAGGATCAACTCTTGCGAGCTCTTCGATCGCAACGATGCAAGCTCCAAAGTTCATCTCTGAGCCTCCATACCTCTCGGGGATCTCGATTCCCATCAATCCCTGCTCAAACAATTGCAACACGATTCCTTTGTCCATCTTTTCGGTCTCGTCCATCTCACGGACTTTGGGAAGGATTTCATCTTTAGCAAAGCGACTGACAGATTCTTTCAAAAGTTCTTCAGTTGGTGTCAACGCGAAAATTGGAGTTCTAATGAGGTCGCTGAAGTTTCGACGAATGTAAATATAGTTGACTGTACGACGTAGGAAGAATGTGCTTTGTCGCACTGCAATGCAGAGAGGGAAGCGAAAAGACGACGCCATATTCACAGATGTAGTAATTGTGAATTGAGGATCAGTGGTGTCAAGGAAGTTATCAAGTTCAGTTCAACTTAACTGGTGTGTAGGATCGGTTCAAGTTAGTGACAATCGACATGTAATCTAGGTTATGCAGCGATGCTACATTGAGGTTGGTAACAGATACCAGACCTCATCGTAACACCAATTGCGCAATTTATGGGCGCTAGCCGGTTTGATAATGGGTGTTTTGATCGTTTTGTAAATCAGGTTTGGCAGCATCATGTGCTGAAACTGCGGTAATCCACACAAAAATCAGAGTGAGGCCAAAGGAGAAAATTCAAAAATAACCAATACATAAGGATTAATGATGGTATCTATACTATTTACACAAAAATTCAATGAGATATTAGGATGTACAATAGTATAGTATAGTTTTAAAGGTGGATATAAATTAAAGCTCATTTATATAATACATTTCAATATCTATAGGTGTAACTACATTGTAAAAATGGACATTGCAATCAACATACTATACTTATCTTGATGAAAAGTGAAAAAATAACAGAAATCATCATACAAGTATATTTACACCAAAAAAATACAAACCACAGAAAATATTAAAAAAATATTTAATAGTTAGTATATACTGCTGAATATGTAATGCAATACAATATGCTCTCTTTTATCTATTTTAATACTTTTCATTGTAATAATTTCATATAGCAGTACTTCTTGTCTTTCAACCATTTCCAGCTAGCTACTTGTTTTATCTCTTTGGTATCAATATCTTTCAAATAGGATACATTAAAAATAACTTTTATAATTATCAACAGACAGGTTAGAACATTCAAAGCACTGTATTAGTCATTAGAAATCAATTCAACTAATCAGCTTCATAAGGTATTTTCAAGTAAGTAGTACAATATTATAATCAATATAAGTTATTCTAATATTACTATCTCTTTCAAGTGAACTTCTTTGTGCAGTATGTTCATTTAATATTGAAATACAATATTGGTTGTTTTGAAATATTTTAACAATTTGGAAATTGTATTATTTTTTAATTTGCATATATATATTTGTAAAATTTGTACTATAATAGAAAAAAATTAAATCTTATTTCTCTTCTATGTATATTACTACATTAACTCAGTATTGGTAATATAGTATTTAACCAAAAAAATACAAGTTCTTTACATAACAAGTTTTATTAGTGCTAAGATTTATACAAGTAGTCAAAACAACATGACAAACAACATTTTGCAAAATTGATTGTTTATTATATTGCTCAAACTTGTCAGAGATATTTGGATAGTATCTCAAATTAAGTGAATATACAAAATGTTCAATATTGACAAAATAAAGAAGAATCTAATACTGTCTATCATTATAACAATAAAATATAGCAATCAAATTCAGCAGTATATTAGTTAATAACGATACACTTTGTACAAAATGAAGTACACATGTTCTGTCATAACTAATGAAAATACAGAGTAACTGAAAACCGAATCTTTGCTACTGAATAATGAAATAGATGTGTGTTTTGAAGCCACTAATGTACTAAGGATCAATACTTTGAATGATATATGTATCTGACTGTGACAATTGTAGAATAAATGTACACTTTCTAGTAATTGTTTTAGCAGTATTACCCAATATAGAAAGCACACAGTTCACCAGAATTTAACACTTGGGGAATAACTGTACAAAGATTTATTGAATCATATGTTGTATATCATTGGAAATATTGTTTCATATCTTTCATATTTGTTCATTCATTGTCGCCTAACTTGTTATTATACTCTGTATCATTAAGGTGAAGTGGTACTATCAATTTTAGTTACAATTGAACAAGGTTAACCAGAAACTCTATATTCAAAAAGTGGTTCTGTATTACTATGATTGTCACAAACATGGTGATTCTAGAGTGGACAGTAGTTAATTACAGGCCACATGTCCATCTCTTAACAGTACAACTATATTTGATTGTGATTACAATCTGTGTAAATTAGATACCATACATCAAGTATGTGGTAGGTTAGTTGCGATGGATACATTTCACTATTGCATTGAACTGTCGTATCTCTATGTATAAAGCTAATACTCTCCCAAAGCATGGGGATGCAGAATTCCCATTGCAAAAAATGAAATTGACACCGTTACTTATGCTGGGGATATAGTTAATTGAATATTGTTTGACAACAAGATATTAAATTATGAGATATTGAACTAAATTAGCTTAATATAATATTTTCATTGGCGGTCTGAAGCAGAGCCTCAGAGCTGTTGGACCATAAATCTATTATAATGAAATATCAAATTAAATAATGTATTTATATAGCTATAAGAAATATCTGCAAATATTCATAACATCAGCCAAGTCAGCTAAGAACAGAATATACTCTCCAAATGACATGGAAATGTTGGCAACAAGTTTGGAAATATATTGATTTCCTTCAGAGTTGAGTGGAAATATGATATTATCTGGGAGTACTATCTGTACACTTGTGAATTGAAATTATTAAGCTTGAAATAATTTAAATCTTGGAAATTCAGTTTGTACTCTCATGTATATAGCTATGTATTAATATAGCAATCAAATTGTATACAGCTTATTTGAACTAACTGCAAATGGTACTTAAGTTAAACAGATAGCACTGTCAGAATTTGTAGTTGAGTAAGTATATATATATTATTGCAGGGAGGAATTGAATAAGTCTGAATCGAAGCTGGAAGGCAATATTTGGGTAAACTTTGAAACATACTAGGAGGTGGAGATTGAGTAAGTTTAACATTACCATGAGAGACTGTAATTGTTTGAACTTAGAGAGACAATTACAAACCATACTCAAGGAAGTTTTAAAAAGAATTTGTAGTATACTATTATGTCGATTTGAATGTTGAGATCAACTTTCTGAGAAGTATTCCTGCAGACCACATTTGAGCATGTATGAGGATACATATAATGATACATATAATGATTCCACATATAATGGTTGTGAATTCAGAGATAAATTTCGATTCTGTATATATAAAAACTTGGAGATGCAAATACAGGCCATAATTGTATAAATCTGTAGTTGGTTGATTGGTTGAAAAGTGCAATGGAAGCTGTAAGTCTTGGTTTCAATTAACTAGAAGATAACACTTCAGTAGTGAGAGCAACAGATCTGGGGAACCTGCCAGCAGATCGGATTTGGACGGTGAAAACTAGTCGGTTCAGTTTCAGATCTATCCAGAACCCTGACCCACTGTATCTTGGCAGGCCAAATCCAGACCCATACTTGTCAAGACATGGGTTTTACTGGGAATGGCTAGATCTGTCGGTTCAAATCTCGGATTCTGTATTTCAGGTTTCACTATTAATTGTTGCATTTAGATATGCTGCTGGTAATTGCAAATTATTGACTTTAGTACATCACTGTATATTTTCGATGTATTGGCTGCCGTAATGATGAATAGAAACAGAGATATGATCACTGCCACATCGTGAAAATGTCAGTCATGGGAACATCAATGATTGTTAGTTCTGTATCCTGGGCAATCTGAAGGGTAATAGACAGCAGACTGTTATGAACAAAGTATTACTGGCCTTAATAGAAATGAGATAATGCAAAACACGGCCTGCTCCATCTTGGAAATAAACGTCAATGGAGCATCAATCATCGTTGGCCTTGGATCATTGTTAATCACAGCACAATGTGGCTGTGATTGCATATATGCATAGTGTTGACTAGATTGTATACTAATGGATCATGAACATTTTGTGGTGGCATTTTAAATGGAATAAGTTGTTACTGTACTGTTGTGGGAATTTCCCCTGCTCATCTGCCTATATTGGCTACAAACTGCATGTTTATGGATGATTATAATCCAGCGTCACTCATATTACCGAAAATGCATAACCAAGAATCGTTGATGCAGCAGTGACACTGATTTTCAAGATGGGCAGGGAGGGAATGGCTATCTCTTTTGCAAATCAAGGTGGCCAATAATTCTTCTATGATTGTACGCAACCTATTGCCCATCAGATTACCCAGGATAGATGACCAATAATTGTTGCTGCTGTGTTGACGCTCACTTTCAGAATGTGGTAGGGAGCTTGTCACTAAAATGTTTGCCTACAAAGGTGGCCACTACTTCAATTATGTATAACTGCAACCAGATAAGTTTTTATTTAAGTGACTTACAAGACCTACAGTCATGAAAGCTCGGTTGATGCCATGGGCCTATCCACAATGAGCAATCTGTTGAGTTGCCATACTATATCGTACATATTGTTTTGACAGCATTTCAATCATTTTCGTTGCTATTTTCATTGATCACTACATTGTTCTTTAATAGTACACATAAATATATTCTTTAATATATGCCTTAAAGTGTCTGCTAATTGTAGATAGTAATACACTGAAAAATCCCATTCATTTGTATCAATACTCAACCTCACTTCTAGGTGTGCTCAATTGGCTACTCTGGTCTTCAAAATGAATGTTAGCTGCATTGCAAGAAAGCTGATAGTGTACTAACCAGTGGATGATCCTTCATCAGTCAGCATATCAGGATTATAATCTATATTATCCTGGCTATCCTGGGCAAATGCATCAAGATCAAAAATTTGAGTGCTGGGAAGAGCAGTGTGTGAATACACATATCCGGGTGGCAAAGTGTCCATTTGGGAGCATTGGGCTCCCTCATTGTGACCGAGTGGCGCTGGTGGCATTCCAGGTGGAGGTGGCATTGGTCCATGTGTTGGCTGTATGCATCAGTCGGGCGGTGGTGCACATTGTACTTTGCACATCGAGCATGTCTGGGGATTCAGTGCGACTCCATTTTGGTGAGGATGGCACCTGTTCTTGTCGGTTTCACAAAGTATAGCTGGGTGTCTGTCCATCACTGGCTTCACCTTTCTATGCCCAGGATACTCAACTCCCCGCATCTTCTCTTCTTGGACTTTGGCCCAATGTTTCTCAATTGGTAATTGCGTCTTGTCTATTGCGGCGCGCGAATTTCCGGCTTTTGCCCTGTTGGCCATAATCAGGGCCTGGCGGATATCAGAATGTTCCAGCTGGACCCGACATCCTTGCATTGCCATACTAGCAGACAGGTTGAAACATCAGCAAAATGTAATTCGGCCCAGAAGCCATACACAAACCTCCCAGACACTCCAGTAGCCCTCGCCAGTGCTTCTAAGTACTTCCAGATGCTCCAAGCACCCCCTGGAGCTGTGCAAAGTGCACTCAGACTCTGCAAGAGCATTTTGACATGCTCCTGAAAGCACCTGCAGTGATGGAGGTGGATTCATGATGCTACGAGATTTGACTATTAGGAGAGCCAAAATTTTGGAGCTGCTGTGACCTCTGCGCAGGTATGCGGGAGACTTGGTGCCATATTCTCACACCAGTGGTTGTTAGGGTTCGATAACCACAAGGCATTTCATCGATCATATTGGTCTTTGTTACAGTCACAAGATTTGCTACATCACAATATGGCATGGATTATTGAAGTCTCTCTATATATATACATATGGAGATACAGGGATAATGGAGATGGACTCACTGACTGGCAGTATATATTTGGGAAACCCAGGGTCAATAGACATCTCATTATACAAAATGCACACTCTATCTTTCCCAGCTCTTGGTCTCATGCACTCTGGCTGAGCTTGGTAGATTCACGCAATGTGTGTGGATTCTCACGCACTCTCTCCAAGCATTCATAGATCCACGCACTTCGTGTCGTTCATTATGCCTGGGTATCCCTTCATATCCTCTCACCCTCTTCCTATGCTCCTTGAGCTAGAACCGCTCTTTCTCATGAATTCTCTTCGAATACCATGCGAGGTACAGCGGAGTGTTGATGATGGGCTGTCTGCCTAATAGCTCAACCATTTAACTCCACCGTGATCGAGTGAACATAGAGATGCACTCCAAGGCCGTTCTCAAGGGAGATTGGAGATGCACTTGGAGGCTGTAATCGAGCGAGTTTGGAGATGCCCTTGAAGGCCGCAATTGTGCGAACTTGGAGTTTGTAATCATGCGAGTTTAGAGATACACTTGAAGGCTGTGATGGAGCGAGTTTGGAGATGCACTTGGAGGCGGTGATCGAGCAAGTTTGGTGATGCGCTTGGATGCCGTTATTGAGCGAGATTGCAGATGAACTTGGAGGTCGTGATCGTGCAAACTTGGAGGCGGTCATTGTGCGAGTTTAGAGATACACTTGGAGGCTGTGATCCAGCGAGTTTGAAGATGCACTTGGAGGCCGCGATCATGTGAACATGGAGGCCGTAATCATGGGAGTTTAGAGATACACTTGGAGGCTGTGATCGAGCGAGTTTGGAGATGCACTTGGAGGCCAGATCGAGCGAGATTGGAGGAGTACTAGGAGGCGGTGAATCTGGAGGCCGTAGTTCAGGAGGGAGGCATGATGGGACCTGAGACTCTATTCATTTGTTAACTCATAATTGTGTCATTGTAGAGAATTGAGTAAAACATCGTCTGCTGAGAGATGAGAGACTGGCTGGGAGCGGGAGACCATCGATCTTGGAATGATGCAGTACGCGGTGTATGCAGTACTCAGTGTATGCTGCACTTGGTGTATGCTGCACTTGGTGTATGCTGCACTTGGTGTATGCTGTACTCGGTGTTAACTCTTGATTATGGGCATTGAGAGATTGAGTGGGATGACTTACCTTCGTGTTCTTAGGTGATGGTAGAATTGAGGACAAGAAAGATAGAGATGACATGGTATGGGGGAAATCATCATGAGAAACTGCGACACATGAGAATTCCGTGTGAGTGTCAATTTACCATCCCCAATACAGCATGTACGAGTACTCATCCAGCGTGCAATTACACTGATACGTGGTCATCCCAATCCAATCAGGCAACTTGTACCCCTGATTTCTCATATCGCCTCATAATCACATCGTTCTCATCTTCATTCCCCATCTCTCCTCTCTTTCTCTTCCACAACTCTACTATCATCGCAGAACACAAAGTTAAGTCATCCCTCTCTATCTCTGCATGTCATGATCATGAGTTGACACCGAGTACAGCATACACTGACTACAAGCATACACCAAGTACAGCATACAGCCAAGATTGTTTGTCTTCCCTTCATTCTCATGATTGCAAGTTGACCCCTGAATGTAGCTTCAGCTTCCGGCGTGTCTCCCTACACGATCGACCGCCATCAGCCAGCTCGCCATGAAAGCTCAAAGGTAATGTCACGTTGTCACATTCCCACAGTTGCGAGTGTTATAACTGATGAATAGAGTCTTAGCACTCAGTGCGCCGTCCATCGACTGCCTCCCAGTACTCGTCCAAACTCACTTGATGATGGCCTCCAAGTGTATCTCCAAACTCGCTCGATTACAGCCTCCAAGTGCATCTACACACTCACATGATCACGGCCTTCAAGTGCATCTCCACACTTGCTCCATCACAGCCTCCTAGTGTATCTCTAAACTTGCCCAATTACGGGCTCCAAGTTCGTACGATCACGGCCTCCAAGTTCGTACGATCACGGCCTCCAAGTGTATCACAAAACTAGTTTGATCACGGCCTACAGTGCATCTCTGAACTCGCTCGATCATGGCCTCAGAGTGTATCTCTTAGTTTACTCGATTGTCATTTCCAGGCACACCTCGAAATGCTCTCAAACACCGGCTGCAGCCAATCCAGATATACTGTGTGTAGATGGGTAGCTATATGGATACGTAGATACATAGATGAGAATACAAACTGAATACATGGGTTTGAAAAATTGTTGAACGATAAGTAGTAGCTATGATTTCCAGGCGCACCAGCAGCATTCCCAAAGAAGATGTTTTTCCCAGACTGCTTTACTGTCATTCGAGGTGCTCCCAGACTTGTCATCGGCGCTCCCAGGTTTGTCGCCGGCGCTCCCAGGTGCTCCCAGGCGTGTCGTCGGCGCTGCCAGTTACACTGAATGCCGGCCGGAGTGCCCTCTTATGGTCTGATACTCTCCTGAAATTGACTCATCTAAGTTTACACTGTACATTCTCTCAGACACTTCTGGAGTCTGCCAGTAACTAATATCCATTTGGCTGATAAAACCTGCAAGTAATCAGTTTCGCCTTCCAATAAAGCGATTCGGCTACTACCTTAATCATACAAGCTTCCAGAGTCTCCTGCATAGTGGATAATGCTTATTTGGTCCACTTTCGGGGATGCTTACCAAGAAATATGTCTGAGAATATCGAAGAGGTGACAAGTTCATGACATTCTATGTTGTGGGCTGTGAGGGCAAATGCCATGGTTGACCATTAAGGTTTCCCGTTACGGGCAGGTATAATTTGGCCATGAAGCTCTCTACTTATCACCACAGTAGGTTATATGGATAGTCGACAGCTGTTTACCTCGATATGGATATACTCACATCTATCAGCATTCTGCGTTTTATTCTTGCTATATCCAGTTTTCTGAATGACTTTTCAATGTGGATTCTCAATCATATATTCCATGGCTACATTAGCAGCATCGGGGTGGACAACCACATATCTATATTGCCGCTGTGTGCCAGCAACTGGTCCATTGGATGGAGCTCGCATTGATTGGCTCATTTCGGATCCACTCTCCCCATACTGAGTTGTTGCTATAGCTATGATTGGCTGATGTAGAATAGGAGAGGAAGATGTTAATGAAAGGAAGTGGGAAGTCCTGAGGAACATATAGTTAGCTTCAAGTCAAAATGGAACAAGTAACAGCAAACTTGGACATTGTACTCTTGATGAATCATACTGTGTATGGTTGCAGTCAGCAGGTGTTTTACCCCATCCCAAGATATACAGTACGTCAGTCTGATGTTGTGTGTTTGTTGATAGCAATAAATAGAAGTTTTGGACAGCCGAAATCTCTTGACATTCAGTAATACACTTGTAATTCTTCGAGGGGCAGAATATCAAGGGATGTTTGTCTCATAAATTACCAGAGATCCTACAGGACACTGAGATTAAAAATCATGTCATGTTTTATGGTGAGCATTACTGTTCCAATTTGCATGACGGTCAAAACGCAGACTTTGCTTTGTTCAAGTTGAATAAACGTACCAACCTTTGACATAAAAGGCACAGCTTGCCTCCGTATTGTCCATATCTTGCAACATCGAACATCTTGTCTAACAACATAGTAAACACAAACTACAATCATTAATACTTCCAAAAAGAACTTTTTGCTACTTGTGGCAGGCACATATGGCAAATCAATTCAGCATTCCACACTGCGACATCATCAAGCAAAAGAGGGCAACTGTAGCTTGGAAGCAGAATGAGTGTGAGGCCTTGGAGCATTGTAAAACTTGCGATCACAAAAGAAGTGTGCGACGAAGAAAAGAAGAGCAACACAGTGTCTGAGCAATAAAGAGAAACAGAAATGGATCAAGAATTTTGTAGAGATAGAAACTGCTTTGACATGAAACACAGTTGAAGACTCCAAGACAGGAATCAAGCAGAAGCAGGAGGAAATAAACAACGTTAAAAACGCGAAATTAACAATCAGAGTACCCCAAAAATTATGTTAGAAGATGACGATTGCAATCTGAAATACTAGACCAAGCTAGGGTGTTCTGATGATGAGGAGGATGGGAATGATGATGGTGATGAAGAAACAGAGCTGGGCAAGGTGAGGGAAGATGACAAACCCAGCTGGGTGGTGGGCACAATATCCAAAATGGTACAGCAGCAGAAGAAATGATTTCGGCTGAGGCATGTGAAGCTTGACAAATGGACACAGGCAGGATGGGGGGAAGTGGCTGACTACTTCCGGAAAAGAGATAGGCAGCATGCCACGACCGAATTGAAGATACTGGCTGTCATTGATCTGTAACTGAATGCAGTAGCATCTGTGCCTGCTGTGGCTAGAGTTGGAAAGCTAATCAAGTCTCTTGATATCGTCCCTGGCAAGTCACCAATACTGGATGGGACTGCTCAACCAAGAAACAGTGGTATGAGGCTGCGTTGATGGAAGCCACATACAAACACACCCATAGTGTCTCGTTTCCACGACACAAAGCTCGATTCGTCACCTAGTTAGAATGCTAAGCCTATTCAATGCAGAAGCTATTACATCTGCATATTGCCTCCTAAGCTGATCACCCTATAGAAGTCTGATTTGCACGATGAGATGGTGACAAGTCATGCATTGCCGGAGAAATGTAATTAGCATATTGTTATCTCAGGTGTCATATCCAGTAGAAATGTCATTCCTGTTTGAATTTTGCAATGTATCAGTGTTGTCATAATTTCAGTGACCACATTGTAAAACCTGATTATTCGTCTGCAGATGTGCAATGGTTGTACATGCCTTGTGAACATACAGGGCATCAAATTAGGCTACAAGAGGACAGATGAACTCGATATCATCTGGTCCATTACTGTTAAGTGCGAAATCAAAAACTGAATTACTGAAGAAATATACAAACAAAATGTATGACAGTGATCCCATATGAGCCATAGAAGGAGCAGTCAGCGCTCAGTACGAATCTGTTTGCATGATGATATCATGCAACATTTATTCATCTTTTAAACTACATAACTCACCACACAGACCTGGTTCGCAGGGTTGAGATTATGAACATTGCTTATGGTACATCATAGAAACCGGGGCAAAGAAGCCGAATAAGTAATGGTGTGGATGTTGGGCTGTATTAATCAAAAACTAGTGTAATGATCTTCATGCTATAAATTGCCAGTAGAAAGCATGGGAATGCGATAGGACCACATCATCCCTCACTTAGATAATGTGGATATTAGTTGATCTGACATTGGCAGGACACAAAGCTTCTGGATGCAAATGATCATATAGAGAAATCCTATATTGGCCATCAATTCTGGCTATACAATTCGTAGCATACAGTTACTGTGAGTACGATGAATGTTTGGATGTTTTTCATGTCACCAACAACAGAGCATCAACCAGTTTTAGCCTTATACATTCAGCTATTAAATTGGCTGTATTGTCACACCTATCCAAAGTACATGTATTGGTCAGCATTATAGCTCAAAAGGCAGGGAACATGCACATTGACATATCCTACAAATGAGCGTCCATTTGGCATCAACTATTTTTCGCCATTCATCTTAGACAATTGAAGGGCTGTGCAATTACATAAATCCATAGTCAAACAATCGGCAGCCATTCGAGGAAATAATGCTTATGACGACATCGCAACCATCTCATTACAATGAGCGTCAGTCGAGTGTCAGTAGAGTGTCAACAATGCATTAACAGAGCATCAACAGAGCGTCATGAGAGCATCAACCGAGCATTAAGAGAGAGTCAACAGAGCGTCAACGTAGTGTGAACTGAGCGATAATGGAGTATGAAACAATTTCGGTATTGCAACTGGCGTAATCCAATTGCTCTGCATTGACATTGATCCATCATTAAAGTATTGCTTGGCTTTACGAGCAATATTGTGAGTAACAATACTGCTACTACGTCCTAACAATAAGCGTGGGTGGAGCGGAAAACATTTTTGTGCGGCTTAGTAAGCTTTACTACAACAATGTACTTTATATTGTTCCTAAATTGAATTTTTAATGAACAGTCTTGTCAATATGTCCTTGTATACAACTTCACAACAATGAATACAATGTCTCGCAGGTTATACTTTTGTGTTACATGTAGCTCTAACTTCAATATACGAGAACCAGCGTTGTACATAATAGTAACATCACCTTTGACAGTCTTTCAACTCGAGTTATGCAACTGTGAAATTCCTACCAACATGTCAGATTCCCAATCTTTAAATATCCCGTTGCTGGAGGTTATGCTATCATCCAAAAATCAAGGTTTTTTTGATCGCAATTTGAGCAACCTTGATCTTTATAATTGATTTGATACCTAGTGGGCTGCTATAAATGTGAGCTCAAAGAGTTCAATTGTTTCAAATATTTCTAGGCATGCAACTTTCTCGCGATTCTACTGACACTGCAGATTGGAGCAGACTGGCAGACCTGGCATCATATGTGTCGTTGGGTATTAAGTTTTTTGCCATCCATTGGAACATGGGATCAGCTCAATTGGGAAACAAATCCCGGCAAAAGTGTGCATCGCATTCTGAAATTAATTAATAGAGTCACAAGTTTCTGAATTGACAAGTATAAGCATTGATGAAACATGTTTGACTATACTGAGGAGAGAAGGCAGTCGAGGATTTAGAATTGTCCATTCGCAGAGGATATTCTTGTTCTTCAGATAGATCTTATCTATACTAACGCAATTTACCGACCCATTGCTTCACACTGGGAGCAAAGGACTTCCTTACAGCAGAATTTCATCAACACACCTGGAATTGCTATCTCAGGTGAGAATATGTTTCGGCTCATATTCTATGGAATGCTATATCACACCTAGAGCTATGACAGTAATATACTGCATTACACAGCAAGCTGGTGCTTCTGTCAGCCATCACCCTTAGCGACATTTGCTGGTGGGAATATTCACTGACAGTGGATGCAATTATGAAACAATTGCCATGAAGAAATAAAGTAAGCTTAGCTTTGGACAGGTGGACATCATCTAACAAATTAGCCATCACAATGGTGAAAGCTAACTACATGGATCGAAACTGTGTATTGCAAGTTATACAACTCATTTTCGCGGAGGTTGATTGCTTTCTCATTTTCTATGACCGTAGCTAGTTAAGGATAATAGATCAAGGGTCAACATACGGGAGCAAGAGAAACCACACGTTTGAAGAAAGATCTTGAGTGTTTTGAGCTTACCGAGGGATATTTGGTTGAGGATATGACTGATAACACATCCTCAAATTGCTCGATAACATGAGATGTACAATCAACCTTTGAGGTCTCAGGAATGGAGGAACCTGCTTTGAGGAACGGCATACCAAGTATGGTACATGTCAGTCGGCTTGATTTGGGTACGTTCCTGAGCAGTCTTGGTGGAAACGGCTGAAACATGTTCTGGAAAGCCGATGAGCGTGATCCGCAATTTGGAGAGAATTAATGCACAGTCATGGGAAAGAGTCAAAGACAGCAAATAGTGAGCAATGCTAGAATCAACAAGGCATCAGCTATGAAACCAGGTTTAGTAAAGATATTTGAGAAAGTACGAATTTGAAGAAAGTTTGAAAGACCTGAAAGTGACCTTCATATAGCTGAGAATGCTCACTGAATTGATTACTCTGACAACTGGTCGTAGAAACAGGTTCATTGATTGTCAATTAGCCAATATACACATTTCAGTACTACCAATGATGGCTGTGAATACATGGTGGAATTTGACATTGGAGTTGCTTGAGCGAGTTTACTGATTACAAGAGTTTACCTGTGAGTGGCTCAAGAATCCAACGTATAGTGAAAACTCCCCACTCTTGACAACACAGGACAAATGGACCATCGTGAAGTAGGTCATGGCAGTTTGCAGGGCATTCTGATAGTGGACCCTATGGATAATGAAAAGGTATATGGTAACTCAGATATGCGTGATCACTGTCTACAATGACATGTTTGATCATCTGGATGGCATTATGCGCACTTTGGCCAACAACACCACTTAATAAAAGAAAGTCCTATACTTTCCCATGACGTTTGCGTGACAGAAGCTGTCTTAATATCATGCGTAACTAACACCAACCACCAGTATGCTTCTCTGTTCCGAACATTTCCTTGATTCTTTCCAGAGGATGTGATCACTTTGGAAGTTGGACAATGGAATGGATATTAATCCTGAGAAGGAGACTTCTTATACTACTCAAAACCAAGACTTGTTTCTGAAGTATGTGGAGAACACACACTGTGCCTGACATTGCCAAATGTCCATCATTAAATCCGAATTGGTTCCGGGCAGCAATCATTTCCCCTCAGCGATGGCTTCTGGATTTGGTTAATCATATTTTGATTGATGTGATTTGTCCCGCAATAATGATGCATACTGAACACCTGAATCGATGGTTGAAGAGACACCTGGATAAAGGGATCGCACATCACACATATTGACTGCCGAAAGGCTCTATATAAATTCACTGGCTGAAGCACTAAGAACTGGTGGCAAGCTCATTCCAATCTTACTGATTACAACACTGACCGCATGGTGATTAGCAGTACATTTTGGTTACTGAATAACCCCACTGGTACCTTCAACAAGAAGTAATACACTCAATGTATGCCAATCTCTTCAATTTGACTCACGATATATTCACTGTCATATGACATGATGTCTGAATGGACACGGGCTGTTTCCCTTGGCCGAGATGTTATCTCCTGAAAACAGTCCAAAACCACTTGTGAGACCCTTTGGGAAATAGTTGTAGTAAGGAAGATTGCTCAAGCCCATAATGAATTATTGGCAAGCAATTACACAGCATAAGGTACCACAGAAACTGAAAACAACTTGGAATTGACGCAAGAGGTAGAGGAAAGAACATTGCAGAGAATGGCCAGGGTTGACAACATTTTGGAGATGTGGCTGGGTAGCGAAAATGTACATGCTACTCAGAAGAAAACTCCCACCCTAAACAAGCATATGTCAGCTGTTCGACACATCTCAGATACTGAAGAGATTATCAATGCATTCTGGTCAAACGTTCAACATGATGGTGCAGCTGCATCACAATCGTAACAAAGATCACAGTTGCCACCAGCATTGTCTGCAAATGACCTCCCTGGAGGACAAACACCGGTAATAAATGTTCGCTGAATCAGAACAATTGACCGTCCTCCAACGAAAAGTATCAAAGATAGTGCATCTCAAAGTATTTCCAATACTGAAAATTGGCTAGACTTCAATGGCGACTTGCATAATCCAATCAAGAGAGTTGACGAGTGGAAAGTAGATGACCGATCCGATAGTGAGCATGCCAATGGCATAGGGGTTCTGGAAAGCCCAGAGTACCGGGATGTGAGTACTGCAGCACATGTTCCCAGATTTGTTTAGCCAACATAGAGGTCAATTGAAGAAGCTGAAAAGGCATTGATGACGGTCACTGCAATGGGAACAAGTAGGAACAAACACAACAAGAAAATTAGAACAGATAAGGTCAATATGCGTTCCCCAGGTTCTATATATTCGTTGACAAAGAATTTCACTTAGAGAAATATCATGGGAAGAGATTGAGCAGTCATAGGTGGATGTTTGTTCATAAACAGAAGTATTCCAGGCAAAATGAACTATATAGCAACGTATCTCAATGTTGGTAGAAAAAGAGCGAACCATGCTAGAAGATTACTCGGCTCGGCTTTGCCAAAGTGCTGAGGTTCAATCTTGCTGAAATGCAACCAATAGGTTAAAATGATTATTTATAAAATTATCAATGGCTTCAGATATTGACTAGACAATACATTGAAATGAGCGTCAACGGAGTATTGATGATTATTTGTCTTGTGAGTATTGTAATTACAATGTGAATTGGTCGCTGTTTAGCATAACCGATATATTGTCTGCCTTGATAGTCAACACAGCAAGCGACAAGGTCACTGCCCCATTGTGAAAATGAGTGTCAATCAAATGTCAACGATTTCTGGCCTTCCATCTGTGGTTATCTAAGTGTTGATTTGTGGTAATAATTCAGATACCGTGTAGTTGCGGCCTGTGCAGGCAACAAAATGAGTGATATCTTCATTACCCCATCGTGAAAATGAGCATCAATGTACTGCCAACAACATCTACTCTTTGAAGTCAGGTAATTGCAAAATGATCTTGTAGTAGTTAGGCATACTGAATGTGATGGAAGTCTTTCAAGGGAAAATAGCAACTGATACGGTTATTGCCCCATTCTGAAAATAAGCATCAATACAGTGTCAATGATTTGTTAATTTGCATCTTTGGTTATTGCTGTGGCGATTGGTTGCAGACATCCATATATAACGCGTTGGCTGCCTTTAGGCCCAAATCAACAAATGCATGCTATCTATCTCATTCTGAACATGAGCGTGAACAGAGCCCCAATGATTTTTGGTCTTGCATCATTGGTAATCTAAGTGTTGCTTTGTGTCAAGAATTCATACATAATCTGCTGGCAACCTTGTCAGCCACAGCAATGCATGATGACTTTGTTACACCATCTTGAAAATGAGTCTCAAAGGAGCATCACCAATTTTTAAACTTCAATATTGTGTAATCAATGCATTGCGTGGATAATATATTTGATAACCGAACTATTGACTGCCTTAGTAGATGAGTATACAAAGAACAATAAGAAAAACATTGATCTCAAAATAATTGATATCGCAGCCGGGGCAGAATTCAAAATTTCATTGCTGTAGGGGCAGTGTGCGATTGTGATTAAATACAATTATCAAACAAACAAAGCAACATCAGCAAAATGTAATATAGTTCAGAAATCAGAACTCAATAACTCAGCTATTCTGTACAGCCACACCCATCCTTCGAGAAGCTTGCAGAAGCTCCGAACAGGCTGAATGCAAAACAATGTGCTTCTCAGGTGCGCTGAGATGTACTTTCAGGTGCCCCTCAATGCTACTGAAGTTGCGGAACAGAATACAAAAATATTCTACAGAGTATGAAGTCATCTTCAGAATGCTATAAAATCATGCCTTTAAGTTGGTCATATTTGGGGACTGCTGGGACTACGACACTTGTCACCAAGACCATTGCCGTGCACCTGCAGCGAGACTCTCCGGAAGTGATAATATATAATCTCAATATCGAATAGTACCATTCGATAGACTATCTCACAGCTACACACCTTAAGCGGGCATTCTAATCTAATTAGTATACTATCAAGTACGCATCTACATCAACATGATTATTTACAAGTCATACGCTATCGATGCCGCTTGATGCAGCATTCTCCCGCACCAAATGTGCTGGCCCAACCATTGCTCCAACAGGTACAATATGCATCTTATTGGTCTGTTTAACCACCTGGATGAACCCGTCAACACAATCAGCGTAACCATGATGATCTTTGAACTTTGTTTGAATCACCACTGTATATTCTTGAGCTTGAGGATGTAATACCCATTGCTGCGGCTTTTTACACCTCTTAGAAAGCATCGATAATGCTATGCCTGCTGGCAGGTGCTCCGGAAGTTGATGGATCTGATTCGGTGGAGTTCAGCTAAAGTATAATATAGGAAAAGATGGAATTCTTTGTTGGAAGATGTTATCGAGGTCATTCTCTTCACTTTGCATATACTGGACCCAGATGTTATGAGCTTCAGGCATGATCCCTTGGTTGGCATTGGTATATTCTACCTTGCAATCCAGTCCCAGACGCACAACAGAAGTAGGGTTGCAAAATGGTTGACCATAGTACAACAGCCCATTTGGGAGTTTAATAAATATGGTGTCAATGAGTATATTCTGATCATATCCGAGCATGAGTCCACAAACTTCCTGTCCCCAGTCCCCTTCAATATGAGCGCGGAATAGCTGTCAAATGTTTGGAATTCTGAAATCTTCTGTTGCATCTCTGAGTGAAGTTAATTTGATACTTCAGCACACTCCGCAGATATGTGTTTCTCTCAAATGATATACCTGCTGTGATACAGGGCAGCTAAAGGGCTCGTCTTGAATTGTTTAGAGATGTAACAGATGGGCTCTGTGTATTCTTCAATGTTTCTCGGTAGCAGATGGTAGGTTGAAAACTTTGGCAGAGTCAACATCATACCAGCCTTGGAGTGCAAGATATGACAGTGTCTCCACCATACAGTCAAGATCGGTACACCAGTCATGATGCCTAAGCATTTGTCAAATGAAATTGACTTTGTTGCCTGATTGATATACCTCTTTCACTTTGGCGATATGCAGCCATTCCGAAGTACCAGTAGTGAAACTGTCACCGCAACCCATTCGGCGAAGTGACTCTGATATATGGCTCACAAGATGCCTCTGAAGATATCCGAAATGGATTCCGTGCTGTCCAATGATTTTCAGTGGCACCTGAATGCCGATTGTTTATCACCAAGCTTTAAACTCGATCATGCGGATGGAGAATTCCTTCAGGAAACCCTTCTGTTCATTCGAGGTGATGCCATAGATGTCTCTCCAGCTGGATAGTAACGCGCTCTGTATCAGCCAAGCTCCTGGTTGTGGCTTCTGTCTCAGCATACCATATGAGGTTCTGAACTTCCAGTCGCTGGTTGACAGTCATGTTTGCCGCCCTGTAATGCTCGTCTTCGGCTGCAGTTTTCATTAGTGCAAGTTGTTTGGCGAATATGCTTCTGGGACCATTTGCCTTGGTTGCAACTTCCCGCATTAGTTGTGACTCATGATGTTGGAATAATTGATCAAAAACCATGTGTTTAGCAGTTGTCCGTTGATGGTTTTCGCGCTCCAATCGCTCAATTGCCTTCTGACGATCAGCATCTGACCAAGTGGTTGCTGCTTGCTGGGCTGTATTCAGGCACACCTGAAATTGCCAGTGTTTTGTTCAGGAAACCTTTTCAGCGCCATATACGAGGGCCTCCATTGCAGCATAAATCTTATGAATCTTTAGTTCTCGTAACTGATAGGATTTCTTTACAAACAGGTGATGTACTTTGGCCTTTACAGACTTTGACACTTTCTGTTTTTGAAAAATTCCTTTTTTTTCGGTAAAATTGCTTGAGTGCATCGTGTAGTGCTTTGGGGGATAGATCAGAGGGATTTTGTTAGCTAACAAGTAGAGAGAATTCACATAATGCCTGCACGGCTCCCATTACCATGTCATCGGAGTCAGTTTCCACCGCAGTTTTCCTGTCATCCTTGGAGCAGGCTAGTCTGAGTGGGTAATTCAGTGCCAATGTTCTGATCATTCCACGGAACTTTTTACGTTGCCAGGTACCACATTTCAAAGAATTGAATGGTTGAAAGAAGTGCTGGAGGCCAGGATATCGAGGCACTGATGTGAACCGATTGTCAAATTGATCCTTCTCCTGTCACCCTTGCAGGTATTTCAGCAGCTAGTGCAATCAGTCCTTAATTTAACCCAGGAGCAGCTTATGCAATTCATCACGCTGCCAAAGCCGATAGACATTGCAGAGAGGGTATTGCCAGAACTGGTTGCGGATTGGGTGGACATCTAGAGTGTACAGAGCATCAATATTGTTGTCCTCCGGCAGCTCCGAGTAAATATGCTAGTCTCTTGAGTTATTGAGTGGTCGAAAGGTGGAATGCCACATTCGCTCACTTCGAGGAATTTGGCACATTGGACTTGAGCCATATGAGATGTGAGTAACCCTGATTTACTATGGATAATCACTGACCCAGGCAGCTAACAGCAGGTTACATTGTCGCTGGAATCGTACAGCAAAATCTCATTTCAAGCCGGGGCTGTATGCCTAAGTTGAGACATGCAAGTTCGAACCGCAGAATGCCATGCTTAGTCTATGCTTTTGAACCTTTACAGTGGACATGGGATCAGGCCGACAAGAATCCAGGCGTGTGTTTTAGATGCCTGGCAGATATCTTTTTGAATATTACCTATCATGAGATACAGCAGCCAGGTATGCTGATAGCCCGAAAAATTAGTCAAGTGAGTATTGTCTTATGTACGAATGACTGGCACAATCATCGCTTCAGCAGAAAGTTGATCTTGGGGATCCCACAACCAATCGTGCGTATTCATCTGGCTGTAGATTCGATGAACCTCAGAGTCAGCGAGGCGCATCGATTCAAAATCTTGGTGTGCCTGAAAAGTCAGTTGTGCTAGGAGGAACTGAATACAATTGAAAATATCCTTGTAGTATAATGTTCCAAATATATGTGAGTTATCTTCAATCCAACTATTATCGCCAAGCTTGAAATTGAGTTTGAAGAGGAGATTTAGCCTGGCATCTGCAGATTTGAATGATTCGCTTTTGAAGTTGTCCAGTCCAGGCCGAGATGTTGATCTATTCAGGTTTCCATTTGCTGGCTACACGATTGAGCCTGCTGAAAGTCGGGTTAGAACCGATATGGACACCATGCATTCCAGTGTTCTGATCTTTTGCGATGCTTGTTGTACAATCCAGTTCGGTTGCCATATGCTTTCCCCGCCGAATTTTCCACTCCAACTACCTGCCTATGAGCCTTTGTCTTTGTTGGATCAGTGGTACAGGTGAGATCAGGCTGGTGAGGGCCTATAGGGTCTTCATTGGGAGAATCTTCAGGTGGTGGTGCACTTGGTGCCTTTGGTATTAGTAGATCATCATTTGACAGCTTGTCAATGTCCATTCAGGTGCACCTAATGTAGTCCAACCATGATGGCTTGGGGTGTGGGAAGCCTGCAGCTGGTGGAATGCTGTTGGGTAATAGCCCTTGATTCATTGATATTGGGTGGTATTGTTGATAGTGAGCTTCCAGTCAGTTCTCGTTGCATAATGTGTTTTTGTAGATAAAGCATTGAACATGTTTCCGGTGAGTGTTGACCATATTTGAGAAATGCTCAGTGTTCTAACAAATCTCGATGATACTTTAGGGGGTATGGTTTGTTGCTGGATTGGAGCCTAAAGAATGCTTGTTTGAAAGCCAGCTAACTCTAACTCATGTTAGCATATCACTTTCAAAGCTGCATCACACCCTACCAAATGTAGAGGAGGGGTAATACAAAGTCACTATACAATCAGTTTTCTTTACACACTAGGATAATATCTATCACATCCCGCACAATAATGCTGCACATTATCCATGGAAAATGGTTAGCAAAGAAAGGATTTTATGTCATCACTGCGATCAAGTTTCAACACGGTTTATCAGGTGCTACTACCATCGGTTTTATCATATACTACATCTTTGCAGCATTGTTCAGATTGTGTCAATGCTCAAGTCTCAAGTAGCAGATATCATCAGCTTAATACAATGAATAGGTAAGTTTCCTAGCTGGATCTATGCACGCTCATTGATCATGGAGAACTGACAGGCTGGTATGATGTTTTCTTCCATAACGATCCTTGACTGGTGGGTGAATCCTGAGCAGGCAACGGGGTTGCCAGAAGGAGCTCAAAACGAAGCAATTACTGTTGCTGCTCAACTAACAATGCCTCATATTGAATGAAGTGCAGGTCTTTCACACACATTTTGAGTGTAAAATGGCTAGCCGTGCTAATCTTCCAACTGGATATAGTTCTTGTTGGCTTCCTGTAAATATTATGTTGTATCCCGTCTATGACCTTTACAGTCATGAACTGAACAAAAGTGAGCTTCTATCCAAGATCCTACCAAACAAAGGTGGGAAGTGTGTGATTATGATTTCTTTTTTGCAGCGGGGTTTCATGGAATCAAAGGCGAGTGGAAACACCACAGTTTGTGACAACGAAGATTGATATCAGAGGCCTTCATTCTGCCGAAGGTCACTACAACCTTCAATATTCTGAACTATACTACACTTCATTCAAAATCACCAATTGAATTGATTATTTGATTACTACCATTATTTTGTCACTTACGATGTCGACGAATGGATCTTTGCCGAAGACAACTAAGATGGGTTCAACTGGTGGTCTGTTTGGCTCACAACAATGCCCAGCTGACAATATGGGAACATCAGATGATAATGCTTGAAATACACCAAGCAATGACACTAAAGTCGGGCAACCCACGAATCAATTTCATCCACCACCACCACCAGGGTACAGTTACCTGCCTTCGCAGCCACCATTTCCAGGTGCTCCCCAGTTCTACCACCAGGCTGCATTCAACATGACATTTAGCTCACAACCAAGCTCTGGTGCGACCCAAGGATATCCGAGTTATGGGTCATCGTCCCAAGCATATGATTTCCCCCAAGGATGATATGGTGGAGCTCAAATGTTCCCCCCTCAGCAATTCACAGGTCATGGGCCATCATCTCCAGGCAGACGTTGAGTGCATCCAGCACCGCCTGGACACAATCCAGTCATTCGGCTGACCTCATCCACTTCGACTGCACCAGGGCAACATCCCAGTGCACCTGGTCGACCTGTCATTAGCCTCCGAACGAAACAATTTCTGCTGGCTGCGGAACCGCCGAGGACCGATGTTGCCGGGATTGCCGATTTGCCCCCATTGGCAGATATTTCCGATGACGAATATAATGCAGATTATGAGAGTGATGATTTGTCATACTTGGGCGGTGCCAAAGGCAAAGCCCCAGGCAGCTTGAAGCAAATGGAATTCTCCTTGAAGCAATGTGTAAAAGGAATGTGGCAGCCCAACTTTAGTACTTTCAACAAGTGGAAGAAAGTATGAGTGGCTGGGTTTCTTGAAAAGAAGCATCAGTCCATTTTCCGGGGACAGAACCGACTGAGACAGCTGTACGATGGACACTAGCACTGGGAACCGGCGGTTGCAGTTTTTTGCAGACTTTCGAGACCTGGCTTCAATTGGAAAATATCGATACTGCCAAATGGTTTCAGTGACAGTGGGTTGAGATGTTTTTGAAGAAATGTGCAAACGCGGTGCGGGAGGCAAGGAGGAAGGGAAGGAAAGGCAACATGCCACCGGCGATGGATTTGGGTGAGCGTGTGGGTAAAACAGTAAGAGGTAATTGCCCTGAGCTGCTGAATACAACATGAATGGTTGGGATTCATTGAGTGCTGAACGACGACAATGACCAGACATCCAGCAATCGACTCCCAGCTTTGTACACAGATGTAAGGCACTGGACGCAGCTGACTGGTTTCATCGAACAAAATTGTAGCCCGAAAGCACCATACTGTTTGACTGTGACATACACTTGCAACTTGACGCAGGAAAAATTGGACAAAAGGAATATGGGATTATACACACCGTGGCAAATGATCAATGACTGTCTATATGGTCAGATTTCATACAATAGTTCCCATTCAAATGCCTTCAAGTTGAAACTAGAACACAATGTGAAACTATTTTTGGAAGAAATGAAGGCAGCTACAGGGAAGGATATTCCGGAGCACGTAATTAGACAGGTGAAGGTGATTCCCGCTAGCCTTGATCCGATTAGTTATGCCCCACTGCTAATCCGTATATTTAGACTTCAGATACAGGTGATCAAAATGAAAGAGTGGTAAATAAGAAGGCAAGTGGGAAAGAGACTGATTGTAGTATTAATGTGAGTTCTGATTGAGTGAATAGAATTGAATATATTTCACATACTTCTTGGGTCCAAATGCTTGTCTGTGAAATACCTAACATCGCCGTAAATTTCAGGTGTGCCGGAGAATGAGTCCATCAGCCCAACTTACATCAACGCAACTGAAAGAGATCATTCAAGATGAAAAGATGACCAACCAAGGTGCAAGAGAGGTTCAGGAGCAAGTGGATGGTGAGGAGGTCCTCGATCCAGATAATACCAGCTCAGTATGAAGCACGGTTATCAACACAAACAACAATGAATTTGACCACGAGTGTCTTGAGGAGGTGGTCAGGCAGCTGAATCCTCATCCAATTCGTCAATCAATAGATGACCATGTTGTAGGCCACAATCATTCAATTCCAGGCCTGCGCGGAACAAACTGTGTGGGTAACCAGGTTTTGGTGATCTGGTTCATTGTGAGGAGGTGGGTTTGGGATGCTGATACACCAGGAGCACTGGTGGAGGATGAAATGGGACTTGGAAAGACTTTCACCTCAGTGGCAGCAGCAATGGGGTGGAAACTTCTCACTGACAAGTTTGTAATCGGGTAACTGTTGTCGATTTTGTGGGGGAATATCCATGCTGACTGGGTGAATATGGTACTGAACAACTTCCCCAGGAGAATCGGTGAAGAATGGGAATGGTATCTACTACGGAGACATAATTCAGTACCCAGCGGCGTCATAGAGATTCAGAAAACTCCACAGCACGGGCATCCAGCGCTAACATCCGCCGTTGAACCAATCCTGGTAGTGACAATGCCTGGTATTGCAGAGCCATTCAAGAGTGTCATCTACGAGATGACATTTGCAACAGATTTGAAACTCATTCACTGGTTGCAGGCGGACAATGCAAATCTTACCCACGGGGATCTGAACACCAGCCATGATGAGCCAGTACACTGATGGAATAACCACCTTGTTTCATACAATACTTAACATCCAGAGCGAAACCATCAAGCAATGGCCAACTCTCATAATGTTCATGGAGTTTTGGGAGACTTGATGAGTCGCGTTGGTACAAGACGAAAAGCAGTGTCGCCTGGTGAATTACGATGAATGCAAAAATGGGATTCAAATTTTAAATCACTGGAACGCCGGGTTTCCATTCACTCCATGACTGGTGTTTTCAGACGATGTGGCTGTTTTCAAGTGCGCCTGAAGATCCAGAGGTAAATACTGTAATGGAAATGCACGGCGCCGAGGCACTGTATTCCGCTGGAAGAGTTTGATGCATGCTATCCGGACTGAGGATGGACACGCGCAACAGGATATGGCACACCGGATGATTTAAATTGCAAAGCCTTGCACAATCAGGAGGTGGTCAGAATCGAATCTGGCAAATGGGAAACCACTTGTTCGGATACTGAAGGAGAATGCACACCTTTTTGTTCTGGAATGGACTGAAGACGAGCAAGGAAAACTGAAGACCAGCAAGGAAAACTGAAGACCAGCAAGGAAAACTGAAAACAAGCAAGGAAAACTGAAGACGACCAAGGAAAACTGAAGACGAACAAGGAAAGCTGAAGACTGTTGTGGAGAGAGACACTTCACTGGGTGCTTAAGGAGCATGGAGGGTACACAGGTGGCGGCTGGCATACTTCTCATTGGTATTGGGCGACACCTAAGATTGGAATGACGTTTCTGGACAATGGTACAAAGAATGGCCACTCGACACTAGAGTGGATTCTCCAATTTTCCGATGGTAGAGAGACACAGTTCTGCCAATGCTTGTATAGGAATCTGCGGACAATCCTGAGCCTGACAAAGATAAAGTATCGAATGAAGTGCTCTTATACGAGCCTGAAAGTGATAAATGCACCTTGCCTGGTGCACCTCCTCTTCAAAATGCTGTGATATTGTGTCCGTTGCCAGCCCAAGTTCGTCATTTGAAGTGGTGGCTCACAAAGTTTTTTGCAGATCATTTTGGATATTTTCTACATCTATGAGTAAATGTGCAATGATGAGCACACAGAAATGAAGCTGAAATTCTAAGATTCGCCAAATCCCTCTGTGTTCGTAACTACACCCAAAGTGGGTGGGACAGGCCTAAATCTCACAGCAGCAAACCATGCGATAATAATTCAGAAGTTCTGGGTATTGAATGAGCAGTGGCAGGCATTTGCACGAGTTATCTGACTGTGGCAAAACAGTATTCCACACACCTGGATATTGAACACTGGACCAAGTGGTCATGATAACAGAGCAAGTGATCTCCACCAGCTCTCTGGAGGGGCACAAATGAGAGTCCTGCATGGCCTGATAAGCCGCCCAAACATCACGGCTTCGATGATATACCAGATTCTGAAGTGTTGCGCAGACCATACGAAGCAGCATACTGTGCAAGGAGATGTCGTGCCATCGGATGGTGAGGATCAATGATAATCGTCTGGGCAGTATAATCAAGGCAAGCCTCTTTAAGCATACCACCAACACAATCTTACCAACTGATGCAAAATGGTCAAATGGTAGAGAGAATAAGGCGCTCGTGGGGAGCATAGGGTTGAGGTTGATTCCATTTTACATTAGTTGATTATAGTGATGAATATGAGATGAAGTCAATGATCAACAGATATCTGGTAAACGGTAATATCGCCTCATGTGGGTGCTCCAATATGTGCTGAAAACTAGGTGTGCCCGTTCAGTGGTTGACTAGGTCCAATTCTGCTGTGCCGTAAATTTCTCATTTTGTCAATTTGACGAAACTGTTGTCACATATCATCTTCATCCTATATTGTCCGTATGGAATTGCGATACTGAAATCTGTGTCCGGGATTCCTGTCATGAGGTGCGCCTGAACCTTTATGATTAATTCAAATCATTTATTTCTTGTATATTGGAGGCTGACTGGACACTAGAATTGTGAAAGAATTTGGGATATTCACTGAATCAATTATGGCAAACAATGTACAGTCAATTGCACATGAGAATCGCTATCGACATTTCGACTATTCTGAGACAGATCCAGCACTGTATAGCTCTAATCATCCAGGGATAGAAAGAAGGTCTAAAAAATAGTGAGTTGATATATCCTGTCCTAAGATACAGCTCGTGTATTCCAGGCTTACCCAAAGAATACTGCGAAGTATTTTCTCTCTCAGTGATCAAATTCAGGCACACCTCAGGTCCACTCGCCTGTCGAGTGTGATGGTCTCTGGTTTGACACCGCATGCATATTCCATTCAACAGCGAGTTTCGACAAGCAGGCACTGATCACTCACATATGATCTCTCTCCAGGCATGTCTCTGACTCGTGAATATCTACTTTGCATTACCTTTGAATATCTGGCTGGCAGCACACAGAGGGTCATCTGTCAGACACTAAACTGTTAGGTGCAGGCGCAGCTTATCCCGCTCCAACCCAGCTTAATATCTGAATTTTAGCTTGATCAGTATGTGAAGGCCACTGCTTTAATGCCATCACTGTCATGCTCCTTGTCAACCTATCCATTGGAGGAAGGTGTCCACCACACGCTTACCGTAGATGCACAGCCCTGGCTGATATGTAACTACAATTAACTGATTTCTGACTAAGAAGTGTGTTTGGACCTTACATTTCCAAGATCGTAAAACAGCTCCTGTTGTTCAGGCTCCATAATTGAGCTGCAACATGCGAGAGTGAACCTCAAAAGACAGCTTCTGCTCAGAGAATCTGCAGATGACCGGCAACTCCTGCTCACTTGTATATCACACTACCTCGACTAGGCTTAAATTCACAACACATCCCATGCAGACTTAACTACTTTTTGACTAACTTGTATGTTCGGGCCACCAAAACCCTGTAGCGTAAAATTGATTGCGTAAACCGACTTCCATCAAGGACTCTCAAAGAGATAGAATATGAATGCCAGTCTTTGCTCAGTGGCCCGATCGGTGACCAGCAAACTCCTGGTCACGCCATATCTTGAACGCCTGAAGTTCGTCACAAACCACAAACAGACAATATATTATTTCGGCTATTGTTCAATCCCAAGTGTGCCTGAAGCAAAAATCGAGATGAACGTTCGAGTAAAGAAAATGCAGTCACTGACAGTATAAGTAACTATCAAAGTAAGTCTAGTCTGTGATTGCAGCCTTTAGATTGTATCCTGAGTGCCAATTCAATGCTAGCTTCACCTCAATTGGCCAGAACTGGATGCTGTTATTTGTCTTCCCGCTGTCAAATGACACCTCATGTTACATTCATATTGTTGTTGTGCAGTGCTTTGAACGCCAATAATTATGTTAAGTCAACATTGTAGCATTGAGACTTATAATGGTTGTGATTACATGATGCGGTGTTTACATGATAGGATGGGCAACATCCTAATGTGTGTGACTATTTATGACCCATTTGCTAGCAATCTTGGCATTGACGAGAACTGCAATCAATTAGATCACCCCTGAGTTATCATTGTACCTTTAACATTGTTTCTCTATAGTGAATCTTACCTTTGAATGCCCAATTTCTCCGTCCTCTCTTACACTAACTGTATACATATTGTGACTACAGCAGACTCGGACCGCTGAAAGTGAAGTTCTGAATCCAATATTGCCTAATTGACTGCTATTGTTTCTGGAAAATGCTAAAACCATAGAATATTATCGAAATAGGGTGTCTGTAAGACTGGTATACTGCAGTCGGAGATTCTTATTGATCCACTATCCGGGATAAACTCTGTTTGAACCCATGTAACTTCATCATTTGCCACTCAGAAAGGACCCTACCCTATTCTCTGTCCAAGTCCTGCAAGATTCTTCAACACACCCACAATTCTGTGCCAGGCGGTCACTTCCCAAATGCTTGAACAAGAGGCATAATGAACTACCTGCGGCGGAGTTATATGCAGCGGTACTCATTATCAACCCATTTCTCAGTATTCCACCTATGTCTAGCACTGAGAGTTAGTTAGTGATACAACAATGTTAATGTCTCGAGTTCTTCAGGTGTGTCAAGATCTTCAGGTGCATCTGGTTCAAATTCTAGATATGTTGGCTCCATCCAACCTGCTATTCTTGCATCAATAGCGTAATTGGATACGAATGCTAACAGTTGGAAACTGGGGGCATGAAGAATCCCTCTAATCTGGTGCACCTGACGCTTCCTAAATCACAACACAGAACTAGCTATGACAATATATATATGGACCTCACACACTATCTTCCAGACTCAAGCCAGGCAAACCTCAAATTGCCTCCTCCTCGACTGAATGCTACTTTGTTCCCCTATTTTCCCATTATTTCATTAAACTTTCTACTATATTTACTCTAATATTCTTCATTCTACATTCTGCAACTTCACTTTATGATCATGGAACCTACAGCCAGCCTGGTCTGGAATCACTGTTCACAGAAGAATCAAATAGCACACCTTGAGCGAACACTTGCATACGCATTCAAGAAGACAGCCCATTTTCATTGCCGATCACATGTTTGAACTCCAATCTTCGTGTATAGTGTTAGAGATAGATAATGTCCACGCTATACCTAATATGAGGCAGGATGATGACGATACTGATCTGCAGGAGATCTGCGATGATGACTGTGAAGACGCATGAGAGTTCACCTTGTCCTGCGATATCGAAGAAGACTATTTGGAAAACCAGTAAGTGGTCCTACATGTAGACCAGGCGGGCCGTGATAAGATAGTACAAACTACAAGGGTTCCACTACCAAAGAAACACAACAGTGCCGATACTCTGACTGCCCACACTTCACTTCCAAATCTGTAACATCCAGCCGGGGCCATGGCACCACTATTGCTCAAATGTCAAACGTCAACTATCAACATATTACGCAAGTCATACATTGTACCCACCCTGGCACTTCCGCTTCCTAAGGCCGGTGGAGACCATAGTGTTCCTCAACCAAAGGACAGAGGAGATCACAGCGTTCCTCAAAACCAAAAGGCTAACTTTGAAGTAGCGAAACAGTTTATAGAGGCAATTGCATTCACAATGACTCCCTGGCCAGTCATTTCTGATGAGAAGTACTTGATGATTGATGAAGCTTGGCAACTAGCCATTGAAGACCTGGATTGACAACGGAAATTAGCAGGTGCTCCTGTAAGTACACCATCTGTGTGTCAATTGCCCAGTTGTCCACCTTTAAAATCGATCAGAAAACCCGAGAAGCCGTATTTGTTTACTCGGTTTTCTGCTCCTCGATTGCACTTGTGATGATACCAATCTGTAAAATTGTACACAATTGAAACTAAAGATTGATACCATTCGAGGGCATTTGCTTCTCAAAGTAATGTCCAAAGTTACCGGTTGGATTTATGATCAGCGACTGAGCTTCGAATCAAAGTTAAGAAGATCCTGTTTGATAATGCTTATCTCTCAAAGGTCATCAATGAGAAGAAGTCCTGGTTCATGCAGATGGAAGTGCTTGACTTAATCTACCATCAGCTTTTCTTCACCTCCAATAGCTTGGGGTGACAACCGACCACATCGCAGTTCTCTCAACCGCTCACACTGTAGGCGTTAGCCCTTGTGGCCGCAGGTACACATTGTACGCTGTCTGAGTATGCCACTGGAAAGATGGTTACAGTTATGGTTTCTCAAGATGAATATCAAGGCAAATTTTGCCCTTCCACTGTAATGGATTGTATTACTGCAGAAGCCACTGCTCTCATCAATTACACATGGTGGGCTGCATCAAACCTCCCCCCATGGTTCTCCTCCGTGATAATAAACGCTCCTCGATCCCCATCGGTGCTCCTCAGTCTGGATTGGTGCTTCGATATTTCATCCAGCGCTGCCTACTGCATTTCTGTCAGCGCACCTCCTGTACAATAGGCAATCCCCAATTCCCCCCTCGACCTCGACTAGGAGCCCCTCGATTTCATTTCAGACTCTTTACCTCCCTCTCTATTGGCAATGCTCGGCATGGATGGGCTGCTCCACTGGATAAGTGCTTCTTTGCCTGGATTTGTGCCCCCCAATTTCATTTCGCACTCCTCCATCACCATCATTACCCCTCCTACCCACTCTGCACTCCACATCAGGGACTCCTGCTATCCTGGTGGCACACCTCTTTTCCCCGCGAATACATCATGTTGCCATTCAAACTCCATTTTGATTCACCGTAAGCTAACCTCTCAATTCGAATCTTTTAGATATCACAAATCGAACCCAACAACATTGGAATTCATTTTCGGCTACTCACCAGGCTCAAATGTTTCAGAAATACAAGGAGTGCCTCCAGCTTCTTTGCGCAATTGATGAATTGTGTGTTTCTGCATTCGACGGCTCTGATGCGAGGGGAGATTGAATGGATGACATTGAGACTATGTTCGATTGCTAAGATTCGATTGTTTAGCGGGCTTATTGTTTCTTGTTTACCTGCTTTCATTTTTGAATCAAAAGTCATTTTCTTTCGTTCTCTTTAATATAGCGATGGGAACAGTAGAATATTGAATGAGATGCTGGGAACTATAGTATGATTTAGAAGTTGATAATGAACAATAATCTATGAATCATACATGGAGGGTATTATTATTGCTTGTTTACATCCGGAAAATCTCAGATAACGCCTGCCTTTCTTTGAATGAACATCCCTAGGAACCTAGGCATCTTTCAGAGTTAGTATGGGATTCCTGCATTGGTTGGGTGACAGTTCCAGGTGCTCCCAATCCTATCATAACAGCTCCCACGGTGCTGCCATACCAGTCATCAGAGATCCCAGTTACTCCGAAGACTGGCCGGAATGCCCTCTTAGGTTCTGATTCTCTCCTGAAATTGACTCTTCTAACTTTACACTCCACCTCCTCTCACACACTCCTGGAGGCTCTCAGTGACTATGATACATTTTGCTGATGAAGAGCATTATATGAATCTACAGATGAACCTGCTGGACAACCCAGTGGTAACCCACCCAATTCAGACCGGTAGGAAGATTTCCATCTAACTGCCTCCGGAAAAACATATTCTGTTTCGTGGAATCTGCCATAGGGTAAATGACCTACCGTAACCTCCCGTAACACCGATAGCACCAAATACTTCAAAACACCACAGAGCTGTTTTTGGTAACTCACAATAATACACCTGTAATGTACTGATAGCATAACTGATTCATTACTTGAATGCAACCATAGCGCATATATCATATACTGCAATTTATGGATTATACTATATATTCAAGAGTTACTTATTTATTTACTACTCTGACAAGCATACACTCTGACTCTCATGACACCAACAACCTCACTCCCACCACTCTGACATGGTCACTCTAACAACTCTGACATCCTACTTGCTTCGACTCCAACTCTGACATACTCGCTTCCGCTCCCACTCTGACATACTTCCTTCCACTCCAACTCTGACATAATCGTTTCCACTCCAACTCCGACATGTTCACTTTCACCACTGATCTACTTGCTTACACAACTCTGTCATATTCACTTTCCAACCTCTGACATGCTTGTCTCACTGCTCTGACAAGGTCACTCTCACCTCTCTGTCACTCTGGCTTCACTGGGGGCAAGCTGGTAGCGGTGGATCTAGCTTCGCTGGTAGGGGTGAAACTAACTTCGCAGGTAGCAGTGGATCTGGCTACACTGGAAGGAAGCTGGTGGTGGTGGAATGATTACTCTCACCTGTCTGACAATCTGGCTTCGCTGGGAGCAAGCTCTTAGCAGTGGATTTGGCTTTGCAGGTAGCAGTGGATCTGGCTTCACTGGGAGCCAGCGGGTAGCGGTGGATCTGGCTTCGCTGATAGGGGTGGAACAAGCTTCGTTGGTAGCAGTAGATCTGGCTTCGATTGTAGGGATGAAACTGGCTTCGTTGGGAGCAAGCTGGTAGGGGTGGATCTGGCTTCGCTGGTAGGGGTGAAACTGGCTTCGCTGGAAGCATTGGATCTGGCTTCACTGGGAGCAAGCTGGTAGCGGTGGAATGCTCATGCGCATCTCTCTGACAATCAGGCATCACTGGGAGCAAGCTGGTAGCAGTGGATCTGGGTTCGCTGGCAGGGGTGAAACTCAGTTCGCTGGTAGCAGTGGATCTGGCTTCATTGGTAGGGGTGTACCTGGCTTCGTTGTGAGCAAGCTGATAGGGATGGATCTAGCTTTGCTGGTAGGGGTGAAACAAGCTTCGCTGATAGTAGTGGATCTACTGTCGATAGTAGGGGTGAATCTGGCTTTGCTGGAACCAAGCTGTTAGCAGTGGATCAGGCTTTGCTGGTAGCTGTGAAAGTTACTTCGCTGGGAGCATGCTGGTAGTGGTGGATCAGGCTTCGCTGGTTGTGGTCAAAGTGGCTTCTCTTGGAGGAAGCTGATTGTGCTGGATTGGGCTTTGCTTGTAGAGGGGGGTTACATAAAGTTCATTGAAGAATAATCGTAAAGTAACATACCTGAATGTGGTGATTGTGATGGCGGTGATGATTATGGTGGTGGAGATGACAATTGAAAAAAGGGGGTTGGCAGAATGCATGCAGTATGAGAAATTGGCTTCATTCTGTAATTCGATATTACATATGGTAACACACCCAACATATTCTCATCACTCCTCTCTAATGGCCATAGTACATGGTAGGCAGTCATTATCTGTATGAAGCACTCGTAACGCTGCGGTGACAGGGAAAATATATATCGGTTACCATTGCACCAAAGGTGTTCCCAAGGTGTATCTGAACTCACTGATTGGGTGAATTGACAACCAGGAGTGCCAATGTGCCCTGGGTTCAGTTCTGACCTGGACCCACACATGAAGCAATAGTCTGGAACTGTTTCTAACACTAGCCCTATGGTAATTATTATGCATGTGGAGAGCTGGCTAGAGATGATTTCTCTATAGAGATAAATATTACAAAGTCGCGAAATAATAGTATTATTACTGAATTATGGGATACATCAATGTGTGAGTTGAATGTAGGTCAATGTAGGTGAATGGTTTACTTCGAGTGAATGAATGAAAGTTATCCTTGGAAGAAGGAATGGATCAGTGAATGAAAAATTCCAAGCAGATGATGGAGATACAGATGTGAAAGACTAAGATGGAGTTACAACAGAATAATACAATGGGATAAGGAAAATGGATGATACAACCAGTGTAAATGAGTTCAAAATACATTATGTCAGAGCAAATACTGACTGGATTGGAGATTATCTCTTTTGGTATTCAGTGAAGTGTATTTATTATGGTATAATACATTATCCCCAATAACAACTAATTATCATTTTCCATTTTTCCCAGATGCATCATGGTATCTATCATCAGCAAAGATGATAGTATCAATTGATATCTGTGTAACTTCCCAGTCAATAATTATCAGAGAATACCACATACAGCATTTATACTGTATTAACTGATCCTTATCATTTACAGCTGGTTTCTTTTCTCTTAGAATACTTTGTAATTGCTTACTGCACACTGGCCTATTTACAGAATACATAGTGAGACAATCTTCAGTGATAACTGTATGTGACTCCTACATAACAGTCTGAAACAAAATAGTCATCTGATTAGTAGTCTCAAGCTGTTACAGAGTACACAGATTGCTGTAAGTTACTATATAAAACCTCCACTGGCATTTATTTCAGGAATTGAGTCTCTAGTTCTGTTAAATATTCCTCCCTTTGAATTACATTCATATTTGTTCCATCCAGATTTACCACTTCGCAATATACTGCAATTTTAACGAAATTACTATTTCAAATTACAGTACAAGATTGATTTAATTTTCAACTTTTAGTTGATTATACCATGAATAATTGCTGTATTGTAGATGTATTCCTGAGTATGTATTTACCACCTTCAAGTTTATGTTCCAGGATACTCAATCTTACCATTCATATCTGGCTAATACTGTACAATATTTTGCCCTTCAAGTACATCTCTAGTTATACAACTGAAAATCTCCCGATATCTCACTAAGTGTACAGAAACATGGCCTGGAACCAAATTTGCAAAATTACATAGCATTGGCCACAATGTGCACCTTAAAGTTGTCTTAATTATAGTGTTAAAATGTATTTACAATCTCCTGAATATATAACCTCCAAGCCTACATAGTTATAGCCGTTACATGCATTCCAAAATAATCTCATAATTTGCAACTTTGCACAATTTTGATACTATGGTTATTTTGAGCCTCCAATTGCATATTGAAACTTACATAATTATTATTTCAAACTGTATGTTTCTGTAAAATATATTCTCCTCCTAATGTTAACTATTAATTGTAGTCCATTACTCTCAATATTGACAGCGAATTGTCAGCAGATATATTGATAACAATACAGAGAGCAAATACTAGATCATATCATGAAGTCACAAATTATGTTGGAAATATATAGTATACAGTTTTCAATAAGGCAAATACAATTAAAATAATCATTTTCCAATCCAATAGACAACTACTATGACATTTTAATGAATAGAGAACAAGGCTTGGAATAAGAGTGTAGAGTTCTCAGCTGATTGAAAACATGACTATCCTATCAATCACACTTTGAAGTCTGTAGCTCAAAGTTAAATAGATTTTGGGGGATTAATACAGATGTCTCTAATCTGTACTGCTGTCAGGGAGTGAATAAAAGATTGAAATGTCAACAAAGTGACCATATAACTTCAGAAATCGATTATATTCAGATTATGAAATGGGTTTATATCTGGGACTTGGAAGGCATTCAATCTAGAATATGGCAGATACCCCACTCTTTAATGAACCTGTTGCTGGTTACCACAACATCCATATTGATAAGCATCTGTAGAACTATGACCCTGAGTATCCACAAGCAAAAGTGGATATTGTAATCCAGCAGCCATCAGCCAGATGCAATTCCAGTGCCAAGAGCTTTTCAGAGGATAGTCCTGTCGGCAGTTTAGAGTTAACAATTGTCAAAAATTGAAGCTGACAGGACCAATGTATCATGATTCGAGTTTGCGAGAAATGGTATGACTGCTGGAATGTGATATGTGCACAGGCAGTTTGCATGAATCGGTGTAATAGATCGACACAAGTCTCAAATACATGGAGATGGGATGGGAATACTGTATAATGGTGGCGGGATCATCTCATAGGACTAGGAAGTGGGGTAAGGTGTTGCCACATTGGCTGTTGTAATGTGATTGTGTTGATAAAAGTGTTTATAGTGGTGTGTAAGATTCCGAGAGAGCATTCTGATGGTACTTTGGACCATGATACAACATTTGAGGATGACAGATTAATGGTATACAAATAGAGATTGTTTTGTGTAGGAGGATATTATTTGATTCCCTGATTATGCATCATCTTGTATAGCAACTCAACAAACAACTTTGAAATGGATCTGATCTTGGTAATGTCTTGATTTCTTTATATGCACTTCGAGTTTCTGTCTGGCGCTTATCATAAATTATTGAATTCAATTTCACCGTCACGGAACTCCGCCAAGCATTCAAGAACAAGTCCAATATCTAGTCGCCTGAATTTGAATTATGCTAATCCTCTCAATATGGTGTAAGTATTGTTACAAATAGTGCTCTGTTACCAGGTGGGTTGGTTTAGCACCCAACTGATTTCGGATGCACAGTTGCAAAGTATTGGTAGATATACAAACGCGGTTAACCGGATTAGCTATTCATGAGTCTTCCGCCAACACAATGCCTGATTTGTCACATATTCATCATGCAATGACTGTTGAATTTGTGAGCTTTAACTTCTATTCATTGTGTTGGACGCTAAAGACCATATAGAACTTGAATTGGGATGACAAAATGGGATGGCTTGTGCGTTGCAGCAGGAGTAAATAGGTGAACTTTGATTTTTAATGCTGTATTGCACAGAAAAGCAATTCATGTGTGAATATTGCTGCATGTCAGCTTGTGGTGGATCTCCATGTCCAAATTGTAAGATATGGTAATTTGCATGTGCATGAGCAAGAGTCATACATGCCATGCAAAAGACCTAGACTTCAAATTGAGTCGATAGACTGCCAATCATGTCGAGATCATCTTGCCGGTTACTGTTATTTACAAAAGCAACAACCAAATTTAATACAAAATTCGGTAACATCATTGATGTCAGTGATGTGAAACAAGTTACAGATGGAGAGATCTTGGCACAGACCGAACATGTAGGCATGACGACTGTCATGTTGCATATGTGAATGCATCCACTGCATAACTCGCCACCCAGACCTGGTGCGAATGTTCAAGCTTTTGAAAATTACCTCTGGTATGCCATGAAAATTGAGAAGCATGAGCTGGATGAGAAATAGTGAGCCAGTTGAAGTATCTATATCAAAAACTAGAGTATGCATCTATGTACAGTGAATTGCAGGCCAAAGTACTTGAATGTGATAGGACTGTGACATTTATAGTTGAGATGACGTGTGCAGTGGTGAATCAGAACTTGAGAGGTCTGAAAGCTTTTGTTTGCAAATGATTATACATTGAAACTGTTCATTGGCTTTTAGTATTGACAGTATGCATTTTAGCTTACAATTGTTAAGCATCCAATTACTGTTAGTATGTCTTTATGGTGACCATCAATGGAGGGTCTATGATTTTTAGTCTTACCTTTTTGGCTATCAATGGGCTGCATAGTTACATCTTTCCAAAATATATTGCATTGCCAATTATTAAAGATAACAAGAAAATCGAAACTCTTATTACCCCCCTATGGAAATATACGTCAAAGGTGCTTCAACCACTTCAGGTCATGTGAGTCTGATAACAAATACAAGCTTTTGTCTCTGAGCTTGATAATCACAGTGTTTCTAGTCTTTATAGGCATAACCATTAGTGACAACATTGGTCCTATGTCCTAAGAAGTAACATCAATGGTGTGTCAATAATCTTTGGTTTTGCATCTTGGATAATCAAAGTGCGTTTCAATGGCATTAACCTATAACGAAGGTATTTGCCTCCAGTATTGGCGAATATGCCAGAAACAATATTGCTAGCACCTGTGCAAAATGAGCATCAATGAAGGAACAACAGTTCATGTACATGCTCAGTACGCTCCACAGTGTTGAATTGCATTGCATAGATTCTACATTGAGTTGTTAATAGTCAGTCTTTTCAACATGTGTTTCAATACCGCTTCACAACTATCAATGCAATCTGTGACTGATCTGATATTTTTCTTGCTTATAGCTCTAGAATCACTATTTAAGAACAAGATATCAACTTTACTGTGATGTAACTTTTCACAGACTCTTTATACAAATAACCCTGCTTTCAAATTCGTAAGGTGATGTCGGATTCAAAATCTTCAAATACCACAGTGCAAGAAGAATTAGCAACGGTTCTGGACCGTTACTTTGAGTTCAGGTCCGGGTCAAAAATGAAACATGACCAACTTGGCAGTCCGAGTCATCAAGAAGCACGATCCATCAACTCAGGTGCAGTTTGAGGGTAATCTCCCGACCCATTAGTATTTGGCGGGTTCTCAGCGGATCGCCCATCAGGTCCATATATAGATTCATATAAGGCTCTTGTATTTGCAGTTTGTTAATAGTATCTTATCAAGATTGCTTTTTCAGCAACCAATAATGCGCTTTTCCATGTTGTGCAGTTTGCATTATTGATTAATTTGGTATCTGTGTTTCACCTTTGATATGTGCTGCTTTTACCTATCAAGGCGGTCAATAATACATATATTTGTACTAAGATCCGTGCAATGCCTTAATTGCAACATATGTAAGACCTAGACAGTTGACGCTTCATTGACACTCATTTTCAGGGTTCGGCAGTGAGCATGATGCTGGTGTTTTTGAATTCAAAGGCCGCCAATATCACATGAATGGATGTCTGCAACCAATTGAAACATAAATTACCGAACATGCAAAGCTACAAATTGTTAACTCTCCGTTGACCCTCATTCCAAGAATGGGGTGGTAACCATGATGCTATCTATTTTGCCTATAAAAGCTGCCAATAGGTCCATTATCAATAACAACAATCAAGTCACCTGTTAATTACCGTACTTACATAACCACAAATCATTGACACTCTGTTGACGTTCATTTTGGTTTATTATCCATTCAACATCTCCTGCCGTCGATTATTGTTTTCATTATGATTCGACCTTATTGGATGTGTTTTTGTCAGATTGAGACTCGGCCCTGTGGCAAAGCGGAGTGGAGTAATATTCTTGAACTGATCACTCTCACATGGCAAAAAATGATGAATCTCGCCAAATGATTCATTTTGCCTGCTACACATCTGTTTATCAACCAATATTCCCAAGCTGCTGCTCACCATTCGCCCATAATATATCACTAACTGAAACTCTCAGTTATGCTACATAAAGATACTGGTGACCCATTGACGCATTCAATCGGACATCTTCTTCACTCGTTTATTTCTCCTCGTTTCTATTGCATTGACTGTGTGCATGACCTTTCCAGCCTGTCTCTGTGACTTCTGTGTTGGCCGAACCAATTGGGGAACATTTGGCGTGGCACTCACATCCTCCTGCTCTGGGAAATCCGGATCCTCGATGCGATTGTGTGGATCTACATCTGATCTATCGTCTGCAGCGCAATTGTCTCTGCTGTCAATTGCATTATCCATGTCACTATTCCAGTTTAGCCAATTTTCGGTGTTCGAAATGATTTCAGATGTGCTATATTTTCCACGTTCGACTGGATGATGGTTGATTGTCCGGATTCTGTGGACATTTAAGATTTGATTTCATTCTGAGGCGAGGTCCTTTGGAGACAAATCTTGTGGCAAAGGTGATCTTTCTGACAATTTAAATGCAGCCACACCATCATGTTGAAAGAGTGACCAGGAGGTTTTGATGATCTCTTCTGGGTCCCAAATGTATTCAACAGCCGCCATCTGTTTGTACTGATCAAATGATACCTTCTGTGCAGCACATAGGTTCTGGCTGCTCTGCCACATCTCCAAAAAGTTGTGGACCTTGACTGTTCTGTGCACTGTGCTTTCCTCCACCAGTTTCTTCATCTCTGAATCGTTTTCTGTGTTCATCATATCCGATACTGGGTTATCACCCGCCAAAATCCTGTTATTGGCTTGCGCAAATTTCCTGACAACGACTTTTTTGCAAAGGGTAGTGCAAGTGGTTTTTGACTGCCTCCAGCCAATCACATCTCGCCCAAGGCAAAAGCTTGCCTCCACTCCCACACCATGTTGTATGATAGAGAATACGTTGTGTGCCACATCGAAGAGGTCGGCATACTTTGAGTGCATTTCCCCTTGTTCGTGCCACCAGTCGGTTATGTCCAGTATCCAAAATGTACTGCTAACCTCCAATGGGTCGGAGTGGTAATCATTGAGATTTAGATTAATTTGCCCCCTATTCTTTGGTGCTTCAGGCGGTGAATTCAAAGAGAGCCTGGCGGTGGTCAATAAGGGTGCAGCGCGATCGCTTCAGCCAGGTGTCGTCTTGGCCACATTGCTAGGGGTTAAGTATTCTTCATTATCACTGGACAAATCATATGGATCAAACAATGATTGACAGAATCTAGAAGAGGTTCCAGAGGGGATGAAATTGCTGCTCAGAAAGCTTTCAAGTTGATTGACCAGTACACGTCAATGTTTTGCACAGTATTCATTTTCCACTTTCTTCAAAAAGGCCTCTTCGTATTAGGTAGTATGGGATGTCTCGTTCTCAGGATTGACATCCATTCTCTTGTCCCACTGTCCAAACAGTTGCAACTTCAAGAAAGAATTGAGGTTATGTGCAGAAATGAGCAGCATGGCCATCGTTGCTGTCACTTTAGCATAATATCTGGACAGCTTCTGTTGAGCTAACTTTACAGTGAAGGACAAGTCTTCCTTCCATTGAGTCTTCTTCGAAGCCAAAGTTCGCATCACACCATCCATATGATCAAACATGTCATTGAACACTGTGATAATGTGTTACAATGTGACTGAATAGCTCTTCAGCGTTCACAGGGTCCAATATTGAAATGGCTTCAAAACTTCCATCACATACTTCACAATGGTCCATTCATCTTGAGTTGTGAAAAGTGGTTGGTATTCACTGAATTTTGGATTTTGGAGCCACACTTGTGTGAATTCCGGTTATCAGTAGGCGCGATCTAGCATCTTCAGCATTGAGTTCCAACGTGTCTTGACGTCCACAATCGGATGTACAGTGATGGGGACATTGGCTTTTTGACAGTCAATGAACTCGTTTCGACGACCAGGTGTCAGTGTTATCAATATTGCATGGATACTCTGTTATATGAAGGTCAGTTTCAGGACATTCAAAATCCGATGAAACTCGTACTTTCTCAAGTATCTTTGTTAAACCTGGTCTCATGGCCGACACCCTATTGATTCTAGTATTGGCCTTTTTTCGATTTCTTTGACTCCTCCCAATGTCTATGGTTTCATTCTCTTCAAATTACTGATCGTGCTCATTGGCTTGCCAAGATTTGATGCAGTGTTTTACACCGAAACTGCTCATGAATGCACCTACAGCCAGCTGTATGCTGTGCGCCATGTGTGGTATATGATCTGTTAATGCAGGCCACTCGATTCCTGATGCCTCGAGTATTGATTGCAGCGCATGTGTGGTCGAGTAATTTGGGGAAGTATTATCAATCACAATACCAAGCAAACGGCTGTCGGTAAGCTCAAAACGATCAAGCCTGTGCTTCACATGTATGACTATCCTTGCTCCACTTTGTTGGCCCTTGACCCATCATCCTTAATTAGCTTTCGAATGAGGAAAAGAACAGGCAATCAACCTCAATGAAAGTGAGTTGAACTTGACACAATGCCCAATTCAATCCACATGGTAAGCAATGACCGATGTTATGGATAGTTTGTTCGTTGGTGTCAATTCATCCAAAGCTAGACTTACTTTATTTCATGACGGCACTTGCGTCTTAATTAGATCCATGGTCCGTCTATTTTCCCGCTGGCAATTGTTGCTAAGGGTCGTCACGGACGGCCGCACTAGTAAATCGCTTAATGCCTCACATGAACGTTCTAGCTTCTGATTTGATACAGTGTTCCATGGAATATGCGCTGAACCAAATCCTAACACGAGGTGGCGATTCCATGGGTGTTGGTGAAATTCGGAAGTTTCGAAGTGCTTCGCTGCCAGTTTGGAACGCTTTGTCTGTCATTTCAATCAATATGGATTAACCTGGATGACAAAGGCGATTTGCCTCTGCGAACTGAGTATTGTGATTTCTTAACTTTCTTGCCTCTTCAGGATGGCGAAAGCTTTTTCATTGACCATCAAACTAGTCAATTCAGTAACCTCTGGCTCTGTTAATTCGTTAACCTTTGCGATATGAGTTTTTGCCAACAAGCATTTGCACATTGAGCTAGTCCCATATTCAGATGGATGGCAAAGGACTTGATGACAAATGATACATATGATTCCAGGGCTGCAACTCTCCTTAATTCCACAGGGTAAACAAAATCACCACGATGGTGAATGTACAGAATTATTCCACGCAATAGGCCGCTTCGAGCTTACATTTATCGAAGCCCACCAAATATCGAAGATAAGGTGAAAAGTAAGGTCTCTCAAATCACAAATAAAGACACATTCCTTTGGGGAAGAGATTATAACCTCAAGCAAAGAGGTGTTCAAAGATTATGAATCCGACATGGAGCTGATAATTAGAAAGCTGGGTAATCTGTCTTGGAAGACTACCGAATGTAACCTTACCGTATAGCAGACTGTGGGTCTGTAAATATTGACTCTACAGCTACAAGCAACAAAATCAGATCTGTAAGACATTGCATGCAAATTTGTGAAGTTGTATACAAGGACAGATTGCAAAGACTGACCGTGTAAAACTGGATTTAGGACTAGCACAATGCAGTTCATTGCTATGTAGCCATGTGAGCCTCTACAAAAATTGTTGACGCTCCGTGGGCATTCAATTCCCAATGGCAGATGCAATGTGGTCACTTGCGTTATTTCCAATGAAGGCCGCCGATTGGTTCATTGTGAGTTATCTGCGTTCTTTAGCGGTTAAATTTTGCCAGATGCAAGATTAAAATTCACTGACGCTCCGTTGACGCTCATTTTTTGGATCTAGTGGCAATGTTTTCACAACTAATTTAGCCTTGAAACGCAGCCGATTGTTCTATTATGGCAAAATCTTGCCCCACAGCCCGTGCATTCTCCAGGATGCAACATCAACTGTCATTGACGCTCTGATGATGCTCATTTTTATGACCAAGGAGTGATGTTTTTGCAACTATTTTCGTCTAGAAAGGCAGCCGATAGTTCGACTATGGCTTAATGACGTCGCACAGCCTTTGCATTTTCAAGGATGCATGGCCAAAAGTTGTAGATGGTACGTTGATGCTCATTTTTAGGACATAGTAGTGATATTGTCGCATCTATTTTCCCCTAGAAAGGTGGCCATTGGTTCAATTATGGCTCAATGCTACAGCGCAGCCCTTGCATTTTCCAACATGGAAGGCCGAAAATCATTGATGCTCCGTTGACGCTCATTTTTAGGCCACAGTAGCAATGTTGTGACAACAATTTTCGCCTAGAAAGACGGCAGATAGTATGATCATGGCTTAATGTCTCCATTCAGCCATGGGATTTTCCAAGATGCATGCGCAAAAGTCGTTGAGGCTCGGTTGACTCGCATTTTGAGAACATAGTAGCGATGTTGTCGCAACAATTTTTGCCTCACAAGGCGGCCGATAGTTTGATTATGGAATAATGATGCCGCACTTCCCTTCCGTTTTCCATGATGCAAGCCCAAAAGTCATTGACGCTGGATTGACGCTCATTTTTAGGACATAGTCATGATGTTCGCGCGACTATGTTTGAGTAGAAAGATGGCCGATATTGCAATTATGAGTTAATGTCACCATGTAGCCCTCTGGAATTTCCAAGATGCAATGTCAAAAATCAGCAAGGCTCTGTTGCCCCTCATTGTTGGGATGTGGCAACAATTGTGTCAGTTGCCGTTTTTGCTATAACGCCAACCAATACATTCACTTTGGAACAATGTGTCAATGCAGCCCATTGATTGCATAATGTGTAAGACTAAATATTGTTGACACTCTGTTGATGCTCACATTAATCACATTGAAAGAGACATTGTACACTGTATAAATGTATGCAACCAATCATATACACATTATTGACATCCAATATTGCGTTAGTATGTATTATTATTTGCATCCAGGAGTTTTGTTACCTCTCAGTTTCTGATCAACTGCTATCCACACTATGTGAGTGAGAGATGACGTGGCCCTATGATATTCCCACACTTTCGGCTGGCAATTTGTGCCATGTAGATCATTTCACTAGTCTTCAATGAATATAGCTCGACTTCCACATCCTTCCTTATCATCCTCCTTCTCCTCAACCTCCATGATGTACCATAAGCAATTTCAACTATCTCAATGATGTACACGATGTGGGTGCCGAGAGTTGTGGAGTTGGATCAATGGATAAATGCAGCATCATGGTCATTGTTTAGACAGATTTGTCATGAGAACTGACCGCTCTTTCAATGATACGTATGACATCACTCAGTTACAATTTGTTTGTGTATCTGGTCACTGATATAGCTTATACTTTGTCACTTAACAGTTATTTGAAGATAGAAATCAAATATTTTGGCCGGTTTTCCGCATGATTTGGATTCTAGAACTCTCACATAGTGTGTTCGACCCTTGCACATGCACAGACGTATTATTATATCTCACAATTTGGTCACTAAAATCAAGAAAATGATGAAACATAGCAAAATTGGTAAACAAATTGCCTTTCACCAAGATATGATGTCAAGAATTACAATGTGGCTATGAATTCCTCCTCAGAATCAGCAGCTATCACCATGTCTTCGTTCGAATCCGAAATCTATATGCTGATAAAATTGAGGCTCTAGGCAGGGGTAAAAGCTTACAGGTTCAACAGGCATCGCTTTCAGCAAAGGTGACGTATCAAACTCTGCGGTAGGCTGAAGACCGGGTGTGCTCATGTTGGACTGTGGCTTCACTGAACCGAGCCTATTCTGACTACATCCTGGTTGAGAAGTTCCTTGCGGCATTTGCGATATACTGTGGACAATGTCAAAGCACTCCATAAGGTCTGCAAATGTTGTCGGTGCAGGTGCCGCAGCGTCATCATCTGTCTGCAGTTAAACGACGGCCAGAACCCTCGAATCAGATGTGCTTTACTTCTTCTCTCGTTCACGGACGTAGTTGACTTCCTCCTCCCATCCTGGTTGTGTCACATTGTCAAGCTTTATCTGCTTCTGCCAGAATCTCTCCACGTGCTGCTGTACTTTATTGGTGATTGTGTCCGTCACCCTGCTGGGTTCGTCATCTTCACTCATCTTGCCCTGCTCTGATTCTTCATCATCCTGATCTTCCCCATCCTCCCCATCATTGGAACTTGCAAGATCACTCAGACTGTCTCCCATAGCAACCATCATCTCATCAAAACTCTTTTCGGTCTCTCTGGTTTTCAGTCCCGCTAGTTCGGCATACTTCATATCTTCCTGCTCATGCTGACCAGCTGCCTCTGCGTCTGTAACTTGCATTGTTGCCCCAGCGGTTTCTCTCTGAACATAATCCTTAATCCATTTGGCTTTCTTGTCATTACTTGAGAAGCGCGTTTCTCATCTGTTCTCCGCCCCAAGATTCTTTTTTGATCTCACGCTGTGTAATGCTCCAAGGGCTCAGACTCTTTCTGCCTCGAAGCCGCTCTTGCCTTCATTAGCTTGATAACGTCGTTGGGTAGGCTGCTTTGTCAATGTGTAGTATCTGCCCACCAGAAGGTGTGGTAGGTTCTTTTTGGAGTATTGACTATGGTAGTTTGGGTTGACTTTGTTGTTGGGCGATATGTTGCATGTTACAAGATATGGTCAATATGGAGGCAAGCTGCATATTTTATGTCAAGGTTGGAATGTTTACTCATCTAGAACAAAGCAAAACCTCCCTTTTGACTGTCAATAAAACGGGCATAGTTAGGCTAACTGTACAACAGGACTTGTTTGTTAGCATCAGTTTTATTTGTTATCCTGGGAATTCTTTAAGACAAACATTAGTAGACGTCCATTCCCTCAAACAAGGCCCTATTTACAGCTGACAATCATGCGATTTCGGCTGTCGTACAGCACAAAGTATCCCTGTGAACAGCCAAACAATATCAGATCGACATATTGCACATTTCGGGGCTGTGGGAAACCCCTCCCACTTGCTGCTATACGCAGCAGGATTCATCTTGAGTATAACCAACATGTTGGCAGCTAATTATTCCATTCTAACATGAAGCTAACTGTATAATCGTCAGGACTTCCTTCTACTTTTTGTTATTACCTTTCTCTCCTGTTCCAAACTAGCAAATGCTGGAAACACAACCACCTCAGCCAGGTCCGAGCGGAACTAAATCATGCCCATTGGCAGGCGCTTCGTCAAATATATCACTTATCGGCATATAGCAAGAATGCAAACAGCAGTTAGTTCACTGTGACACTGCAAATGCAGCCACCAAAAATATGACCCAGGATGGACATTTAAAAATCATCTATCTGACTGGAAGCAGCATGAATAAGAATCAGCATGCAGTTGGATGTGACTATATCCATACCATGGTAAACGGCCATCAATTTACTGTATAACATACAGTGTGTGTACGCCGAGTGCTACGTGATCAATTCAATGCTGCGTGTAATGGGAAACCTCCATGGTTGACCATGGGATTCATTCACACAGTCCGTGCAATCGAAAATCTTGATGTTCTAAGCTCCAGGAAGTTTGAGGACAAATTTCCTGAGAAGCATTCCCGAGAGTGGACAAAACAGTCATTAATCACCTATGAGGAGGCTACAGAAGCGTAAATGGTTGATTGAATAGCCACATTTTATTGTTTGAAGCAGCAACTAAATTCTTGTAGGTATTCAACATGTCTGCTATGATGGCAAGGCAAGAAGGTCGTGTACAGCTGGAACAGTCGGACATGTGCCTGGCCATGAATATGGCGAAAATGGCTAAGGGAGGGTTTTCACGCGCCGCAATAGGGGAAACGTAAACTTATATCAAAACACCACGCGCTGAGGTCTGATAAGAGAAGTAGCGGGGTGTTGAGTTCCCTCGCAATAAAGAGGTGAAGGATATGATAGAAAGGCACCTGGCTATTCTTCGTTGAAACCACACGGACAGATGCCCTCCATGCCAAATTGCCAGCACAAAGAATACGCAGACAAGCTCGTGATTCAAAGGAATATGTGCACCTCCACCCAACCAACACAGAGAGCTGACTCCAGAGCCAACGCCACTGCTGCCCGGGACACCACCTGCCCCAACATGTAACACTTGGAGAGCTGAACATTCCCAAATTATTAATTTGCTGGCCCAATATGCATATCAAATACTTTCCTTCTCTGTGCGGAATTTTTTTTTTTTGATGCGTCTGCCCAGAATAGCCAGAACGATACAAATGTTGATCCATATATGCTGAGTAGTGAAGGAACTGCCAATGGTTAGTACACTATCTGCTGTATGGTGATTCAGCTAACATTCATTTTGAAGACCAGAGCAGCCTATTGAGTGAACCTGGCAGTGATGACTAGCATTGATCGAATAGCATGGCATTTTGGGGATTATCATTATCCTGAATTTGCAGATAGTGTAAAGAATATTTTATAGGATATATTTATATGTATTATTAAAGAACAATGTAGTGATCAAGAATAAAGTGACTGAAAACGCTAGAAAGGCTGCCAAATACATGTGAATGCTGGACTATGCCAAATCAAATGATTGCATACTGTGGATTGACCCGTGGCAAAATGAGCTTCAATGGAGTGTCAACGATTCTTGGTCATGTATCTTGGGTAATCTGAGGGGCGACAGGTTGCAAATAGTCATAAACGAAGAATTGGCTGCCTTTATAGGGAATAGAGCAAGTGACACACTCCCTGACCCATCATGAACATGAATGTCCACAGAGTGGCATTGATTGTTAGTCTTCCATTATGGTTAATCACAGTGAGATGTGGTTATTAGTGTTTCTATTCATGGATTTGACTGTATTGGTAGACCAAGAAGCTCACGAATACGTAATGGTAGCTTTGCACATGAAATGAGTTGTTACTGTCCAAGAGAATGTGGAGGGAATATTCTGTACACATCTGCTTATAAAGGCTGCTATATTGTTGTATATGGATGCTTGTGATCAAACGCCAGTCATAGTACCGGAGATGCATGACCCAGAATCGTTGACACTCTGTTGAAATGCATTTTCATGGTGGGGTAGGGAGTGTTTTGCTTTGTCTTTTTACAATAAAGGCGGCCAATTCTTTGTTTATGACTGTATTGAGCCTTTAGCCCCCCGAGATTACCCACGATACACAACTAACAATTGTTGACCCTCCATTGAGACTCATTTTCAAGATGAGGTAGGGATTGTTTCGCTTTCTCTTTGTGCAAGAACAGCAGCCAATACTTTGTTTATGACTGTATTGAACCTGTCGCACCCCCAGATTACCCATGACACATGACAAACAATCGTTGACCCTCCGATGATACTCATTCTCAGGATGCAGCAGGGGGTGAGTGTCGATTGGTGTTGACTATTAAGGTGGCCAAAACATTGAAAATGAACTGTGATGTATTGATGTCAATATTTTACAATTCACTGTAGCATATCTGAATGCGACCATAAATGTGAAACCCAAAATGTGGAACAGTAGATTCGAACCGACTGGTCTAGCCAAACCCGGCGACACACGTGGCTTGACGGGTACAGGTCAGGATTTGGTCCGCCAAGAGTCAGCAGGTCGGGTTTTTGGACGGGTCTAGAATCAAACGAACTCGTTTTTGCGGTTCAAACCTGGACAGCTAGCGGGTTACCCAGCCCTGTTGCTAACACTGAATGCAAGTGGATATGATATCATCCAAAAATGAACTTGTCTTTGTTCGTATTCTGAGCGACCTTACTCTATAATCAAAGGTGATGCTTCAACACCTTCACTGAATATAGGATCCGAGCAGTCTGTTCCTTTGAATGATTCTAAACATGCTCGTTCCTGGGGTTTCTATGTGTACAGTGGATATAAGGTGACTGACAGCCCTTGTAGCATATGTATTGTTTGTGATCAAGTTCCTCGCCATCCATGGGAACATTGGACCAACTCAATGGGGAACAACATCCTGGCAACAATGCACATTGCGATACTTAACTAATTAACAGAGTCAGAAATTACTACATTGAACAGTTCAACAGTGATTGAAACAGCTTTTGCCATACGGACTAGTCTAGGAAGTCAAAAATAATATGTTCCGAAAGGAAATTCATATTTGAAATTTAGATTGAATCTATATTAACTGAATCGATAGACAGATCACTCCAAACATGCTGCAAATGACTACGTACCGGGCGAATTTCACCAAGACACCGGAAATCACTATCTCAGATTGGAATATGCTTCGGCTCAAATTTCATAAAATGATACTGTAAACCCAGAGCTGTGGTGGTGATCCAATACAGTATAATGCCAGCTGGTGCTATTGTCTGCCACCACCCAGAGTAACATTTGCGACGGGGAATCCTCACTGTAAGTGGATGTAATAATGAAGCAATTGGTGTCAAGATATGAACTTAGATTAGCTATGAACGGGTGGATATCGACAAACAAATTCGCTATAATGACGGTCATCTCCTATTACACAAATTGAAATTCTGTACTGTAAGATGTAATACTTGCGTTTAATGAAGTTGATAGCGAATCATTTTCATCTTTCTAAAGCTAGTTATGGATGACAGGTCAAGGTGAAACAGGCAGGCGAAAAGCTACCTGTACATTTGACCGAAGTGCTTGATTCTTTTGAGATTGCAAATGGCTGGGAACTTGGAATTAAGACTGACAATGCTTCATGAAGTTATTGAAAGACTTGGGAGCTGCAAGCAACTGCTCAGCCCTCCAAACTCGAGTGGCCTGCATTGAGAAACCACATACTATGGGTGGCGCACACCACACAGGTGCCCTCAGGTGCCTTCATATGCACTCTCAGTGTAACAGGGCCCACCATGTCTTGGAAAGCCCACGAGTATAATTAGCATTGTGGAGAGAATGACAGCATAGACATTGGGAAGAGTTGAAGACGTGGAAAAGAGGGAAATGCTAGAACCAAGTAGTTGTCGGCAACGAGACCAGGTTTAGCAAAGCCCATTGACAAAGTAGATGTTTCACGATGGATTGAAAGTCCTCACATTGACCTGCCGATTGCAGAATATCCTGAGAGTGTTGATTCAGCTGACATTAGGTTGTCGAAACGAGTTCAGTGACATTGAATATGCCAACCTAGCAATCACACTACTCTCCATTAGGGTTATGAAGACCAGGTAGAATACAACACTGGATTTGCTTAAGGTAATCTACCTATTACAAGAATTCACCTGCAATTTGCTCAGGTACCCAATATACAGAACCAAGATACCACTAGTGTTAGCAATGGGTCCAAATTCCAGGGTCAGATCCGGGTATGGTTCCACCCCAAATGAGACCATGGCAACAGGTCTTATGCCACGAAAAGCGTGGACCATTGGAAATGGGCTGGCTTTTCCCCCAAAAACCCGGCATTTCAAGTTCACAATTTTGGCTCCAATTATGTATTTGTGTTCTGATCGTATCATGACATCATCAGTCCGTGGATTGTGCAGTTTTAGCCGCTCTTTTACCTCCCGCTGTCAGATTTGCAATCGGACCAATATTCGTTGAGTTGCTATCGAAAACCCGCCAGGTTTGCGTAAAGTATATCGTTATTTCACAGCGATTCAACGAATATTGGTCCGATCGCAAATCTGACAGCGGGAGGTGAAAGCGCGGCGGAAACTGCACAATTAACGTACTGATCCTGTCATGATACGATCAGAACAAAAATACTTAATTGGAGCGAATGTTGGAGGAACCATAAAATGAAACCATCGTCCGGGTACAACACGGCCAACACACCGCGGGTTTATGTCGGGTCTAGGTAACAACGCCACTAAGACGTAGCAGGTCGGGTTCTTCGCTGGGTCTCAAACCAAACCAAACCAAACCACAAGTCACAATCCGGACTGCTGGCAGGTTACCTGGACCCGTTGCTAACACTAGATGCCACTGTTCAAAACACCGGATGAATAGATTATCGTCAAGTACGTCATGCAAGTCTTGAGGCCAGTGCGTTACTGGACCCAGTGAATGTGGAAGAGTACTATTGTTACTCCTTATCACCTTATCCCTTTGTACAACGAGATGTTGGATTGAATGGATGGTATTGTGCAAGGTGTAGCTACAAAGAAGAGCTAATGGAAGGAAACCTTCTACTTTACTTTGAAGTTTGTGCTATACCAGTTGTTCCAATATATTGCTAACATTGCTGCAATGATGGGTGTGCTTCTGCATTTGGCACATATCCTTAATCTGTGCTGGAAGTAACGATCCAATAGAATGTTGGACTACGGAATCGATATACTCCTTGTGGACAAAAGTTCCTTACTACTAAATCCTCAGGGGCATTTCTAAAGTATGCCAAGAATGTGTAATTTGCTAAACATAGACATTTGCCTATTGTTAATCCTGACTGCATGTAGAGCATCAACGTATTCCCCTGTGCAATGTCTGCGGGATCTGGTCAATCTGGTTGTAATTCATATGATTTGTCCAGTAAGCTTGAAGAATAATTAAAGGTTCAGAACGTGGCTGAAACGGCCACCTGATGGAGTGATCACGCCGCACACATATGGTGAGCCACAACGCTCCATTTGAAATGACCGTCTAAATCACCCAAGAGTTGGGGCCAAGTTGATCAAAATCTTAATTATTACGACTTCGACCCAATGGAGATTTGCAGTATATTTTGGGTACGAGATATCACTGACTGATGGCGTCAACAGGAGGAATCACACTCAAACTATGCCGATCTCGCTAATGTGGCATATGATACATTCTCTGTCATACAACATGATGTCAGAGTGGAGACTGGTATATCTCGTGGGAGAGATGTTATTGGCTGGAGGCAAGCAAAAACCATGGATGAGACACTGTCCAAACAAGTCAATGTGTGGGAGTATGCAGGAACCAATAATTGGATATTGGTAGGCAATGACCGTGCATTGGATATGACACAAAGAGAAAAGGACTTGGACATGCTGATACAGGTGGAGGAAAGAACATTTCAAAGAATAGCCAAGGTTCACAACTTTAGGGAGATTTGGCAGCGTAGCCATAACCTACTAGCTACACAGATGGAATCTTGCACTCAAAACAAGCAGAAGATGGTGGTAGGATACATTTCAGATTCTAAAGGGATCGTCAAGTCATCCTAGTCACACTTGCATCATGATTGTGCAGCTGCATTGAAATTGTCAGCACGATCATTTTTGCCAACAGCTTTGTCTGCAACAGTCATCTCTGGAGAACAAACTCAAGTATTGAATATCCACCAAATCAAAAAAATGAACTTTCATCTGGCCCAACGTGAAGAGAACAGTGGACCAGAATGCAGTTCGGATACCCAACAATAGCTTCCCAGGAATCACCTCATGGCAAATCTGGATGGCAGTGAAGACGATTGGGAGGCAGATGGTGAATGCGATAGAGATGTAGACTATACCATCGAGTGTCCGAAATGACCAGAACAGCAGGATCTGAGATTTGCACCAAATGTTCCCAGATTAATTCGGCTGAGACGGAAGTCAAAGAAACTGGCATACACAGAGTTGGTGACTGTGAATGGAATAGAAACGCAGAAGAATAAGGGTAACAAGACATACTAGCACAGAATGCACCAACCTGATTCACCAGGTTCATTATGTTGCTTGACTGAGAATTTCATTTAGAGACATATTACGGTAGAATGTTATGTAGTCACATGTGAATATTGGTTGAAACACAGAAGTGTAGCTGTTGAAATGCATTGTTTAGCAAGGTATCTTGATTCAATTAGTATAAGAGTGACCAGTGCATGAATATTCCAGTGTTAGCATTTGCCAAAGGGCCGAGTCTCAATTAGTCAGAAAGGTAACCAATAAGTTCAAATTATTATGAATACTATTATCAATTGCAGCTAATTGTGAATGGAGAATACATTAAAATGAGTATCAACAGAGCATCAATGATTTTTGGTATTGTAAGTAAGGTAATTGTTATGTGATTTGGTCACTGTTATGCATAACCAACATATTGGCAGCCTTCATAGGTAGCAGAGAAAACGACACGGTCACTGCCCCATTCTGACAATCAGCATCAACAGATCATCATCAATGTTTGGGTATGCATCTTGGGTAATGTAAGTTGTGATTCATCGCTGACATCCATCGTTGAGATATTGGCTACATTTATGGGCAACAACAACAACGAAATGCTCTCTGCCCCACCCTGAAAATCAACATCAATGCTGCATCAATGAGTTTTTGTCTTGAATTGTGGGAAATCTAAGTGTTGCTTTGTGGCAATATTTCATGAAAGGGGTAATAACAGTCTGTTCAGGCACACAGTGCATGACATTAACATTACCCAAACATGAAGATGAGTGTCAACAGAGCGTCTGTAATTTCTGTCCTGCATCTTGGGCAATTTCAATGTCGCTGTGGAGCAATGATTCATATGCGTAGAAATTGGGGCCTTGTTAGGCAAATCGGTGCATGACGAATAGGTTACGCCACCATGAAAACAAGTGTCAAAGAGCGTAAATACTGATTAGTTTTGCATATTGAATTACGATGGTTATACATGGATACTTTAGCTCATAACGGAACTATTAACTGCTGTCATAGCAAAAAAACAGAAATAGACAAGAAAAATCAGAGATTCCAAAAGAATCAGTCTCGGAAACTGCCAAACATGCCAAACATGACTACTAGATGTTTCATAAGCATTGTTGATCATATACTATTATCAAACAGCAAAATCAAGAGCAATACATAAATCTACAGACTGACCCTCTGGGAAAGCTGGAGATAAAGTGCCAAATTCAGATGGATTGGGAGATTTCCATCAAACTGTACCTGAATTAACGGTTAGGGTGTACTGAAAACCTGGTCCGACTCATTGGCAACTGTTTGATTTTGACCCTAACTGGGACCTGAAGCTAAGGTCCTTAACCACTGCTAACACTAATCGCGTTTTTGCCAATAAAGGTGTACCACAATATCAGTATGCATTACAGCTACTAAGTCACTCATTAATTGGCTGACTTACAAAACCACAAATCATTGACACTTTGTTGATACTCATTTTCAAGATGGGGCAGGTAGCATATTGCTTTCTCTTTGACCTATAAATGCTGCCAATACTTTGCTTATGTCTGAATACTACCAAGTCAATTTTTAATTACCTTACTTCGAAGATGGAAAATTGTTCATACACTTTTGACATCGATGCTCAGGAGACGGTAACGATGTCGTTGCTAGAACTTTTGCCCCTACAGACACACAAAATTTGCACCATGCATCACAGCAATGAAGTCTTAAATTAATTACAAGTCCGACAAGTCCACAAATCGTTGATGCTCCATTGACACATATTTTCTGAATAGGGCAGTGAGTGTGTTGCTGACTCCTTTGACTATAATGGTGGCCAATACCTCAATTATGAATGTCTGCATCCAATTGCCTCACAGATTGCCCAAATACGAGATCAAAAATAATAGACAGTGAGTTGACGCTCATTCTTAGAATATGGTTGGAAGCATGCCACTCTTCATTGTAATAATCAAGGCGGCCAATACATCAAAAAATGACAACGATGTGCCAAAGTTGATAACTTGTGATGACCATCTGGATACCTCACTGTGACCAGGGATAGAAATACCCGAAATGGAGAACTGGTGATCAGAACCATTGTGAAATGCCAAACCTAGTACAATCCATTGTTTCATGGGTCCGGGTACCGGTTCAGCCCGTGAAGAGGCAGCAGACCAGGTTTTTGGATGTGTGTTGGACCCAACCATACCATTTATATGGTCCAAACCCGGACATTTGGCTGGTTATGAGGATGCATTACCAACATTTCGAATGTGGTGAGATCTCCAGTCGACGTATTGGAGATTGTATTGAGCTGCAATGTGAAGCATGAATGCTTATCACAAAATTTGTCTGCATTTTTCGCATCACAAGTATAAATATCCCAGATTGCATACCATCTAGTTCTGTGCTTTATCCGATATCAATGGTCAAAGATTTAGCATTCAGCAATGTGTAAAGTAATAAGACTTGCGCTGCAATCTGCGAAGAGTGTGTAGATGCAGATCTTTCGCACTGCTGATAATGGTAATCAAGTAATAGTGGATGGATAATTTAATATTATTTTAAGGTATTTTTTGCTGTAATTATCTGAGTGTAGATTGCTGCTAGTGAGTGGTTCACCCCAGTGCTAGAACAGTGTACGGGTTTCACATTCATGTTTTCATGATGAATCTCCATCTGAATTTTTGGTAAGGTATTATGATTGTTTGACGGCTTATTGATTAGGCATTTGGCCAAATGCCTCATTGACATAGTCGTACGTTCTGAATGTGTTATTGTGTTCATACATCAATGGTTTTGAAGCGCTACACTTCAGACCAGAGCTATCATTCAATAAGATATCTAATGCACTTGTCTGACAGCTCATAACTTCAACTAGGATAACTTGCTTTTAATTGTTCAGTAGTAGGTTTAACTGCTGATGCGTTTTCTTTCTGCACGTGTGGCAAATATATTGAGGCATTACCATCATCTAGTGATTTGGCAATTGCGTAAGAGATACACTTGGCGACCAACTTACTCTCAGCAAACATAAATAAAGACAATCTTGGAAGAATGTGATGCATAATAACTGAAGCTAATGCGCAGGGTTGCTTCTGGCCTCATATCTTCAGTCAGTGTGATCAATTCCTGTGGCACTCCATACTTAGGTTTTGACTGTTCTGTGACTGGGAAGTACTGTGATGTCTTGCCACTCCTGAAAAGATAGGCTTTAACCATCTGCTTAGTAGCATATTGTGTATTGTCTGCTGTACACAAAATGCTGCCGTAGCGTCAATTAACTGTGTGTTGTCCCACTTGGTAATGTATAGTCGGTGTGGATTATTATTATGCACACTGGAAGTGTTCTAAGATTACGCTATAATTGTTGCAAAATGACGGGGCCAGCATAGGTAAATCAGCTAGGACATGCATAGAATGCCCAGATTCATTGACATGCAACTCAAGTCTAATCCTGCTAAAGATTACATTACAGAGTCTGACAATGTCAGTCAGATATAGGTATTATGCAACCTTAGTTGTTTGACTTTGGAAGTATTCATTGAGACTCATTTTGTACCATTACCACTGCAATGGGAGAATACCTACCGTCCACCCCAATTGCTGCCAATTTATTTGCTAATACTATCCGTGCTGGACATTTTGAAACTATAATTGGGATGTATGCTTTGGAGTATGCATACTGTGCAGAATTGCCAAGAAATATAACAAAAGATAGAAAGTTACCGATATTGCACAGCATTCCATTCCATAATATGTTTCCACAATTGATTGTTGTTTGTGTATGCATACTGTATGTACACTAATGAGAGTATGACAGAACCAAATACTCCCACCACCTTCGGGTGAGCCGGCCAGGTGGTGAACCTCCCCCCCCGGTACCGTGCATCCCAAATGACAAATGAAAGTAAATAATGAGATTTGAGAGATACAACCAAAATGAAAAGAAGAAAAGGCAAGGACAAGAAAGGAAAACAAGAAGAGAATGGATATAAACCCCACTGCTGCCATACCCCACACCTCAGTCGGCCTCTGCGCTTGATCCATAATGTACGATCATCTGTTTGGGCGGGAAGTTGCTGACTTTAGTAGCCACCAGAAAGTCCATCACCACCTGGTCACACTATTCAATGGAAAATTGATCAGTGAGTTGTACGTGTCGGCATCTGCCCACTTTCCAGCCCATCACCATTTGCACCACCTTCCAGCGTATATTTGGCTGATCTCACCACCAGCTGCAATGGCAGAAGTGGTGCTTCCGCATCTAGCCAGATGTCCCTCGCCACTACAAGCATTTATTGTCCTGACAGTGACCAAACCGTTTTAGATAGACGGCAGTGGATGCATGTCTGCACTTTAGTCTTTTGAATCGGGTTGCCACTGACTTCCCGCATGTCATCAGAACAGTTCTCTTTGTCCCGATGTTCTTCTTGAGTCTGTAAGTGAAGTGTTTGCTGCACCTGTTGGCCTGCCACTTTGCTTTGACTGCTAATCTCCCTAGGGGATTTGTTGAGCTCTATTCGAGGCCAAGGTGTATGGCCGCACTATCACTATCTATCTGCTAGCGTCTTGGGTCAGGTGTGCCTGACAGTCCGCCTCTTTGTTTCCAAGGATGGGACACTGAAACGGAACCTAGTGAATCTCAGTTGCAATGCTGTGGCCAAGGAGAGCCTGCGCTCGTTGATTGATCCACCTCACTCATTGCTACCCAGGGTCCGGCTGTCCAAGTGCCACATGTCGAACTGGGGTTCATGAGTCGCTAAAGACTGCAACCATCTTCACTCAATGCCTGGGCAACATTTCTCTCTTCTTGATCGTCACATCAAAAGCGAGTCCGATCACCAACAGCTCAGCGTTGAAGACCCCCATACGCCAGTGCCCAAATAGCTCGGGCGGGACCTCCATTGATCTCGAGTGGTGCAAACTGCTGTGGCTCCAACTCAGCCATTGCCAGAGGGTGATCCATCTGTCCAGCACATCCAGACCCCTGTTCTGATTTTGGCATCTTTCACACTTGCCCTGCATGGCATGGTTCTCTTGGCAGCATTGGTGTTGTCCAATATCATGGTCATGACCACTGATTGTTCACCTTGGGCTGGCCAATTCATGCCTTTGGTTAAGCAGCTGCGCTTATAATCTTTCATGACTACTCCACATACCGCGGTACCAGAAGAAGGGTTTCAATGTTACGCATTGAGCTTGGTACTGCATGCTTCCGCTAGTCTCAATTCAAATTCTGGTTGTCTGGAGTCCATGATTACAGGTATGGGTGTATGCCCTGACTCTCTCAACAGAGCACTCGATGGGGTTGTGGGCAGTGCACGCAGAATGTACGTGGCTTGTCAAATGAGGAGGAGTTGGAGGTCGTCTCATGTGCCTACTTGTTTGGAATCCCACCATTCCTTGCTTCAATATCATGTGACTGCTTGGTCCCATGCCACAATGATGGCCCATACGCTGCCTGGAACAACCAGGTATGTCTTTGTAATTGTTCCTGGTCTGCCTTCTGCTCCCCTGGCTTCATTCATGCATTGGTTGGGCTGCTCCTTGAATGTCAGGTGTGCGTCAATCCATACACCAAGCCAGCGTGACACGTGTGTCTTGAATGGTATGATGCCATCCGCAACTTTTATCATCATTGTTAGGTTTGGCCGGAGGTGTTTTTTATGGCGTCGTCTGCGCACTAATTGTACAGCCTCAGCTTTTGCAGAGTAGAACTGTAGCCTTTGTCTACTTGTCCTCTCGGTGCTCTTGGCAGTGCTTCACTCAATTCTCGTAATGATCTGATTGGCTTCGCTTCCTGTCTCCACCCAGCTGATGTTGGCGCCAAAGGATTGCTCTTCAGCTGGTGATAGACACTTTCCAACTAATTTGATTACTGCTGACGAGTAGAGTGCAAGGGGAATCAGTGACCCAGATGAGCATTGTGGAACCAATTCTTCTACTGGTTGTCTTTCCCTGGCATTGCCTTCAATTATAATCTCCACTGTGCTTTCTGTGAGACAGCTCTCCATCTATTGTACACCGTCCCCATCCATGTTCCTTCCAGTCTTTATGTTGATGACCCTTCCAATTGGCATGGTGGAGAACACTGCTTTAATGTCCATGAGAAGTACACCTACTATGTGGCCAGCTTTCAACGCTGCATGAGCGCTGTCAACGATGATAGCCGCTGCATCGATGGCTGACAGTCCATTTCTGCTTCCGAATTGTCCATCGATCAGTTGCCATCTTGTTTTGCCTTCCTCAGACAGCAACTCAATGGCTGATGTCTCGACCACGTTTTCGATGCACCTCAACAGCGATATGGAAAGATAGCCTTTCCGCTCAATATTGTCGTCTGCGCAAGGCTTGCTAAACACCACGCCCCTAGCTCGCTGTTATGCGGCTCAATAACTTCCAATGCGATTGGCTGCCTTTATCAGCCTCATGATCCTCTCGTTGTCCCACGTTCACAACCATCATATGGCCCTAAAAGACAGCTTGTCTGGTGCTCGTGGTTTTTGACTGATTCATAATATAAGGCTCAATCAACAGCTTGCTCAGTGACGTATGTGTATACACTTTCTGAAAGAGGTAGTTCATTGTACTCATGGTTGTCTTTCGCAGGAAAAGACTTGCTTCTCAGTACCTCCTATTTCTCGAGTGCTGTGTTTGATTCTTTGCCTTCTCTGTCAGCTGAGTCCTCTACAGTAGTGCCTGCCCAAAGGTTGACGTATTGTGCTGCTGTTCATCCCTCAGCCCCAATCATATATTGCAAGTACTTGCTCTGTATTTTCCTCTCACACTATGGAATCACCTTCTGGATCTGTGCTTATGGCCATGCAATCTCCTCCGAGCTTCGTATCCATCTGTTCTCTCCTCTGTCTTCCTTTCTTGATTCGTTGATGTCAGATTTCCACCACATTCTAGATTTGGCGCAGATTCTGATTCTCTTTGCCATGACATCAAGAATGCTGCCCATTGCTTTCTATCACCATGTGGCCTCTTGCTACATCTCTTCTGCTGTGCAGTCTGCATCCAGGGCGGCTCTCTCCTTCCCTCTCTCCATCAATTGAATCTCCGCTGCCCCTATGTCCTCCCCCATTATTGCAGTGAAATACCACCCTACTACCATTTCATTATCCGCCTCCTCCCATGTGTCTGTTTCCACCGCCCATTGTATAACCTCATGGTTGTATCCCGTGGTATGGTCTTCGGCCAGTTTGGAATATTTTGTTTTTGGTTGGTTTGCCAGCATCAGGTCGATAACCAAATTGTTTCCATAACCTTTTCTTGTCCAATGGTGGGTGGCTCTACTATCATTTCCAATTTTGAGTTCATTTTCCTTAATTACATTTTCCCAGAATGCACCATTCCACTGCACTTGGTATATTAGGTCACATCATATGCTATCGGGGTTGAAATACGCTGCATACCCAGTATCAGCCCGCCGAATAACTCTCTGCAAGTTCAACATTCGTGTTGGTATCTCTCCCGATTGCTTGTTTCTTTGATCATAAATGTAGACCATTCTCGTTGCCATCTCCCCTCACCTCATGACGTCAGTGGGTATGTCATTATTTTGGCTCCTATGTTTAATTCCGTCCACCCACAATGTATAATGCCGCTCCCGCTATGTATTCGTGTGAAAACTCTGTTTGTTTGTCATATTTTGTATCCGGACTGGCTGACCCCAATACCTCCTTCTTCTGTTGGTCACTCTTGCAAGGATAGGACTTTCGCCCTGCATTGGACTCCTTTCTCCAGCGCCGCAATGAGCCATTCGTATGGCATTGCACAGTTGTACAGTCTCACTCCAATTGTTGGTAGGTGGCGCTCTAACTTCATTGTCAGTCTCATGTTCAGTTGCGGTTGTAGTCGCAATCTCAGTCTCAGTCATCATAATGTCTCTTGCCTCCCCTGTAATCTCCCTGTTCTCCACTTCCACCATTTCTTGTTCTTCGCTTCCCCTATCTGCTACCACACCTCCCCGGCACCTAACAACATGCGCCAATCTGATTGTCCCTGATGCAATGTGCACAGCTTCCCTCGTGGGAGTTTATCCTGCTTCTTCGATTTCTCTGCTCTGTATAGGAAACCTGCTGCTGCACACACTATGATTTTGTTTGAAATCAGGGCATTTATTTGGCTTGTGGCCGCAGAGTGATCCTTGCTATGCAGTAAATCACACCACAATGCATTTGTGGTCGCTTGTCAGGTGATTGCCTGAGCAGTAGCCACACTTGGGCTTGCTGCCACACTTGTTCTCAATGTGGCCACATCCACAGCAGAACTGACACCTGCTCTCAGGGCCCGCGTTCTTGAAATGCCTCGACTCAGTACCTCACTTCTGCTGCCAAGATGGCTTTCTGGATGAAGCTCTGCGGCACCTTTCCTCCCAGTATGATACAAACTGTGTACAATGAGGCAATTTCTCTGTTCTGCCTCCACTCCCTGATGGTGGGGGGGTTGACCAGCTATCGCACTTGGGTGGGAATCATGATGCCCTCATTCTCTGCTTCAATTTGCTTGTGCATCTTCTGCGGACTGTCTGTGCCCTTTCCTATGTACAGCAAGGGAGGTACTGTGTGGATCATTAGCCTTGCTGACGACTGATTTTGTTTGACATCAATAACTCCATTGTGGATGGTTCTTGCTGCTGCAAGGATGATGTTGCGGTATCCCCGTGCCATCTCAACTGTCGCATGCAGGTGCGTGAATTTTGTCATTGCACTCTTCGCATTGCTCCGTGGGTTCATCATCTGTATGTGGGCCGGCGCCTACTGGTGGTGAAGCGCATTGTTGATTATGTAGGCAATTTCTGAATCATATTGGGGAGTGGCACCCTCTTGTCTCTAATTCAAAGTAGCCATCTTGCAGCCATACTCGATCCAGTCATCGGTGTGGGGCTTGGGCCGGCTTGTACTTTCTGACTGTCGGTTTGGGTTCATGGTTGGACCTTCTCATACCTTCTGGCCAGAGTGGGCATTGGCTCAGGTTTGGTTTCGTGTTACGGCTCAGGCTGCTGTGTGATTTGCAGTTTCAGTTCGGGTTTGGATTTTGGTTGCTGCTGCAGCCGGCGTGCCTCTGCCTCTCCATCCTGCATAGTATCTGCATGTTGTGAGGCCTTTAGGTCTTCGCAGTGCTGCCTTGCAGTCTCATCTCTGTCCTCCGTTCTCACCTCCAGTACCGATAGTGCTTTGCCAATACATGGTTTGGCCAGCACCACCACCGCCATGTGCCTGATGTCCGTCCCCCATATTACGTTTTCCTTGTGGCAATCATCCCACATTGTGTCCCAGTTCTCCAGCAATTCTTTCATGTTGAGCCATTGCATCATACCACGAGCCACATGTGCTTGTACCAATCTCACCATCCTATTGATAGTTTGGTACCGCTCTGTCACCTCAGGCACGTACTGCATAATTGATTGCTTGATATGACTCGTCCTGTCTTCCGGTGCATTTGTTGACTGTGGGATTTCCCTCTTAAGTCATTTCCCTGTCTTGTTCCGCTTGATCAGCTGTCTTGCAGCTAGGAAGGACACAATTGTTATGTTTCCCGACATTGTGCCAGCCATGGGACTGGCCTCCTCTGCTTCCCCAATGCTAATATCTCTCTTACTTGGGGGTTCTCTGATGATTCCTCCAATATGGCTCAAGTCCTCTTGGATTGCCCTCGTCGCTGGTTCGCTGGATGTCGAGTCGGATCGCTCATGTTTGCTTTTGGCCTGCTTCAATTATCCAGGTGTGCCAGAAGTGTCATTCTGGGGTCAATTGGATGGTATTAATCAAGATCGAATGTCTCTATGTTGCTCTATGCCCATATTGCTGAGATATTTTGAGGTCTCTCATTTTTTATTCTATACCAGGACTTATCGCACATCCTCTCTGATGAGTGGATTACTGTGTGCATTTTTGTTTGGTGATACGCCCCCTCTCCTCCGACAGTCCAGGTGTGATAGGAGCCTCATTCTAGAGTCAATTAGATGTTAGAAATTGATCACCACTGTCCGGTTTCCAATTACTGAGCTCATTGTTAACGTAATATATTATTTTTGTTTTGCTAACACTTACAATGGGGTTTTGCTTCATGTTCTACTGTTGAAAACTGCAACAGATGCTTTCCACAGGTATGCGAGGATCAACTCAAAAAAGTAATCCTACATGGTGTAATAGATATCTCTGTTGTATTATATTTACACTATACAAGTCTGTCAAACTTATTATTAGCATCAAACAGATTTTGCTGTATATGATCCAAATCCAGTTGATCTTACCAGCACCTAAAGTTTAATTCGGAAATAACATAACGGTAATCGAAAGTGGTGAGTAATTACATTCTTATACATTATATTAATACAGAAATTTTCAGTTGTGAAATAATGACACTTGTTCTCTGGAATACCTATATAGTGTATTTCAAGCAATTGCCCCTATTAAAAAAAGAAATTACGTTGTTATTCACTTATTTCCTTACTACCTCTTTACAATTACTATTTATCATTCAAACTCAGAAATCTACCACTTTTCAACTATTGTTATACTACCACTCTGTCAACTGAATTCTACATCATACTGTTTCCAGATTTACACTTGACCTCAATCTTAGAAGGTTGAATTGTAGTCGTCCAATTTTGCTTATATCAATTAGCTTAGATGGTGGAACCCTGTGGCTACACAAATACTAAAGCAAGATATAGAACAAATCAATACTTTTAAGTGGCCAGCGTAGTAGAGTAGTAACATTGTGAAAGCTATTTTAGATATTATGCAAGGTATAGTAAGCACTACAGTGTGTACCATAGGTTCTGCCTGAATCAATATTGAAATCCCATTATATTTCCCATCAAGGGTTTCATAAATGCCAATGCTAGCAAGGCTTCGATAAAATCTCTAACTATATATACTGTGTATGAGACATAAAAGTTGGTGGTTATTTCAAATGGTATTGGGAAATAGATATTTGACACTGAAAAGAAAATTGCATAGTATTTTGTATGATATTATATAACATATTAATATCAACTCTATTCAATGCTCTGCCCAAAATTCGATCCAGTTACAAATTGTCTGAACCTTAATCTGATACATATTTCTGGTATGGGTAATAAAAGTGTTTTCCACAAAGCGGCAACAGATAATACAAAAATGTAACATACAATCATTGACATATTATTCTTCATAGCTGGAAATATTCCACAAATCCATTTGATTACATGCAGGCCATGCCCAGTATGTAGATAATTCTTACCATTAACTGTAATAGAATAGCACACATTATGGAAAAGAGATTACATACAGGTAACTGTATCGCTGCTAATAATTATGCAGAATTACCAGATTTCTTCGGATAGTGGTTATCTTCAAATGCCAGTTCCATTCAAATGACTATTGGCTGATATACACCAATTGATAAGATTTTGAATTAGGGTCGATGATATAATATTGACTTGGAAATCATTCTGTTTTTCACCTGGACTGAGTTTTTAGTAGATGTCTTTTTTTGATTATATTGAATTACTCTCTCTATTGAATCTTTCTGTTTATATTACATGATATCCATACATACAATAGTTAATATTATTCTTACCAATATTGGATAGCCAATCTACATGCAGAGTATTTAGATCAGTATGCATTGAATGATGTATCACAATATGAATTGATTGATATATTATATAGTCATTGAGATCATGATGACTGATTTCCAAACAGAAACACCGCATTTCAAGTACTGGTAAATTAAATTATATCATCAACATGCAACATCCAAAGTTATATCCTGCAATGTATATACCCCCCTCTCTATTCAATTCAACTCAATTTCAATATTGGGACCTTTGATCAGCAGCGATCCTAGTTTCCATCAAAAACACCCGGGTGTTCAGATCGGCTCTGATGGCTCTGACGGAAGCTCATACAATTGGACCGAGAATTACACACTTCCTGTCACCCAGGCGACGGGTCGCGTTGCATACGTACCACCCGTAGCTTGTGCCTGGAATACCGCAAGCATTCTCTGCTAAACGATGGTGAGTTTCAGGACTTTCCAAATATCTCGAAATATGTACTTTCTCAATTATCTTAGCTAAACCTGGTATCATAGTTGACACCTTGTTGATTGGAGCATTGCCCTCTTCTCGATGTCATTGACTCTACCCAATGTGTATGTTTTCATTCTCTCCATATTACTGATTGTGCTTATAGGCTATTCACAACTTGGGGTGGTCTTTTAAACCAAGAGCGCTCAAGAATACACCTTTAGGCAGCTGTATAACATGCGCCATTCATGGTCTGGGTTACCTCTATGCAAGGCACTCGATTACAGAGGCCTCAAGGGTTGATTGCAGCTTACAATTCGTCGATTAATTTGAGGAATCATTATCTGTCGTTATTCCCTCCAAATGGCCATGCGTAAGCTTAACATAATCAAGAATGTTCTTCAAATGAATAGCTAACCTTGCTCCACTATGTTGGCCCTTAACCTAGTATCCTTGATTCGCTTTCAGAAATGAACTGAAATCGGCCATCAACCTCATCAAAAGCAAGTTGTACTTCTCGCAATGCTCAATGTCAATCCATATAGCAAGCAATGACTGATATTATGGTAAGTTTATTTGTTGATGTCCATCCGTCCAGTGCTAAACTAAGATTATTTTGCGATTGCAATGACTTCTGGATTGCATCAACAGTAAGTAAGTATTCCCTCCGGCAAACTCTGCTAAAGGATGTGACTGACTTCACCACTGGGCCATTTCTTAATGTTTGATATGACCGTCATACCTTGAGATCTGTTATAGCATACCATAGAATCTGAGCAGAAACAAAATCTAACATGAGGTAGTGATTCCACATATCTTGGTGAAATTCATAAGTTGAAGGTCCTTAACTGCCAGTTTGGAGTATTTTGCATGTCAATTCACATAATATAAATCAAATCTGAATGTCAAATATGAATTTCCTCTGTGAGCGTACTACTGTAATTCCTGTACATCCTTGCTAGATAGGGATGACATATGTGGATTTGTCAACCATTGAACAAGTCAAATCCAAAATTTCCGATTCTGTTAATTCCGTTGCTTGTGCTATGTGAGCTATTGCCCGGAAGTGTGTCCCCAGTGAGCTGGTCCAATATCCTGATAGGTGGCGAAAGCCGTCATGACAAACGATACATATGATTCTAGGGATGCAAGTATGTTCAATTCCAAAGTGCAAATTATATCACCACCATGCCATCTGTCCACAAATATTCCCAGCAATAGGACATTGGAAGATTCCATTCATTCAAGTCGACCAATCTTTGAAGGTAATGTGTAAAATACAGTCGCTCACATTATCAATGCACACAGGTTCATATTTTGAAGATATCATAACCTCCAGCAGTGAGGTATTTACAGATTTGCAATCCCACATCATGGTAGGAATTTGAAAAGTTGGTAACCCGCCCCAAGAAGCTCCCAAAAGTGACTTTATAGTTAACTACAACACAGGTTTGAAAATATTGACTCTAGATTTTCAGGCAGAAAATGTCAGATCTGTGAGACATTGTATGCATATTGGTGAAGTGATATACAACAACATATTGATGAGACTGTCTGTGTAAAACTCGATTTAAGAACAACATAGTGCTGTTCATTGCTGAGTAGCATACTGAGCCCCCACTGAAATTGCTAAGGCTCTGTGGGCACTCAATTGTACGAGGTAGATAGGTTATGGTCACTAGTGTTTCCACCATCAAGGCAACCGATAGGTTGGTTGTAAGTTAACGCTGTTCCATAGCCCTAAAATTGTCAAAGATGCAGCAGTAAAAATCGTTGACGTTCTATTGACACTCAATGTTAGGAGGTGATAGCAATATCATCACTAGCATTCTTGCCGATAGAGGCGGCCGATACATTGATGATTGGTTGGTGCTGTTGCACAGCGGTTTGAGTACCCATGATGGAAGGCCAAAGATCAAAGACACTCCGTTGATGCTTATTTTCAGAATGTGGTAGCAATATTGTCAGTAGCATTAGTGCCAATACAGGTGGCCGATATGATGACTTTGGGTTGATGAAGTCAGATTGCCACTTCATTATCCAACATGCATGATGAAGATTTGTCATCACTCCATTGATGCTCATTTTTATGAGGTCGTAACGATATTGTCACAGGTGTTTTTGGGTTTACTGGGGGCCACTACTTCCATTGAGGGGAAATATTGTTGCACAGCCATTTGATTATCCACGATGTATGACCAACAATCATTGATACGGCATTGACATTTATTTTTAGGTGGTAGTGATATCCTATGTACCATTTTGGCAAGAAAAGACCAGGTTAACATTTATTATGAGCTCATGCCATGGCTTAGCCATGGGATGATCCAAGAAGAAAAATGAAACATCATTTATGCTCCGTTGACGTAGAATTTTAGGATGGGGCAACAAGCGTGTCACTTGCTTTTTAGGTTTAAAGACTGTCAATTCTTTGCAATGGCAGGATGCAACTAGACAGCCTGTTGATTGCAGATAGAGAAAGTCTGAAACTCATTGATGCTCTGTTGACGCTCACCTTAACCACATCTTCAGTCATTGTATGCCCTATAAATGCATTCAAAATTCATCTAATGGTAATTGACAACAAACAGATTGTATCTATGAATTGTCAGTTGCAACCAAAAGCTTTGTGGCCTCTCAATTTCTAATCCACCACAATCCTCATTATCTGAGAGATAGACATAACCCCATTGCATTACACCAATTTCAGCCCGCAATTTATGGCATGTAGATATGTTTGATAATTTTTGATTGATATAGACCTACTTCCTCACCTTTTCTGATTCAACACCTTCTCTTCAATTTCCATGACCAACCATAGGTAATCATCAATCCTTGACTACGTGCACCAGGTATGAAAGGTGAGATGTACAGTTGGACGCATGGATGAATTCAACATGATGGTGGCCAATCATACTGGTGTGTATTCCGCACTGACCGCTGCTTCCATAACTGGTGTGATATCACTGACTTCAATTTTGTTAGTGAATTTGTTCCGGAATTTATATTTGCATTCTCACATAACTGTAACAGGCAAGTCGATATGAAGCTAGTTGGTCGCCTATGAAGCAGATTTGGCATTAGGAGCTGCCGCATGGCATGTATAACCCTTGCACATGCACAGACAAATTATCAGGTCTCACAATTTGCCCACTGAAATCAACGCAAAGCTGACATGTAACAAAATAGGTACATGACTTGCATTTCCAGGAGATAAGACATCCCAAATTGAAATGTGCGTATTAATTCCTCCGGGGATGCACAAGCATTCAATATTGCTTCATCTGAATCTGATTTCTATATGATAATGAGTTTGAGAGGCAATGTGCAAGAGTGAAAGTTAAAGGGTTTAACAGGCTGTGTGCTTGATTAGTAACAAATTGGGCTCTGGGTAGGGTTGGAGAGATGTTACACGTCTATGTGACTGTGCTTTCCCGGCACCAAGCCTCATATGACTACGTCCCTGTCGAGAAGTCGCAAGCGGCGTTTGTGATATTCTGGGAACAATATCAAGTGGTTCAATAACCTCCCCAAATGTTGTCACAACAGGTATGGTTGTAACTTCATCATTTTGAGACTGAATGACTGCCACAATGTTCAGTCAAGCTGTCTCGTACTTCGTATCTCTCTCACGGAAGTAGTTGCCTGTGTCCCCCCAACATGATTGTGTCAATGAGTCAATCCTCATCTGCTGCTGCCGAAATCTCTCCATGCGGAGCTCTACTGTTTTGGAGACTGTGCCAATCACCCAACATGGCTTGCCATGTTCTCGCAGCTTGTCATATGCTTTATCTAAACCATTTTGCTCATCATTCCTGTCCTCCTCATCGTGTGAACATGCACGATTGGTCAGATTGTCTCCGATTGCATAAAACATCTCTTCGAATTATTCTTCTGGTTTCAGGATTCCAATGCCTTATTTTCAGTGTTTCAGATATCTTCCTGCTCCTGATTAATCACTGTGTCTTAGTCAGCAACTCGCTTTCTTTCGACATGTGATTCACTCCCCATATAATCGACAATCCATTACTCTTTCTCTTTGTTACTCAAAATGTTCGTCTGTTGCCTTGTGTCAGCAACAGGCTTCATTTTTGATCAAAAGCTGCGCAATGCCCCAAGGAGTAGGATTAGTTCTGCTTCCAAGCTGCTCATGCCTTCCATCGCTTGATGATGTCATCGTGTTTAGCGGTTGGTCAATTTTCTATTCATGCCAGCCAGAAATGGGAAAACGTTTTTCAGAGTGTTTACCAATGTATTTTGCGTTGACATTGTTGTTGTTGGGCAAGATGATGGATTTTGCAAGATATGGACGATATGGAGGCAACCTGTGTCTTATATGTCAAGCAAAGTACGGTAGATCAACAGGAACAAAGCAAAATCAGCATTTTGACTGTCACCAAAATGGAAATAGTTATGCAAACTGTACAATTTGACTTTGTTTGTAGCGTCAGTTTCATGTAATATCCTTGGGATTTCTTCAGACAAATATCACCAGATGCCCATTCCATTAAAGAATTGCCAGATTGGACCACACAAACATGAGATTTTGGCGGTCGTTCATGTCAATATATTACTGCAAACATCCACAGAACATTCACCCAACTGACCGAAAATCGCGCAATGATTAGATACCCCTGCATCCTGTAGCTCTACACGGCAGGATTTATCTTCCGTTGAACTGGCATGTTGGCTGTTATTCTTTCCATTTTGACTTGCAGCATACTATATAATCCTCAGAACATCCCACTCCTCTTCGTTATCATCTTCCTCTCCGATTTCTCAGCAGCAAAACATATCTCCACAACCACCTCAGCCATGTGAAAGCGCATCCGAATCGAGCCAAACAATAGAAGTTTCCTGAAATACGACACACAATGGGACACAACAACAACATAACGACCAATTAGTCCACTGCAATGCTGCCAATGCAGCCACTGCTAATATGGCGCTGGACACACATTTAGAATGAGTTCTAATGATCAGAAGCAGCAAAAACCTGAAGCAGCATGCCGTCGGATGTGAGTATATCCATATCGAGATTGACCGGCATCAATTATATGTATAACAAACAGTGGGAACACATAGGAAGCTAGGTGACCAATTGATACCAGCCAGTAATGGGAAACCTCACTGGTCGAACAAGGCATTTGTCTGTGTAGTCCCCACAATTGACGCTCAAGTTGTTTTCAGCTCCCAAATTTAGCTGACGAAATGCAGGATAAGTGTGCCCGGAAGTGCAGGAACCAGTCAATACACACCTTCGAGGAGGCTACAGAAGCATGTCTGGTTGAGGTAATAGCACAATCTCATTTTTTGAAAGCAACCAATCTCTTGTAGGTATTCAACATATCTGCTACTATGGCAAGGCAAGGAGGTCGGGTACAGCTCGAACAGTCCGACATGTGCTCTGCCCTCAATATGGCCATAATGGCCAAAGCGGAGTGTACATGCACTCCATCAGAGGAAACACAACACCTAATCAACAAACCATACGCCGAGGTATAGGATGTGCCGAAGTGGGGAGTTGAGATTCCAGGGCTTAGGAAGATGAAGGCTGGGTTGGCAAGACACCTTGCTATCCATCATCAAAACCACAGGGACATCTGCTTTCCTTGCCAAAAAGGCACCCCACAGATTCCGCAGACACACTGGAGGCTCAAAGGTGCTGGTGCACCTCCATCCAGCCAATACAGACAGCCGACACCAGATCCAACCTCCGCTCTGTGTGGAGTGCCACCCACACCACCTGGTAACAATGTAGGACAACAAAGATCCTAAATCAACAATTTGGTTCCAGGATATCTGTATTCCCAGACTGCTCTTCCCAGCACTCAATTTTTCAACCTTGATGCATATGCCCATGAGAGCCAGCTCGATATAGATTTGAATCTGGATATGTTGACTGCTGAAGGAACATCCACTGGTTAGCTCACTATCTGCTGTGCAGAAATGCAGCTAATATCCAGTTTGCAGAGCAGCCCAGCTGACAGAGTGACCATGCAAGAGACGACCAGCAATGATCGAAAGGAACAGAAATTTGGAATGTATTATTTGCTACAATCAGCAGACACTTTGAAGTATATTTTGAAGAATATATATATATGTAGTATTAAAGTACAATGTCATCATAGAGCCCACAGTACACGAAGATGATTGAAAGGCTGCCAAAAGAACATTAATCACATCCTGTGCCAATGCAAATGATTGCACATTGCAGATACACCCATGGTAGACTGAGTGTCACCAGAAAGTGAACAATATTTGGACTTGAAAGTAATGTATTGAATTAGACAGGGTGCCGCGCTGCAGCGTAATGATATTATTGGTCACCTTTATCGGCAAACATGGTAGCAATGACATCGGTACAATTTGCTAATAATGAGTGTCAATGGAGTCTGATCGATTTCCAGTCTTCAAAGTCAGGTTATTTAGGAGCGATTTGGATGTAGTTGTGTATAACAAATATATAGGCCATCTCTATTGGCAAATGGGAAAACGATACACTCCCTGCCCCATTCTGACATTGAGCTTTGATGGAGCGTCAATAATTGTTGGTTGTAGATGTCAGGAAGTCAAGAAGCTATTTGGTAGTGGTTATACATAATAATATTACTGGTTGTAGTTGTATGCAATGAAAAATGCAGCACACTCCCAGCACCATCGTAAAAATGTGTGTTAAAGGCATGTCAACAATCTTTGTTCTTATATTCTGGGCAATCTTTATTGCACTTGGTTGCACACATCCAAAAACATGGGATTGGCCGCCGTTATGGGCAGATGAGATAGAGATCTTGCCGTGACAGCCTCCCGGACAGTCATAACTGACTTCTTTCACAATGGTACAATTAAGTGCATATGAGTGTTTTAGGCAACAAAAGTTGTCAAAATGTCCTATACATGCAGTAATAGCTACATCACGCTTTGATTATCTATGATGCATGGCCAAGAGTTTTTGACGCTCTATTGACCGTCATATTCACAAGGCAGTAGAGATGTCTGTGCTAGCGTTCCTGCCCATAAATGCGACCAGTTATTTCATTATACATCAGGTTGACCAATTCTGATATTAACTCCCTGACTTACACAAACATATATTGTTGATGCTCATTTGACGCTCAGTTTCAGATTGGGGCACAGGGTGAGCCGCATTCTCTTTTGCCTATGAAGGTGGCCATGACTTCGTTTATGAATGTTGACAACCAATCACCACTCCGATTACCCAAGATGCGAGACAAACAATCATTGATGCTCGCTTGATGATCATTTTCAGGATGTGGTAGGGAGTGTGTCTGTCTTCATTTGGGTTATACAGGGAGCCAATATATTTAAAAAAAAATGATGCAGCACCGATGTCCATATTTTGTGATTATCAGTAGGATATCTGAATGTTACCGTAAATAGACCCTGCAGAAATGCAGAACCAGAGATTGGAACCAATGGGCACAGCCCTACCTGGCATCACCCATGGGTTGACAGGTATGGGTCAGGGTTTGGCCCACGCAGTAGTGACAGGTTGGGGTTTTAGGATAGGGCTGATACTAAATGAAACAATTTCTCCCATCGGAAATCTGGACCACTGGCAGATTCCCATGACCCATTGCTATCAATAGTGTGCTCTCTGTGAGATCTCAAAGGCAAAGTCACCTTGTCACCCTCCCATGGGTGAGAGTTAACCAACTAATGAAATGAGTCTCAGCACCTGGCATGCCGTCCATCAACCCACTTCATGTACTTGTCCAATCTGGCCCAGTCACAGCCTTCAAATGAATCTTCAAACTCGCACGATCACAGCTTTGGAGTGCATCTGTAAGTTCACTCAATCTTGGCCTCCAAACTGGATCCACAATGGTCTACAAACTTGCTCGATTATGACCTCGAAGTTCGCATGATCCTGGCCTGCCAAGTGCATCTCAAATCGCACACAATCCCAGCCTCCAAGTTCACATGATCATGGGCTCCAAGTGGATTTTCAAACTTGCTCTATCATGGCTTCCAAGTTCACCTCTGAGTTCCGGCGATTGTTACCATGAGTCACACCTCAAATTGCTCTCTTTCACTGCCTACAGCCAGTCCAGATATACAGTGTGATGATGGGTAGCTACTTACATACATAGATACATAGACTCATAGATACATAGATACATAGATATGTAGATACATAGATACATAGATACATAGATAAATTGAGACATTGAGACATAAATATACAGATACGTAGATATATTGATGAGAATACATTGTGAATACATGAGTTTTTAATAGCATTAAACAATAAGTAGTAGCTGTGATATCCAGACGCCCTGGCAGCATTCCCAATGAAGTTGTTTATCCCAGAATTCTCTACTGTGATTCGATGAGCTCCCAGATATGTCACCAGCGCTCCTGGACGTGTTGTCAGCGCTCTCAGGTGCACCCAATATTCTCTCTGGCTCTGATCCCAAACTTATAACAATAACCCCCATTGTACTGCTATACCAATCATCAGATATCCCACCTACTAAGCAGGCTGGCCATCATGCCCATCCTAGGGTCTGATACTCTCCTGATATTGACGCATTCAAGTTTACACTACACATCATCTCAGACAATCCTCCAGGCTTCCTTTGACCAAAATATATTTTCCTGAGGAAGCACAAGTGCTTACTATCAATTTTCAAGTTATGGGCCCATGTGGCAAGAATATTAACTCCAGTAAGGCAATTATGGTATGTCTCAAGGGTTCTGTTCACAGCTGACATAAGAACGAGGTGGGTCATCTCCAGGTACGCCTCGAGTACTGCCGACACAGCCAGGAATTGATGCAGTCATTGAAACAATCTCTACCTGTTGTTTTCCACCTGGTCATTGTTCAGCTTCACCAGGGTAACTGGCAACTAGCACTTTGTTGAAACCATCGCTACAGGCAATATCACGGTGTAACCCTGATGTTGCTTGCATTCTAGACTTGTCCTCATTACCAGAGCTTTCCAACGATGACTCTACAGCTGATGATATGAGCAATGATTTGTTGGACTTATGTGGTGTGGATGCCAAAGCCCCAATCAGCCTGAGGCATACAGAATTGACCACAAAGCAATTTACTCAAACACCACAGGAGACCAACAATTGTGTGTTCAATAACTGTACGAAAGCATGGGTGGTTAACTCTCTTACAAACTTGTATTAGACAATTGGCTGGGGGTAATCCAGTATGAACCGTCAGTAAGATGTACTGCTGCACTGGGAGATGGTAGTTGACACTGGGATGACGACTTTTGGGACCTGCCCACAATTGGAAAATTTCAATCATTCTGAATCCATTCAACATCACAGATTTGACATGTTGGACAAGATTGATGCATTTAAGGTCCAAGAATGCAGACAGCAGAAAAGGCAAGGAAACCCAGCAACTAACAATGGATTTCAAACTGCAGGCTGACAACGTTGCAATATCTAACAATCTGATACTGCCAATTACAACTATTATACATGTAATTCAGTGGTAATTAAATGGCAGCAACAACTGTCTGTGACCGAAATTACTACAAAACATATTCACTAATATGAGGCACTGGAGGAGATATTTGTTTTCATGGAAACAAGTAGACACCCAATAGAGCCATACATTTCAACATAAGTATCGAAGTGCACTGTGATGCAGCACCTATTTGACTAAGTCTATCTGCTATTTTACGTGTACATACTAATGGTGAGTGACCTGATCTCAAGGCAAATTTCACACAGCTGTTGCATTTCACATTCTTTTAAAGTTGAAGCAGAAATGTAATTTGAAGATATATTTGATAGAAATGGAATTTGCGACAGTGAAGGACATTGGACAGCATGTACTTTGACTAGAGAAGGTCATCCCCGCTAGCCAAATATAGATCATAGCTGACCAACTCCGAACCCTTGAATCTGGCCAATGGAAGGTTCTGAACTGGGTGGAAGAGTAGAGGGAGTAGAGCATAGTGGACAGGAGAATGATACTTGTATTAATGTAAGTTCTGATTAAAAGAATAGAATTGATTATATACCACTCATAAATATTCATACCCATGCTTAAGTTGTCTATGAAATTTCTAACCTCACAATGTCTGACAGGAGTACCTGAGTTACAGTGCAGCTGTGCATGTTACCTTGCAACAACCAACAGAGATCATTGAGTATTATGTGGGTGCATAATCCGCGAAACTAATACAACATGTATTGGATTCAGCACAGCCCCCAATCAAAGAAACTCATTCTTTCCTCTTCTCTTCCCTAGACTATACCTCTTGACCTTGTTCACGTGCAACCGAAATTCTGCGTAATTCTTCAGGCTCTGCTAACACTTGATGCAAGGTACTGAAAATTCCATCCTATGTGTCCACAACTCCTCTCTGGGAAACAAATCTTCTTCCGAAAACTCATCAAAGGGTGGTAGTACAGCAGTTAAGTACTGAACAACCACGAAATTGATGACGCTGTAATGAATGAAGAGCAGTATAGCCCTCGAGATATGTGTTGCATACTCCACTTCTAAAGTGAAGGTGAGGTTTCCGAATGACTCTACATTCTCCTACAGTGTGTAATCGGATTGTGTCTACATAGTACCAAGCACATAGCGAAAAGTCTCTTGAGTGAATTGGAAACATAATCTTAAATAAACAGAATTCATAATAATATTTTAAGATCATCCTCAGTGTATGTGACTGTTGACTGTGGATTGCTGCTTGAGCTTGTTAATTTCATTGCCAAAGGAATGCTATGTCAATATCGTCATCATGGAGGGTTAATACGCCACAGATTGAAGCTGTCACTATATTGCTCACAACTGTGTCATTGCGGTCGCATCATGCCATTTCAGCATGTACCCGGTGATAACAACCATGCATCGCAGTACATTGTTGTGTTCCTGTGATCAGGTCTTGAAGCATTATGCTCCTGATCAGAATCACGCCATCAGTTGCACAATATCATCTCAAACAACTTGTCAGACAGAACTTGAATATAGAGATTTCACAATCTGTTTGGATCAGAAGATGGAACATCTGCCAATCTTAGTTGGCAGTGCTTATCACAATTGATGTCTAACATTTCAGGCTCATTTGGGTGTCATCATAGATTTAATTATTGACCAACCAATACTTTGCAGATGTAGAATATGATGTGTCAGCTTGTATTAATACAGCAACTGTCTTTGCAATTCATTCTAACTCAAACAAATAATCAGGGTTGCTTCAAACCTCATTTCAACAGCCAACATTTTAATTCCCACAGGCACGCCATGCTTAGCCCGAGACTATTCTCCATGGCAGGGAAGTACTACGGTTGCTTGTATCGCCTGAGGTGATAAGCCTGAATTTCTTCATACTCATATCATTGGCTACCCACTGCTGTGTCTGTACGTCTGAGTAATCACCAGTCCAATCAGACATGTCCTACTAGTTTCTAATAACTTAGTAAGGTTGAAAACCATGCACACAGCTGAAGTGAACTTCCCCGCTAAGGCTATATAGCTGCATCATCAAAAGTAAATCAGTTCAACAATGAACTTGCTTATTCACTCATCTGCAACTGAAGCATAATCCCACTAACAATCACTTGGCTGACTCACATGCAATATCATGATGTGGTGTTATGCATGTCCCATGACTACATGTAGAGTAGCTCCATGACAGGTAACCCTATCGCTATTGCAAGCACCATTTTTGCTGATACGAGAGAACTCTTAATATTTAGGATGGGTATAATCCAAACACTGGTGTAAGGCAGGTTTAAATCCAAGCAGAAAATGGTACTGGCATTCTGAATTCCGATTATTGCAGTCCAGGACTGAGCACTACTCTGAATGCAATCAACAATAAATTTCAACATGATGGGCAGAATGAGTTTATCAGGTTCCTGAATGTCTGTCGAATTCACAGATCAAAAAATGAACAAATCCCTTGTAATAAGTCTTCAACTCTGGGTCTGATTGGAACCAAGTATCTGGCTCACTAGGTTTAGCCAATATGCCTCATAGTGAGGGGATGGGTTTGGAATTTGCAAATGTCACACACAGTGGTGGCAGATTCAATGGATCTTGGTAAGGCTTTGACCTCTCTGTCAGTATCTACAATATGCAACCTGCTGACTGAGAGAATTGTTGTCATGTTGCAACTGTCAATTTTGAGTGACAATACCCTCGATACATAAGTCAATATGTTGCAGATTGTGTATCATGGCATTCATCAGGAAGAAAGAAATTGGTTTCCATTACTGTCACTGTATTCACAGCCCCACTGCATCTTAGAGATCCAGACATCACTACAGCTGGGATATTCAGCGTCTTCATCAGGCATTGAGCAAATCGTTTTTCTCACAATAACCACAGCGGCAGTGTGATCCAGGAGTGTAATCAATGTGATGAAATTTGCTATCAATATCCAGCTTATGGGCTTGTTTGACAACACACATGGGAATCTCACTCACAAGAACCTGAACAACAGTTTAGATAAGCTGAAAATACTATGGTAGATGCACCTGCTTTCATATGACACATTAATATCTAGAGAGAAGCCATCAAGCAACACCCAACTATCACACTGTTGATAGAGTATTGGGATTTTTCACCAATTTCAGTCTTACCCGACACAATGTTGTGTCCCTTGTCCAAATTTCCATACAAGCGACAATTGGAATCCAACTTAGGGTCACTGCTATGTCAGTATTCCATCCACTGATTGACAGCTGTTACCAGATGTTGCATCAATAATTGTAAGCACCCGAAAATCCAAATGATGATACTGTAATGGAAAATCATGTGGCAGACACATTGTATGCTGATAGTTAGAGAGTAATGCATCCTATCTGAACTGGGGAGAAACAAGTTCATAGTAATGCAGTTCACTGGGTGGTAAGAATTGCACAGTGTGGGATATTCAGAAGCAGGTCAGAATAAAAACTTGCGAACAGAAAACAACTTCTTTAGCCGGTGAAAGCAAATTTACACCTCGTTGATATGGAGTGGGCTGAGGCAATGTGAATAAAACAGAGGGCTCCTGTTGAAAGATTCACCTCACAAGCTGCTTCAGCAGCATCATGGGTGGATTGAGAGTGTCTAGCATGGTTATGATTAAGATTGGAAAACTATGAGAATGGCAATGTATTTCCATGACAATGCTGTAATGAGTTGTGGCATAACAGTTAGAAGTATTCACCATTGCTCACATGGCTGAGATAGTGATCTCTACTGCCACTTTCCAATGAATCTTCAGACTATTCCTACCTGGATACTGATTAAAAATTGAGTAGTACAGTTCCCCTTCATGAACACGAGAGAGTTGATTACACTCCTCCAACTACACCTCCTCCAGAATTGGCAGTGCAATGTGTTTGTCTTCTTGCAAAATACATCATTCCATGTGGTTGCTGACAAAGTATTTTGTTGTTGATAATAATCTATTCCAGAATATACAGAAACGAACAATAATAAACACAACAAAATATAGCTCAAATTCCAGAACTCATCAATTCCTTCTGAATTTGACACTACACCGAAAGTGGGCGGTACTGGGCCTACTTTGACAGCAACATACGATGGATTATTGTATGAGAAGTTGTTTGTATTGAATCTGCAGTGCCGGGTATGTGCATATGCTGTCCAGCAAGGATGGAACAGAGTTCTACCCACCTGGCTAGTAGTGAATACAGAGTGCAGTGGCTATGCAAACAATGTGAGTGATTTCCACAAAGACTGACAAGGGTTGCAAATGAAAATCCTCTACAGCTTGCTGAGTCCACTAAAGATCGTGATATGAATGGTGTACCACATTCTGGTGTCTCACAAGGACCATAAAGTGTGGCTTATAGAGAACAGAGATACACTGTAACCCAATGAATAATAAACATTCTTGTTTAGCACTGCGGTATCAGGCTACACCTCTCTACACACTTAATCATAGTAATCATCTTGCCTGATACATATAGTGCATTGAAGTCATTTGAACGCACACTCTGTTGTACAAACACATTATTTCTCTGTAATGTTTTGAAATGCTTCGAAGTGTTGTTACAGAAATTGTTGTTTCTTAATTCAGTATCGGTTAGAGTGTCATATCATTGCCATTCTCGATAAATATTTATGACAAAGATGAGATTAAATTAATTGATACGAACTTAGATTGTGATGTTCCAGGTGCACTAGTCAAACAGATGAAAGCAGTTGTCAAGATATTTTCTGGCATTGATCAAGTGATGCAGCCTCCACCGCAGATTTATTTCTCATAGTCAGTATGTTACAAATCTGCTCCGCAATGGGCAACAATTTGAAGATCCTGAGTCACCTAGTCTCATAGAACATTGCTCACAGTCTAATAATAGTATTAAATTAAGCAAACAGGTGTAAATTGTTCAACAATGGCGATTTTGAGGTGCACTGGAAACCTGAGGGCCAACAACAATCTCTTGTACCATAGATCAACTTTCAGCTGCACAGAACAATCTCACATATAGCTTTAGGCTCCAGTCTCATTTGATCAGATTGAGTACTCCCAATTGCGCAATTCAGTTTGGTTATGAATGCTATCTAAGTAATACAACATACCTGTGTCAGAATATGAATCATGGCATGTGGAGGCCACTACAATAATGTATTACCTATCCTGTACAATGTTAACATATCTGTTGGTGGAAAGCAACCAACACTCTGTAATTGTACAAATGTTGACTTGTAACTCACCCTTCCCCAATACACCACACTTACTCAAAGAGACCTAAGTTCACAATAGGTCTAATTAACACTGACCTGGATTCTGAATGAATGTAGATTTAAGTGGCCAGAGCCCATAATTGGAAATATCTAATGTCATTTGATTTCCTCTAAGAGAGTTGAAACAGAGTGTAGCTTCAAACCACAGTGATGAAATATAAAAAGACAGCTTTGAAGAGCACAACCAACTATCAAAGTAAGATAAGGGTACAATTCCAGCTGTTGGTATGAGTATACCAGAACAATTCAAACCTTGGTAAACCTCCATTCACTGAGACTGCATGGAATCATTCCTCTAGATGCTGTCAAATAAGGTCTCACTGTGTATGATACCATTGTATATAGCTTTCGACATGAAAATTTATGTTATTAATACTAAGTTATGGTGAGACTCATAATGAATTTGTCTGAATTTTAATCACCTGTGGTGTAATGAATATTAGATGCACAGTCTAAGTGTAAGTGAGTAGTCATGATGCATTTGTTAGCATCCTTGGCAATCACAAGGGCTTCAATCAATACGGTTACCCCTGAATCATGATGGTACTGTAGCATTTCTTCTGTATGCTATGTATCCCTCCTTTCTCCATTAACTGATAATAGTGTTGCCAAGATATCCTACAAACAGGACTGATATATATTCAGTAAAGGGAAGAATATTTTTACAATATTGTCTTATTGACTGCTGACATAGCTGCAGTATCTTAATATAACAGAATATGGCAAAAAACAGTATATTAATCCAATACATATATCACCACATATGGAAATTTATATTGTACATCTATTGATAACAAACTCAGTATAATCCCCTCTTGCACAACTGATACTCAACAAGGTCTCAACTCAATCAAATTCTACAAATCTTCAACACTGGAACAATTCAATGCCAAACAGTTTCTTCAATTATTGAATATATACATACATTGTGGAGTTTGAAGGAGTTATATACCAGGACACTCATTCTCATTCTGATTCTCAGTGCTTTATTTGGCCAGCACAAACGGTTATTCAATATAACTACCATGTATGCTAATAGTGTGAGTATGCTTCAGGTGTATCTGGTTCAAATCAAGGTGGATTGACTTCGACCAAGTGTTAAATCTGCCATCAGTAGAGGGCATGTGTGATAGATGTGCTAACTGTTCATTCAGTATTGAGCCTTCGAAATACATTCATTCTGGCTCACCTGGCACTTCCATAATCACTATACAGGACTGGGATATGTTGAATGCATACCAACCATTCATGTCTTCTCTTTGAAACCCTTCTAACATGAATCTCCTATTGCATCCTCATTTATCTTGTTTGATGTCTTGCATAATTTTTCCTATTATTCTGTTGTACTTAATCCTATATATATTGATTCTATACTGTCTCCAACATTCCCCAACTTTCACTCAGTATTTCAGCATATGGAATCTACATCAAGGAAGGGCATACATCAGTATTTTCAGATAAATCAAGATCTCCAACTTGAAATAGTACTTACACTTTCATTCGAGAAAATACGCAATCATTGCTTTCTATTAGATGTTGTATTTCGAACCATCTGCTGTTAGGCGTTGTATTGCAGATGACTACTATCACTATATTCATGAAAGTAGTAGGATTATGATACTGATCAGAGAAGAGACTATCATGGGAGTAAGTACACGAGAGATTTGACCATGTCATTAGACATCAATACAGATTATTTAAATCACCTACAGGATGTGATACTTTTTGGCCAGGCAAACCAAGAAATAATCTTTGGAACAATAAGGGTTTCACCATCAATGGAATCTATTGGTGCTAATACTGTAATTGCATGCTCTGTGCATTCGAACGTCCAATATCCTGTTCGGTCATTGGCATCACCTCCACTGCTCAATTGTGAACAGTCCTCCCTCATCTACAAAATATCTGGGTCTGACTGCCCAAGCTGTCCAGGTACTCCCACTATCGAAGTGTAGTGGAGAACAGAATACCCCACCACTGAAAGCAAGTTGTGAATATAATAGTCCCCAATACTAAATGGCAGCTTTGAATGCCGAGAGAATTCTCATTGAGGTGATTATATATACAAGGACTCCTCAGCCTATATGATCCAATTTGAAGAACTGAATGATGTTGAACGCATCAAACGTTGCAGTTGAAGCTCAGGAACATCAGCGGACATCAGCAGGTACTTTCATAAATACACCTGCTGTATATCAATTGCATTGTGGTCCATCTCTCAATATATGTCTGTAAACACCTGATGGTATCAGTCTTTAACACTCTTTGGTGCCCCTCTATCAGACTTATGATATTGAATACACCATAACATATACAGAGTCACAAATTGGAGAATAGTACCATTCGGAGTCAGTTGGCACATTGGACTTGTCAAATTCTTTTTTAGTTGTACTGAATCTATTTTACTTGTGTGATAAGGCTTCAGATCCGGATTCAAAGGCTTCTGTATGAGGATTCTTATATCTGACAGGTTGCGGAAGATATGAAATCATGATATACCTACATATAAGTTCTGAGTTAGATTGAGTCAGAATTTTTCTTCAGGACCAATAAGTAGAGACATGAGTCCACCGCATCCTCATTCTTTCAATCTCTGCCTCAGTAGACTTCATTGCTGGCAGCACCAGCATGATAGACGACCAACAACTGTTGACGCTCCATTGACGTTTATTTTCATGATGGGGCAGGGAGGGTATTGCAATCTGTTTTGCCAATAAAGGCAGCCAAAAATTCCTTTATAACTGACTACAACCTATCGGAGGGGTGATTTCCCAGGACGCATGACCAAAAATTGTTGACACTCCATTGACGCTCATGTTCAAGATGGGGCAGGGAGGGTGTTGCAATGTGTGTTGCCTATCAAGGCGGCCAAAAATTGCTTTATAACTGACTGCAACCTATCAGCTGTGTGATTGCCCAGGACCCATGATCAAAAATCGTTGACGCTCCGTTGATGCTAATTTTCAAGATCAGGTAGAGAGCGTGTAGTTATAATTTTGCCTATAACGGCGGCCAATACTTGGATTATGTATAACAACGAGCGAATCAATTTTCAATTACCAGACTTATCTGACCTATAATTGTTGATGCTCTATTGACGCTCATTTTGCCATGGCTGTACCCAAAATATACAATCATTTAATTTGGCACAGTCCATCATTCACATTATTTTGGCTACCTTTCTGGCATTTTCTTTCACTTTCTTCTTGTTCGCTACGTTGTTCTATAATACTACATTGATACACATAATAATAATCTCCCAAATCCCGTGTCTTTTGGTCAATGCTTGTCATCAGTTGCAGGATCGCTCAGTCTGCTGCTCCGGTCTGCAACACGAATATTAGCTGCATTACCACACAATAGATAGTGTACTAACCTATGCATGTTCATTCATCAGTCAGCATATCTGGTTTCTAATCGGTATCGTGCTGGGTATCCTCATCATGATCGAAACATTCCGCACTGGGAAGAGCTGTATGCAAATACATATATCCAGCCGGCAAATTGACCATTTGTAAACATTGAGCTCCGGAAGTGTTACTAGTAGGGGCTAGTGGCGTACCAGGCAGAGGTGGAGTCAGCTCTGCAGTCTGCTGTCTGCATCGATTGGGTGGAGGTGTACCTGCATCAGCAACAACTCTAGTTTCCGTCTGAAACACCTGGGTGTTCCGGACAGCTCTGACGGCTCTGGCGGAACGTCGTACCCTCTGACGGAGAATCAGACCCGACCCGTCGCCCAAGCGACGGGTCGCGTTGCATACCTCCCTTGCGGCAGCTATTATACCATGCCTCTTATTCTTGCGATGCGTCGCGTTGTATATTACGCTCGCCGCTCCGGCATCAGGCTTCCTTTACTTTGAGTCCGGAATGTGGTAACGTATACGCACCATCAGAACGACACGTATGTCACACTCTTCGCAGGGGTTGCAGTTATGTAGTAGCCGTTTACACAACGCCTGGCGATGTTTATGCCTTTCTTCGGCCGATAGCCACATGCCACACCCTCATTTATGTTTAGCTTTGAGATTTGTCACTTATTGCAATACTGTCTTTACTTCGGATACATCGCGTGCCGTTGCATTTGCTTCGCCATTATCATATTTTACATGTCTGAAATATACTGTCCAATCTTCACACTCTCTAGTAGTATGCCCTCAGTCCTCCACATTCTGCGTTGATCCATCATCGGCTTGCGGTGCTTCTTGCTCCTAATCCGCATCGTTGCCATCCTCGCCCTCATACCCGTCGACATCTCTGGTTCCCAGGTCAAACCTACTATGCCCTCAGTCCTCTACATTCTGCGTTGATCCATCCTTGGCTTGCGATGCTTCTTCCTCCTCATCCGCATCCGCATTATCGCCATCCTCGCCCTCATACCTGTCGACATCACTGGTTCCCAGGTCAAACCTCTCGAGTTCTGTAGCGGCCCGTCGTCGCCGGCTGGCGGTGGGGATGGCATCGCTTTCGTCACCTTCATCTTCGAAATCCCCACTGCCCCCTGGCATCCCGAAATGCATTTCGTCATCCGTGCAATTGCTGTCTATCGGGATGTTTGAGTCAGTGCTTCCGATCTCAGGTTCCTCAAGCGCCACTTCGGAGGTCAAATAGTCAAGAAGAATAGCATTGTCAACACGCGCTGCTTCCAGGCTGATCACCACGGCAGGTGTTGGGTTCTCCGCCTGTTGGATCTGACGGTTGACTGTGGCAAGAGTGTTGTTATACACCCTCTGCTGGTAGCTCTCCGGTAGTGTGTTCCAGGTATTCATCAAGAATGTATACGTGTCTGCAACGCCAGGCGAGGTTAACAACTTGCGACACGTT